>Ga0209465_10001058_pt1 | contig 12454 bp, 16 predicted proteins | sample PanSoiPlot1MoBio_FD_188321 | JGI IMG/M metagenome (GOLD analysis project Ga0209465, IMG submission 188321) | Tropical forest soil microbial communities from Panama analyzed to predict greenhouse gas emissions - Panama Soil Plot 1 MoBio (SPAdes)... | ecosystem: Environmental > Terrestrial > Soil...
GGGAGGACGTGCGGGGCGGGGAGAGCGCGGAGGACTTCACGGGCGAGCAGGGCGACGAGCCGGGATGGGCGATGCAACCGGGGAAATACCTCTACTACGTGCCGACCTACCCGGAAGGGCAGCGGCTCTTCTGGACCCCGCCCGCCACCTCGCGCGGCCTCGCGCTGTCGATTGTGCCGAACGAAGCAGAAGCGGCGCGGATGCAAGCGGTGGGCGAACAGCCGTGGATCTTCCGGGGCGACACCGCGCCGACCGAACAGCAAATGAATCAACTGTGGGGAAGCCTCGCGGGCGGCGGCACCAAGCTCTCGGACTTCGCCGCCGCGCTCTTCGGCGGGCCGCGCACGACGACGCTCACCCTCACGCCGCCGACGCCATAACGCGATGGCTGATCTCCTGACCGATCCCGAGGGCGGGCTCGGCGACGAGCTGACGCCGGATTATCTCGGGCGGCGCGTCCGCTCGGGCTTCACCCAGCAACCGCAACTGCCGGTCACGGGCGGACCAGCGGTCGGCGCGCCCTCGGGTCCGGTCGTCACGGGCTCGGGCGTGCAGGCGCCCCCGGCGGGCGGGCCGCTCGGCACCGGCCCCACCGAAACCAGCGAGGCGGGCGCGCAAGTCCGCCGCCCCGGCGACATCAACCTCCTCCAGGGCGCGCTCTTCGGTCTCCGGTCGGGGATGCGCCTCGGGGATCTCGCCCAGGAGCTGTTCGGCGGCGCTCCGGCGGGCGCCAGCGTGACGCCGTCGGGGCAGCTCACCTTCGGCGCCCCGGAGTCGCTGCGGGAGGCGCAGTTCGGCGGCGTGCCCGACGTGCCGGGTGGCACCTTCGAGGGAGAAGGCGTTGACGCGGCCGTAGAGGCCGTCGCGGGCGAGGAAGCGGCAGGGGGCGGTCTGGGAGGTGCCCTCGGCATCGGAGGGGCGGTTGTCGGGGCTGGGACGAGCCTCTACGGCCTGATTAACGCCATCCGCGCGGGCGATCCGACCGGCATCGTGCAGTCGACCCTGAGCACTGCGCTGGCGGGCGTCGGGGTCGCGGGGCAGTTCGGCGTGCAGCTCGCCGCCGACATCGCCGCGAACGTCGGCCCGTGGATGATCGTCGCGCCCGCGTTCCTCCAGTCGGTCATGTCGATGATCACGCAGGGGACCGCTCCCCTGCACGCGGACACGGCGCGCGATCAGGCCATCGAGGCCGCGCAAAAAATGCCGTTCTACGTGAGCCTGCTCGAGGCGGAGCCCCAGGTGCTGCAGGCGAACACGCAGGGGATGTCGGACGCGGACGTGACGCAGCTCTACATGCTCGCGCGCTCGGGCGTGCGCGCGGGCCAGCTCGCCGCCTCGCCGCTCGCGCAGCAAGGCACCACGGAGCACGGCGTGCGCCAGCCCACGTTCCCCGGCGCGGAAGACGAGATCCAGAAGATGATGCCGTCCGCGCTCGCCGCGACGGTGCATCTGCAGGACGAACTCGTGCGGCGCGGGATCTCGCCCGACAGCGTGCCGCTGCCGAAAAACGATTTCTGGTTCGATCCGGGCGTGATCGCGCAGGCGCAATCGACGGCGCAGCTCTCCGGGGGGCCGGGGGACGAGGGCGCGCCGAGTCGCCCGCTCTACGACTGGCAGACGCTCGTGCCCGACCAGACGATGTTCCTGTCGCCGCAAGACCTCGTGCGCGACATCGGCACCTATGGCGGGCTCGACACGGACGCGCTCACGGCCGAGCAGGACGCGACCCTCGCGGGGATGCAACCCGGCCAGTACGAGGCGGGGCTGCGTGGTATGGTGACCCCGGGCTCGGCGCTCGGGCAGCTCTGGGCCTCGCTCGCGTCGGGCTCGGGCGAGGCGGGCGCGCCATCTTCGGCGGAGGGGGCTCCGACTCAGGCGGGCGCGTCCGACCAGACGCACGCCGAGGCGTCGAGTCCGCTCGCCGCGCGCGACGCCATGCGCGCGTTCGGGCCGCAGGATGTCAGCCAAGCGTTCGGCGGCGGCGCGGGCTGGCTCGAAGATCTCTTGCGGGGGGCGTGATGCACGACATCGTCTACCTCCTGATCCTGATCGTGATCCTGCTGGTGATCGCGTATGTCGCCAAGTACATCGTCGACAACTTTTTTCCGGCGCCCTTGCATCTGCCGATCCTCGCGCTCGTGGGGATCATCCTCCTGCTCGTGCTCCTGTGGCAGATCTCGGCGCGGTTCGGCATCGCCGTGTTGAAGTGACCTGATGCCGACGCGCGAGCAGGATGTCGAGGCGGCGTTGAGCGCGCCGCCGCGCGCGTGGGGCGCCGACCTCGGCCTCGAGGACCAGCCGACGCCCGCGCCGCGCGGCCAAGTGCCCGAGGCGTGGCGTGATCTCTACCAGGGGTGGTTGCGGTGGCGTGGCGAGCAAGCCGCCGAGACCGAGCGCGCGTCCATCGCGGCGCCGCGCGGCGAGCCCGTCGAGATGATTCCGCCCATCGCGGCCGCCGCCAAGCCGCCGCGCTGGTCGGCGGGGCAACCGCTGGCGGGCCACACGGGCGCCCGCTTCACCGAACTCCCCGCCGTCGGCAAGGGCGCCATGGTGCGGCGGATGCGCGAGATGGAGCGCGTGCCGATTCCCGAGGCGGCGAAGTCGCCCGCGTTCCACGAGCAGACCGAACTCGGGCGCCTCCTCGAGGGCACCTACGATCCCGCGCGCGGCGTCACCTTCGGCGCGCGGCAGACGCCGGGACAGACCGCATGGGAGGAATTACTGACGCGCCCCGCGAAGTTCGGCACCCCCATCGACCTCATGGAGGACATCCTGCAGCGCCCCGCCCGCTACCAAGCGGCGGCGCACTATCTCCCGGTGAAGGAGGCGGTCAAGGCCAACCTCCGGAACAAGATGAACGAACTCGCGCGGCGCGATCCCGAGGTGCTCAAGGATATTTACTTGACCGGGAGGATCCGCGACGACTGGTACGCGGGCGCGATCCCCACCATCGAGCGCCACCTCGCGGAATTACAGCGCCTCTCCCCCGGCGCGCTCATCGATCCGTCGCGCGACCCCGTCACGATCAGCAAGCTGATCGCGTCCACGAGCCCGCAGACTGAACCCAACTTGAACGTGTACCGCGCGCTCGTCGCCTACAGCCAGTACCTGAAAAGCGGGCGCAACCCGCGCTTCGACTTCAAGGCGTTCGCGCCCTTCGAGTCGTACTACTCGAACATCCTGCGCGCGGTCCGCGACGATCCGCTCTCGGGGCTCAAGGTCAGTAATTACCTGTTGAACCAGCTCGGGAGCGAGCACAACGTCACCATCGACCGCTGGATGGTGAACATCCTCCTCGACCGGAAGTCGGACGCCGCCAACGTGCTCGACTACGAGTACCAAGCGGCGGCGAATCGCATCGTGGACCTCGCGCGCCTCTGGAACACGACGCCCGTCCGCGCGCAGGCCGCGATGTGGACCGGCCAGAAGATGCTGCAGGACGGGAAGATGGTGAACTTCATCTGGCCCAAGGCGATGGGCGGCAAGCACGGCCTCGCCCCTGAGCAGGCGATCCCCGCGCTCCGCGACGTGATCCACCAACAGATGACGCGCCTCGAGACGCTCGTCGCCCGCGATCCGCGCGTGATCGAGATGGGCAAACAAGAATTTCGGCGACTCACCGAGGGGCGCGACTACAACCCGAACTGGGCCGAGACGATTCGCAAGCACGGGCTCGTGTACGGGCTCGCGGGCGTGCTGATCGAGGAGGCCAACCGCGAGGACGCCGCCGACCGGGCGGCGCGGGGCGGCGGCTCGTGATCGATCCGACCTTGTTCGCGGGCGTGCCCTACGGCAACTACACCGCGCTCCTCGATTTCGCGGGCACGCTCGACCTCTACCTGCGCCAGGGGCTCGCGCCCGCGATCCACGCCGCGTCGGGCGGCTCGCCGCGTCTCCTCCCGCTCGGGGATCAACCGGGCTCGCCGACGTGGCTCCACGCCGTGCAACAGACCTACGAGGCGATGGCCCGCGCGCTCCATCTCCCGCCGCCGCCCGACCTCGAGAGCTACGACTTGCGGAACGAGGGGGATTTTGCTTCCTTTATGTTCAACATCAGCGCGGCCACCCGCCAGCTCCGACAGGTGGCGGGTCTGCCGTGAACGGAGGGACCGATGGCTGACGAGATGGCGACGACGAGCGAGACCCCGGCGCCCTTCACCGCGACGCCGCCCCCGGTGCTGACGATCCCGCCCGACTCCCCGTGGCAGTGCGGGCGCTGCGGGAGCTACGCGGTCGGCATCTACGGCGACTTCTGCTTCAATTGCGGGGCCAGCGCGCCGGGGCTCCCGTTCCGGGGCGGGCCCAAGAAGGCGAGCGAGCCGCCGCCGCCCACGTCGTAGCGCGCGATGGGCGGCGACCTCGATTTCGGCTTCGAGCCGTCGGGCATCAGCGGCTTCGAGCCCACGCTCCCGGGGGAGATGCCCGACTTCTCGGTGGGCGAGACCGGCGCCGGGGGCGCCATGGGCGGTGGCGCGGCGCTCACGTCGGGCGCGCTCTCCGACATCGGCATCGCCACGCAAGGCGGCGGCTCGGGCTGGCAGAACTTCCTCTCGGGTCTCTTCGGCGCGGGCGGCGGCGGCGCAGCGGGCGGGCGCGGCGGGAGCGGGCTCGACACGTTTCTCAAGACCGCGCTCGGCGCGGGACAGCTCGGGCTCGCCGGCTACCAGACCGCGCAGGGCGTGAAGGCGGGGCAACAGCTCGCGGGGCAAACGAAGCTCGCGACGCAGTCCGGTCAACTCCAGATGGACCTCGCCAACCGCGCCGCCGGGGCCGCGCAGCCGCTCACGCAGTTTTCGCAGCAAGAACTCATGGACGCGCAGCAAGGGAAAGTGCCCGCCGCGATCCAGCAGAACATTGACCTCTGGCTGCAGGCGGCGAAGGCGCGCGTCATGGACTACGCCGCGCGCTCGGGCCAGGGCGATAGCTCGCAACTGCAGTCCTGGCTCGCGTGGCTCGATCAGCAAGCGGAAGGCATGAAGGCGCAGGCGCTCCAGCAGATGCAGCAGCTCGGCATCTCGGCGGGCACGGCCGGGGGCAACATCCTCGCGCAGGCGGCGGGGGCGGCGGGCGGCGCCGGTCGGCAGGCGACCGAGCAACAGCGCACGCTCGAGGCGCTCATCGCGGCGGCGAACCAATCGCTCGGGCGTCTCACCGGAGGCGCCTCATGAGGAGACGGACGATGACCCTCGCGCGACTCGCGGGCTATGGCCTCGTGGCGCTCGTCGTGTCCCCCGTGCTCGCGGGCGGGCCGTTCACCGTGAAGCTCGCGCGGCCGATTGATCAGGGCAGCGATCACATGCCCGCCGGGACGACGTGTACGCTCTTGCAGTACGTGAACGGCCCCGAGTTCTCGCTCCCGTACTACAAGGTCGTGTGCCCCGTGATCAGCGTCGCGGGCACCGACGGCGAGACGCACGCGCGCGTGATCGATGTCCTCATCACCGACGTGACGGTCGTCACGACGCCCGCGCTCGGGACGCCATGAAGAAACGCCGCGCGCCGCCGCCGCCGCCGTCCCGTCCGCTGCGGAAGCCCGCGAAGCTCGCCGCGCTCCCATCGCCCGCGCCGCTCACGCGCGTCGCGAAGACCGCCGCGAAGGCCGCGACGCGCCCCACGCGCGGGCGCCCGCGCCGCGTGCCCTCGTCACCCCCGCACCGTGACGGGGGCACGCGCGAGTAACCCGATGGCCGGTCCCGTCGAGACGACACAGGCCCCGTCGGCGCCGCTCACCGACGAGGCGCAGCTCGGGCGCCCCGACCTCGGCCCGCCGCCGTTCAGCTCCGAGGCGCAGCTCGGCGCGCCGGGGACGCCGGGGCTCCTGCCGCTCCCCGATCCGACGCCGCTCCAAGACCTCTCCGCGCGCATCTTTCGCCAGGAGGAGGCGCTGCGCGGCGCGCAGGCGGACGAGCGCAAGAGGCTCATCGAGAACGCCGACCGCTCGCGCGAGGAGAGCCGACGCCTGCAAGAGGCGATGTACCGGCTCGCGCTGGCGCGCAACCAGCGGCTCGCGTACCTCGACGCGCGGAAGCCCCAGATCGCGCCGCCGCCGCCGCGCCAGATCACGCAGTTTCTCGCGCCCGTCGCGGGCGAGTCGGTGATGGCGACGACGATGAAGCTCCTGCAGGGCATCACGCTCTTTGCGACGGGGCTCGGCGGGCTCGCGAAGGGCGACGCGCGGGCGGGCCTCGCCGCGTTTTCCGGCGCGATGCGCGGGTGGGCCGAGGGCGACGACGAGAAGGCGCGGCGCGAGCTGGCGACCTGGAAAGGCCACATGGAGAGCGCGATCAACAACTGGACCATCGAGCGCGACTCCTATCTCGACTGGATCGGCAGCGCGAACCTCTCGCTCGACAACATGCTGAAGGGCGCCGAGATGGACGCCAAGGTGCGCGGCAACGAGCAAGCGGCTCGCGCGTTCGCGACCGGCGAGCAGGCGACCGGGCTCAAGTTTCTCGAGGACCAGTTCCGGCGGATGCACGAGATGCAGCAGGACATCGCGACCTTCAACTATCAGGTGCAGAAGCACGAGCAGGATGCCGCCGACCGCCGCGAGCGCGACCGGCAGGCGCACGAGGACCGGCAGGCGCGCATCGCGACCGACGCCGCGTACAAGTCGGAGCTGATCGGGCTCAAGCGCGACGGGATGGAGCAGCGGATGCGCGAACTCGATCTGCGCCTCGCGGATCGCGCCCTCGACCGCCAGTCCCGGGAGGAGCTGTCGCGCGAGCGCATGGCCCTCATGGAGCAGTTTCGCCGCCTCGCCCTCGACCAGAAGATGATCGGCAAACGCTACTACGACCGCGACCAGGGCGAGATCCGCGAGATCACCTCCGGGGAGCACGAGGCCGACGCGCCGAATCTGATGGCGGGGCATCCGCGCTTCTCGCCGCTCACGCAAGCCGAGGTCGGGCTCTTGAACCGCCTCGCGGTCTCGCCGCCCATCCTCGACCGCTTGGAGCAGCTCGTCTCGAAGATCAACGACTATCGCCCCGGCGCGAACCTCACCAACGGGTACATCCAGTACCTGAAGGAGCAGGCGGGGATCGGCGCCGACATCCAAGAATTCCTCGCACTGAACGTGGACGTGGCACTGGAGACCGCCGCCTCGCTGTCGGGCGGGCAACCGCGCATCGCGATCCTCCACATCCTGCGCGAGGAAGGGCAAGCGCACGAGTTCATGACGACCGACGTGGCGCTGCGGACGATCCAGACCGCGCGGACGACGATCTACAATCGCGGCGCCCGCGACACGGGCGACATCCAGACGATCCCGAACCTCGCGCGCATCCTCCATCAGTATGCGCCCTCGCCGCTCGAAGGCGGCGTCGGCAAGGTGACCTTCGGCGCCCCCGGCGCGACCGCGACGCCGCCACCGGCAGCGGCGCCGGGACGTGAAACGAAAGAACCCCTCCAGCCGACGATCCGGTTCTTCACCCGATGAAGCCGTTTCACGTCGTGATGCCTGACGGCAAGACCTACGACGGCGAGGTCTCCGACGACGCGACCGAGACGTGGGTGAACGCGCAAGTGAGTGCGAAGTGGCGCGCGGAACGCGAGGAGACGGCCAAGCACACCATCATGCCGCAGGATGACCCCTGGCACATCCCGAAACTCCTCGTCGGCGCGCACCAGCCCGAGAACCTGAAGGACTGGGTGATCCTCGCGGGCGCGACCGTGCCCGCCGTCGAGCTGACCGCTGGCGCAGCCACCGCCGCCGCGACGCGCGCCGCATGGCCCACCGTCGCGCGGGCCGCGCCCTACGTCGCTCGCGCGCTCACGCCCGCCGCGATCTCGGGCACGCGGGCGCTCGTCCATGGCGAGGGGATGGAGACGGCCGCGATCACTGCCGCGCTCGACGGCCTCGTCGGCGGGCTCACCGAGGGCGTGATGACCGGCGCGCAGGCCGCGAAGTGGGTTGGCCTCAAGGCGCTCGGGCAGAACGCGCGTGACGCCGCCATCGCGCAGAAGATGTTCGAGAACGCCACCAAGTCCCCGCATGAGGTCTACAAACAGGTCGCGGCGCACTGGCCCAAGGGGCGGCTCGTCACCGTGCCCTCGCTCGCACCGCGCCCCATCACGCTCCGCACTGCCGTCAACAAGCTCGTGGGCAAGGCGGGCACCGCGAAGGACGGGCTCATGGACGCCGCGTATCAGAAGGCGCGCGGCGAACTCGTGCAGGAGCTGTCAGCGGGCGGGCTGCGCGCAGGCGAGATCTTCGAGGCGGCGACCTCCGACGTGCGCTACGTGCCGCGCCCCGCCTCGCTCACGTCGAGCGCCGCGCAGCGGGCCAACGAGCTGCTCGAGTCCTCGAAGACCCGGAGCGCCGCGCAAGCCGCTGTCGGCACGCATCTCCCGCCGGAAGAAGGCGGCATGTCGATTGGCGAGATGGAACTCTCGCGCCTGTTGCCGCACCCGGGCGAGCGCCGCCCAGCGGGCTTCTCGCTCCCCGGCATGGGCGTGCGCGCGATTGAGGAGGCGCTCGACCGCTGATGCCGTGGGGCAACTATTCGCGCTATTCGGGCAAGCCCTCGCCCATCCGCGTGACCAACATCGTCGCGGACGACGGCGAACTCGCCCTCGGCCTCCCCGTCGGCAAGCACAAGGGCAAGCCCCTCGCGCAAGTGCCGACGCCGTACCTCTTCTGGGTCATGCGCCAGGATCTCGACGCCGACACCATGGCCGTGCTGCAAACGGAAGTGATGCGCCGCAAGCGCGAGGAGCCCGAGCGGCTCGAGCGGGCGCGCGAACTCGAAGCGGAGTCGCCGGCGCAGGAACCCGTGCTCGTCGTCATCGACCGCGAGATGCCGCTGCACGATCTCATCGAAAAGCGCGTCAAGGATCTCCTCGCCGTCGCCGCCGAACCCGGCGAGCTGTCGGCCGCGCTCCGCGTCGCCATCACCTGGGCGATCTCGAAGAAAGACCTTGTCTCCCCCGCGTGGGGGAGTAATCTGTCGAACACGCTGAAGGAACCGACGCGGCGGGTGGGGCGGCGCCCCACCACGACCCGTCGGATCGCGAGCGAGGACTGATGAGCGTGTCAGATCCGGTCACCGACGAGCTGGCCCCGTCCCTCACGCATTCCCAGTTCTTGCGCGTCGCGCTCTCGGTCCTCTCCCTGCGCGCCGCCAAGTGGCTGACCCTCGTCATGGCCTTTTCCCTGTACGCCCACGCGTCGTGGTACCCTGACTGGCGTCGGCTGGCCGGGGCCTCCGCGTTTACGGCCCTGGTGCTGCTCCCGATCTGGTTCCGACAGGAGGCGCGTCATGCCTGAGAAGAAAGACATCGTCGCGGGCCTGTTGCGCGTGCCCGGTCCCGGCGACCTCTGCCCCAACGCGAATAACCCCCTCGTGCGGTTCGGCCCCGGGCGCGACAAGCTGAATTACGCGATGCAAGTCTCGCAGATTCACGACTACCGCGCGGGCGGGCCGCAGCCGTGGCCCGACGACGCCCCCGCCTCGGCCACCCACACGCCGGGATGGCGCAACCAGTCGCCCTCACGCACGACGCCGAGGACGCCGAGTGGCCCCATCATCCATGTGGGCCTCGTGCAGGAGCAATAGGACAGCCGCAGGCAGGGGCATGGTAGCGGGGCGCTGCCGGGTACAAGAGCGCGGCGGGGAGCCTGCGGGTGCCGGGTGGCCGTTCGCCCGGGTGGACTCCCATTCTCCGCCGCGCACGCTCCACCGGAGCCGCTGAATGCCTGAGCCCGCCGCCGCGACGCAGCCCACCAGCGCCACCCTCCCGAACCTCCGGGGGGAATTCATCGCCTGGACGCTCGAGGGGCAAGCGGTGGGCGCGTGGCGCGCCCTCGGCGGCTTCCCGCACAAGACCTTCCTCATCGCCCCGGGCGCCGCGCACGTGCGGCTCGAGGGCAGCAACGATCAGACCCACGTCGGAGAATTGCTCGATACGCTCGCGCTGCCCATCAAGGGCGCGGGCATCTATCCCGTGGAGGCCCACGTGCTATGGGTGCGCCCCGTCAACCTCGGCGCCGCCCCGGTCGTCGTCCAAGTGATCGCCTATCGCGAGGGGCTCTGATGGCGAGAGACCGCGACCGCAACCACGAGAGCACGCCGCTCTCCCAGATCTCCCTCGAGGACGCCGCGCAGGCGCTGCGGAGCTTCTCCCACGTCACGCGCGCGTTCGGCCGCATCGAGGAATTGATCGCGGCGGGCCGATCCGCCGAGGAGCTGCGCCGCCACGCGGAGCAGACCGCCGAGCAGAACCACGCCGCCGTCGCCGCGAGCGCGACGGCCCGCGCCAAGGCCGAGGAGGCACTCAAGCAGACGACGGCGCTCCTCGAGGAGCGCACGCGCCAGCTCGCCGCGCTCACGCAGGAGACGGAGCAGGCCGGGAAGGAGCACGCCGCGCACGTGAAGCGGCTCGCCGCCGAACTCGAGCAGCGCACGCACGCGCACCGCGACGCGCTCGCCGCCGCCGACGAGCGCCACCGGCAGGATCTGCTCGCCCTCGAGGCCGACCGCGACCACGTGCGCGAGGAGATTCGCCTCGCCAAGCACGAACTCGGCATGATCCGCGACAAGCTGGGGGCGCTCGCGTGATCGGCACGTTTGCCCATCCCTCCACGGGGCGCGGGAACATCTGCGCGACCGACTACGAGGAGGTCACCGTCTCGACCGCCGCCGTCGGCCTCACGCCCGCGAAACTCGCGGGCTCCGACTACGCGCTCATGCGCGTGATCGGCGGGCCGCTGCGCCTGCGCCTCGACGGCCCCGCGCCCACCGCGACGATGGGCGTCCCCGTCTTCGACGGCGAAAACTGGGTGTTGGTCCCGCGTGAGATGAACCGCCTCCTCGCCATCCGATCAGGCGCACCGGGCGCAGTCGACGGCACGCTCTGTGTCGTCTACTACGAGCACAATGCTCCCCCGCCATGAGGATCGGCCTCATGGTCGCCGTCGCGGCGACGCTGGCTCTCCTCCGACCACTCCCCGCGACGGCGCAAATTCAGCCCTCGAGCGGCGTGCAGCTCCTCGAGGAAGGCTCGAACATCGGGACGGCGCGCACCTTGAACTGCGTGGGCGCGGGGATCTCCTGCTCGCTCGCTGGCGGCGTTGGCACGTTGAGCGTCTCGGGTGGGGGCGCGGGGGGCTCGCCGCCAGGGGGCGCGACCGGCGCGCTCCAGACCAACGCGGGCGGCGGCGCCTTCGGCGGCTACGCCGGCTCGAATACCTGTTCGGGCGGGTTCGCGACCGCGCTGTCCTCGGCGGGCGTGCTCACGTGCGGGACGGGCGTCGTGACCTCGCTCACCGGCACCGCGAATCAGGTGATCGTCTCGGGCTCGACCGGCGCCGTCACGCTCTCGGGACCGCAGTCGCTCGGCACCGCGAACGCGCCGCAGTTCGGGCGGCTCGGCCTGAACACGGCGCCCATCGCGACGCAGGGCACGCTCACCATGGCGGTGAACGCGAACAACGTCTCGGCCATCGCGGTCAAACGCTTCACCGACACGAGCCCGACGGGCGCGTTCCTCGACTTTCAGACCGCCGCCGCCGCCTCGGTGTATCGCGTCGACATCACCGGCAAGATCGCGGCCTATGGCGGCGCGACGCCCGCCAACGGGCATCTGCCCATCGGCAACGCGACGACGGGCTTCTACGAGGATGGCACCATCGCGGGCACGGCGAATCAAGTGACCGTGACCAACAGCGCGGGCGGCATCGCGCTCTCGCTCCCGTCCACCGTCACGCTGACCAATCTCAACGTGACGGGCGCGGCCCCGGGCGCGGGCACCGCGTGCGTGCAGATCTCCTCGACGGGCGCGCTCTCGAACACGGGCTCGACGTGCGGCTCGGGCTCGGCGGGCGTCAGCTCGCTCAACACGCTGACGGGCGCGCTCTCCCTCGCGGCGGGGTCCAACATCACGATCACGCCGTCGGGGGGGAACACGCTCACCATCGCAGCGACCGGCGGCGCGGGTGGCGTCACGAGCCTGAACAGCTTGACGGGGGCGTTGACGCTCGTGGCCGGGTCCAACGTCACGATCACGCCGTCGGGCTCGAACATCACCATCGCGGCGACGAGCGGCGGCGGCACCAACGCGAGCGTGCAGAACACGCCCGCCGATCCGGCCGGAACCACGAGCGCGAGCTTCGTGCATGCCGGATTCGGCGGGACGACGACGATCACGCCGTCGAACACCGGCAAGATCCACTTCATCGCGTCCTTCGAGATGAAAGGGACGGCGGTCGGGAATTTGAACGCGCAGCTCCGCTACGGGACGGGCACCGCGCCGACCAATGGGACGGCGGCGACGGGCACGCTCGTCGGCCGCAGCACGAGCGCGATCTCGAGCGCGGCGGGCCAGCAATTCCCGACGACGCTCAACGCGGTCATTACGGGGCTCACGGTCTCGACCACGTACTGGCTCGACGTGGTGTTTGCCTCGGGCTCGGCGGGTACCGTCACGATGAAGAATGTCAGCCTCTCGGCGA
>Ga0209465_10001060_pt1 | contig 12446 bp, 7 predicted proteins | sample PanSoiPlot1MoBio_FD_188321 | JGI IMG/M metagenome (GOLD analysis project Ga0209465, IMG submission 188321) | Tropical forest soil microbial communities from Panama analyzed to predict greenhouse gas emissions - Panama Soil Plot 1 MoBio (SPAdes)... | ecosystem: Environmental > Terrestrial > Soil...
CTGCGGCGCATACGCGATCAGCGCCAACAAGGGACCCGTTGTGTACGCGTATCGCGAGTTGACTGCGTTGGCGAATTCGAAGCGGCGGCGGTTTTACTTCGAATCAGCCATGATGGATGGTGCGCCGGTATTCTCGCTCTTTCGCGACGCACTGCCCGCAATCGAAGTTCGGGGATTTCGCGGCGTGATCAATTCCACCACCACGGTAATTCTGCAAACTATGGAAGCGGGCGCAAGCTTGCAGGAAGCCATTCAGGAAGCGCAGCGGCTGGGGGTGGCAGAGACCGATCCCTCGGCCGATATCGATGGGATTGATGCCGCCGTGAAAGTGGTGGAAGTTGCGAATGTTCTGATGGGCGCCAACATGAAGCTTTCTGATGTGTCGCGAATTGGCATTCGCAATGTGACCCCGGGGCAGTTGCGCGAAGCAAAGCAAAACGGTGAAGCTTGGAGATTGGTAAGCCGGGCGCGTCGTCAGTCGGACGGCAACATTAGCGCATCCGTCGCGCCCGAGCGACTGAAAGCTGATGATCCGTTAGCCCAGGTGCAGGGTACGTCACTACTGATTGCCTTCGAGACAGATATTTTTAAGGAACTGATCATCAGCGAGCGTGATCCGGGGCCGGAAGCGACAGCATACGGAATGCTTTCAGATTTTGTGAATGCAGTGAGGGGTGTCTAGGAATGTCAGCCAGTACCAATGTTGTCCCGCAAGTACGGAGGCTCGATGTCGATTGGGTTCGCGAGCAGTTTCCCGCGCTAAAGGAAACGGTAAACGGCCAGCTAGCGGTCTTTTTCGATGCGCCCGGCGGTACTCAAGTACCGCAGCGGGTGATCGATGCAATTTCGGAATATCTGTCGAAGTGGAACGCGAACCTGGGAGGAGCGTTCCTGACCAGCCAGCGCAGCGACCTGATTGTGGAGCAGGCGCATGAAGCCATGGCCGACTTCCTTAATTGCGCGCCTGATGAAGTCGTATTCGGCGCCAACATGACGACGCTGACGTTTGCGCTGAGCCGCGCCATCGGCCGCGAGCTGAAGAGCGGGGACGAGTTGCTGGTGACCTGCCTTGATCACGATGCTAACGTATCGCCGTGGGTTTGCCTGGAAGAGCGCGGAGCCAAGGTTCGAACGGCCGACATCCGCCCTACCGACTGCACGCTCGACATGTTCGATTTGCAAGCGAAGATCCGCCGGACGACCAAGCTGGTGGCGGTGGGATGGGCAGCGAACGCGGTCGGCACGATCAACGACGTGCGCGAAGCAGTTCGCATGGCGCGCGTCGTGGGCGCACTGACCTTTGTGGACGCAGTACACTACGCGCCGCATGGACTGATCGATGTGAAGGCGCTGGACACCGACTTCCTCGCCTGTTCGAGCTACAAGTTCTTTGGACCGCATCAGGGTATTCTTTACGGCAAGCGTGAGCAACTGCTGCGACTGCGTCCGTACAAGCTGCGTGTCTGCAGCGAGAAGCTGCCCGACCGTTGGGAGACCGGCACGCAAAACCATGAGTGCATGGCTGGCGTGACCGCTGCGGTCGACTACATCGCAGAGGTCGGGCGGCGGCACAGCAGCGAAGGCCTCACCCGGCGCGAGGCTATTGTCGCGGGGTACGAAGTGTTCCAACAGCATGAGCGCGAACTGGCCGGCCGGTTAATTGCTGGACTGCTGGAAATCTCCGGGCTTACGTTCTATGGCATCACCGATCCTGCGAAAGCGGAGCAGAGGACCCCGACGGTGGCTATTCGGCTGGAAGGCTACTCGCCTCGTGATCTCGCCATGCGCTTGGGTGAGCGCGGCATATTCACCTGGGACGGGAACTACTACGCCATCAACCTGGCTGAGCGGCTAGGGGTGCAGCAGAGCGGCGGCATGCTGCGCATCGGGTTGGCACACTACAACACTATGGAAGAGGTGGAGCGGTTGCTGACAGATTTGCGAGATCTTGCAGAAACCCACAGGAACTGATTTGCCGCGGATCGACACGGGTTTGGTTTTCAGTGTTCTGACGCTGAAGATCCGAATCCCTTCGTAGTTGAAATGATTTTTGCTGCGTTATAATCCGCCCGTACATCGGAGGAGCGGAATCGATGTGCGGCTGGGTATCCCAACCCTTCGCCGCCTTTGCGAAAGGGTGGAGAACACGCTGGTTCGCGGTACTCGGGGTGTTCGCGGTAACTGCAGTACTTGCCGCATTCAGGTTGCACCGCGCGATGCTTCCGGCTGCACTCCTCATCGAGTCTCTCGGGCATCCTCTTTCCGCTGACGGCTTCAGCTCGGTTCAGATCAAGCTGCATTCCTCCGACGGCCGTGAACTGCACGGGTTGCGTGTCGAGACGGCAGACCCGAACCGTCTCGTCGTCGAATCGGTCTTCATCAAGGGCAATACAGCTAGCGTTCGGCTTCGGGCTGGAGTTCTTCCCGGAGACACGACCGTTTATTTCAGTGCTCAGAACGCAGAAGCTGCACAGGTAAGGTTGCGGACACAAATCGATACATCCGACAGCGTGGGAGACGGCACGCCAGATTTCCTGCGCCTGCATGATGCCGCCGACCGAACGGCGTTTCGTCGCTGGTTCGCGCTGCTGGCTGAGTCGCAGTACTTTCGGCGACACGCTCCAAAGGAGATCGCAGATTGCACGGGCCTGGTACGCTATGCTTACCGCGAGGCTTTGCGCCAGCATGATTCCGCTTGGGCGAAGTCAGTGGCTTTACCTGTTGCGCCGACTGCGGGAGAAATTCGGCAATTTCACTACCCATATACGCCGCTGGGCGCGGCACTATTCCGCGTGAGAGGAGGTAGCTTCAGGGCCGACGACCTAAGCACCGGCGCATTCGCGGAGTTTGCCGATGCGAAAACGCTCTGGCGGTTTAACTCCTACTTCGTGGGACGCGACATGACGCGCGCGCGTCCTGGCGACCTACTGTTCTTCCGCCAGGAAGGGCATGACCTTCCGTTTCACGCAATGGTTTATCTGGGGCCGAGCCAGATCGATCCGGGGCATGAAGCACTGGTGGTGTATCACACTGGCCCGACAGGCAAGGCGAAAGGCGAGATTCGCCGGCCCACAGTTGCGGAGCTGATGAATTTTCCCGATCCGCGCTGGCGACCGGTGCCTTCCAATCCCAGCTTTCTTGGTGTCTATCGCTGGAACATTCTGCAAGGAGCTGACTAATGCGTCTGCTTCGTGCTCTGTTGAGTCTGGTCCTCACACTTCTTTCGCTCGTGCCTATGAATGCCCAGGACGAAGGCACAGCTTATTTTTCAATCACCAGCGAGCGCACATATCTTCCAGGCGAAAAGATCGAGATCGGCGTCTACAGCAACAATGTCGCCGCACTCGAGTTTCGGGTTTATCGGGTCAACGATGCCGTAAAGTTCTTCAGCCAGTTGCAGGAGCCACATAGCTTCGGAGGACAAGCGCCTCACCTTCCAAAGCAGAAGAAGGGAAGCTGGCTCGAGCGCTTTCATGCCTGGAAGCACCGCGTCTGGGCATGGATCCGCGATTTTATCCGAGCACAATTTTCACCCGATGCGCGCCACGAGATTCGGCTGTGGCGTGTGGGCGAAAAAGCACCTGCGAAGAAGGGCCCGCAAGTAACGGAATTCGCGCAGGTACCGGTGCTGAACCAACAGCAATTGGTCTCGACCTGGAACTGGAAAGTACCACCGGGAGGAGAACGCTGGGAGAGTAAACGCGTCGAAGTTCCGGTGCGTGATCCGGGAGTCTACGTGGTGGAAGCGACCAACGGGACACTCCGCGCGTACACCATCGTTGTCGTCACGGAAATTGCGGTCATTACCAAGGCCGCTCCGGGCAGACTCCTGGCATACGTGGTGGAGCGCAACACAGGAAGTCCCATTGCTGGTGCAGACACGGACGTTTGGATCGAGCAGCAGCAGGTGGTTGCGAAGTCAACCGACCAGCAGGGAATGCTCGACGCGAACATCACACAGGCCAAGCCGGAAAATGTGGCCGTGCTTGCCATGTATCGAGGCCAGGTGGCGATCAACGCGCCCGACGCATGGAACCTTGGGGCTGAAGGACGCAATCTGCAGGGCTACACGTACACGGATCGCCCAGTGTACCGGCCGGGCGATACCGTGCATTTCAAGACGATTGTTCGCCGAGAGACGCCCACTGGTTACGTCATTCCGCGGGAGCGCGAGTTGAGCCTGGAGCTTCGCGATCCGCGTACCTATGAGCCGGTATGGCAACTGGCGGTAACGCTGTCAGATATCGGTACGGCGCATTGGGATTACAAGATCCCGGCGGATGCGAACCTCGGCTTTTACTACCTCAACATGAAATCGGGCGAACGCTACGTGGAAGGTGTGCGCTTCTCGGTGCAGGATTATAAGAAGCCCGAATATGCGGTGAAGGTGACGGCGCAAACTCCGCGCCTGCTGCAAGGCCAGCCGATTAAGGCGACCATCGATGCCCGCTATTACTTTGGCGAGCCGGTTGCGAATGCGAAGGTGAATTGGGTTGTGCACACGGCGCCGTACTGGGCTTTCGAGCGGTTTGAGTCTGACTCGGATAACGTGGACGAGGGTGGTGAAGGAGGAACGGACGAGGAAGATAGCTACGGTGGCGAGCAGGAGAGCGAGCAGAGCGGCAGGCTCGATGCTGACGGAAAGCTGTCCATCACAATTCCGACGAAAGTAAACCCGAACAAGCGAGACGTGATTTATCGAATCGAGGCGCGAGTGACCGACGCCGGTAACCGAGAGATTTCGGGCCACGGATTCGGACTCGCGACGTATGGGAGCTTCTATCTGACGGCAGAGCCAAATTCGTACGTGTACTCCAACGGAAGCACGGCGACCATTAGCGTGACGGCGCTGGATTACGACAAGAAACCGGTTGCCACCGCATTCCGTGTCGACATAAGTCGCTGGGACTGGCGAAACCGTTCCGGCCGGATACTTTCCAGCACGAACGAAAAAACGGGCGAGGACGGAAAGGCGCAGGTGCAGTTTACGATTCCCGACGCCGGCGAGTTTCGCGTGCGTATCACGGCCGTCTCAGTGCAGAACCGCGAGGTGGAAACCACAGAATTCCTTTGGGTGCCGGGGCAGAGTCCACTATGGACCGGCACGCAGCAGGAACGCATTCAAATTGTTGCCGACAAGAAATCGTACTCTCCGGGAGACACCGCGCATGTCATGCTGGTCACCGGGTCCGAGCCGGCGAACGTGCTCGTCACGACGGAAGGCAATGGATTGTACACGGCGCAGGTAGTGACGAGTGGCGGCGGGAGCGTAATCATCGATGTTCCAATTCGCGCAGAGTACGCTCCGAACTTCTTCGTCTCGGCCGCGTTCATTCGCGGAAACAAGCTTTACGTCGGTAACAAGAGTTTGAAGGTTCCGCCGACGCAGCACCTGATGAAGGTCGAACTGCAACCATCCAAGCCGCAATACCAGCCCGGACAGCCGGGGGCTTACACTATCAAGGCCACCGACGACCAAGGCAAGCCTGTGAGCGGTGCTGATTTCAGTCTTGGAGTTGTCGACGAGGCTATTTATGCCATCGAACCAGATGCGGTTCCGAAGATCACAACGGCGTTTTACGGCAACCTCTACTCAAAAGTGGCGACCGACAGTTCGCTGAGCTATTACTTCAGCGGGCAAGCAGGGAAGCGCGCGATGCAGCTGGCTTTCGTGCGACCCTCGCGCGCCTTGGCGCAGCTCAAGCCTGAGAGGCTTGTTCAGCCCAGGATTCGTAAGGCGTTTCCCGACACGGCTTTCTGGGTAGCCGATGTGCGTACCGACAGTGGCGGACAGGCTTCCGTAAAGTTTGACTACCCGGATGCGATTACCTCCTGGCGCGCGACGACACGCGGAGTCACGCAAGATACGAAGGTCGGCAGCGCGGTGGAAAACACCATCGTGCGTAAGAACCTCGTGGTGAGGTTAGTGGTCCCACGGTTCTTCCGTCGCGGCGATGAGATCGTGCTCTCGACCATCGTGCAGAACTATCTGCCGCAAGAGAAGACAGCACGAGTGTCGATGAAGTTCGGGGGCCTGCAGGTTCTCGAAGGCGGAACAAAGGATATACCCCTGCCAAGCCGAGGAACCGCTAAGATCGACTATCGCGTGCGGGTTCAAGATGTCGATTCGGCCAAGGTTCTAGGCGAGGCGCTCACCGACGTCGAAAGCGATGCCATGGAATTGACGCTCCCAGTTGAGCCGTTCGGTGTCAAGCTGGCTGTGGCAAAGTCAGGCTCGGCGTCCGCCAGTACCACCGTCACCGAGCAACTCGCATTTCCTGCTGGAATCGAGCCGAACACTCGCAAGCTGATCATCGAACTCACGCCGTCGATTGCAGGAACCGTTTTCGGGGCCCTTGACTTCCTAACTTCTTATCCGTACGGAGGCACCGAGCAGACGATGTCGAGCTTCTTGCCCGACGTGCTGGTCGCCGACGCCGTGAAGAAGCTTGGTGTCGCTACGAACGTCGATCCGCAAAAGCTGAACAAGCAGGTGCAAGCCGGTCTCGATCGGCTCTATCAGTTCCAGCATCCTGACGGGGGCTGGGGCTGGTGGCAGAGCGATGACTCTGCTCCGTTCATGACAGCTTATGTGCTGGCTGGGCTGGTTCAGGCGAAGGCAGCCGGTTACGAGGTGGAAGACGCACGCATTGCTCGGGCGCGTAGTTGGTTGCTGACTTCGTTCAGCCGCTCGAGCCAGGTGAAAACGGACCTGCGCGCCTATATGGCGTATGCGCTGGTCTTGAGCGGCAGTGAGTCAAATGCGATTGTCGTGGATTCAGTTTGGGCGCAGCGTTCGACCCTTACCGCGTATGGCAAGGCGTTACTGGGGCTTGCGCTGTTGCAGATGAAAGACTCGCGTGCCAACGACTTGGCGAAAGACCTGGAAGCCTCGACCAGTCAGCAAGACGGCCAGGCATGGTGGCCTAGCGACACAAACTCCTTGATGGACTTCTCTGGTGACACCACTCCGCAGGCTACGGCCTACGCTTTAAAGTTCCTGAATGTTGCCGATACCCAAAGTCCGCTATTGGCAAAGGCGGCGCTGTATCTGGTCAGCCATCGTAGCGAAGGGTACTATTGGAATTCAACTGAGCAGACGGCAATGGTCGTCTACGGTCTGACGGATTACCTGCAACGCACGCAGGAGCTGAAGCCGAACTTCAGCGTAAACGTCCAGGTGAACGGGAGGACGGTAGGCACGAAGAAGTTCGGTGTCGCCGATGCTACAGCTCCACCTACCGTAGTTACGCTCAACGAGGAGCAGATCGGGCAGAACGACAATCAGATCAGCTTCGTCAAGAATGGCGATGGGCGTTTGTACTGGTCGGCGCGGGCTGAATACTACTCGAACCAGCCCAACGTGGTGAACACCGGTGCGTTCCAGTTGAGCGCGGTGCGCGAGTACTTCAAGCTCTCACCAGTCCAGAGGGGCGACAAGTTGGTCTATCACCTCGACAAACTCTCAGACCCGGTGCAGGTGGGCGACACATTGGCGGTGCGCATCACCGTCGGCGGGAGCGAGTGGCGATACCTGATGATCGAGGACCCGATTCCATCGGGAACCGAATCCATCGCGCGTGACGAGTTGTATCAGCTTGACCAGGAGCCATCGTGGTGGACAAACCGCTGGCGCAGCTACCGTGAGATGCGCGACGACCGCACAACCTTCTTCAACTACTGGTTCCCGCTTGGGCAGTCCGAATACACCTACCTGGTGAAAGTCGTAAATCCGGGGGCGTTTCGCGTAAGTCCAACGCGAGTCGAGCCCATGTATCAACCGCGATACCTGTCGACCAGCGAGGTGGTGACGGTGGCGGTGAAATGATCATGAGCGACATGAGCGTCAATCGCACGGGTGTATTCAAACTGTGGGTGCTGAACTTCGTGGCCAATGCCGGCTTGGTTGTCGCCGGATATTTCTGGCTGTTGATACCGGAAACACGCGGGTGGCAAGTGGCAGGCTCGTTGGTGCTGGCGGTCATTGTGGTGTCATTTGGATTATGGCTGCGGGCCGGGACCTTTACCTGGTTTCGCGTGGCCCGGTTCCGCGGTGAGCGTAACATCTGGCCGGCCTATCGTCGCGCCTTGAGCCATGTCCCAGCGCTCGGCTTTTGGGCGTTGGGTTTCGTTTTGCTTGCCCGGGCAATCTGGGAGATCCGCGCTTATGTGCCGCAGTTTGCCGTTTGGTTGCGGCAAAAAATTGACGGCGTTCCCCCGCCCCGCAACATCATGAATGACCTCAACTGGTTACTGGCGCTTGTCGTGTTTTTCGTGATGCCGGCGATTTGGATTCCCATCGCTATGACAGTTTCGTCTGTGGGCGTTCAGCCTCAGCATCTGGTACGCTCGCGCCGAGTTTGGAGACGTCCTTTGTACTGGCTCTGGCTGGCCTTGCTGGTTTTGGTTGCGGTGTATGTCCCTTACAGATTAGTTTGGTGGGTCCCCGAGTTGCCCACCTTGCGGCAACAACTGTGGAGCATGGGCGCGCGCTTTCTGCTGGGGTACCTGGTCGATGTGACTGCCTTCCTTGCTGCAGTGTGGATGGTGGGTTTATATACCGGCCGTGAAGACCCGCTCGCTCTGTAGCGACGATTGGTGTCTGGCTAGTCGCGATTGATGGCGGGTAGTCCCTCTTGCAGCCAGCGTATCACCGTCTCCTTTCCACTCTGCGCGATCATGTTTGCGACCCGTGCTCGCGCCTCGGCATAAGCCTGCCGCACTTCCGCCTCACTGGCGGGTCTGCGTAGCGCGTTGTTGAGTGCGTCGAGGGTCGGGAATCCACCAGTGTTTCTCAGCACAGCTTGTGGTTGGGCCAAATATAGGACCAATCCCTCGCGAAACCAAAGCTGAGTGCCTGGCTTAGCATGCGATTCGACCAGAACATGCAGCAATTCATGATGCAAGGTGCGCTCAAGCGTTCCGGCCTCCCTCAGCACGTCGGTCGGCTGCAAGCGAATCGTATTGCCGCGTGTTGAGGCGGCAACCCATCCTGGCTGGCCAGTTGCATCCCGGAACTCCGCCAAGGAGGCGTAGACCTTTAGCTTGATTCTGCCGTTGTAGAGCAGTCCGGTGTTCTCTTCAGCTTCGTGAATATTGACACTGGCCATTGATAGCAGTGGGCGGTCGCGTTCGGGACGAGTAGTAAACAACACGACATCTTCGCTCGCCAGCTGCTGCCATTGTGTACCTTGTGCGCTGACTCCTAATCGAGTGCCGGGGTAATAAAAAGCGAGAATCTCGCGATACGATTTCCCCTCTTCACCCATGGCTTCGGCACCAACCTGGCACAGTCCTACGCCGTGCCCTGAGCCGCGTCCTTGAAAGATGACATTCGATCCCTCAACTCGCACGTCGTACCAATTACTCTTCAGCCGTTCCCACCCGATGTTGCGACCGACAGCAAGGCGAAAGGTCAACCCCGGTACCGTCACAGAGTGGCTACCCGTCATGGTGAGGAACTCGACGCGCCCGCTCGCCGTGCGTTGCGCTACCACAACAGAATGGATTTGTCCTGGTATGTTGACGCCCTCGGCTGCCAATGCTCGATGCAATTCCTGCCTGCTCACCTCACTGCGCCAACGGCTATTACCGGCGCGAACGCAGTAGGCATCGGAGTGCTGTTCCAGGTAAGGCGCCCACTGCTCGCCATTGCCCAAAATGTATCGTCCATCCTCGGTGGTGCCGCCGCAGTTAGCGTGGTAGTAGGTGGCCGCAGGTTCTCCGTCGTACCACAGCACCTCACCGGCAGTAGCTTCTGCGAGTTTTCGCAAACGTGGGCTGACTGCGGCAAGGCGCAGGTTCTGGCAGTGCGTGGAATCGCAAAAGTCGAATCCCTCCAGCCCGTGCCTCGCGCCGCCGAAATGCAGCGCATAGGTACGCGCAGCAACTGCCATGGCCTTCAAGGTTTCGTCCGACTGAAAGTTGCCGGTCTCCCCCGCCAGAACGCCGGCAATGTACTCGTCCATCGGCATGGTCGCAGTCACTTGCAGCTTCCCATCGCTTGCGCGGATGGTCAAGGGAAAGTCGGCCCGGAGCGCTGGGGCGTTTACAGCCGCCGCTTCGTAGGCGCCGCTCACGCGCACTTCAATGATGGGTGTCTTGTCGCCTTCGATCTGAACTTGCGAACCTGAGGCACGGATGGCTAATGACGTAAAGGAAATCTCGGCGCAGCTTACACATTTTCGAAGCTTGGCTTGCCCAGGTCCAGCGGTCAACTTCAAGGTGAGAGGCGGCTGGGAATACCACAGCCGGACGCGAACGGTTTTGGGAAACCCACCAGTTGGGCGGATTGGCTGAGGCTGGGCACCTCCTACGATCCAACCGAACAGCGGTGCGAGCAGAACTATCGCGTAGCGCCTCAATGTGAGGCTCCGTTTGCCTGACTCGCTGCGTAAGCCGTGAAAATCTCTCGTGCAACACCGGCGGCGTCGACAGGTCCGTTACCCTTTTCCAGAAATACCACCAGAACGATTTTCGGATCATGGGCGGGCGCGTAGCCCGCAAACCAGCCATGCCGCCAGAGACCTTCTTCTACGAGCGACGTTCCCGTCTTGCCGGCGACTTTCAGTGATGAATCAGGTTGCGCAAGGTGTCCCATCCCATACGCGACGGAAGCTTCCAGTCCCTGGTAGACCGGCTCGAGTCTTGCGTCATGGTTCACCTGCATGCGCTCCAACATCTGGTACGCGCGCAGTAACTGGAGCGGTGTGACGTGGATTCCACCTTCGCCAAGCGCTTCGAGTTGCAACTCCTCCGTTGTAGAGGCGAGCGGCACGTTACCGGCGGCTTCGCCGGGCGCCAGGCCGCTGGGAGATCCAAAACCGAAGCTCTGAAATCCGCTTCGCAGCTGAACAGGAGTTAAACGCGCAGCCATCGCGGCAAAATAGCTGTTGCACGAGTAGGCGAGTGCCATTACAGGATCGAACGGCTGCTTCACCTCAGGATGAGTGCAGCTCAAATTGTGCCCTGCGAGTGTGAGTGGCCGCTTACACAGCCATGTTGTCTGTTGGTTGACAGTTCCTGAATTGAGCAGTGTGAGCAGCGTAAACGGCTTTATGCTCGATCCCGGCAGCGCAACTCGTTGCCCGGCCGTATGGAGGCGATGCACTGCCAGGATTTTGCCCGATGCTGCGTCGATGACCACCGCTGTTCCGGCCTTGCCCGTCATCGCGTGCGTGACGGCTTGTTGAAGGGAACGAGCCGAAGTCGTCGGTTGCGAGTGAATAGGATTCGGCAGCATCAAAGCCAGCAGACAAGGCAGCGCCTGCGTACACACCCGCGTCAATATCCGCCGTTGCATATCTCGATTGTAGGGTTTGGTTCGAGGATCAAACTCCTGGCGTTGCCAAGGAGAACCACACTGCTAACTTTCGCTAAACTACCAGCACGATTTTGCCCAGAGCGCCCGAGTGTTTCATGACTTCCTCGTGCGCGCGAGCTGCTTCGGACAGCGGAATCTTTTGCCCGATCACGGGGCGCAGAGTGGCGTTCTCCAACCCCGCGCCGAGCGCGGCGTGAATCTCGCGAAGTTCCTGCTCCGTCGTGGCAAGCAGCGTGAAACCACGGATGTCGGCGACACGCGACATCGTGTCCCGGGGATCGATCTCTACCCGCCCCCGACTGCCCACGACTACCACGCGTCCCTTCGGCGCCAGCAACTTAAGATCGTTGCCTAGATTCTTGTTGGCCAGCATCTCTAGGATCACATCGTATCCACGCCCATTCGTCAGCTTCATCAAGTCGTCCAGGTATCCTGCGGCCGAGTGGTTCACTACGTGATGAGCCCCCTGTTCCATCACGAGTCGCAGCCCTGCCTCGGTACCCGCCGTACCAACGACCACTAGCCCAGCTGCGCGCGCCAATTGCACGGCCCCAGTACCGACGCCACCGCTGGCGCCATGTATCAGGAGGGTGTCTCCAGGCTTGCCGCCGCCTCGCTGAAAGAGCCCGCGATACGCTGTACCATAGGCAATCCCCATGGCCGCTCCCTGCTCGAAGCTGACGTTGTCGGGAAGCGTATGTACCTGCGTCTCGGTACACAGCGTTTGCTCAGCATAAGTTCCGCTCAATGATCCCGACGTGTAAACGCGATCGCCCGCCTTCACGCCGGTTACACCCGAGCCTACTGCTGACACAACTCCTGCGGCGTCAGCCCCCGGTGTGTAGGGAAGGGTTGGCTTGACGGCGTAGGTGCCGGCGCGGACATAACTCTCGACCGGGTTCACACCAACCGCGTGCACCCGCAATACTACCTGCCCTGGCCCGGGCTGCAAATCGGGAACGTCTTCCAGTTTGAGTACCTCGGGCCCCCCAAACTCATGAACTCGGATTGCTTTCATGCAAGCCTCCATCCGCAGCACAATGGCCCCCGACGTCCCATACTAAAATATTCCGGGCGCACGCCAGCCCATTGGATTAGACACGGTTCGAACGACACGCGCCTC
>Ga0209465_10001062_pt1 | contig 12444 bp, 11 predicted proteins | sample PanSoiPlot1MoBio_FD_188321 | JGI IMG/M metagenome (GOLD analysis project Ga0209465, IMG submission 188321) | Tropical forest soil microbial communities from Panama analyzed to predict greenhouse gas emissions - Panama Soil Plot 1 MoBio (SPAdes)... | ecosystem: Environmental > Terrestrial > Soil...
CAGCGCCGGCCGCGATTGTCACAACATTGCCCGTCAAGGCCCCGCCGCCGGTTGTCGCGCCCGTGCCGTACTGGTGGACCCACGGTGAAATCGAGTTCGGCGGCCGCGGCTTCGTTAATAATCCAAACCAGAGCGGCTCGATATTTGGGAACACCAACCCCGCCGATACGACTACGGGCGGCTATGCCTATCTCGGGCAAAAAAGTCTGGGCAAATATTACGAGTACAGCAGGGTTGCACCAGGCGCTTTCGGCGGCGGGCATGTCGCTGCGGGCACCAGCGACGGTCTCTATCAGGCCGATATATGGGCGAACAATGTCGGCTACAGCGACCAAGCTTATTTGCTTGAACTTTCAAAGATCGGCGAGCAATATTTCTGGTTTAACTGGGATCAGACGCCGCACATTTACAGCACCAGCGCGCTGACGCCATTTCTCGGAGTCGGAACCAATAATCTGACGTTGCCTGCCGGCGCAACGGGCGTTGCCTCGGCCAGAAACCTCCTCCCCTTCTTGCATCAGACTGACATCGGCATCGAGCGCGACACCGCTTCGGCCGCCTATCGCTGGACGCCGCCCGATCCGAGCCGGCCCGAAGGATACGCCTGGGACGTCCGGGCGGATTACTCCCATATGGATCGGACCGGCACGCAGGTCCAGGGCGTTGCGATAAACTCTCCCGGCGGTCCCGCAGCCCAGGTCCCCGCGCCGGTCGACGACACCACGCAGAACTTCGGCGCCAACGGCGAATATGCCGGCATTTCGCCGTGGGGCGGAAAATATACGTTCAAGCTTGCATATAACGGCTCAATCTATACCGATCATATCTCAAGTTTTACCGTGCAAAATCCTTTCACATCCTCAGCGACCATATCGCCCATCGATCGGCTGTCGACGCCGCCGAGCAATGACGCCCACGGCTTCAGCGGCGTGCTGGCCGCCGATCTGCCGGCAAGCAGCCGCTACGTCGGTACGTTCAACTTCACGAAAATGGAGCAGGACGCGACCTTTATACCGATGTCCGCTAATCCCTTCGTTGGCGGATCCTGCCCGCCTTCGGGGCCTCCGTTTCCGCTTGGATGTTCGGCTTTTGGTGTCCCTTGGAATCAGGTCAATTTCGGATTCATCAATGGGAACTTGGCCGACCCGACGAACAGCCTCCATGGCGAGATCAACACGCTGCTGATCAATAACGTGCTGAACACTCGGATCACTCCCACTTTGACTTCGAAGCTGAGTTACCGCTACTACAACTTCGACAATGAAACGCCGAGAATTGTCTTCCCGGTTTGGGTTGCGGCCGACAGAAATACGCAGTCAACGGGGTCTAGCGGCAACGAGTTTTCGATCTCCAGCCTGACGATCAGCTACGTCAAGCAGAATGCCGGTGCCGAATTCAACTGGCGACCGTTACCGGAATGGAATTTCAATCTCGGCGGCGGCTGGGAACGCTACGATTACACGCAAACCGACGCCGACGCGACCAACGAGTTTTCAGGAAAAGCATCCGTCGATTGGAAGCCGACGGTTTGGCTCACTGCTCGGGGCAGCGGTTACTATGCGAATCGACGCTATGACAACTACGATTACAACCAAAATGTATCAGCCATTCAATTCCCCCTGATACCGGGCTTCGCGCGGACTACAAGCAGCTGGTATTATTCGCCGGCCTATCGGCAATTCATGTACGACAACCGGGAGCGGACCAAGGCCGATTTTGCGATCGATCTGGTGGCGTTTCGCGGCGTGACCATCAGCCCCACCCTCAAGTACCAGGAAGACTTTTATGGGCTCAATCCGCTCAATCAACTTGGCGTGAGCGATCAAAGGACGCTGAGCACCGGCGTCGACGTCGGCTGGGCTGTCAACCCAACTCTATCGTTCGTGTTCACCTACTATTATGAAACCATCGGCCAATGGCTCTACAGCAACGCCAGTACCGCCGGCAGCAGCGTCCCTCCGCCACCGCCGGCTTCGGCTTTCGGCGGGCCGGTGCTCACCTCCGACAAGCAGCACATCAACACCGTGACGGCCGGCATCAACTGGAGCGCCATTCCTGATAAACTCAATTTCGAGGTCAGATATGCGCTCTCCGACGGTATCGACGCGCAGGTTTGCTCGCTCTGCACAACCAGTTTTAATGGAACGCAAATCGCCAGCACAGCAGGCAATCCATTCCCAAATGACACGACCTTGTGGCAGCGTTTGGATGCGACGGCGATCTACAAGTTCGATCCGATCTGGGTCCGATCAATGGGATTCAACGGCGATCTGAAAGCGAGCCTGCGCTACACCTGGGAGCGCAACGCCGTCAACAATTGGCAGAATGATCCGCTCGCTCCGTTCACGTCTTTCGTTGGTACTGGTGCCAATTTCCTCTGGATGGCCTACAACAATCCGAACTACAATGTGCATATGATTGCCGGCTCGCTGATTGCGACCTGGTAATCGCGGTCAGAGGCATTAGCTCTTTGAAGACTCTGGGGTGGAAATGGAGAAGAGCGTAATGCTGCCTCTCATAGCCCTCCTCTCCGCCGTGGCGGGCGTGCTCGCCATTCTGCTCTCGACCGTGCTTGGTGTCTCGCCGTATTCCGACATGCTGATCACTGCCGCCGAAATCCTGTTTGGCGTGGGCGCGGCCCTGTTCACCGTCTATATTCTGGCCGGATTTGTCAGCGACGTTCGCGCCACCTAACATCGGACAACAGCTTCGCCTGTAAACCAGTCTGAAAGTTGATGGCATGATCGACCCAACTAAGAAAATCCTTGGCAGCAGATTAATCGCACGCATCTGGACTGTCCTGTGGCGTCCAAGCAGCCGCTTCGCGTTTGCAACTCTTGTTATATTCGGCGCTGTCTGGGGAGTTCTTGGCTGGGGCGGCTTCAATTGGGGGATGGAAGAAGCCAATACGCTTGAGTTCTGCGTCTCATGTCATGAGATGCGCGACACGGTGTATGAGGAATACAAACAGAGCATTCATTATCAGAACCAATTTGGCGTGCGCGCAATCTGTTCCGACTGCCATGTCCCGCGCGACTGGTTCCTCAAGATCCGGCGGAAGATCCAGGCCAGCAACGAACTCTGGCACAAGATACTCGGCACCATCAACACCCCGGAAAAATTCGAACAGCATCGGCAAGAGCTCGCCGAGTCTGTCTGGGCCGCCATGAAAGCCAACAACTCACGCGAGTGCCGCGGCTGTCATAATGAGAGCGCCATGGACGTTCATCAAATGACGCAGGCGGCACAGCAGGGCATGATGCCGGGATTGCAGGCGGGGCTGACCTGCATCGATTGCCATAAGGGCATTGCTCATCATTTGCCGAAAACATCGGATAATTCAGCAACGCGGTCGGCCAGTCGCTAGCTAGTGGTGAAATTATTCACGCTATCCTGAACAGAGCCTAGCAATAGGGAGTGCCATAATGATACGAGTTTTATTGAGCGTAGTGACCATCCCTTTGTTGACGATAAGTGTCGCACAAGCCGCGGGAGATCCTGCAGCCGGCAAAGCGAAGGCCGCTGCCTGCGCCGCCTGCCATGGGGCGAACGGTCAAGGCGTTCCGCCAAATCCTGCATTGGTCGGCAGAAGCGAAGACGATATGCTTCAGGCCATGAAGGATTACAAATCAGGCAAACGTGCCAACGCAGTGATGAAGGGGATGACGGTGGGCTTGAGCGATCAGGACATGGCAAATTTGGCCGCCTATTACGCGTCGTTGAAGAAATAGGAGTAGCTACTTTGCCAATGCGACCGATCACAGCCACGGCAAATTAGATTGCAATGCCAATTCCAACGTACGCTTCTACGGAGCTCTATGCCCTACCAGCGTCCCCAGAATGGATACGTTCCGGGGCGACAGCCATAGAGGGGAACGAAAGTCGAGCAATAAAACGCATAGTCGGTTAGCGCCGGCCAATAGATCGACGTCGACATTAGCCGCCCGCTGATGACATCGGGATTGACGGTAAGCCGCTGATCCCAAGGAAACTGCCCGGCCCAAGGATAGTACATAGAGCGAGCGTGATAATAGGACCCTGCCGATGCGGGACTGCAAACTGATGCAACGCCGCAAACGATTAGGGCAATTGCTGCGAAGCGGGTTAGCAGTTTTAATGTCATGACATTCTCCGAGCACATTTTTACGCTTTGGTACGACTGGCTTCGCAGCCAGTTTGAGGCGGCGCGACAATCCGCCTTTGCGTGACGGCCGCGTAACTTTGCGACGTTGGGGGGAATGCGAATGACGGATTCTCTCGCAGTCGGAAGTACAGTGACGATCACGCGACTCGGTTCAAGCGCTGCTCGACGTGCTCGTCGCCGCGATACTTTTGAAGTCATAGAGCCGCCTCGTTACCGCCGTCCGGAGCGCCAGATCGAAAGTATAATCCAGAGGCTATTCACAAATGCGACCAGGTATCCAGCAAAGCCACAATATGTGAGCAGCGATACCCCGAACAGGGTCGGTCCCCCCGCTACAGTCATCACGATGGATGACCCGACCACAAGTGACGCTGTCATGATCCCGATGGTTGCACGATCAACCGCGCTGTGGACCCGAACACCGAAACTATCGAGGCGCTTAAGATCAAGTTCGACCCGCATTCGGCCATGGCGCGCGTCCTTGACGAGCCTGGCAAGGTCACGCGGCACCGAAGCGACCAGCCCCAAGAACTCGCTAACTGTCGCTTGACCCCGTCGCAATGCTTCCACCGGCTGATAACGCTCTGCCATTGCGCGATTGAGAAACGGCTCAACGCGGTCGACTAAGCGGAACTCTGGATCATACTGGCGACCAAATCCTTCGAGGGTAATGAGCGCTTTGAACAAGAGAGCTAGATCCGCCGGTAGCACGATCGAGTGCTCCCGCAGGATCGCCGATACTCTGTGTAGCAGCGCTCCGATCCTGAGATCCTTCAACTGCGCATCGGAATAATCGAGAGCCAGTTCGCCAAGATCAGTGGCAAGACGGGCCTCGTTCACAGCGTCGTTGCCGCGCCAGTCAAGTAGCACCTCCAGCATTGTTTCTTCGTCGTGGTGCACGAAACCGGCGAGCAGATCGATGATCTGGCTGCGACGAGCCGCGGAGAGCCGACCAACCATGCCGAAATCAATCAACACAATCCGGTTGCCTGGGAGGCACATCACGTTGCCGGGATGCGGATCGGCCTGAAAGAAGCCATCCACCAGGATCATCTTGAGCATCGTGTCCACACCGCGCGCGGCGAGGGCTTTGCGGTCAAGCCCCGCTTTGTCGATAGCCTCCAAATCGTCGCCGCGGATTCCTTCGATATGCTCCTGCACATTCATCAAGCTACTCGTCCATTCCCAGTATACGCGTGGGATGAGCACGTCGAGATCACCGGCAAAGTTGCGGGCGAAGCGCTCGGTGTTGCGTGCCTCCACTGCGAGATCAAGCTCGCGCTCAAGCGAGCGACGCAACTGATCTACGACGTCCACGGGCCGATAGCGCCGTAACTCAGGTATCTCCTGCTCTGCGAGATGGGCAAGTCGCTCGAGGATTCTCAGATCGGCATCGACTTTGGTCGCAATTCCGGGACGGCGAATCTTCAGGATTACCGGTGCGCCGCTAGCGAGCGTGGCCCGGTGTATCTGCGCGATCGAGGCGGCAGCGTAGGGTTCGCGTTCAAGATTAGCAAACACATCAAATGGAGACCGACCGAGCGTCTGTTCGATTTGCGGCAAGACATCATCGAACGGTACCGGCGCCACATTGCTGTACAGCCGGCTGAGTTCATCGGTCCATACCGACGGCAGAAGGTCCTCTCGTGTCGATAACATCTGACCCAGCTTGACGAAGGTAGGCCCGAGTTGTTCTAAGGCGAGTCTGGCACGTTGCTGCGGCTCGAGATGCGCGACTTCACTTGCTTGTGCCCATTGCAGTACTTGGCCGGTGCGCTCGAGCAGAGTAGGCACCCCGGCACGACGCACGAGGTCACCGAGCCCATAGCGAATGAGGATCGAGCTGATCTCTCGTAGGCGGGGCAACTCGCGGCCTACACCAAACACCCCCGAGACCATTTTATTGGAACCTATGTCCGGTTCTTCGCCTCGGATTGGTCGCGGAGGGCATCCGCGACTCCGGCGAGCAGACCACTGGCAAGTAACACCATTCGGGCACCTGCATCGCGAATTTTGGTCGTCCCATATGCGGCGCCCACACCTCCGGCAAACTCACTCATCATGTTTGCGACACGCGCACTCGCCTCCACTCCAACATTCTGCGCGTGGGCCGCAAGCTGCATCATTTCGCGACGGAGATTGCCGGACATCGCCTCTGCAATCTGACTCGCTGCAGCCGCGTAATCCTGTTCCAACTTCCTCATGCTAACGAGCGCTTCCTTTAGGTCGTTATCGGTGAAGTCCTTCCCCCGCGCTGCCAGCTGCTGGAGAGCGGCGTGCGTCGCGCTTGCGGACTGCACAAGCGCCTCGTCAATTTTGCTTATTGCATCTGCGAACAGCTTCCGCGCCTCGGCACTGCTAATGGCCATGTTGCCCGACGTCCCACCGATCACGGCGCGGACAATATCCCTAACCGCCTCTGGGTCGACTCTGCCTTGCTGCAGAGCTTGGTTGGTCAAGCCCCTAACCCGTTCTCTTATAGCTTGGTCCTCAGTACTTACGGGAGAGGTGACATCCGATATGATCGGCTCGGGCATTGCGATGCTCCACGGCTAGCATGGTCAACCTTAGCGCATTTTTCGGTTGGTCGACACCTGGGAAGTGCATCGGGTTTTATGGTGCGACATGTTTCTCTAATTTGGCGGGCGACACGACGCACCGACCATTTTAGCAGCGCACGAGCGGCACGGAGCTGTGCTCCGCTAATTGGCGGCTTGGTGGGTCTATCGGGCATGGTTCCAGCCACGCGATTGATCCCCAGTGATGCGGAGGTTCGCATCTTCAGAAGGAAGGGCGGTCGTAGCACCTCTAGACATCGACTCCATGCTCTTTTTGTAAACGGCCGGTTGAATGACCAAACGTGTGGTTTTCTTTCTCACTTGGGCTACCCAGGTTCGGGTGGCCCACTCTTTGCGTACCCCGCTGCATGCTCTCATGCGGCGGATCGTTTTGCGGTGCGCGATGAGCGTAACTCGCCAATGATCCACAATAGAGCGCCACTGGCACGATTGTTGCTACTGGAAGGGGAAAGCTACGAGGAGATTTCGTTATGAAGGCGACGCTAATGTTTGCCACTTTTATAATCTCCACCGTGCCACTTTATGCGCAGGATCAACACGCGAGCATTGCCAAGTTGGAGGTGGACGCACAAAAGGTGGTCAAAATCATCAGTGGCGATAGGCTCAAGACAAAGATCTATTGTGAGATTGCCGATCTCGGCGAGCAGATCGACGCGGCTAATCAGGAGCAGGACGCCGACAAAGCCGCGGAACTCTCCCAGAAGATAAACGGATTGCAGAAAAACCTCGGTCCTGAGTTCTTAGCGCTGGCAGATGACCTGAAAAGCGTGAACCCAAATTCCAAAGACGATCAGGAGATAAGTTCGATACTCGAGCGGCTCGACGATTTATGTGACGATTAGCAAGCGGCTCATGACGTGGAGATATTGAATCATTCGGCTGGGCTACGATAGGGCGGGCGCGGAATGGCGATATGGGCGGCCCGCAAAGCAGCCGACCAGCGCTCTCGCAAGTCCTGGAAATAGGGCTCGCCGGGCTCGATGCGGTAATTCACCTCAGCTTTATAGCTATCTCGGTGCGTTACAAGAAGGTCGATCGGTAGCCCGACCCCGAGGTTGGAGCGCATCGTCGAATCCATGGAGATCAGCCCGATCTTGAGGGCATCATAGAGATCAGTGCTGAAGCTTATCGCGCGATCGAGTACTGGCTTGCCGTATTTATGCTCCCCGATCTGCAGATAAGGTGTGTCAGTGGTGCATTCGATGAAGTTGCCGGCCGAGTAGATCATGAACAAACTTAGGCGGCCTCCCTTGATCTGGCCCCCGAACAAAAAAGCGACCTCGTGATCGACGGCTGCGGCGTCAAGCGCTTTGCCTTCGACAGTCTGGATGCTGCGTACGACGCGACCGATACGCTGCGCGGCTTGGAACATAGTTGGCGCATTCATCAGAGTCTCACGCTCGCCGGTTTCAGTATTTTCCACGCCTTCGGTGAGCGTTGAACGCACCGACTGGCTGAGCGATAAATTGCCGGAAGAGGCCAGCGCCATAATGCGTTCGCCCGGCTCGGTATAGACGTGCAGCTTGCGAAACGTCGAAACGTTGTCTACTCCGGCATTGGTGCGCGTGTCCGCAATCATCACCAATCCGTCACGCACAAGAATTCCGCAGCAATAGGTCATAGGAAAACTTCTTTCTTACGTAACCCGCAAGCCGAATTATACCGACGCGGCGATAGGGGAATCTCTCCTAGCTTTGCGTCTGCCGATCCGCCTGGTCGACGTGGACGGCGACCTTAAGCGTTTCGCTGCCGCCGCCATAATGAACGCCACGCACCGGCGCGGCGCCGAGGTAATCTAGACCCACCGACACCCGCACATGCGCTTGCGTGGTGCCAATGCCATTGGCTGGATCGAAGCCAACCCATCCAAGGTGCTCGACATACGATTCTGCCCAGGCGTGCCCAGCATCCTGCGCGGTCACGCCGTCTGCGCGATAGAAATGGCCGCCAACGTAGCGCGTCGGAATGTTGAGATGACGCGCCGCTGCAATGAAAATGTGGGTGAGATCCTGACAGACTCCACGGCGTAGCCTAAAGGCCTCTGCCGCAGTGGTCGCGGTATGAGTCGGGTCGGAGTCGAAAATGATTTCGCGATTGAGCACAGTGGTCAGTGTATGCAGCAGCGGCAGCGTTTTGCCTCCCACGCTGCCGCGCGCACTGTTAGCGAGATCGATGATCGCTGCGTCAGGCTGCGTAAGCGCAGTGTCGCGCAGAAACAGGTTCGGTGGAAAGCGTTCCACCGCGCCCCGCACAACACTATTCGTATCGTGGGTTTCAACCTCGCCATCGACCGCAATCGACAGTTCGTTGTAGGGCCCTTCGGCCGTGAACGAATGGGTGATATTGCCGAACGCGTCCTCGTGTTTATGGAGCAGGCAATCCTCTGACAGCTCGATGCGCCAGCCGACCACATATTGCCCGTCGTGATTGCGCGGGGTAAGGCGGAGTATCTGCGTCACGCTGGCGGGTGGCGTGTCATAGCAATAGCGGGTGGTGTGTGAAACCCGAATCCGCATGGTCACCCAATGCTAGCACAGATCATTCACCAGAACGGCTCGTCTCGACTCTCGGCTCATCTGAGAAACTGCTCGGATATGGTAGAGCCGAGTCGGTTGTTCTCGGCGATGAATTCACCAATAAATTCGTGCAAGCCGCGCTGGAAGATCCCGTCCATGCGACTGTTCTGAAGCCGGGTTCGGATGCCGCGGGCCTGTCTTTGGGCCGGCCCTTGTCGACCGTAGAGGCCGGCAAGGGCCTCGAGATTGCGCACGATCGCCTCGTAGCAGGCGGCGAGCGAGCGCGGCATTTCATCTTTCAAGATCAAGAGATCGGCGACAAGCCATGGTTTGAGACTATCACGATAAACCCAATGATAGGCTGTAAGCGCGGAGACCGAGCGTAGAATCGCCGCCCACTGGAAATAGTCGAGCGGACCGCCGACACGTTCTTTTTCGGGCAGCAGCAGGTGGTATTTTACATCGAGAATCCGCGCGGTGTTGTCGGCACGCTCAACATAGACCCCGATCCGTGAGAACCAATACGCGTCATTGCGCAGCATCGTGCGGTAAGCGGAGCCGTCATAACGCAGCGAGGATTCCTGTACCCAGCGCAGAAAACGGGAAAACTCCTCGCGAGAGTTCGGTCCGTTTCCATAACGCTTGAGTTCAAGCCAGGTACCGTTGATGGCATCCCACATTTCTACCGTGAGCGCAGTGCGCACCGCGCGCGCATTGCTGCGTGCAAGTTCAAAGCAACCACGGATGGACGTTTGATTAGTCGTTGAGAACGCGAGAAAGTCCGTGACGTTTTTCTCGTTGGCTTCGTGATACACGCTGAAGAAGGCGCTGGCACAGCCCGCGGTGGCGACCGCCGATTCCCACTCGTTGCTTGTGCCAACATATGTAAGCGGTAGCGTTGTGAGTCGTTGAGTCGCCTCAAGAATCCGCGCGAGGAATTCTGCACGCTCGACATAGCGTGAAAGCCAATAAAGGTTATCGGCAGTCCGTGAGAGCATGCTTATTCTCTATAATCTTGGATAAGCCAGCAAAGTACGCGCAGCCCATACTCCTCAGTTTCTCAGTCTACAGCTGAAGGTTGGACCGTCTGTCACGGAAACACCGTTTGAGAGGCTTGTGATCTTCATTCGTCCAAAACCCAAGTATCCTTGGTGCCGCCGCCCTGGCTAGAATTGACGACCAACGAATTTTCAGTGAGCGCGACGCGCGTCAAGCCGCCCGGCACAATGCGGGTGCGATCGCGCCCCGTAAGCACGAAAGGGCGCAAATCGACGTGCCGCGGTGCCAAACCTTGCTCGACGCAAGTTGGGCAAGTCGAAAGCGCGAGCGTAGGCTGCGCAATGAAGTTGTTCGGCGTAGTCTTTAGCTTGGCGCGGAACTGCTCGATCGCAACTTTGTGGGCAGTCGGTCCGATCAGCATGCCGTAGCCGCCGGAGCCGTGCACTTCCTTTACTACCAGTTCGTGCAGATGATCGAGCACATAGGCGAGATGCTCTTTCTCGCGACAGCGCCAGGTTGGCACGTTCTTCAACAGCAGCTCCTCCCCGAGATAGAACTTCACGATCTCCGGCATGAAACTGTAGATCGCCTTGTCATCGGCGATACCAGTACCGATCGCGTTGGCAAGTGTTACATTGCCGGCCTGATAGGCCGATATCAGGCCGGGGACACCGAGCCGGCTATCGGGGCGGAACGTCAGTGGATCAAGAAAATCATCATCGATTCGCCGATATACTACATCGACTCGGCGCGGGCCCTGGGTGGTACGCATGTACACGATCTCGTCCTTCACAAACAGGTCGCGGCCTTCAACCAGTTCGACGCCAAGCTTGTCGGCCAGGAATGAGTGCTCGTAATAAGCGGAGTTGTAGACACCGGGTGTAAGCAGCACCACTGTTGGGTCGTGCGCGGCCGAGACGGGCGCCACCGACTTGAGGATGGCCAGCAATTCGTCTGGATAGTTCTCCACCGGCGCGATGCGGTAGCGCGCAAACAATTCCGGGAATAGCCGCATCATAATTTCGCGGTTCTCCAACATGTAGGAGACACCCGACGGCGTGCGCGCATTATCCTCGAGCACGTAGAAAGTGTCGGCATCCACGCGAACGATGTCGATGCCAGCGACGTGGATATGAATGTTGTGCGGCGTTTGCTGTCCCATCATTTCTGGCCGGAACGCCGGGTTACGGAAGATCAGATCGTCGGGCACTACGCCGGCGCGTAAAATCTCGCGTGCACCGTAGACGTCGCACAGAAATAGATTGAGCGATTTGACACGCTGGTTCAGACCTTCTTCCAGCAGCCGCCACTCGGCAGCGGAAATGATACGAGGAATGACATCGAACGGGATCACCCGTTCCTGGGCGTCCGCCTCGCCATAGACTGCGAAGGTGATACCGATGCGCCGGAATAACAGCTCTGCCTCGTGCAACCGAAACTTGAGCACATCGGGCCCCGCGTCGGTGAGCCAGCGCGCAAACTCGCTATAGGCTGGACGCACGCCTCCGTCGGTTGGCCTCATTTCGTCAAATGCGACAATCACATTAAAGGCCCTGCTTTGAGACTGGAGGCGATCACGCTTCCGCTTTACGAACTGCAAGCTTTAGGCCAAGAAAAATTCATCAAATCGCAGATCTGCGCAGAATGGTGGAAGGCTCTGCCTAAATAATGGGCAAATTCAACTCACACAATGCTGACTGACGGTCTCCTTATTTTAGGATTCCATTTTGCGATGGCCGCGTCTCGGCGAGACGCGTTGTCCCGGCTGCATAAAGCTTCACAAGTGGGAACCAAAAACGTCTGTGTCGAAGAGGCAAACTCGGGCCAGTGACATTGCGACCCATTGCTCAGACTATCTCGACCGACATACTGTGCGTCGATTGCCGGGCCGCCACCATTCTCTGTCCCGAACTAGGATTACCTAAGCAGCCATGCAATTGCGCAAAATCCTAAACGGCGGTCACTGGCCGCCGAACGCTGTCGTATCACCCCTTCACAGATTTCTCATCGATTGTGCCATGCCGACTTTATAAAGGACAACAGCGGCACAGTCGCCGATTACATCCCAGAACTCACAAAAGCCAATCCTGATCACTTTGGGATAAGCCTCGCCACCATCGACGGCCACGTCTACGATGTCGGCGACTGCACTATCCTTTTCGCCATCCAGTCAATATCCAAGCCGTTCGTTTTCGCGCTGGCGCTC
>Ga0209465_10001063_pt1 | contig 12442 bp, 9 predicted proteins | sample PanSoiPlot1MoBio_FD_188321 | JGI IMG/M metagenome (GOLD analysis project Ga0209465, IMG submission 188321) | Tropical forest soil microbial communities from Panama analyzed to predict greenhouse gas emissions - Panama Soil Plot 1 MoBio (SPAdes)... | ecosystem: Environmental > Terrestrial > Soil...
TTTGTGTTCGCACCGGGCGCTGGTGCTGGCCTCTTCAACTTTGTTGACACCACGGGATACTCCATCAACAAAACACCCGACTTCATCGTGAAGGCGGCGTTCGATCCCGGATGGGGCCACTACGAAGTCCTTGGTATCGTCAGTACTTTCCAGAACCGCATCTATCCCTGCGCGGTGGTCGGAACAACAGCAAAGAATTTCCCGACGCCTGTGACGCCGACCGTTCTAGCGTGTCCGGTCGACGGCACAACCACGCCGAGCGCAGCCGGGGCGTTTAATGACTCAAGCACAGGCGGTGGCGTCGGCGGCAGCGCGACCGTGCCGCTTTTTCACAAGAAACTCGACGCGGGAGTCAAGCTTGTTTGGGGCGACGGCATAGGTCGCTTTGGCGCAGCACAACTGGCGGATGCGACGCTTAAACCCGGGGGCTACTTCTCGCTCATCCACGGCGGTCAATGGCTTGGAAGACTCGAGTGGCACGTGACGCCGAAGCTCGACGTGTACGCCTACCTAGGCGGCGAATATGCTGCGCGCAACGGGTACCTCGGATATCTATCCGTGAAAATCACAAACACTCCGGCGATACCGGGTTGCGGCGCAGTTGGCCAGCAGCCCTGCGCCGGCGGAGGAGTCCAGCCGGCCTATCCAGCACTGGTGGCTACTACGATCGCAACCAACGGCTTCGGCGGATATGGTTCACGCTTCGCGAACAACTCGGGCTGCTCGGTAGAGCAGCCCCCGGGAGGCACTGGCGCGCCCTCTGGTGGCGGAACATGCGCTGGCGATACCCGGTACATTAGCGAAGCGACCATTGGGTTCTGGCACAGGATCTATGCAGGGGAATACGGGAGACTGCAATGGGGTATTCAATACTCTTACTTCTACAAGAACACCTGGTCGGGCACAAATGCCAGCGGTCTGACGGGCACAGTGAGCATTCAGCCACACGCTGTCGACAACATGGTCTGGACCTCCTTCCGTTACTACCTGCCCTAGTAACCAGAGCGGAAATCTTGTTTCCGCACGCTTAGGGCCGAAGGGCGGCTCGAAAAGAGTCGCCCTCCCATTTTTGCCGACTGCCGTGTGGGTTTAAGTTGTTGTTGGATATACGCTTACAGTCCGTTTGCGGGAAATATTTCTAATATTTAACAGACTCTGCTTCCGTTGTAACAATTCCGTAACGATCGAGAACGAGACTATCGAGTATTCGACAGACCTCTAACCGAGGTGGAGATCTCCATGAAGCGACTGACAGGTGCACTGCTCGCTGTCCTGGTTCTAGGTGTCATTCTATGCGCGGCTCAGAATGCGTTGCTCATTAACGGAGCGGGAGCCACTTTCCCGTATCCGATTTATTCCAAATGGTTTGACGTCTATCATGGCAAAAACCCCAACATCCAGTTCAACTATCAGTCGGTTGGCTCGGGCGCCGGGATCAAGCAGGTCACCGAAGGCACGGTGGACTTCGGCGCGACCGATGGCCCGATGAACGACGAGCAGATGAAGGCTTTCCAGGACAAAAGAAAGACCTCCATTCTGCATTTTCCGACCGTTCTCGGGGCCGCCGTGCCGACCTACAACGTGCCCGGCGTAAGCAGCTCGCTCAATTTCACGCCCGAAGCGTTGGCAGGGATCTTCCTTGGAAAAATCACCAAGTGGAACGATCCGGCCATCGCCGGACCAAACAAGGGAGTGAGCCTGCCGGCGAACGATATCGTTGTGGTGCACCGTTCCGACGGCAGCGGCACGACGTACATCTGGACGGACTATCTTTCGAAGGTGAGCGACGAATGGAAGAACAAGGTCAGTCGGGCCACGTCGGTGAACTGGCCGGTGGGCTTGGGCGGCAAGGGTAATGAAGGGGTGACCGGGCTGATCAAGCAGACACCCAATTCCATCGGCTACGTGGAGCTAATCTACGCGGTGCAAAACAACGTCACTTACGGCGCGGTGAAGAATTCCGCGGGGGCTTTCATAAAAGCCGATCTCGCGAGCGTGAGCGCGGCAGCAGCGGGCGCGGCGAAGGAAATGCCGGACGATTTCCGGGTGAGTATTACGAACGCGCCGGGAAAAACGGCTTATCCGATCTCGAGTTTCACATGGCTGCTGATCCCGGCAAAGATCGATGATGCGGGAAAACGCGATGCCATCAAGGGTTTCCTGAAATGGATGGTGTCCGACGGGCAGGGCTATGCCGAGTCCCTTTCCTACGCGAAATTGCCGAACGAAGTCGCGCAAAAAGTAGAAAAGGCAATCAACAACGTTCAGTAACGGCGAACGACAAACGTGGCCACCGCAACCCCAACGATTCCGAGCGCGGGCCCCCTTCCGGGTTCGCGCTCTTTTCTCTCGCGTGTGCGGGACGGGGACGAAATTGCGCGGCTCGTCACGTTTTTGTTCGCGGCTTCGGTCGTCTTGATCACGATTTTGCTGGTGTATCAGCTGTGGGTCAATTCGGCGCTGCCCCGGCAGAAATTCGGGCTGCGTTTTTTTGTGACCCAGGTATGGGACCCGGTGATGGACGAGTTCGGCGCCCTGCCGTTCGTCTACGGGACGGTGGTAACCTCCGCCGTTGCTTTGCTGCTGGCCGTGCCGCTCGGGATCGGAGCGGCGATTTTTCTCGCCGAGTTGGCGCCGCCGCGGATTTCCGATGCGCTTCAGTTTTTGATTGATTTGCTGGCGGCCGTACCGAGCGTGATCTACGGTTTGCTGGGGGTGTTCATCGTGGTGCCGCTGATGCGCACGGTCATCTACCCGGCGCTGAACAAACCATTCGGCTTTCTGCCAATTTTCAAAGGCCCGTCGTACGGCGTTGGATTTTTGACCGCCGGGATTGTGCTCGCGATCATGGTCATTCCGTACATTATTTCCGTGTCCCGCGAAGTGCTGCTGTCGGTGCCGCGGGACCAGCGCGAAGCCGCGCTGGCGGTCGGTTCGACGCGCTGGGAGTCGACCTGGAAAGTGGTCGTGCCGTTCGCCAAGACCGGAATTATGGGTTCGATTTTCCTGGCGCTGGCGCGCGCGCTCGGTGAAACCATGGCGGTGACCATGGTCATCGGCAACACGCCGAAAATCGCGGCTTCGCTCTTTGCGCCGGGCTACTCGATCGCGGCCGTGATCGCCAACGAATTCACCGAGGCCACGGGCGACCTGTATTTGCAGTCGCTGATTGCGCTGGGCCTGGTCCTGTTCCTGTTGACCTTCATCATCAACGGACTCGCGCGGTTGCTGATCCTGGTGACAACACAGAAAGGCAGCGGGAGCGATTAAATGCAGGCGCGGCTGCAATGGAGGAAATTTGTCAGCAACTTCATGCTGACCATGACCGGTGTGTGCGCCTTTGTCTCGGTCGCGGTGCTATTCTTCATCCTGGGATATCTGCTGTTCAACGGCGGAACGTCGATTAACTGGGCGTTCTTCACGCAGCTGCCGAAACCGGTGGGCGAAACCGGCGGCGGGATGGCCAACGCCATTGTGGGCAGCGCCAAGCTGCTCCTGGCGGCGTCGCTGTTTGGGGTGCCGATCGGATTTCTGGGTGGGGTGTATCTGGCGGAGTTCAGCGGTGGCGCGATGGCTTCCGTGGTGCGCTACGCGGCGGACCTGCTGAACGGTGTTCCATCGATCGTGATCGGGATATTTGCGTACAGCCTCGTGGTGCTGCCGTTCAAGCATTTTTCGACTCTGGCCGGGGCCTTTGCGTTGGGTCTGATGATGATCCCGATCACCCTGCGCAGCACCGAGGAATTTCTGAACGGGGTGCCACGGATGCTTCGCGAAGGAGCCATGGCACTGGGAGCAAGCAAATGGCAGACCATCGCAACCGTCATCGTGCCGGCGGCCTATCGGGGCATTCTTACAGCGATCCTTCTGGCGCTCGCGCGGGTGGCCGGGGAGACGGCGCCGCTGCTTTTCACCGCCTTCGGGAACCGCTTTTGGAGCGGGGGATGGACCCAGCCCACAGCCTCCCTACCGGTGATGATCTTCACCTACGCGGTGTCACCATACGAGGACTGGCATCGCCAGGCATGGGCGGCGGGGTTAGTCCTGCTCGGACTGATCCTGATCATCAACATCGTGGCCCGGACGATCCTGTCGCGCGGCATAGCGGTGCCGAGGTGATCGAGATGGGCGCGTCATCCAAGCCGGGACTTTCCGTGAACATCAGCTCGACGCAGGGCGGCGGGGCGCGCGAGACGGCCGCGGCGCTGCCGATGCGCATGACCATCTCGAAGGTGAATTTCTACTACGGCAGCAAGCAGATTCTGTTCGACATTAACATGGGGATTGCCGACAAGAAGGTGACCGCATTGATCGGCCCATCGGGTTGCGGAAAGTCAACGCTACTGCGCACCTTCAACCGCATGCATGAAACGGTCAACACCTCGAGGCTAGAAGGGGAGATCCTGCTGGACGAGCAGAACATCCTGTCGCAGGACGTCACTTCCCTGCGCCGGCGCGTGGGAATGGTGTTTCAGCGGCCCAATCCATTTCCCAAGTCGATTTTCGACAACGTGGCTTACGGACCGAAGATCAACGGCATGAAGGGCTCGACCGCGGAGACCGTGGAAAAGAGCCTAAGGCATGCGGCTTTGTGGGACGAGGTGAAAGACCACCTGCACAAATCAGCTTACGAACTTTCCGGAGGGCAGCAGCAGCGGTTGTGCATCGCGCGCGCCCTGGCGGTGGAACCCGAAGTGCTGCTGCTCGACGAGCCCTGTTCGGCGCTCGATCCGATCAGCACGGCGAAAATCGAGGAACTGATGGTGGAAGTGAAGAGCCTGACCACCATCGCGATCGTCACCCACAACATGCAGCAGGCGGCCCGCGTGAGCGACTTTACCGCATTTCTGTTGACCGGGCAGTTGATCGAGTTCAGACCGACGCCGCAGTTGTTCACCACTCCTGGCGACCCGAGAACAGAGGCTTATATCACCGGCCGGTTTGGATGAGGCCAACCGAAATAATTTTTGTGTTTTGGGGCTCCGGAAGGCAGATAAGATCGAGACGGGAAGGCTTTCATGGAACGCCACTTCGAAAAGGATCTGAACGAGCTGAAAGAAAGGCTGCTGTGGATGGGCAGCCTGGCGGAGCGGGCCGTGCACCAGGCGGTCCACGGAGTTCTGGACTCGGACGAACAGCTGGCCAAGAGGGTACTGGATGAGGAAGACGCCATCAACGAGCTGCAGCTCGAAATTGACGACCGCGTGGTGCAGCTCCTGGCACTGCACCAGTTGATGGCGGCCGACCTGCGGTTTGTGCTGGCCGTCTCGCGCATCAACAACGACCTAGAGCGGATTGGCGACCAGGCCGTGAATATTGCGCAGGGTGCCCTGCGGATTTTGCGGCATCCCCGGGTGAAGCCCTACGTGGACCTGCCGCGCATGTCGGAGTTGGTCGAGGAACAGGTACGCAGCGCGCTGAACGCGGTCGTGCGGCGCGACGTCGAGCTGGCGCAAAAAGTGATGGCCAGCGACGATCAGGTGGATCATTACCGCGACCAGATCTTCCGCGAACTGCTGACCTACATGATGGGCGACTCGAGCCTGGTTTTCCCCGCGTTTGAGCTGATTCTTGTGGCCAAGAACCTGGAGCGCATCGGGGACCATGCGACCAATATCGCCGAAGACGTGATCTACATCGTGCAGGGCCAGGATATCCGGCATCCCTCAATTGACCGGCGGTAGTCGACCGTCGCAGGTAGATCGAAAAGCTTGTCGAAGTTTTCGCAAGTGGCATGGCACCCAGAGGAGCGCAGCGCGCGCTAGTGCCTCCCTTTTGCGCTCGATCGGGCAGCCAAAGAGGACGCCTTCACGGCGCTCGGAAGAATGGCGCCGCCCGCAGGTCAACCGAAAACAACGTGGCTACGATCAGGGCACTCGCGAGCGAGAGCAGCATTCCCGCCGTTTGATCGGGTGTGCGCGCGAAGCGCACGCGGATGTCGGAAATTCCCGGAGCAACCGGAATCACCATTTGATTGACGTCGTCCAGGCGCTCGGGGACGACTTGCCTGCCGTTCACCTCGACCCGCCAAGCAGGGTAGTTGAGGACGCGGAGAGCAATGCGAGCGGAATCCCGGGCGTCGACACGGATGTCCTTGCGTTCCGTGCTCCAGCGGCGAACCTCGACTTGAGCCCGAGGATGCGGCGTTTCTGCGGCATTTTCGGGCAGGAGCCTCGCGAGTGGGCTGTCGGCGGGCAAATCGAGATGGTCGTCGCCTTTGGGGTCGTATTCGTCGGTTCCTTCATAGCCCGTGCCATTCCTGATGGCCGCCTGTTGCGTAGGCATTTCATCGAAATCCCACCAGGTTTCGTTGACCAAAAAAGCGGCCAGGGGCACCGAGAGCAGCACAAAAAGGGTAAACCAGATCGCGGCCCGCCGCTTTTCGAGAGCCGCGGCGAAAAAGCACGAGGAGACCACAGCGATGACGGACATCCAGCGCCAGGGGAACTGAACGAAGCGAAGCTTCGGCAGGTAGGTCCACAGCGGGAGCGTAATCCTCAAGGTAAGGAGCGAGGCGCACGCGCCGAGAACCAGGAGAGCGACAAAAGACTGGCGAGCGCGGCCGTCGACGCCGGGGGCAAAGCGCCGGGAAGCGAGAGCGGTGATCGCGAAAAAGAACATCAGCGCCAGGGCGCAATCGGAAGCAATCCAGTTGAACCACGTGTGCTCCGGGTCTTCCGTCACGGTGAAAAGGAAATTTTGCGAGGGGAGTAAACCACTCGAGAGTGCCTGCCCGATGTTGACCCAGCGTTGTTCGTAAGCGGCGGGCACGATGTAGACGGCCGCCAGGCCGACACCGAGGGCCAAACCCGAAAGTCCGCGAACGAGGATTCCTAGGGAGCGCTGTACCAGAGCGGCCCAAGCAAAGAGGAGGCCCATGCTGTAACTCGCAATCACGGCTGCCGGAGCGTTCGACAGCCAAACAGCGGCAAAAGGGATGGCGAACAACGCGATATGAGCGGGCCGCGGAGGGCGGTCATCCGAGAGCCCCGCCAAACGAAGGGCGGCGAGGAGCAGCAGCGGAAAGAACGCACAGGCAAGTTGCTCGGCGAAATCGCTGCGAATGTAGGTAAGCAGCAACGCATTGGGGTTGATCACGTAGAAGGCCGCACCGAACAGGGCGGCTCGATCGCTGGTAAACCGGCGGATCAGCGCGAAAGCGGAGAGTCCCGCAAAGGTTTGCGTCAGGACAATGAACACAACCGGTACTGCGATTCCGGGAAGCAGGAGAGTCAGAGTGGCACCAAGCATCCAGGAAAGGGGCGGATAGAAAATGAAGCGGGGCTCGCCAAAGCCGTGGTTGGTCCAGGCCGTCCAGCGCGGATAAACGACGCCTTCTTTCCATTGAAAAGCGGCGTCGTACCACGAGGCTGCGTGGAATTCGAAGTCGTGTCCAGAGGCGCTGCCCAGCCAAAAGAACGGCAGCACCAGGAGCACAGACAGGATGAGCGAGACGAACAAGGCCAAAAGCCAGAAAGGGATCGGAGGCCGATCCTGCTCGGCAGGGGCTGGCGGCGGGATTGTCATCGAGTGTTCACAGAATTGTAACCGCAGCGAGTTCGGCGGGGCGAACCGCAAGGGATTGCGGTGCCGGGGGAGGGATTTTGAGCGATAATACGTGCGCTTATGAGCACAATCACCGCGGCCGCAGTCGAACCCATCATTGAAGCGCGCAAGCTCGAGAAATTTTATCCGCAGCCCGACGGCACGAGGATTCAGGTAATCGCACCGACCGACATTGCCATCTACCCCGGGCAGATTATCGCATTGCTGGGACCCTCGGGATGCGGGAAATCCACGATGTTAAGAATGCTGACCGGGCTCTCGCCGACATCGGCGGGCTCGGTGTACTGGCACGGCCAGCCGGTCGAAGGAGAGGCGCCCAACGTTTCCATCGTGTTTCAGAGTTTTGCGCTCTTTCCGTGGCTGACGGTGATCGAGAACGTGGAAGCACCGCTCGAGGCGCGAGGCATTGCTGAAGTCGAGCGGCACAAGCGGGCGCTGCGCATCATCGATGCGGTCGGGCTCGACGGATTCGAATCGGCGTATCCGAAGGAGCTCTCCGGCGGAATGAAACAGCGCGTTGGCGTGGCGCGGGCGCTGGTGGTCGAGCCGGAAGTGCTGTTCATGGATGAGCCGTTTTCCGCGCTGGACGTACTTACGGCCGAAACGTTGCGTGGGGAATTGCTGGAACTGTGGCTCGGACGAAAGATTCCCACGCGGGCGATCTTCGTGGTCACGCACAACATCGAAGAAGCCGTGGTCCTGGCAGACCGGATCATCGTGCTCGGAAGAAATCCAGCGCACATACATGCGGAGTTCAATGTGGACCTGCCGTACCCGCGGGATCACAAATCGGCGCGCTTTGTGGAGCTGGTCGATCTGATCTACCGGGCTCTGACGCAGCAGGATCATCCCGATGTCGCGCCCGCTGAACTGCGGGGAATGCATGCCGCGGCACAAAGGCGCTACCCGATGCTGCCTCACACACGGCCGGGAGGCATGGCCGGTCTGCTGGAAATCCTTGTCGACCAGAAGGGGCAGACGGATTTGCACGTGCTGGCGGACGAATTGAGCCTGGAAGTCGACGCGCTGCTGCCGACGGTCGAAACGGCAGCGCTGCTGGGCCTGCTGAAGCTCGAGGAAGGTGACGCCATCATCACGCCGGAAGGAGAAGCGTTCGCGAAGGGGGACATTCAGGAGCGCAAGGCGATCTTTCGTAGGGCGGTACTTGTGAATGTGCCGCTTTTGCGCCAGATGGAGCAAGCGCTGAAGGCAAAAGCAAACCGCACGTTGCCGGCCGAGTTCTTTCAGGATCTGCTCGACGAACACTTCAGCGAGGAGGAAGCGCGCCGGCAGCTCGAAACCGCGCTGCAGTGGGGTCGGTACGCCGAGATTTTTGATTTCGATGCGGCGAGCGGGAAGATGACGCTCACCGAAACCTGAGCTGCCCGTGCCTTCACCCCCACCCTTGACGGAGCCTCAAGCGCCGATACCGCCGGCAGCCGCGCGCCCTGCCGGGGCCCGCTGGGCCTACGCTTTCTTGATCGACATCGCCGTGTTCCTGGCGGTTTTCGCGGTTGTCTTTGGCGTCTATTCGATCGGCCGCTCGTGGCTCGGGCCCGTGCGGGTGGAAGCCGAAATTTCGCAAAGCCCGCGAAGCTTGCCCTCCTACGCTCTATACTCCCTGGTACGCATCCTTGTGGCGTACGCAATCAGCCTCGGATTCGCGCTGGCTTATGGCTATGCAGCGGCCAAATCGAAGCGCGCGGAGCTCGTGCTGATTCCACTGCTGGACATTTTGCAATCCATTCCCGTGCTGAGCTTTCTTCCGGGAGTGATGCTGGCAATGGTGACGCTGTTGCCGAGCCGTCAACTCGGCGTGGAGCTGGGGTCGATCATTCTGATTTTCACGGGGCAGGTGTGGAATATCGCGTTCAGTTTCTACTCTTCGCTGAAAACCATCCCGCGCGATCTGCGCGAGGCTGCCATCATTTACCGCTTCAGCCGCTGGCAGCGATTTGCGGAACTGGACCTGCCCTTTTCGACCATCGGGCTGGTGTGGAATTCCATGATGTCGGTGGCCGGCGGATGGTTCTTCCTGATGGCGTGCGAGATGTTTGTGCTGGGCAACAAGGATTTCCGCCTGCCCGGGCTGGGCTCCTATCTGCAGACAGCTGCAAGCAACGGAAACACCCGCGCGATGCTGTGGGGGTTGGCCACCATGGTCGCCGTGATCGTGCTGATGGACCTGCTGGTCTGGCGGCCGGTGATCGCGTGGGCGGACAAATTCAAGTTTGAACAGGTGGAGAGCGCCGCGACCGCAGAAAACTCCATTCTGAATTTCATTCGCCGAGAATCGCTCCTGATCCGCGTGTATCGCCGGGTGCTGCATCCCGTGGTGGAATGGCTGACGCTCGCATTTGCGCGAGAAGCGAAGCGTGCGGCACGGACGTTGACCGGGGTTCAGATCCAGAAGCATCGAGAGTGGACGGGATGGATTTTTGCGGCCGCAGCCCTGGTGCTTGTGGGTTACGGCATCTATCGGGCGGGAAGAGAGCTCGCGCTCGTCAGCGGCCGGGAATACCTGTTGCTGCTTCAAAGCGCAGGGCTGACATTTCTGCGCGTGAATGCGGCGCTGATCCTCGGTGCGCTCTGGACCATACCGGTGGGAGTCGCGATTGGATTCAGTCCGAGATTCGCGCGCTTGATGCAGCCGCTCGTGCAGCTGGCGGCTTCCATTCCGGCGACGGCGCTGTTTCCGGTGCTGCTGCTCGTGCTGATCCGCTTGCGGGGCGGGGTGGAAATTGCAGCCATGGCGCTGATGCTGCTGGGCACGCAGTGGTACATCCTGTTTAACGTGATTGCCGGAGCCATGGCGATTCCCACGGATTTGAAAGAGGCCGCGACGATATTTCGCTTCGGCGCCGTGGACCGCTGGCGGCGGTTGATCTTGCCGGGGGTTTTTCCGTATTTGGTGACCGGGCTCGTGACAGCGTCGGGAGGGGCCTGGAACGCGAGCATCGTGGCGGAATACTTCCACTTTCAAGGACGAATCGTGGAAGCACCCGGATTGGGGAGCACCATCAGCCGCGCAAGCGATGCCGGGCGCTTCGATGTGCTGCTGGCGTCGACGCTGATCATGGCGACCCTGGTGGTGCTGATTAACCGCTTGCTGTGGAGGCGCCTCTATCGGCTGGCTTCAACGCGCTACAAACTGGAAGCGTGAGCGCTCGGCAAGGTCCCGAGGATTCATCCGCTCGGTCAGCGCCGGCGGGGCTCGAAGCCAGCGCTAAGCTCCGGAAACTTCGCGCGACAAGTAGATGATCTGGCCGACGTGATGGTCGAGGTGCACGGCCGAGCGTAGGAAAGCGGCCAGACGGTTCCTGCTGTCAGGTTGGCGCTCGGCGGAATAAGGAACAATCCAGTCGGCGTCTCGCTGTCGTTCGAGAGTCACGAGGACGAGCGCAATGGCTTCATCGAATCTGCGCAAAACGTCGGCTTTCCTCGGGCGGCGGGAGTCGCTAAACTCCAGGTCCCGGTTGCGGAGGTAACCGGAAGCGGCGATGCGCGCACCGATGTAATAGCTGAGATTCCCGGTCAGGTGCAGCACCAGGTGGCCAATGCTGTTGCCGTGAGAAAAAGGGTTGCGCCAGAACTGCTCGTCCGACAGCGGGCCGACCCATTTGTGAACCTCGCTGGCGCGCTCGCGAAATTCATGCGCGAGGGAGCTCGAAAGTACGTCGCTTAATTGGCTCATTCCTTGTCCTCCGAGCGATGGAGTTTGCCGTTAATGTGCAGCAGCGGGCTTTTCGTTCTTGTAGATCACGCCCTCCTTCATTACGAAGAAGACATGCTCGGTCTGGCGAATGTTTTGCGTGGGATCGCCCGGCACAGCCACGACGTCGGCAAATTTGCCGGGTTCAAGCGTGCCGATGTTGTCGGCAAGGCCAAGGAGATCGGCGTCCGTCGAAGTACCGGCCTTTAGCGCGTCGATGGGCTTCATGCCGAGGTCAACCATGTGGTGAAATTCCTCGGCATTGCGGCCATGGGGATAAACGCTGGCATCCGTTCCCAGGCCGATTTTGACGCCCTTGGCGAGCGCCCGCTGGAATGTTTGATGCAGGGCGTTCGTGGCGGCACGGGCCTTGGCGGCAATGGCAGGCGGCATATATACGCCGCGGTCCATCTTTTCCTCTAAGCCTTCAATGGCCATGAGCGTTGGGACGAGGTAGGTGCCGCGCTGTTTCATCATGTCCAGCGCCTGGTCATCGAGAAAACTGCCGTGCTCGATCGAGTCGATGCCGGCACGAATGGCGCGCTTTGCGGCTTCGGCACCGTGGGCGTGGGCGGCGGTTTTCCTGCGGAGCGCGTGGGCTTCATCCACGATCGCGTTCAATTCTTCCTGTGTAAGCTGGGGCGTGTCGACATCATCGGTCGGAGAAAGGACTCCGCCGGAAGCGCAGACTTTGATTATGTCCGCGCCGTACTTGTGGTCCAGGCGAACGGCGTAGCGTGCCAGTTCGGGCCCGTTGATTACGCCTTCGAGAGGGCCGGCTTCGTGGCCGAAGACTCCTTCTTTGAAACCATTCTGAAAGTCGCAGTGTCCGCCGGTGGAGCCGAGCGCGTGGACGCTGACGAGCATGCGTGGTCCGGGGACATCGCCGTTGCGAATGGCATTGCCCAAGCCAACATCAAGATAATCCGAGGAGCCAACGTCACGCACGGTAGTGAATCCAGCCATGAGCGTGATCCGCGCAATTACGCTCGCGTCGAGCGCGCGTTCGGCCACGGTCTTTTGCAGGCGGTTAAGCTGCTCCTGTTTATAGTCGTCGGAGTAGGGGGAGGTAAGATGCGTGTGCGCATCAATGAATCCGGGAAGCAGGGTGGAGTCGCCGAGATCGAGGATTTCGGCGCCCGGGGGGATCTGTGCGGACGGACC
>Ga0209465_10001064_pt1 | contig 12440 bp, 14 predicted proteins | sample PanSoiPlot1MoBio_FD_188321 | JGI IMG/M metagenome (GOLD analysis project Ga0209465, IMG submission 188321) | Tropical forest soil microbial communities from Panama analyzed to predict greenhouse gas emissions - Panama Soil Plot 1 MoBio (SPAdes)... | ecosystem: Environmental > Terrestrial > Soil...
GCCTTCAGCTTCGTCAAGGCGTCGCTGAGCTTCTCATTCTCCGCCCGCAAACGCCCAACCTCGCCAATCAAATCGCGAACCACGCCGATCAGGTCTGACGGCGACAGGCGTTCCAGCGAATCAGGGGTGGGCGTTCCCATCTCCAGCTTGAATCATATTTTCGCGCTCTTGACTCCCCCTCCGCCCGGAAATTTGCCCGGGTTACCCGTCAACGAAGTGCTCCAGAAGAGTGTCATCGCTCGCGTAACCGGGCGATCCAGTAAGCAGTTCGCTTCGATTGGGACCCAGCTGATGACGCGGTGGTCACGGGATGGCCCGCTTTCGGCGGGGCATGACGGCGAGGTGATTCATCCTAAATTCGTGAGTTGGAAGCACGCACCTTGCGCAGAAAGCGCTGATAAATCGATAAAACTTCGAAAATCAGCCTACTGCGGAGCAGTGACAATTGGGTGCCCTCAAGCATTCTATCTCTTGCTTGTGGGCGAAGGGCTTCGCGAAAATCAGCGACGCCAACTTTCGGATCTAGGTTCATTTGTTTTCGGAGACCCTTAGCGCAACGAGCAACGCCAGATTACGGTCAAAGTTAGATCTTACCGGAAACGTAAGATGGTAATCTCCGATCGGGCATGATAGACTTATGCTTGCGGAAGGGGAGGAGTTGGGATCATTCGTGCGGGGCCGGGTGTAGGTCGATTTTATGTTGCCGCTCCAGGGCGCGGCGCTGACGTGCGTATCGCCGCTCAGCAAGAGCGGGGACGTGCCCGGGTTGGGCTGCTTGCGTCCGCTATAGTCGCGCTGGGTACCACTGCGGCGTTCGCGGCTCAGAGCCATAAGCATATGCCGACGCAACCGCGCAAGTCGGTGGCCCAGGCGGAGCACCACAAAGGCGGTTCGGCGCCAGCGGTGAAGCGGCATGCAGCCGCCCAGCGAAGCGACCGCAAAAGCGCGACGCACACGATCCCCCTGCCGATTGCCCGGCCCGCAGCCGCCGACGTAGCGGCGGCGCTGCCCCCGGAGTTAGCTGCAACCAAACAGACGATTGCTTTGGCGCGGCAGGGTAAGCTGGGGGAAGTTATCGCGGCGGCGGCATCAATCAGCGATCCCGTGGCGCAGAAGCTCGTCGAATGGACGCTGCTGCGCCGCCCTGATAGCGAAATCCGATTGGAGCGGTACATAGACTTCATCCGAGCCAATCCCGACTGGCCAAGCATTCCGCTGCTGCGCCGACGCGCCGAAGGACGGTTGTGGAAGGAGCGGCGCGATGCCGCCACAGTGCGCGGCCTCTTAGGCGAGAACCCGACTAGCGCGATTGGCCGGCTTGCGCTTGCGCGCGTCGAGATGGCCGAAGGCAACCATGCCGATGCCGAGAGGAAGGTTCGGGCGGTTTGGCGGTCAGAGCAATTGTCGGACGAATTGGAAGGTGCTGTGCTCGCCGCGTTCCCCGGTGTGCTGAGCCACGCCGACCATGTGGCGCGCATGGACCGGCGCATCGGCACCAAGGATTTCGGCGCCGCAATGCGTGCGGCAAAACGGGTCGGCGATGATCAGGTTGCGATCGTCAAGGCATGCATCGCTGCGGAGGCGAAATCCCCCAAGGGTGGGGCGCTGCTCGATTCGGTCAGCGCGGATGCGCGCAGTGATTTGGGCTATGTGCTGTGCCGCTTGCACTGGCTGATGCGTAACGACACGCCCGGATCAAATGTTCGCGGCCGCATCGTTACGCCCAAAGCGGACATCGCGACGGTGGTTAAACTGGTGCTGGCGGCTTCGCCAGAAGATCTGCAGTATCAGGACACTGATGAATGGTGGCGCGAGCGACGGGCGCTCGCCCGCAAGCTCATCGATATCGGGGATACAGAGACCGCGTACCGCGTCGTGCGTGAGGCCGCGCCTCCGGCCAATTCCTACTACCGTGCCGAGTTCCACTTCATGGCCGGCTGGATCGCGCTGCGCTTTGTAGCCGATCCAGCTGCCGCATTCGAGCATTTCGTCCATGTTGACAAGGGCTCGGCCGATCCGATCGTCCGCGCGCGTGCCGCCTACTGGCGCGGCCGCGCCGCCGAGGCGGCCGGCCAGTTGAATGAGATGCGCGCGCAGTACGAGGACGCCGCCCGATTTCCCACTGCCTATTACGGCCAGCTCGCGCGTGCTCGGCTCGGCCTCGGCGAGATCGCGACGCTCCGCCCTCCGCCGGAATCGGTCCCCGACGATACGGCTGAGCTCGTCCACGCCGCAGACATCCTCTATGCGATCGGCGAACGTGACCTCATCAGATCGTTCGTGACCGATCTTGCTGCAGAGAGCGACGATACTGCCCTGCTTTCGGCGCTGGGTCAGCTCACTGCACAGCACGACGACGCCCGGTCGATGCTCCTTATCGGCAAGACGGCGCTCGCGAGAGGCTTGGCGATCGACTGGTACGCTTTTCCCGATATCGGCGTACCGTCGTACACCCCGGTCGGCTCCAAACTCGATCGCTGCATTGTCTATTCGATTGTGCGTACGGAAAGCGCGTTCGATCAGCGTGATGTGTCGCCGGCCAAGGCAGTAGGACTGATGCAGGTCACGCCCGAAGCCGGCCGCGACACGGCAAAACGGTTCGGCGTCTCCTATGATTGGAACCGGCTCGTGTCCGATCCGGCCTATAACACCCAGATGGGAGCCGCCGAAGTCGCCGCCCTGCTCCAGGAGTATCGTGGCTCCTATATCCTGGCGTTTGCTGGTTACAATGCAGGCCGCGGCCGGGTTCAACAGTGGGTGGCACAGCACGGAGATCCGCGCGATCCCAAAGTCGATGCGGTCGACTGGGTCGAGCGCATCCCCTTCTCCGAGACACGTAACTACGTCCAGCGCGTAATGGAGAATTTGCAGGTCTACCGTGCGCGGTTCGGTGCCAGCACCGCGACGATCGAGCCTAACCTGCACCGCGCAACGACGTCGGAGTCGCGCACCAAGCCGGCCTCCATGAAAATCGTTCCGTAGTGACCGAGAATTTCACGGCCGAGACCTTCGATGCAGGACCTGCGAGCCGAAGGTTCGAGCCACCATCGGCAAATAGCCAGATGCTTGGGCGAGCCTTTCGGCAATTACCCCGAATTGTTCAGCCGCCATCACATGCTCTTGGCCGCTGCTGCTTCCGCCTCGGCCAGGAATCGTTCCTCATTTTTCTTGTAATAGCGCCAAAGAACGAAGGCGACGATGATTGCCGCAATGAGCGCGGCCCATCCGAATGGTCCGGCGATTCGGCTGACGCCTTCTCCAAGTAAGTATCCGCCCAATCCAAACACTGTGGCCCAGACAATTCCCCCGGCGGCATTAAAGATGAGAAACCGTACAGGCGACAATCTGTTCGCGCCCGCCAGGACCGCCGCAAAGGCGCGCAACAAGGCGACGAAACGTCCGAAAAAGACGATCTTCCCGCCATGGCGCGCAAAGAGATATTGCCCGAGCTTACGCTTTCGCTCGTCCAGGCCGACCAGATGCCCCCACCGCGAAAGCAATGACGTGCCGACTTCCCGGCCCACCCAGAAGCCGATGTTGTCGCCCAGGATCGCTCCGCCTGCGGCCGCCGCGATAACATAGCGTATATCCAAAGAATGTTTGTGACCCGCATAAGCTGCCGCACTGACCAGAATCGTTTCGCCCGGAAGCGGAATGCCCGCGCTCTCCAGCATCACAACCGTGAAAATTGCCGCATACCCGTAGCTTGCGACAATGTGCTGAACCCAGCTACTGTCCAGAAAGTCCACGTTCGCTCCCCTCGCTGTTGCCAAATCTAGCGAAACCGAATCAGGCGCATCTGCAGCCACTTATCGAGCCATGCTGTAAACAGAAATCGTCGCATATGGTTGCAGATCATTGCGGCTCGAATCGGGAACGTCTGCGCGTGTCGCGACCGTCCTATCCGGGTCCGGCAGGCGGTAAACCACGGTGGTGCCAGCGCTCATGCAAATCCTGAACCCGCCGCTTCCCGGCTGTCGCTTTAAGCGATTACAATATCTCGTCCATAGTTCGAGGCGGCCATGAAGGGCAAAAGGAAATCGGCGTTTTTCGCGGCGATCATTGCGTTATCGGCACTTATCGCTTCAGAGACTGTATGGTCAGCTCAGGTCTGGCCGCAGCGCATCGTGAAGTTGATTGTGCCACTCGGACCAGCCAGCGGGGCAGATGTGACTGCGCGGCTGCTGGCAGACCACTTGTCCAAACGGTGGGGCCAGGCTGTTGTCGTGGAAAATCGCCCCGGTGCGGATGGAATCGTCGGCCTCACAGCCTTCCTCAGCGGGTCCGATGATCACGTACTACTCTTCACGCCAACCGGCACCTTTACGGCGCATCCATACCTGCACGAAAAACTGACGTACAATCCAAAACAATTGGTGCCGATCGCCCGCGTCACAAGTACCCTTGTCGCCATCACAGTTTCGACCTCGTTGAAGGTCAACTCGCTTGCAGAGCTTATCGCATTCGTGCGTTCGCAACCGGCCCGGTATCATTGGGCCAGCATAACCGGCGCGACGGATTTGGTTTTCTCCGGTTTCCTCAAGAGCCTCGGTTTGAGCATGGTCAGGGTGCCCTATCGTGAGAGCGTCCTGGCGATCAATGATTTGAGCGAGGGACGGATTGAGGTCTTTTTGTCGGCCCTGGCGACCGTCCTGCCACAGATTGCGGGTGGAAAGATCAAGGTGCTTGCACTGACCAACCACGAGCGTGCGCCCGTCGTCCCCGAAGTTCCCACCGTCATTGAGGCGGGATACCCGACATTGCAGTTTGATGGCCTGGTCGGTCTGTTTGCGACTGCCGGAATGCCCCTCGAGCTGCGCGAGCAAATTGCTGGCGATGTGCGAGCTGTGATCACCGATCCCACGATAGCGACGAGGGTTGCCGCGACCGGGCAAATCATCAGTCCAGGAACGCCAGCTGAATTCGCGAGCTCCATAGAGGCACAAATGAGCACCTTCGCGGCGATCGCCAAATCGCTGGATCAGCCGAAGCCGTGACGCTACGCCGTGATTTGATGGACGTTTCCAATGGACGTTTCCAGGTGCCACCATGCGGAATTTAGATGCTGACGCATGAACAAAACGAACTGGTTACCCGGTCCGGCCCGGGAGCCCCAATGGGCCGTTTATTGCGCCGGTATTGGATTCCCGCCCTTCTGGCCAACGAGTTGCCGGACCACGAATGCCCACCGGTGCGTGTGAAGCTCCTTTCAGAACGCCTGCTCGCCTGGCGGGATAGCCGAGGTCGCTACTCGCTGATCGATGAATTCTGCGCGCATCGCGGCGTTTCGCTGTGGTTCGGCCGTAACGAAGAGAACGGATTACGCTGCCCCTATCATGGCTGGAAGTATGACTATACGGGCCAATGCGTGGAGGTACCCTCGGAGCCGGAGGAAAGTGGCTTCTGCAGCCGGATCAAGCTGAAATCCTATCCGCTTGTCGAGAGCGGCGGGATTTTGTGGGCTTACATGGGGCCGCCGGAGTTCAAGCCGCCATTACCGGCATTCGAATGGGCGGAGCTTCCCGCGGCGCACACCTATTTCAGCAAGCGCTGGCAGGAGTGCAACCATCTGCAGGCGATGGAGGGCGGCATCGATTCGAGCCACGTTTCGTTTTTGCACAGCAGCGAACTCCATGCCGACCCACTCCACCTCGGCACCAAAGGCGCGCACTATCAACGGGACCGCAAGCCGAAATTTGAGGTCATTGAGTCGGCCGGAGGTCTTTATATCGGTGCGCGGCGCAACGCTGAGCCGGGGAATTACTACTGGCGCATCACCCAATGGATAATGCCCCGGTACACCATGGTACCGCCCTACGGCGACAATGCGCTCAATGCACATGCCTGGGTGCCGATTGACGACGAGAATTGCTTCGCCTGGACATTTACCTATCATCCCACGCGGCCGTTGACCGCAATGGAACTCGAAACCATGCGCAGGGGGGGTGGGATCCATGTCGCGTTGATCCCCGGCACATTCAGGCCGATCATCAACAAGGATAACGACTATATGGTCGATCGTGGGGCCCAGAAAGCGGGTCGGACCTACAGCGGTGTAAAGGGTATCGCCGTGCAGGACGCCTCGGTGCAGGAAAGCATGGGCCCTATCGCGGATCGTACAAAGGAGAACCTTGTCTCCACCGACAATCCCATCATCATGGCGCGCCATCGGCTTCGCCGGGCCGCGCTCGCGCTGCAACACGGCACGGCCCCGCCGGGGCTGACGCCGGAATGCCACCGCGTACGCTCTGCAACTTTTGTACTTCCGCTCGGGGTTCCCTTTGCGGAATCCAAGCGCGAGGACCTGAAGGTCAGACAGGGTGTCCCTCATACCTCGATCTGAGTGGAACATCCGCGGCGCTGTCTGGTCCAACCCAACGCCACGATACCCCATCGGAAGCCGATGCATTGCGATACTTTGGCAAATGCCGTAAATTCGCAAGCGGATGAGTCAGAGACCAGGAGACTCAGCATGGGCAAGAAACTCGTTTTGGAAACGACTGCGCCATTCCAGGGGCTTGCCGAGCTTGTCGCCTATGACGAGGGTCTGTTCGAAAAGGAAGGATTGTCCATCGACTGGGCCGATCGCGACAAGGACGTCGACAAAGCTCCACAGCTACACGTCACCAGCCACAAGGGTGTCGATCCGTTCTCCAGCCACGGCAAGCTGCTGGAGCAGGGCAAGGCGGATCTCTATAATGCCTGCGAGTGGGGTAACTATTCCCGTGTCGGTGACACCCGCGTCGCCAGCCGGCAGATTGGGCGCCGTTCGATCGTGACTTTTGCGGCTCTCGTCGTCAGGGAGGATTCGCCCGTTCAAACGCCCCAGCAACTCGCCAACCGGCAGATCGGGGTACCATTCTTTTTCGGCACGCATTACCTGACATTGCAGATGCTGGAGGGTTTCGTTCCCCGTGAGCAGATCAAGCTCGGCCGCGTCCCGAACGGCTCACCCTACCGCTTCAAGCTGCTCATGAACGGCGAGATCGAAGCGACGACCCTGACAGAGCCGTATGTCTCGCTCGCCGAGAAGAAAGGCTGCCGTCTCGTCATCTCGGCCTTCCATCACGGTACCGAGGTGGCATCGGATCGGGTCGATGCCGAGACTTACGGCGCGTTCAATCGCGCCGTGCGGGAGGCGGTACGCCGTATCAACGCGAACAAACGCGCCTACCTCCACTATTTCATCGATTACTACAAGGACACCGACCCCGAGATCGCCCAGCTCACCATCGACGATCTGCGGGAAAGTCGCATCTTTGTGGTCGATCCAGCACCGATCCCATGCGAAGAGATGCATCGCACCTTCGACTGGATGAAGAGCTGGGGGTTCCTCGAAGATGTCTGCGACGCGCAGCAACTCGTCGACATGAACGTGCAGCTGCGCGGACATGAGAACACGCACGAACGCGCCGCAGCGGTTTCTTGAAGCGGGAGCACGGACGGGCCTGGTCGATCGCTTCAGCCAATCTGATGGGATTGGAGCATCGATCAAGTCATAACGTTGGAGGCGCCGCACAAGCAGCGTGCCCCGGTATCGCACACTGTAGGGGCGACCCTTGTGGTCGCCCCATTCGTCGTATCAGCAACAGGGCGACCACAAGGGTCGCCCCTACATCATCCTTCGGTCGCCACGAGTCCTGCGGCGCCACAACTGCGGCGTTCAAATAATCAAAGGCGATGGAACCGAGCCGCCGTCCCGGAAAGAGATCCGCCCTTTCTGTGTTGGACGCGCTTTTCGCCAGCAACTTGCATGCATTCCAGAACACCGCATAGCTGTAGGAGCCCTTGTCGACCGGGAAATTGCTCTCGAACATTGCGCGGGACGGTCCAAAGGCCTCGATGCAAGTTTCAATATATGGGCGCCGTGCATTTGCCAGCATCTCAGACGAAGGCGGTTCCGGCTGCTCGTGGAAGCCAAACCCGCCGATGCGCATGCCAAGGCCCCCGAGCCTGACATACACGTTCCTGAAGGTCGCCAGTTCCTTGATCGAAGCCGCCCAGCGAGCAAACACGTCTTTTCGCTGACCGCATACGCGCCGATCCCAATTGGCCCTCCCACATGATTTAAGACGATCCGCGTGTTCGGGAACGCGCGCGCGAGGTCCGCCAGCTCGTCGATCTGCGGGTGGAAAAGCCAGGCGTCGAACGACAAGCCGAGACGACCGAGCACAGCAAATCCTTGGCGGAAGCGATCATCAGCCAACATATATTGTGACGTTACATAAGCTGGGTTGCCCCATGGTCGGGTCGGCATCCCAGGTCGTGGTATGACGAATGCCGCGGAAGCGGTCGCCGCCGGCACGAATATGGGCCGCCAGAACCGGCTCTACCCTGTCGCCGAGCATCAAATCCGCATGCCCGACAATGCCGGCACAAACCCTTGTCTTGCCGTACGTCCCACTGGCGCTCTTAGCCGCCACGCCATTGACGAACTCGGTTTCGCCGACAGGCCGCAGCTCGACCGGGCCGGTTTGGCGGTACATCGATCGCGCCTGGATGAACACGGTCGCCACAATGTTGTGGCCGCTATTGGCGTCGGCACGGAGATCGTCGAGCAGGTAGCGCCACCCGTGACGGTCCCAAAGATGGTGATGCGGGTCGAGGCAGCTCGGGATCGAGGACCGGCTCCTTGCGTCGGTTGAGCCATGCCTCCCGAACCGGAAGGTAATTGGCGGGAACAGTTGCACCTTGTAAGGACGTGGCCGTCATTGGGAGCCCCTCGGACAGATCACGCGGATATTGCCTGGGGCCGTCGATGTCGTCAGCCCGCCCGGCGTTTCCTTCATCTTGCGAGCATCGCCTGTTCTGCCTTGGCGATGGGAGTTACGACATTACCGATTGCTCGATGCCCGCGCGAAGCGCCAATCTCGCTTTTTCGTAGCGAGCGGCAAAGCCGATCGGACCGGTGCGGGCGCCCTATCAGGATGGCCTGATCGAACGGTGGAGCCGGATCGTACTCCACGCCGAGCTGGATTTCCCGCGCGGTCGCCTCGCCCGCTACTTCCGCCGCGACACTCAGACCGAAATCGATCCCCGCGGTGACACCGCCGGCGGTGATCACGTTGCCGTCGTTTACAATCCTCGCTTTCTCGTACGTCGCCCCGACGAGAGAGAGAGGAGTCCCGTATACGCCCAATGCGTCGTCGCCCGTCGGCCCTTGAGCAATCCGGCAATCCCGAGAACGAACGCGCCGGTGCACACCGAGGTGATATACTTCGCGGTGCCTGCTTGCCGGCGGACGAACTCGATCGTATCCGGTCGCCGATCGCCCCGACGACGCCGCGCACGCGGCCAGGAATGCAGATCAGGTCGAGGGGAGGACAGTTCGCGAAAGTACGCGTCGGCAGGAGGCTGAGCCCGCAATCGCTGGGCACCGGAGCCGCCGATTTGGCGACGATGTGGGTCGTCGACTGAGGCAGCCTGGCGAGGATCTGTAAGGGGCCCGTGAAATCGAGCTGTGTCAGATCGGGGAAAATAACAAAGCCGATGTTGAAGTTTGACATGCCTCATGTCCATTGGCGGTCAAACGCGTGCGGCGTCCGGCTGGTGGCGCGACTTTATTCGAGCCAACGCACGATCCACGCGGCGCAGAAAACGCAAATCGCGCAACCTAAGGCGATGGATTCGACATCTGGTACAGCTGGGTGGACTCGAACCACCGACCTCCTGATCCACAGTTACGGAAATCTTGTTTCATCGGATTTCAGACCTTATCAGCAGATTTCCGAGTTGCAATGATGTGCCGATGAAATCGGCATATTTCGTTTCATCTTGCATCTCGACATTTCCCCGCGTATGACTAGCTACTGCTTACCGGATGCTTACCGGCCTTACCAGGAGGGGCAGGGGGGAATGCGCCAAAAGCTGACACCTGCTTTCATCCTGGACGCGCCTAAGCCCTCTAAGGGCGACCGCCTCGTCTATTGGGATACCGCAATGCCGGGCTTCGGGCTGATGGTAACCAAGAACGGCACCCGCAGCTTCGTCTTCCAGTACCGCAATGCCCTGCACCAGAGCCGACGGATGACGTGGGCAGCCCGGATCGACGGAAGCAATGCCGGTCTGACGCTTGAACAGGCGCGCAAGGAGGCCCGGAAGGTAGCTGGCGACGTTGAGAGGGGCGTCGACCCGCTTGAGCAAACCCGCGAGGAACGACGGAAGGCCGAGGAAGCACGCCGGAAGGCAGAAGCCGCCGCCACCACGACGCTGAAAGCCATCTGCGAGGACTTCCTGGTCCGTGAGGGCGGGATGACGCGCGACGCGGAAGGCAACGCGACATTCAACGGCAAGCTCCGGTCTGCGAAGGAACGGCTCCAGACGTTCGAACGGCTGGTGTATCCGGAGAAGATCGCAAGCCAGCAAATCGACGATCTCAGGCGATCGGAACTGGTGAAGCTGCTCGACAAGATCGAGGACAACAGCGGCCCCCGCATGGCCCATGTGACGCTGGCGTACCTGTCCAGGGCCTTCAACTGGCACGCCTCGCGCGATGACACCTTCCGATCTCCCATCGTGCGCGGCATGGGGCGGGTGAAGCCGAGGGAGCGCGCCGGCAAGCGCACCCTCACCGATGAAGAAATCCGCGACCTCTGGAAGGCGCTCGATACCGGTGTCAAGAACCTACCCTCTTGCTATCCAGCGTATGTTCGGACGCTACTGCTTACAGCGGTGCGGCGGGGTGAAGGCGCCCGGATGTCCTGGGCCGAGATCGCGCACGTGAACCGCGACGGCTTTGATGGCGACGTGTGGACGATCCCGGCGGCGCGGATGAAGAACAAACTCGACCATGCGGTGCCGCTGACGCCCGCTATCCTCGCGCTCATCGGTGAAAGGCCGAAAGATGCCAAGGCGCGGCCGTTCGTCTTCTCCACGGTTGGTGGCGCGACGCCATTCAGCGGCTACAGCAAGGCCAAGGCGGCGCTCGATAAGGAGACCACCAAGTTGCGCAAGGACCGCAAACGCGATCCCATATCGCCGTGGAAGCTGCATGACCTGCGGCGCACCGCCAAGACACTGATGGCGCGCGCTGGCGTCCGGCCGGACATCAGCGAACGCGTCCTGTCCCATACGATCCCAGGCGTTGAGGGCGTGTACGATCGCTATGGATACCTGCCCGAGAAACGTGACGCCCTTACCCGGCTTGCTGCGCTCGTGGAGCGCATCATTAACCCGCCAGCGAACAACGTGGCCTCGTTCGACGAGCAACGAGCAAGAGGAATTTCCCAGGTTCCGGGATGACCCGGAGCGGCCCGACGTCGGGGCGGCAACCCCGACGCCGAGCCTAACCACCAAACCCTACTGAGGAGGGTTCAATGGCTACCGAACAACCTACCAACCCTGGTAGTGCGTCACAATTGACGGCCGCGGAGCTTGATGAGCTTTGCGGCCGTTTGCGCGCCCACGCTGACAAAATCGAAAGCATCATAGCACGACCATTGGTCGATGATCTTCTGCTCGCATCCCGAGCAATCGAGCAGTTAATAGGCACGAGCGCATTCACCGATCTTCTCGTCGATATCACCGACCAAGACGGCAACACGAAGCGGAACGTCTCTCTGCGCGAGGCGATCGGCGACGACGCCGAGGAGTACGAGGACTGCCGCAAAACGCTTCGGGCGGATGGCAGGTGCACCACAGGCGGCGGAGCCGCGCCGCTCTACCACCTGATGCTCGTTCGGAACCAGATCGTTGTCTCCATCCGCGGCGGCACCATCGACGACGTGCAAGGCATTGCGCCGGGTGCCAGCGTCGTGATCCGCGACTATGACGTGGAGGGCTCAACGGAAACCGACCACGACGACAACGGTGAGCCTTGCTTCATCAGCCGATGGCCCGCCGATGCGACGGGAGGCGAGTAATGATCGCCTGCACGCGCCTCCGGTCAGTGCCGCCCGATGATCCGACAGTGGCCGTGGTGTTCACCCACGACGCCCACGAAATCGAACGCCAACCTGCCGCGCCCGGTCAGGACGCCGCACGCGCCGCGATCATACTCATTTGCAAGCAGGGGGATCGCGGGCTCATCGCTGGCGATCGCCTCCGGGTGATCCACACCGGCGACGTGGATGGCGCGCCGCTCCCGCCTCCTCGGGTCAAGCAGGGGTGATCCATGGCGAAGATCACCCTAGACATACCGCCGGAGCAGGCGATGGCATTGGCCCAACTGGTCAAGCGCATCGCCTTCGATGATTGCGAGCGGCTTTCGTCTCGATACGACGACGGCGCCGAACGCGGCGACATGCTCGCGGGCATCGAGAAACCGCGGAGCGCGCTCGCCGAAGCAGGCTTTGCGCCGCGATGACATTGAGGGCGCGACTTTCCCGCGCCCTCGCCATCATCCAGTGCACGCTTTTTCATCGGAAGCACTGGGTTGCGCGCATGGTTGGCCTAATGGACTGCGAAGTGACATGCACGAAGTGCGGCCGAACCTGGATGGC
>Ga0209465_10001067_pt1 | contig 12424 bp, 16 predicted proteins | sample PanSoiPlot1MoBio_FD_188321 | JGI IMG/M metagenome (GOLD analysis project Ga0209465, IMG submission 188321) | Tropical forest soil microbial communities from Panama analyzed to predict greenhouse gas emissions - Panama Soil Plot 1 MoBio (SPAdes)... | ecosystem: Environmental > Terrestrial > Soil...
CTTTTCACGGTCTACAGCCGTGAACGGCCATCTCGCGCGGGAGAGCCGCGATGATCGGCGAGCTGATCTACTCGGTCGAGGTCGCGATTGTCCGTTGCCCGGGCGACGGCGAGGACGGCGCCGCCGCCGGCCCCGTCGAGAAACCTGTGACGGTCCGCTTCTGCGACATCTGCAGGCGGTGGGGCGCGGTCGGGACGACGCACATGTGCTGGCGCAACTGGCGGCCCCGGTTATCGGACCTCCTGATGGAGATGACGCGGGACGGGCGGCGATGAAAATCTACATCGCCGCCCGCTATGACCGCCGCTTCGAGATGCTCGGCGTCGCGTCCGAGCTGACGCGCGCCGGACACCAGGTGACGTCCCGGTGGATCGAAGGCGGCCGCGGAGACGACCCCGCGATCGTCGCCGCGGTCGAGGACGTCGGCGATCTCGCGCGCGCCGATTGCCTGGTGACGTTCACGGAGGAACCCGAGCGAAACGTTCCCTGGGCGGCGCGCGGCGGCCGGCACGTCGAGTTCGGGCTCGCACTGGCGATGGGCAAGCGCGTCTGCATCGTCGGTCCACGCGAGAACGTGTTCCACCACCTGATGCGCGTGGAAGTCTACGCGTCGCGCGCCGACCTGATCGCCGGCTTGGCCCGAACACCCGAGTCGTTGCCATGACGGCGTGGGGGACCGCGCCGGCGCACGGGTGGCTGCGCTTCTGCGCGACGTGCGGCGCACGATTGGTGTTTGTCGAGGACGGACCCGCCGGCAAGACCAAAAAGGCGCTGCGGCGCTACGGGATGGCCGTCGGCAAACACCTGCGTTCGTCACCACGCTGTCGCAACACGGGCAGCTACCTGGGCGGCGACCTCACGGCGTGCCGCTGCGAGCAGCGGCTCCTGATCCAACGCGAGGACGGGCTCTGGTGCGCGAAGTGCGAGGGCCTCGTGGCGCCCGAGGTCGCTCCACCGCGGCGCCGCCGGCCGAAGGCAGCGTCGTGAACGTCGCGCCCGTCCTGATGTGCGGGCGCTGCGACGCGCCGACGCTCCACATCTTCGTCGAGACCCGCCCGAGGCCGCGCCGCTCGGGCAAGATCCCGTACCTCGACTGCATCTACGAGTGCGACGTGTGCAGCGCGACGCGCCCGTGGGGAAACCGGCCGCGGGACGCGACCGTCTACGGTCGTCGCCTCTCTGACGCGATCTTCGTTCACGCCCTGGAGCACCACGGCATGCGCTGGGACGAGTGCCCGCGCTGCCGCGGCGCCGCGAACGACTGTGCGGAGTGCGGCGACGAGGGCGAAACGTGGATCTTCGGCAGCCTGGAGCCGTGCGGGCCGGCGTGTCCCCTCGAGGACCTCGGGGAGTCGGTGCCCGAATGACCGCGCGGCTGCTGCCCCCTCCCCACGAAACCGGGGACACCGGGTACAGCGGGGACACCGCTGGCCAAGAGCCCGATTTCAGGCGCGTCTTCGGCGGAGCGGTTGTCCCCGGTCAGGCGCGAGACCGGGGACACGAACCGGGGACACCGGCGGCGAGGGCGCCATGACGGCCCAGGAAATCCTCGCTCGCCTCGAGCGCGTCTCGAAGACGCACTCGGGCTGGATGGCCCGCTGCCCCGCCCACGAGGACACGCGTCCGAGCCTGAGCGTCGCCGCCGCGGACGACGGCCGCATTCTGCTGCGGTGCCATGCCGGCTGCGATCTGCCGGCGATCCTCGGCGCGCTCCGGATCGAGGTTCGCGATCTCTTCCCCGAGCAGCCGGCGGCGGCCCGATCCGGAGAGCCGGTCCCTGCGCCGCAAGCGCCCGCCGTGGCGGCGTGGCTGCGCAAGACACGAGCGCTGCCGGAGGCCGAGATCGCCCGCATCTTCGCGTCGGGAACCCGGACGGGCAGCGCCGTCGTCTTCCGCTACCGGGACGCGAATGACGGGTTCCTCTACGACAAGTTCCGGCCGCTCGGCGACAAGAAGGTTTTCTGGCGGATGCCTTGCGGCCGGCCGAGCGCGCTTTACGGGCTGGCCGATCTGCCGAAGGAGGATCGGTCCCGGGTCATCGTCGTCGAGGGCGAGCTCGATCTGCACGCGCTGCGGGCCGTCGGCGTCGCCGCCGTGGTGTCCGTGCCCGACGGCGCCGGCTCTCGGCTGACGCCGGATCTCCTGGCGCCGCTGACCGGCTACAAGCAGGTGCTGATTGCGACCGACGCGGACGATCCGGGCGAGGAGCTGGCGCGCCGCCTGCGGCAGGAGCTGGGCGCGCGGCGTTGCCGGCGCATCGTCTTCCGGGATGGCGACGATCTCTTCAAGGACGCGAACGACGCGCTCAAGGCCGGCTGGACAGGCGAGCGTTTCGCCGCGGTTCTCGGTCGGGCCCCTGGTGATCGGAACGAAGCCGGAGAGACGGTTCTCGTCGCCGGCGACGACGATACCGAGGGCCCATACCGGCTCGTGGACGGCCAGATCTGCCGCCTGCGGCACGACCGCGAAGGAAACGAGTCCGTCCAGGTGCTGGCGAACTTCGACGCGCGCATCTTCGAAGAAGTCGCCTACGACGACGGCGCCGAGGTCGTGCGCGCCTTCAAGATGCGAGGCAAGCTGGCGTCGGGCGCGCCGCTCACGGACGCGCGCGTGACGGCCTCCGAGTTCAACGGCATGACCTGGGTGACGAGCTCGTGGGGCGCGCGGGCCCTCGTCTCCGCCGGCGCCGGCGCGCGCGATCACCTGCGCGCTGCCATCCAGGTGCTGTCCGAGCCGGCCGAGCGCCACGTCTTCCGCCACACCGGGTGGCGGTTCCACGAGGGACGCTGGGTCTACCTGTTTCAGGGCGGCGGAGTAGGGGTCGACTCGCTAACTGTGGAGCTGGAGCCGCCCCTCGATCGGTTCATCCTGCCGCCCGCGACCGAGGACCTGCGCGATGCCGTGCGCCTGTCACTGCGCCTGCTGGACGCCGCGCCGGCCTCGATTTCGATCCCGCTGCTCGCCGCGACGTACGCGGCGCCGCTCTCCTTCATCACCAGCCCGGACTTCGCGCTCTGGATGGTCGGTCCGACGGGCAGCTTGAAGTCCGAGCTGGCGGCGCTGGCGCAGCGGCACTTCGGGACGTTCGACCGGAAGACCCTACCCGGGAGCTGGACATCGACCGAGAACGCCCTTGAGGGGCGGCTCTTCACCGTGAAGGACGCGATCGCCGTCATCGACGACTACGCGCCGAACGCCGACTCGCGCGCGCAGCAGGAATTGGAAAAGCGCGCGCAGCGGATCATCCGCGGCATCGGCAACCGTGCGTCGCGCGGCCGCCTGCGCGCCGACCTGAGCCAGCAGCCCGATCGGCCGCCGCGGGGCCTGGTCATCTGCACCGGCGAGGATCTCCCGACCGGGCACTCGATCCAGGCGCGGCTCGTGATCGTCGAGATCGACCGCGAGCGCCTGAACCTCGACGTGATCAGCGAGCTGCAGTCGAGCGGCAACCGTCTCTCGCACGCGATGCGCGGCTTCATCGAATGGCTCCAACCGGTGATTCCGCACCTCCAGCAGGAGATGCCGGCGCGGCTGGGCCGCCTGCGCAGCGAGCTGTATCAGATCGGCTCCCACCTCCGGCAGGCCGACGCCCTCGCGCACCTCCGTGGCGCTTTCGATCTACTGCTCGAATTCGCCGAGCACGCCGGCGCCCTCGACGCCGCCCGCGCCGCCGAGCTGCGGGCCACGGCCCGGCAGACGCTCTGGCGGATCGGCGAGGCGCAAGGGAACGTGCTCCGCGATCTCGAGCCGGTCGAACGCTTCGTCACCGTGCTCGGCACGCTGCTCGAGCAGCGCCGGATCCGTCTCGTCGAGAAGGGCACGTCGCCGCGCGCCGACGACGTCGAGGCGATCGGCTGGTTCGACCAGGAGTTCGCCTACCTGCTGCCCGAGGCCGCCCGACGCCGCGTCGCCACGTTCGTCCGCGAATCGGGCGAGAGCTGGGGCTACAGCGCCCACGCCCTCCACAAGGCGCTCGTGCGGAAGGGCATCGTCGTCCCGGGCCCGGACGGCCGTCCCGAGATGCAGGTCCGGGTCGGCGACGGCAAGCGCCGCGTCCTCCGCCTTCGACTCGCCGCGCTCCGCGGCGGCCCCGTCCCCGGTCTTGTCCCCGGCGTGTCCCCGGTCTCGGACGAAACCGGAGACAGCGCCGCCTATGAGAATCCGCCGGAAGATCCGGACGATACGGAGGTCATGTCTCCGGTGTCCCCGGTGTCCCCGGTTTCGGAAGGGAGAGACCCCTACGACGACAATTGACCCCAACGGGATTCACCATACTGTTGGCGGGGCTAAGAGGAATCGCGACATGACGACGGCACCACCACGGGAGGGTCCGCCTCTTCGAAATCGGACAGTATTGGCGATCGCGGAGGTCGTTTCGGCATGCTTTGACTTCACGATCAATATCGGCGGTCAACTCGAATCGCGCGTTCGGCCTGACTGGTTTGCCGACTTTCTCTATGCCGACGAATATCCGGCAGCTCTCGTGCATCTGGCGCGTCAGATCCAGCCGCAGCCGGGAGCAATCAAGTATTTTGTACTTGGTCTCGACTTCAGGGCCGGTGCCACGGCGCAGGTCGGAGCAGTAGCGTCGGGCAGCCCAGATCAGATTGCGGCGGCATCGCAGCGAATTCTCAGAAAACTCGCCGAGGATATCCTGAAGTATCCTGATCGCGACGAGTGCCACCTAAAACCGGGTGAGTGGCTTGTCGAACGTCTGACTGCGTACCTCGAGCTCGATGGGTACGAAATGCGCGACGGCGCTCTTCGAGTGCGAGAAGCCAATGTTTTCGACGTCGAAGAGGAATCCGGGGCTCTGCTGGCCCTGTTCAAAAAGCTCGGGTTGGAACGTCTCGATCAGGTGTCGGCGGACTTGAAGCTCACCGACGAGCACTACGCCGCTGGAAAATGGGGAGACAGCATAAAGCACGCCCGTGACGTGATGGAGACGGCGTTGCTAGGGGTAGCACGAGCTGTTTCCACCGCCAGCCAGAAGAACCTGTCTAGATCCGCGCTTCCCGGGGTCGTGCGTACGTTCTTGAAGACGAGCGGGACAATTACCGACGAAGAGACCGAATTTCTGTTCGCACTGTATACGATCCTCAGCGTGCAGGGCGGGCACGCGAACATGGCGGAACACGAACACGCCCGGATGTGCCGCCAGTACGCTCTCACGGCAGCACACTTCATTCTGCTGCGCTACGAGTCAGTCGCTCGCTCCTCCGCACCTCCGACGTCCTGACGCGCCTCTTGGCGACCGGAAAGGCCATCCTAGGCGGTCATCAATAGGGCGCGCGAAATGGAGCCGATCATCTCTCGGCGGTACGATGAAGATGTGCCGACCAAGGCGACGACTAAGCGGCGGCCGCCGCCCCAGTCAGAGGAGGAGTTCGAGCTTCTAGTCGTGGACGTAGCACGGGTGCGTCTAGGGAATCCGTCGCTGGCTCGTTTCGGTAGACGAGGTCAGGCGCAGGATGGGGTCGACGGTTTCGATCCGATCGCGACGGAGGGCCAGGGCGTCGTCTGGCAAGCGACGCTGAAGGAGCAGGGCGTCGAGACCAAGCTGGTGAATGACCTGGCTCTCATGGATGCGAAGTTGGCCTATCAGCCAGGCAGGTTCGTGTTGGCGTTGGGCATCGAGCGCGATGTCAAAATCCAGCTGGCCGCCGCTGAACTGAGCGCCCGCCGATTGAAAGAAGGGAAATGCGCGGTTGAGGTCTGGTTCTGGGAGGACCTGTACGACGTCGTCATTTCGAACGAGTCCTTGCACCAGAAGTTCTACCCGGACGACGCTCAGCCAGCCCGCGGTCCGGCTCTCCGCTTGCACTGGGCGACGGTCGAGGACAGAAAGCCCAAGGGGCGTCGGGGAGGCGCCGAGACGGAAGAGGATGAGGCGCCGCCTGTCGCCGTGGTTGATGCAGAAGTCTTAGAACTGCCCGTTGTGTCCGTCAGTCTTGATGACCTTAAGAGAACGCTTTTGAGTGAAATCAGCGAGTGCGAGCAACTTCGTCGTGACGAGAAGGCGTCTCGGTTCCGATCTGATCTGGCGAAGTATCAGGAGCGTTGTGAACGGTTTCTGGCTGGGGTGGCGGACGAAGAGACCTTCCGCGAATGGTATGTGCGCGAGCACTGGAAGCTCCATGCCCGCAGGTTTTCTCTTCGCGTGGAGAATGACGGCACGGCTCCTGCGACGGGCATTCACGCGCGCGTGGAGGCGCCGCGGTGGCTCAAGTTCTTCGCTGACAATCCAGAGACGGAAGGGCCTCTCTTTCCTAGACGTCCCCATTTCCTCCTGGACCGGATGAATTCGATGGATCGGCTGTTCTTCACTCCGGAACTAGCAATCGGGATGCCGATAGAATTGACTAGGCCGTCGCTGCGGATGCCCTTTCGGGAAAGCGAGGCGCGTCTAGACGGTGACGACCTCGACGTCACCGTAGTGTCGCTCTCCCATCAGCACCAGCTCGATCTGCCCGATCACTTCTCTGCTCTTGCGATGCCCGTGTCCCCAGGAGTCCGCTCCGTCGACTACGAGGTCTTTTCCATCGAGGGCCTCGATTGGGTTAAGGCGGCTATTAGCGTGCGGGTGATCGCCCACGAGAAGCGATTCGACTATGACTATCGCATTCGCGACGCTCTTGGGCTGGACGTGATAATGAGAAAGCTCTGACGACGAAATGGCTCCTAGAGATGCAGACGACCCCCAGAGTTCAGAACTTGCTGTGCTGGTCGTCGAACCAAAGGGGGCCGCTGCGTTCGTCAAGGCCTCCGTTGAAATCGTCGCGAGTGCGCTCGCTCTGCTGAACCCTGCCGCCGCCGTGGCGGTCAAGGTCGTATCCATCACGGGGGGCTGGATCGTCGATAGGCGCAAATACGATCGCGTGAAGCCTATCCTCGACTCGATCGAGGCCACGATCCGCGACTTGCCGAACGATTACGTCCGACGAGATGAGTTCGCCGACCTTCTCCAGGAGACGTTGCGTCGAGCTTCCGAAAGCCCTGACAGCGACCGGCGAGAAACGCTCAAGCGGATTCTTCTCGGGATCATGGCCGATCCGAAGGACCACGTCAGCACTCGCCGCCTCATCAGGGTGGCGGACGAGCTGCGCGTCGACGCCTGGAAGGTCCTTCGGGCTATCGAGACTGTCGATCCGTCTCCGGATGGCACGAACAATTCCTCCATCATGACGGGTTCGACGTGGACCCCCGCGGTAGCCGCAGCGTTGGAGACGTCGGACGAGGTCGTTCATGACGTCGTCCAGGAGCTGATTGATGAGAAACTCCTCGTCGCGCAGGCACACGTCTCGATGCCTCTGACGAGCGGCCCCGGCTGCCTTCGTGGACTACTCACGCCAAGAGGTGCCGAGCTAATGAAATACGCCCGCGGCTAGGATCGTCGGCCGGATCTTCGGACGCGATCTCAACTGAGGTCCCCGGATCTATTGAGGCGCCGGTCCGGATTTGGCACTGTAGCGGTCAACGACCTCGGACGACGAAAAGGGGGGGCCATGTCGAAGAAGTCGAAGAAGAAGCAAGAGGCGAAACTGGCGCTCTTGAAAGCGAAGAGAGATGTCATCGCCCGACGGGTAGACGCGGCGCTCGCTGAGTTCATGTCGTCTTTCCCTTCGCCCTACGCATCGGATGAGGAAGACGGCTTGGACCGCGAGACCTGCGAGCGGTATCGACGCGAAGCTGCGACGGACGCGGAGACCGAATTCGCTCCCGTGTTCGAACAGGACGACGGTGGAAGATTCGGCTTTACGAGCTGGGTCTTTGCGTACCGCGACGAGCTGAACAAGCGTTACAACTCGTCGGCGATCGTCGAGGATCGCATTCGCTTCCAGCTCGCCAGGCTCCTGCACGATGACGCCCGGCTTCGGAAGAGCTTGCATCCGGACGTTCTCAGAGTGGCAAGAGCCTTCCTGCGGAGGACGGCGCTGTTCGCCGGCTACGCTGATCCGAAGTTCGTCGACGAAATCCTCGACGCCGCTAAGGGATCGGCGGAGCCGATGGCGAACCCGTACGATGGTTCTCAAGGGGAATTCGAAGCCGACATGGAGCTGGTCGCGAGAGCCTGGGAGCTGAACTTCGGCCAGGACAGCTTTCGAGACGGGTTTTGTCCCCCATTTTATGTGGCTGATGACAAAGGCCTCGCTCCAGCTCCGTGGACGGGAGACCTGGGAGATCTGATGATTGAAAAATACGGGTCGCTCGACGCTGCGAGACCGCGCTGGCGATTCCTCCTCTACTATCTGAGTCAATTTGCCCTCGAGGAGCACGAGGAGGCAATCATCGACTTCCGCAGCGACCATCAACGTGCTGCATTCGAGCAGATGCTGGACCGGATGAGAGAGGCTCGCGCGGAGAGCTGAACGCTGCCAGTACATGACAAACCAAGCGGCGCCGAAACGCTGGGCGCAGCTCGCGAAGCCGTCGGCGCGAACGCGATCGTTACTCCGTGCGAGCGGCGGTTGGGGTGGGTTGCTCGGGAGCGCTTGGGCCGGCCGCCGGCGGCGGTGCGGGCGAAGGGCTCGCGGGCAACGATGCGGCCGTGACGTCGGCGTCGATGATCTCCTCGCGAGCAGACGCCTGCTCGAGGTCGAGCATCTCGCCGACGACGCGCATGAAGGGTTCGGCGGCGATGCGGGGCATGCGGCGGAAGTCGACGCCGTCCTTAACGGCGTTGCCAAAGGCGAGGAACGAGATCGGCGAGAAGTTGGCGGCGCGGATGGCCGCGTAGAGGCGCTCGGCGTACTGGATCGGATCGGGTCGGCTCATGGTGGACCTCACTTCTTGGGTTTCTTGGTTGGTGCAAAGGGGAGGCCGGCAGCCTGGGCCATCGCGCGGAGGAAGGTCTCTTCGGCGCGCGGGTCCTCGTCGAGGAGGTCGGCGCCCGGCGGCTCCGGCGCGGGCTCGGGATCGTCGAGCGAGGACTGCCACTCCTTGTAGAGGCGGCGCACTTCGGTCGGCGTGATGCGCAGGGCGCTGACGATGTCCTTGAGCTCGCCGCCCTGGTCGAACATGCGGAAGGCCTCCGCGGCGACGTCGCCTGCGGTCTTCAGGCCGCGCACGCCGCGGATGGCGGCGGCGCGGATGACGTCGGCGGGGTCGTAGCGCCAGACGCCGGCGGCGTCGCGCTTCGGGCGCAGATCGCCGCGGAGGCGCATGTGGTGGACGGCGGTGACGCCGACGCCGAGCTGGCGCGCGACTTCTGCGCGCGTGAGGCCCTCGGGTGGCGGGCGTCTCGAAGGTGACGGCTTGGCGGTTGCCATGGTTCCGCGATGACAGTCGCTCTGTCGCCGTAGAAGTCCAGAAGAGCCGACTAGCGAAGAGACGGGGGGTGGAGACGGGTAACCGCGACGGGTTCGGGCCCGAATCCAGCGCGCGAACGCGAAGCACGGCACCTTGGGCTCGTGAAAGGCAACGGGTCCCGCGGGGCGGGGCCGCAACGCCGCAGCGCGGGGCGCCGCGGGGAGGACCCGATCCGATGATGAATCTCTCGCTCGCACAGGTGAAGAAGTTCGGCTCCGAGATCCACGCGCTCAAGACCAAGCACGAGAAGGCGATCCACAAAGCCAATGACGTGATCGAGCAGGGCGTCGAGGCGACGCTCGCCAGCGCGACCGCGTTCGGCCTCGGGATCTGGCAGACGCGCGCCGATCACCAGAAGCTGCTCGGCGTTCCGGTCGACCTGGCGGTCGGCCTGGCGGCCCACGCGGCCGGCTTCATGGGGATGGGCGGGAAGGCGGCGCCCTATCTCCACTCGATGGGGAACGGGGCGCTGGCCGCGCACTTCCACACGGTGGGCCGCGGCGTCGGCAAGGAGATGCGGGAGAAGGCGGGGCTCGCGCCGGTGGCGATGGGCGGTGAGGGTCCGGCGGAGGGGGGCTCGAACCTCTCCGACGACGCGCTGCTGGAGATGGCGCGACGCCGCGGGTAGCCCGCGGGCGCAGCACGGCCGGCACGCACAACCACTACAACCGCCGCCGGCTCCGGCCGGCGGCTGAAAGAGAAGGCAGACCATGAGGTACGACGACAGCAGCGGCGAGGAGATCCTCGGCGCCGAAGAGATCCTGGGGGCGGACGAGATCCTCGGCGCGGACGAAGTTCTGGCGGGCGGCGGCGAGGAGAGCGCCGGGGACGAATCGAGCGGCGACGAGAGCGCTGGCGACGAGTCGAGCGGCGACGAGCTGGTCGGCCTGCGCCTCTTCCGGCGCAAGAAGCGGAAGGGGACGCGGAAGGTGCAGAGCCCGATCGTGCAGAGCCGGCTCGCGCAGCAGGGCGTGATCGTCAAGACGCAGGGGTACAGCAAGGGCCGGAGCCAGTCGCTCGGCTTCGAGTTCCTGGCGGTGCAGCCGGGGGCGACGGTCGACGTGCCGGCGAACCCGCAGGTGCTGTTCAAGCCGAAACGGCTCGTCTACACGGGGCCGGCCGCGACGTTCGTGATCCAGGACGTGAAGATCGGCCGCTCGAGCCAGTTCGTCGCGTCGGGCCCGCAGTCCGCGGACGCCTACCCGCCGACCTCGACGGTCGACAACATGGAGCTGGACACTGCGCGCCCCGGCGTCGTGATCACCCTCCGCATCCAGAACATCAGCGGCGTGGCGGCCGACTTCCGCGCCACGATGTTCGGCCAGGTCGCGGAGTAGCCGCTCGAGCCCGCCGGCGCGCTCGGGCCCTGCGCCGGCGGGTCTCGCAACAAGGAGGGCCCCGCCCAAGAAAGGAGAGCGCTCGCGATGGCCATGCCCCCGATCGTCGTCGTCGCCGAGCTCTTTGCCCACCGCGGCGACGAGAAGGACCGGGTCCGGTCGGAGCAGTCGCTGCTGATGCTCATGGAGGCGATGTGCGCGATCGATCTGCTGCACCTCCGCCAGCGGCGCTACCCGAAGCTCTACGAGTCGGGCGTCGTCTACCGGCGCGAGGATCGCACCGAGAACTGGCTCGACATCCCGCACGTCATCAAGGCGGGGTGGGGCGACTGCGAGGACCTGGTCTTCTGGCGGGTCGCGGAGCTGCGCCACGAGAAGATCAAGGCGGCTCCGTTCGCGAAGTGGCGGCGCGTGAACGGCGTCTACAAGTACCACGCGCTGGTGCGGCGCTTCGGGCCGGGGCGGGACCACTTCGGCCGGATGGTGAAAGCGAAGGCCTGGCTCGAGGACCCGTCGCGGCGCCTCGGCATGAACGGCCCGGGCGACGACGGGCGCGGCATCCACGACGACTACGTCCACGCGGCCCAGGGAGGGGCGGCGTCGTGAACGCGACAGCGAAAGCGAACCCGCTCGTCGACTTCGTGAAGCAGTCGATGGACCTCGAGGACGCCACCGAGATCGCGCGGCGGGCGGACGTGCTCGAGGGCATGGGCTACGAGCGGACCGCCAGCCACCTGCGCGAGCACGCCACGCGGATGCGATCGGGCCTCCCGCGGCGACACGCGCCGATCAGGTTTCGCTCGCCGATTCCCGAAGCTTCGGACGAGCAATGGGCGCGGTTCGTCCGCCTCATGCAGGTGGGCGACGTCGCGGCGGTGACGCCGACCGGGCAGGTCGGGATCTTCCAGACGCGACTCAAGCGGCTCGAGGATCTCGGTCTGGTGCGAGATGTCCGGCGTGTTCGCCGCGACGGCGGTGCTCCCAGCTGGACGGCCACGTTCAAGCCTCCGCTCACGCTCGCGCGCCTGCTCTCGGACCCGCTGCTCCAGTACCGGATCTTCGTCGTCAGCATGAAGCGGTACCGCGACGAGGTCCTCGCCCGGCACCGTGACGCCATCGGCAAGGAGATCGAGGGCAAGCCCGCGACGCTGTCCGGGTTGATCGCCGTGTCTCAGCACGCCGGGCCGGCGCTCGGCTCCTGGCTGGCGAGCGAGGCGGATCGAAAGCGCTTCAAGCAGACCACCGCGGCCTACGGCCGCACCACGGGGGTGTTTTGATGAACGCAGTTGCGCGAAAGCCGATGGACGGCGGGTTCCGGACCTGGTCGGACGGACGGTGCGTCCACCTGCTGGTCCAATTCACCGGAGGCAACCTCGGACACAGCCCGGTCACGATGCACGCCAAGACCGAGCTCGCGCCGGCGCGCGCGGCGGTCCGGCGTCGCTTCGTCAGCAGCGGCTACGAGGACCTGGCGGGCGATCCCGTCGCGACCGAGGCGATGGCCACGCGGGTCGGCCTCTTCAGCGCCTTTCGGCGGATCGGCCGCGCGGCCAAGGGAGCGGCAAGCCTGGCGACCGCCCCGGTCCGCGCGCTCGCCGGCGCCGGCGTCAACACGCTGAAGACGACCGCCAATCTCGCCAAGGGCATCGAGAGCACGACCGCGCTCACGGAGTACGTGACCCGCCCGCTGGCCTGGCGGCCGGGAAAGAAGCGGCGCGGCCCGGCCGCGCCCGCCGACGGCGGTACGCCCGAGGCCGAAGCGAATCAACCCGAAGAGG
>Ga0209465_10001068_pt1 | contig 12423 bp, 8 predicted proteins | sample PanSoiPlot1MoBio_FD_188321 | JGI IMG/M metagenome (GOLD analysis project Ga0209465, IMG submission 188321) | Tropical forest soil microbial communities from Panama analyzed to predict greenhouse gas emissions - Panama Soil Plot 1 MoBio (SPAdes)... | ecosystem: Environmental > Terrestrial > Soil...
GCTGACGAAGATCGCGGAACGGTACTGCGTCCCGCTGTCGGGGCCCTGGCGGTTGACCTCGGTGGGATCGTGCGCGACGGAGAAGAAGACCTGCAGCAGCTGGCCGAGCGACACCTCGACCGGATCGAACGTCACGCGCACGGATTCGGCGTGGCCGGTGTCGCCCTCGCTGACGAGCTGGTAGTGCGCGGTCGCGGCCGAGCCGCCCGCGTAGCCGGACGTCGCCTCGACGACGCCCTTGACGTGGCGGAACACCGCCTCGACGCCCCAGAAGCAGCCACCGGCCACCACGACCGTTTGGCGGCCCGGCGCGGCGGCGCGCGGAACGTCGACCGCCGGCGCCGGCAGCGCCACGGCCGAGCCGCCGCCCGCGCGCGCGTAGAACCAGTAAAGCGCGACCGCTGCCAGGGCGGCCGCCGGAATGACCTTGCGAATCGTCGCCATCGTCGAATCCTCCGATAACGATTACGCCGGCCGCCGTCCAGAGGTTACGGCCGTCGGGTTGTCTGTCATGCTCTGCCGTCGTGAAACGGCCCGTCCATCACCTGGTTTTCTTGGCGCGCCACGGCGAGACCGCCTGGAACCGGGCGGGCCGCTGGCAGGGCAAGACGGACATTCCGCTGTCCGACGAGGGACGCGCGCAGGCGCGCGCGCTGGGCACGGACCTGCGCGGCCGCGGGATCGTCCAGATCCACGCCAGCGATCTTTCGCGCGCGACCGAGACGGCGGCGATCGTCGCGGGGGTGCTGGGCATCGCCGCCTTCAACCGCGACGTCCGCCTGCGCGAGCGCGGCTTCGGCTGCTTCGAAGGTTTCACGCGCGAGGAATGCGCCGAGCGCCACCCCGCCGCGTGGGCGCGCTACCTCGCGGACCGGCGCGCCACCCCGCCCGGCGGCGAGCCGCAGCCCGAGGTGGCGGCGCGGGTCGTCGCCGCCCTGACGGACATCGCGCGCGCGCCGCGTGCCGCCGGCGAGGCGACGCTGGTGGTCTCCCACGGCGGCACGATCCGGACCTTCATCCACGAAGTGACCGGTCGGGCGCCGCCGCCGCTCGAGAACGGCGCCCTTTTCTTGGCCCGCTGGACCGGCGATGGGTTCGTTACGGTCGAGCGGGTGTAGCTCGCCGTTTGCCCTCGCCCCGCGAAGCGGGGAGAGGGTAAGGGTGAGGGGCCGTCCTCAGGCGACGTCGCCGCCGTCATACAGCCAGCGCAGCGCCGCCTCGTCGGTCAGGATCTTCGAACCGACCGCGTAGAGGTGCTTGGCGATCTCCTCGGTCATGCCGTCGTCACGGCTGGCGCCCACCTTGCCCTTTCGCATCATCCCGCCGTGTTCGAGGAGGCGCACCGGCACGTGGGGAAGCGTGTCGAACTTGTCCTCGTGTTTCTTCATCCAGTCGAAGGACGTGTACTCGTTGATGCGCGCCCACTCGGCGGCGCTGCGCGTGATGCCGAGAAAGTCAGCGACCTTGCGGGTGGCCCCGGGAAGATCGCGCTTCATGTCCGCGAAGTGCATCAGCAGCACGTTCTTTTCGTGGCGCAGCGGCCACCACGCCGCCGCGAAACCGAACAGCATGCCCTGCATGGCGCGCGCGTCGAATACCTCCCGATAGAACGTGGGGAAATCCGGCCGCGTCATCGCCGCCCTGGGCACCTTCCACAGATCGAAGAAGGCGTCGGTGTGCTGGTCGAGGAAGATCTTGAACGAGACGACCGACTCCTCCGGGTTGCGCGCGGCCACCACATACCGGACGTCCTTGCCGGTGCCCGCCTTGATGAACGGCAACTGAGGCGGCGCCGCGTGCGACTTGATGGCGCGGCGCCGATCGGTCGGCATCGCCTCGATGCGATCCAGCTTCACCTGCGGCGACTGCCCGGGCCACTCGACCAGCTCCGGCCACGGCACCACGCTGTAGATGCTGTCGAACTCCCCGTCCCCACCGGTCAGCAGCTGGTGGACGATGTTCATCATCCAGTTGGTGCCGCTCTTGACGGGGACCGAGATCCAGACGTCGCCGTCACGCGCGACGACACCCTGCCCCGTCCCTGGATTCAGCCATGGTGGTCCAGCCATCGTCGCGCGATGATATCCGATCTGCTGACGAGCGATCGCGATCAGGTGACGATCTGAAGCTGCCGCCGGTACTCCGACACCAGCGGGTGCTGCGCCCCCAGGTGATCGAAGATCGCCAGCATCGCTCGCCGCGCGCCGTCATCGCGGAACTTGCGACTGCGCTTGACCAGCTCCAGCAGCTCGGCGAGGGCCGGCTCCCACTGCAGCGCGGCAGCGTGCGCGCTGGCCAGCGCGAATCGCGCCTCCAGGTTGTCGGGATCTTGAGCGATGGCCGCGGTGGCCGCGTCGCGGCCCCCGAACGCGGCGGCGTCGCGCGCGAAGGCCATGCGGCGGCGGGTCGCGTCCGCGGCGTCGGCCTGCGGGCCGCGCGGATCGACGGAGGCAAGCGCCGCCTCGGCGTCGTCGGCGCGTCCGGCGTCCAGCAGCAGCTCCGCCAGACCGACGGCCGCGGCGTCGCGCACCTCGGCGTCGGCCAACATCGCGCGGAAAGCGGTCTCGGCCCCGGCGCGATCGCCCTTCACCGCCAGCGCCGCGGCGTCGGCGAGCGCCTGCTTTCCCGGTGACGGCGCCAGCTCCGCCAGCCAGCGGCGCAGAAAATCCACCGGCTGCGCGCCGACAAACTCGCGGACCACCTCGCCGCCACGGAACGCCTTCACCGCCGGGATCCCGCGGATGTCGTAGCGCGCCGCCAGCTCCGGGTTCTTGTCCGTGTCGACCTTCGCGAGCTCGACCCGCCCGCCCAGCGCCGCCACCTCACGCTCGAGAATCGGCCCGAGCACGCGGCACGGCCCGCACCACGCCGCCCAGAAGTCGACGACGACGGGGACGGTGCGCGAGCGGGCGATGACGTCCGTGTCGAAGGCGGACTCGTTCACGTCTTTGATGGCGGTGGGCATGCGGCAAACTTATTGCCGCTCGGCCGCGAGCGCTATGAGGTCACGGAACCTAGCGCTCGCCCTGCAAGGCGAGCGGGAACTCCGTCTCGTACGGCGCCGGCGACGTCGGGAACGTCCACTTCGACACCGCCGCCTTCAGGCACGGCGACAGGACGCGAAACGCGGCCGGGGCCTTGATGCTGACGCTGTCGACGTGGCCCGACGGGCGGACCGAGGCGCGCACCGTCACGTTGCCGCGCACCAGGCTGGCGTCGCGAACGAGCGCGCGCTGGTAGCACACCTGCAAGCCGGGGCTGCCGTCCCGGATCACGCGCGTGAGGTCCGCCTGCTTGCGCGCGGAGATCTCCGGCTGTTCAGCCGGTTCGGCGGCGGCGGCGGCCGGCGCTGGCGCGACGGCAGCGGCGGGCTCGGGCTCGGGCGGCGCCGCCTCGGGGGGCGGCGGCTCGGCGAGCGCGACCGGCGCCACCGCCCGGTGGGCGGGCCGCCGCGACATGTTCCACATCAGAGCGATCGCGGCGCACACGGCGAGAAACAGCACCACCAGAACGCCGGGCGACCTGCTCCATTCCAGACGAGCTCCCGCCATATCGCCCCCCTCTACGGCCGATCCTAGTGGCGGCGATCCGGTTGGCCAGGGTCCGCACCGGTCGGGCTCGGTCAGAATGCCGGTCGTTGTCGCGAGCTCGAGCGATCCGAGCCCGACCTTGTCGTCCAGCTCAAGTTCGCTTGCGGCGCGGCGGGGCGTCCCGGTCGGCGAGGTACTTCTTGACGGCCGTGTGGACGGCTCCGTTTATCTCCAGCAGGAGATAGCCGTAGATGAAGAGGGCGCCGGCGACCGGCACGATCCACGTGCGCCAGTCCTGTAGGCGCGGGTGGGGCGACAGCCGGGCGCTGGCGGCGATCGCGCCGATCACCACCCCGGCGATGACGATCAGCAGTCGCAAACCGTAGACCCGCCCGTGCTGCTTCAGGGCGGCCCGAAGTATGGCCTGGCGCTCGTCGCGCGGGCGCCCCGCCAGGCTCGGATAGCTGTTGATGCTCCAGTGCACCGCGGATTGAGATACCATCGAGTCGTGCGTACTGCTCGTCTTGCTTTTGTCCTGGGTACCAGTTTGTTCGCGATCGCGGGCTGCGGCAGCGGGAAGAGCGGCGGAAGCGGCGCGGCCGGAACGGGAGGGGCGGCCGCGGGCGCGGCCGGTACCGGCATGGGAACGGCCGGCACCGGCGGCGGTACGGGTGGCGGCGCGGGCACGGGCGGCAGCGTATCGACCGCCGGCACGACCGGCACCGGCGGAACGACCGGCGGTGGCGGGCGCGGCGGAGCGGCGGGCAGCGCGGGCGCGTCCGGCACCGGCGGGACCTCCGGCACCGCGGGCACGACCGGCACCGCGGGCACGACCGGCACGGGCGGCAGCACCGGCACCGGCGGCGGCGCCGGCGGACCGCCGGTCAGCAAGTACATCGTCGTCGATCAGTTCGGCTACCTGCCGGACCTCGAGAAGATCGCCGTCATCCGCGATCCGCAGACCGGCTTCGACGCCTCCGAATCGTTCACGCCGGGCGCGACGTACGCGCTCGTGAACGCGTCGACCGGCGCGCGCGTCATGATGGCCGCGCCGTCGACCTGGAACGGCGGCGCGACCGACACGTCGTCGGGCGACAAGGCGTGGTGGTTCACGTTCACCTCGGTCACGACGGCGGGCGACTACTACGTGCTGGACATCGATCGCAACGTGCGGTCCTACACCTTCACGATCGGCGACCAGGTGTACCGCGACGTCCTCAAGCAGGCGGTGCGCATGCTCTTCTATCAGCGCGCCGGCCAGGTCAAGGACGCCGCGCACGCGGGCGCGGGCTGGACCGACGCGGCCAGCTTCACGGGCGCGCTGCAGGACGGCCACGTCCGCCTGTTCAGCGACAAGAACAACGCCGCCACCGAGCGCGACCTGCACGGCGGCTGGTACGACGCCGGCGATCTCAACAAGTACACCAGCTGGACGGCGACCTACGTCGAAGGGCTGCTGCGCGCCTACGCCGAGAACCCGACCATCTGGACGGACGATTACAACATTCCTGAATCCGGCAACGGCATCCCGGACGTGCTCGATGAAGCGCGGTGGGGCCTCGACTACCTGACGCGCATGCAGAATTCGGACGGCTCGGTGCTGAGCATCGTCGGCGAGCCGTCGGCCAGCCCGCCGTCGGCGGCGACCGGCCAGAGCCTGTACGGCCCTGCGAACACGTCGGCGACGCTGGCGACCGCCGCGGCGTTCGCGGCCGCCGCCCGCATCTTGAAGCTGCCCAACATCGCGGCGCTGAATACCACCGCCGCCGACGCGCTGACGCGCGCCCAGAACGCCTGGACCTGGGCGGTCGCCAACCCGAACGTGCAGTTCAAGAACAACGACACCGCGTCCGGATCCAGCGGGCTCGGGTCCGGCCAGCAGGAGACCGACGACTACGGCCGCCTCGTCTACAAGCTGGACGCGGCCGCGCAGCTCTTCGCGGTCACGGGCGACGCCACCTACAAGACGTTCTTCGACGCGAACTACCAGCAGCTGCACCTGATCACGCAGAGCTACGTGTCGCCGTGGGATGTGTCGGGGCAGGACGCGGCGCTCGACTACGCGGACGCCGCGGGCGCGACGGCGGCGACGGTCACCGCGATCAAGAACACCTATCTCGCCGGCGCCAAGGGGAGCGGCAACCTCGGCGCGATCACCGGCAACAAGGATCCGTACCTCGCGTACATGCAGGACTACGTCTGGGGGTCGAACTCGACCAAGTCGCAGGTCGGCAATCTGTTCGCGGCGGTCGTCAGCCACAAGCTGGACGCGACGTCGAACGCGGACATGGCCCGGGCGGCGTCGCGCTACATCCACTACATCCACGGCACGAACCCGCTGTCGCTGGTCTACCTGACGAACATGTACGACCACGGCGCCGAGAACTGCGCCAACGAGATCTTCCACACCTGGTTCGCCGACGGCAGCGCGCTGTGGGATCGCGTCGGCACGTCGACCTACGGCCCGCCGCCCGGCTACATGCCTGGCGGCGCGAACCCCGGTTACGACTGGGATGCCTGCTGTCCGTCCGGGTGCGGCGGCACCGCCAACAACGCGGTCTGCACGTCGATGTCGATCTCGCCGCCCAAGGGCCAGCCGCAGCAGAAGTCGTACAAGGACTTCAACACGGCCTGGCCGCTGGATTCGTGGAGCGTCACCGAGCCCGACGACGGCTACCAGGTCGCGTACATCCGACTGCTGTCGAAGTTCGTGCGCTAGCGCCAGCGCACAGACGCAACCGGGGTTTCATGGGCTGGCAGCGCCCGCATCGGGCATGGGTGGGCCCGGGTCAGCGTCGGACGCGAGGCGGAAGACGCCACCGGTGGTTGCGACGAGCAGCCGCCCCTGCTTGTCGGTCGCAGACGCCCTGACGTTCGGATTCGGCAACGGGTTCGGCATCGGGCCCCAGGTCGCGGAATCGTCGACGCTCGCGTAGGTCTCCAGCGGCGCGCCGTAGTTCACGCCGGGCGCGTAGCCGGGCCCGACCACGAAAAGACGGCCGGCGCCGTCCTGCGCGATCCAGTCCGGACGACTCGGCAAGACGCCATGCGCGGGGAGGAGCTGCACCGTATCGCCTTCGTCCGAGGTGATATCGATGCCGGCGAAGGGGTCGAGGAACAGCAGCCGGCCGTCGGGCTCCTCGATGAGCGGCAGCGGAAGCGAGCGCGGCAGTGTCTGCCAGGTCGCGCCCCGGTCGGTCGAGCGGAAGGTCGTGTTGAGACCCTGCACCTGCGCCTGAGCGAGAAGGTGGCCGTTGCCTAAGGTCTGGAGATACTCCATGCTGAGGCTGCCGGGTAAGAGCTGGAAGGTGAGACCGCCGTCGTCGGAGCGCGCGACACCATTCCCGACGGCGGCGTTGCCAACGGCATAGACGGTGGCGCCGACGGTCGCGAGCGCGGTCGCCACAAACGCCGACTGGGGTGGCGTCACGGCCGGCAGCGCGACGCCGTGCCAGGTGACGCCGTGGTCGTCGCTCCGTCCGAGCGGAAGGGTGCCGGGCGCGCCGCTGATGCCCGCGCACTCCAGCGCGCCGGCGGCGGTCACGATGCAGGAGCTCGCGTTGAACGGCGCCGCCAAAGTCTGCCAGGTCCAGCCCCCGTCAATCGAGCGCTGCAGAGCGCTGCCGCTGACCGCCTCGTAGCTCATGAGGTAGATGTCGCCGCTCGCCCCGAGCGCCGTCGACGTGGTGTCGACGAACATTCCGTAGACGAAGCCCGTAATCGCGCCGGTCGCGGGGCTCCCGCTCGCAGCCTGCCAGTGCTGGCCGCGGTCGTATGACTTGTAGACGCCGTCCGAACAGGCGGCGAACAACTTGTCTCCGCGCGCGGTGTACGGACCGCCGCAGCTGGGTTCGGACGCGCCCAGCGTCGGGGGCCGCTGGATGAGCGTGAAGGTGGCGCCGCCGTCGTCGGACCGGGCGATCATCGCCCCCGACGCGATGTACAGGAGACCCGTGTCGCTGACCGCGAGAATCGTGGCGCCGGCGCGCCCCAGGGCCGTCCAGGTCGCGCCCGCGTCGGTTGACTTGACCAGCACGGGCTGGTCGAGGTTATTGGTCGTCGTGTGCGCATTGGCGTAGCAGGTGTTGACGCCGTCGCAGCGAAGCTGGGCGCTGAGGCCGAAGCCGTCGTCGATCCCCTGCACGGCATTGAAGGTCACGCCCTTGTCGATCGATCTCACGACGCCGCTGTCGCCGGCACGCAAGATGACGGACCCCGCGCTCAGAACTTCGATGCTGCTGATGCCGAGGCTGGCGAACTGCCCCGGGGCGAACGTCTTGCCGCCGTCGATCGAGGAGTAGAACATGTTGCCGCCGTAGTTCGACGCCACCATTACCAGATCACCCTGGGCGCCGATGACGCTCACCTGCCCCTGGCCGGCGGGCGGCGTCACTTGCTGCCAGGTCGCACCGCGATCGACACTTCGAAGCAGGCCCGCCGTCCCCGCGTAGATCGTGGTGCCGGCCGCGGCCAGGCCCGCCACGTGGAAGTCGTAGATGCCGCGGTTCGCGGGATGCCAGGAGCCGCCTTCGTCGGTCGACGTGAATATCCCGGCGCCCGGAGCGCCGCTGACGCTGCCCCCGCCGGCGTAAAGCACGCCGTCACCGTCGACCGCGATCGCGGTGATGCCGATGCCGAGCGGGGCGGGGAGGACGACCCAGTGGTACGGCGAGAGGGGATCGGGGGCAGCGTCGCCCCTATCGGCGTTGCCGTCCGTCGGCACGTCGGAGGTACCGCTCGCGTCGCCGACCTCCGCAGCGACATCGGCGACGGCGTCGCCGTTCCCGTCCACCGGAGCGTCGAGAGCAACGTCAGGCGACGCGTCGGCCAGGGGCGTGTCGAATACAGCGTCGTGCCCGGCGTCGCCCAGCCCGTCGGGCGATGCTTCCATCCCGACGTCGGTCGGCGCTGGCGCATCGCCACGCGCATCTCGGGCTGCGCCCGCGTCGGTGCGCGCATCGGCCGATCCAGACGGGCTCGAGCCGCACGCGGCGGCGGAGATGACGGCGACCAACAAGGCAGCGCGGCAACCAGCAACCAAGGAACACCGCCCCGCCTCGCTCAGCACGTCTCCAGGATGCCCTGCCCTTCGCCAAAACACAAAGCGGTCGCGCGTTCGGACGAGGCCGCTTCAGGCGGTCGCTGACGGTCACTGACGCTGCTGACGCCCGCGCCTCCAGACCGGCGCGCCCTCGCCGCGCGCCCGCCCATCTCGCGGCTGGCCCGCTCGTTGCTGTGTGGGCCGTCCGGAACCCACGAGGAGACCACGATGAAAATTTCCAGCAAGACTCTGATGGTTCTTTCGATCGCGCTCGGACTTGCCGCCTGCAACCCCGACGATCCGATGACCGGGCACGTCGTCACGGGCAGCGGCGGGACGGGCGGCGCCGTGAAGGAGGGGACCGGCGGCAGCGCCGGCACCGGCGGCGCCGCGCAGAAGACTGGCCCGGCCGCGTTCCTCGGCACCTGGCGGTACCAGCCGAACTCGAAGACCAGCGTCAGCTGCGCCGACGGTACCGCGTTCGATGCGTTTTCCGACGGCACCGAGACCGAGACGTTCACGGCGGGGACGCAAGCGAGCGAGGTCGTCGCCACCGACGACGGCGGCTGTTCCGCCAGCTGCTCGATCACCAACATCAGCGCGAGCTGCGCCGCCGAGCTCTGTAACGGCGTCACGCTCACATCCGACGTCTACACGCGGGTCGGCGACCAGCTGCACGAGAACGTGATCGGCTCGGCCCAGCTGGAAGACGGCACGCTCTGCACGTTCACCGCGACGGACAACGTCCTGGACCTCGTGCCGTAGTCGCGCCAGGACCGCGCGCCATCGAATTTGCGACATCGGGACGGCCGCCGTTGCCCGCGAGGGCGCGGCGGCCGTTTCGCATTGGTGGCCGGCATTCGGCCACCCGTCCGGACGCCGTCAGAGCTGGCGTCAGCCGCTGACGATCGCCGTCGGCACCGTCGCGGCGAGCGGCAAAAACCCCGCGAGTCTCGCGCACTTCGCGGCCCGATCGCCGGGCACGACCGTTGCTGAAAGGGCCCGCGAGCCGGTCGACGAACTTCCCGACGGTCGGGAGAGCCATCCGGCGAAAGGGAAGGACACCATGCGTTCATTCGATTCGCTCAAGAAAATTTCTTTGGTCGCCGCCGCGCTGGCGCTGTTCGCCGCGCTCGGCGGCTGTGACGACAACAACGACGGCGCGAGCTCGCGCATCGCGCCGCCGGAGCAGACGACGAAGGTCGGCGAGGCGACGCTGTTGCCGCCGACGTTCACCGAGCAGCAGTGCACCGACCTCGTGTCGTCGTTCCCGGGCTGGGCCAGCGTCCAGCCGATGCCGGAATACGACGCGCAGGGACGGCCGACGCTGTTCTACGCGGTCATCCCGATCACCGCCGCGAGCCAGCTGGACGACCTCGCCCTGATCGGCGTCGACGTCCAGCCCGAACCGATCTTCGTCAAGGTCGACCCGAACGCGCCCAGCGACCCCAGCGTCACGCAGAAATCGACCTGCGGGAAGTACGAGATCCACTGGGCGCTGGTGCCCGGTCCGATGTTCAACGCCATCAAGACGGCGACGCTGCAGGAGAGCGACACGATCGTCGACGCGATCGTCGTCCAGCCCGTGCCGGACGTCTTCGCCGACACGTCGATCACCTACCAGGGCGTGCACCCGGCCTCTTACAAGGCGCTCAGCGACGCCGGGTACCTGTACATGGGCCAGAACGCGCCGCCGCCCAACGACGCCGCCGTGGCGTGGTCGCTGTCGGGCGCCTGGCACGCCGTCACCGGCGCCGTGTCGTCGACCTGGAAGAAGGTCGTCCGGACGGCCGCCGGCCTGACCCACGAGATCCCCGACCTGATCGAGCGCGGCATCGGCTGGCTCGACTGCCGCGTCCAGGGGTGCGTGAACCTGCGGGTCAACCTGGACATCCGCAACACCGATTCGAACTTCGGCGGCAGCATCGGCAAGCCCGGCCAGGCGGACACCTCCACGCGGATGGTCCGCGCCTGGGGCAGCGGCAAGGGCAACCAGATGCAGCTGCCGGGCGTGACGATCGCGGCCGTCCAGCAGCTGGTCGGCGTCGACGGCTACGGCATCAACATGCGCTTCGAGGGCACCACCAACTCGCAGAGCTCGGCCGGCATGGAGATCCGGAAGGGCAAGGCGACCCGCCTCTGCATGGTGATGGAGAACGACGCCGCCACGCTGAACGACTACTTCACGCGCACCGAGATCTGCGGCCTGGAAGCGGGCGCGAACCACGCCAACGTCTTCCAGTCCGATTCGACGGTGAACGTGAAGGTCCAGAACAACTACGTCAACCTGCTGGCGCAGTTCATCGACAGCCGCGCCTACCTGCACGACGTCGTCGGCTACACGCCGCGCAAGCTGTCCGCGCTGGTGGGATCGATCGCGAACACGATCGGCAAGGTGACCCACGGACGGGCGATGACGCCGTGCCTCGACTTCCCGAACGTGGCGATCGACGGTCTCGACGGCGCGCTGATCGCCGCGGCGTCGGCGGTCCCGGGGGTCGGGACGGCGCTGGCGGCGGTGATCGCCGCGGCCGAGGTCGCGATCGAGGTCGACATGTGGCTGCCTGACGACGGCGGCAACCTGTCGGGCCGCGGCATCCCGACGCACGAGTACGGCCACTTCGCGATGTGCTCGCTGCTGTACGACGAGGACTGGACCGCGATGGTCGACATCCCGTCGCTGATGATCCAGCGGATCTCGGAAGGGACCTACATGGATTTCAACGACCAGACCTCTTACATCATGGAGGGCTGGGCGGACTTCTTTCTCGGCCAGGTCGCGAGCGGCGGCAACTACTTCAGCTTCCTGAACGAGCTCGCCAGCAGCGGCGTGGTCCAGTACTGCGACGGCACGCGCAGCGACTGCATGGACTGGAACTACGTCGAGGACACCGATCATACCGACGACGGCTTCGGCAGCGGCGACAACGGCTTCCACAACCAGGTGCGTCGGATCGCGACCACGCTGTTCGACGCGTTCGACGGCCAGACCGGCGGCGGCAATCTCCCGTCGCAGGGCGACTTCTGGACGGCCGGCGCGAAGGGCAGCGGCCTCGCCATCGTCCCATCCGCCGCGCACAACGGCGACGCCGGTGACGAGGTGATCGCGCTGCCCGGCGCGGCGCTGCGCACCTTCATCCACAACTGGACGCACAGGGGCTGGCTGACCGACCCGACGACCTGGGCGGTGGACGAATATCAGTTCTTCGGCGCGCTCAACCAGACGATCCGCGGCGCGGACAGCCCGAAGCGGCCCGGTACTAAGTACAGCTGGTGCGACGCCTGCGAGATGTTCGGGCAGCACGACGGTCTGTCTTGCTCGGAGGTCGGCTTCGGCCAGTCGGGCGGCACGTGCACCGACCCGAGCAGCGGGAATCCGAAGCAGCCGACGATGTCGTGGGCGCAGAAGGTCGACGTCTGCGTCAAGAGCCCGACGCTCCCGGGCTTCATCGGCGCGCCACCTGCGGGCAGTGACCCGACCAGCGCCTGCAGCTTCACGGGTTGCCCGACGCGCTCGATCCTGGTCGGCCAGATCGGCGACCCGGGCGCCTCGTGCATGGCCTGCGGCCCGCGTCAGGTGGCGACGGGCGTGCATCCCTGCACGACCGGCATGTGCGCCACCGCGAGCTCCAGCGCCACGACCTGCGTCGACTGCGGCGCCGATCAGATCGTGGGCGGGGCCGACGGCAACACCTGCGTCTCGTGCCCGGCCTTCCAGGTGCCGAGCGCGGACGCCAAGAGCTGCCTCGCCTGCGGCGCGCACCAGGTCGCGCAGCCGCCAGCTGGCCCGCTCGATCGCGCCGAGCCAGCCGACCACCTCCGGGTCGAGGCCCTCGCTGTGGGTGCGGATCA
>Ga0209465_10001069_pt1 | contig 12402 bp, 10 predicted proteins | sample PanSoiPlot1MoBio_FD_188321 | JGI IMG/M metagenome (GOLD analysis project Ga0209465, IMG submission 188321) | Tropical forest soil microbial communities from Panama analyzed to predict greenhouse gas emissions - Panama Soil Plot 1 MoBio (SPAdes)... | ecosystem: Environmental > Terrestrial > Soil...
GACAACAACAAATACAATCCGGGCCCGCAGTACCGGAAGCTGTGGTCGACCCTCGATCTGAAGAAGGCCAACGAGATGCTCGACAAGCTCGGGCTCGCGAAGAAGGACCCGGAGGGCTATCGTCTGCGCGCCGACGGCAAGGGCCGGCTCCGCCTCGAGATCATGACCCTCGGGGGCCAGTTCGTGCAGTACACCCAGATCGCGGAGATGATTCGCGAGCAGTGGAAGAAGATCGGCATCGACCTGAAGGTGCAGGAAGTGGAGCGCAGCCTCGCCCTGCAGCGCACGGCCAACAACGAGCAACAGCTCGCCGCCTGGAACAACGACGGGAGCGAGCACCTCTTCACTTTCCCAGTCCACGTGTTCCCCTTCGTGCTGGCCGACGTCGCCACCTCGGGGCCGCTCTACGTGAAGTGGTTCCACTCCGCCGGGGCCCAGGGCAAGGAGCCCGAGCCGCGGATGAAGGAGCTGATGGAGAAGTGGAAGAAGGCCTTCGGGGTACCCGAGAAGGAGCGCATCCAGCTCGGCAAGGATGTCTGGAGGATCGCCGCCGAGGAGGTCTACGTCATCGGCGTGGTGGGCCAGGGCCCTGCCTCCATGGGCGTGCGCGTGGTCAAGAACAACATGGGCAACATCCCGACGCGCATGTACAACAGCCCGGATGGCAAGACCCCGGGAATTTCTCGCCCCGTGACCTTCTACTTCAAGTAGGCCCACGAGGAGGGCCCGTCGTTGCTCGCCTACATCGGACGACGTGCCCTCCTCGCCGTCTTCACCGTCTGGGCCATCTCCGTCCTCTCCTTCGTCATCATCCAGCTTCCGCCCGGCGACTACGTCACCTCGTACATCGCCCAGATGGCCTCCATGGGCAGCGTGGTGAGCGACGAGGAAGCGCAGAATCTGAGGATCCAATACGGCCTCGGCCAGCCCATCTACGTGCAGTACGGGAAGTGGATGAAGCAGCTGGCCCGGGGCAACTTCGGCATGTCCATGGAGTGGCGGCGTCCCGTCGACGAGGTGATCGGCGAGCGCCTCTGGCTGACCGTGGTCGTCTCCGTGGCCGCCCTCCTCCTCACCTGGGCCCTCGCCTTGCCCATCGGCATCTACTCCGCAACGCGGCAGTACTCCGCGGGCGACTACTTGGCGACGTTCGTGGGCTTCATCGGTCTCGCTGTGCCCAACTTCCTCCTCGCCCTCGTGCTGCTCTATCTCGGCTTCACGCTCTTCAACGCCAACATCGGCGGGCTCTTCTCTCCGGAGCTGCAGGATGCGCCCTGGAGCTGGGCGCGAGTGTGGGATCTCCTCAAGCATCTCCCCATCCCCGCCCTCATCCTGGGCCTGGCGGGGACGGCGCAGCAGATCCGCATCATGCGCGCGAACCTTCTCGACGAGCTGCGCAAGCCCTATGTGGTGACGGCGCGCGCCAAGGGCCTCTCCTGGTTCCGGGTCGTCTTGAAATATCCGGTGCGGGTGGCCCTCAACCCATTCGCGAGCACGGTGGGCTACACACTGCCGTACATCGTGTCGGGCAGCATCATCGTGTCCCTCGTCCTGGGGCTGCCCACGGTCGGCCCGCTCCTCCTGAAGGCTCTCATCGCCCAGGACATGTTCCTCGCCGGCACCATCGTGCTCATGCTCGGTGTCATGACGGTGATCGGGACGCTGGCCTCCGACATCCTCCTTGTCCTGATCGATCCGCGCATCCGGATCGAGGACACCTGATGGCCGATCCCAGCCTCGCCCTCGATCCCGCCAGCGCGCCCGTGCCGGGGCCGATCGCCGCGGTCCCGGAGCAGCAGCGGATCTACGTTGCCTCCCAGTGGCAGCTCATGTGGTGGCGCTTCCGGAAACATCGGGTGGCCATGGTGAGCGGAGTGGTGGTGATCGGCTTCTACCTGGTCGTCCTTTTTGCGGACTTCCTCGCCTATGCCGACCCCAACGCCTCCGAGGCGCAGCGCTCGCTGATGCCTCCGCAGACCCTCCACCTCTTCGACGGCTGGCGCTTCCGGCCCCACGTCTTCGGCGTCAAGGGGGTGCGCGATCCCCAGAGCTTCCGTCGAGTCTATCGCGAGGATCCCAGCCAGAAGATCCCCATCCGGTTCTTCGCCGAGGGCTTCGAGTATCGATTCCTCGGGCTGATTCCTTCCACGCGCCATCTCATCGGCGTCGATCCACCTCTCGACGCGTCCCGGACCATCTTCCTCCTGGGTACGGACGTGCAGGGGCGGGACCTGTGGTCGCGGTTGATGTTCGGCACGCGCATCTCGCTGACCATCGGGCTCTGCGGAGTGGCGGTGAGCCTCGTGCTGGGCGTCGTCCTGGGCGGGCTGTCCGGATTCTACGGCGGGCTCACCGACACGGTGATCCAGCGGGTGATCGAGATCCTCCGCTCCATTCCCACCATCCCTCTCTGGATGGGGCTGGCCGCGGCCTTGCCCCGGGACTGGACGATCCTGCAGGTGTACTTCGCCATCACGATCATCATCTCGGTCCTCGGGTGGACGGACCTGGCCCGCGTGGTGCGAGGACGCTTCCTCGCCATGCGTGAGGAAGACTTCGTGGTGTCCGCCCGTCTCGTGGGGTGCACTCAGATGCGAACCATCTTCGTGCACATGGTGCCCTCGTTCATGAGCCACATCATCGCCGCCACCACCCTGGCCCTGCCCGCCATGATCGTCAGCGAGACCGCGCTCAGCTTCCTCGGCCTGGGCCTGCGGCCACCCGCCATCAGCTGGGGCGTGCTCCTGCAGCAGGCCCAGAACGTCCAGACGGTGGCTATCTCTCCCTGGCTGATGCTCCCCGCCGTACCCGTGATCGTGGTCGTCATGGCCTTCAACTTCCTGGGCGACGGGCTGCGCGATGCGGCCGACCCCTACGGACGCTAAGTCGGCTCGATCCTCATGAGCGCCACGCCACTCCTCTCGGTGCGGAACCTCAAAACGTACTTTCCCCAGGACGAAGGCACGGTGAAAGCCGTGGACGGCGTCACCTTCGATTTGCTTCCCGGAGGAACCTTGGGCATCGTCGGTGAGAGCGGGTGCGGCAAGAGTGTCACCGCTCGCTCCATCCTGGGGATCGTGGACCGGCCGGGGCGCATCGTGTCGGGAGAGATCCACTTCCAGCGGCGGGCCGTGGCCGGGCGGGGCGAGGCGGATCGCGTGGTGGATCTGGCCACGTTGGCGCCGGATGGCGACGAGATCCGCGCCATTCGCGGAGCGGAGATCGCCCTCATCTTCCAGGAACCCATGTCCTCCTTCAGCCCTGTCCACACCATCGGCGACCAGATCAGCGAGGCCATCGTCCTCCACCAGGGGCTCGATCGGCGGCAGGCGCTCGCGAAGACCATCGAGATGTTGCAGCGAGTGGGCGTGTCCACGCCGGCGGAGCGGGTGAGGCAGCTCGCGAGCCAGCTGAGCGGAGGCCTGCGCCAGCGGGCCATGATCGCCATGGCGCTTTCGTGCCATCCGTCCTTGCTGATCGCCGACGAGCCCACCACCGCCCTCGACGTGACCACCCAGCGGCAGATCCTCCGGCTCATGCGTCACCTCCAGGACGAGGACGGGATGGCCATCATGCTGATCACGCACGACCTGGGCGTGGTCGCCGAGATGTGCCGCGACGTGGCGGTGATGTACCTGGGCCGCGTGGTCGAGCAGGCGCCGGTGGACGACATCTTCCATGCCCCGCGCCATCCCTATACGAAAGCGCTCCTGCGCTCCATTCCCCGCATTCGTTCGGGAGCGCGTGCGCGCCTCACCCCGATCGAAGGCTCCGTGCCGCACCCCTACAGTCGGCCCTCGGGGTGTCCGTTCCATCCGCGTTGTGAAAGCTTCATGGCGGGGCGGTGCGATCGCCAGGAGCCGAGCCTGCGGCCGGTCGGCGACCGGCACGCCGTGAGCTGCTTCCTCTACGAGGACCCGTGAGCGCGCCGCTGCTCCGCGTCGCCGGGCTGCAAAAGCTCTTTCCGATCCGGAAGGGCTTCTGGAGGCGCACGGTGGGCCACGTGCGGGCGGTGGACGGCGTCGACTTCCACATCGACGAGGGAGAGACCCTCGGCCTGGTCGGCGAGAGCGGCTGCGGCAAGACCACCACCGCGCGCTGCATCCTGCGCGCCATCGAGCCGACGGCGGGCAAGGTCTTCATGCGGTCGGCCGACGGCGCCGAGATCGAGCTGGACCGGCTCCGGCCTTCCGAGCTGCGCGCGCTTCGCCGCGAGATGCAGATGATCTTCCAGGATCCGTTCACCTCGCTCAATCCGCGCATGACCCTCCTCGATCTCGTGGGCGAGCCCTTGCTCGTGCACGGCATGACCAACCGTCGGGAGCGCGAGGCGCGTGTGGCGGATCTCCTGCGCCGCGTCGGGCTTCGCCCCGAGTACATGCGCCGCTTTCCTCATGCCTTCAGCGGCGGCGAGCGCCAGCGGATCGGGATCGCCCGCGCATTGGCCCTGCACCCACGCCTGGTGGTGGCCGACGAGCCGGTGTCGGCCCTGGACGTCTCGGTGCAGGCGCAGATCCTGAACCTCCTCATCGACCTCCAGGCGGAGTTCCGCCTCACCTACCTCTTCGTGGCGCACGACTTGAGCGTGGTCCGGCACATCAGCAACCGCGTGGCCGTCATGTACGTGGGGCGCATGGTGGAGCTGGCGCCGACGGCCGAGCTCTTCGCCATGCCCCGGCATCCGTACACGGCGGCGCTCCTGTCCGCGGTGCCCGAGCCGGACCCGCGGGTCCGAGCCCAGGACGTCGCCCTCGAAGGCGAAGTGGCGAACCCGGCGAATCCGCCGTCAGGGTGCTACTTCCATCCGCGCTGCCCTCACGCTGCGGAGGTGTGCCGGACCGAGTCACCCACCTGGCGGGAGATCACTCCCGCGCATTTCGTCGCCTGTCATCGCGCCGACGAGCTCCGGCTTGCCGGGGTGGACGGGTGCTGAGGAGAGATTCCGTGACCTCCTCCGCCGTCACTCTTCGCCTCGCCGAGCGCATCGCCGGCTTCCGCTATCAGGATCTGCCGCCCTCGCTCCTCGCTCACGCGCGGCTGCAGCTCCTCGATACCCTCGGCGCCATGCTCGTGGCCTCGGCGCCGAAGTACCCGGGGAGCCGCATCATCATGCGCTTCGTGAAGGCGCAGGGCGGCGTGCCGGAGTCGAGCCTCGTCGGGCAGGGACGACGCACCTCGTGCGTCAACGCCGCCCTGGCCAACGGCACCCTCGGCTACTACTGCGACGTCGAGCCGCATCACGTGGGCGCCATCCTCCACGGGCCAGCGGTGATCGTGCCTACCAGCCTGGCGGTGGGCGAGAAGCAGCGCGTGGACGGCAAGCGCTTCCTCGCTGCCATGATCCTGGGCGTGGAAGTGGCCACGCGGGTTTCCCACGCCTTCGATCCGGTTGCCCTCTACAATCGCGGATTCCATCCAAGCGCGGTCTGTGGCGCTTTCGGGGCGGCCGCGGCGGCGGGCTACCTTCTCCGCCTGAGCCCCGAGCGGCAGGCGGTGGCTCTCGGACTCGCCATGCAGCAGGCCTGCGGGCTGCTCGCGTGGGCGAACGACCCAACCGAGCATTCGCGTCCCCTCAACCCCGGGCTGGCGGCACGGAACGGCGTCACCGCTGCCTGCCTCGCCTCGCTCGGCTTCGGCGGGCCGCCCACGCCCTTCGAAGGCAAGTACGACGCCTTCACCGCCTTCTCCGGCTCGGCCAACCCCGACGCGCTGCTCGACGGCTGGGGCGAGCGCTTCTATCTGCCCGAATTCGCTTTCAAGCTCTATTCCTCTTGCGCGTTCACGCATCCCGGCCTCGACGCGCTCCTCGCCCTGGCCGCCGACGAGAAGCTTAGAGCCGCCGATGTCGAGCGCATCGTCCTCCGCTTTCCGAAGAACGGCGCGCACATGATCGACGGCAATCCCCTCAAGTCGCACTGCGCCCAGTACATCCTGCCCGTGGGGCTCGTCTTCGGGCGGGTGATCATCGACGACATCCTCTTCGATCGTCAGCGTCACCCCGAGGTGGCGCGCCTGTCCTCGACCATGACTCTCGTCCACGATCCGGCGCTCGACGAGCACTACCCCGAGCGCTACGACTCGATCGTCGAGCTCTCGCTCAAGGACGGCCGGACACTGGCGCGCCGGGTGGAGCACGCCCGCGGAACCCTCGGCAACCCGCTCGCTGCCGAGGAGGTCCGCGCCAAGTACGTCCGACTGACGAGCCCAGTGATGCCACCCGCCCGGGCCCGGACCATCATGGCCTTGGTCGACAGCATCGACCGCGCGCGCGACCTTCGGCGTTTGGGCTCTCTCCTGCGGGCGCGGACGGGATCAGCGCGACGCCCGAGGTGACGGCGCAGGGCTAGACGCGCGCGGCGGCCGTCTCCGCGGGATCGCCCGACACTGTGGTCCGCTGCATCAGGCGCTTGTAGCGCGTGGTGTCGAACGGCGTCGCCCGGTGCAGGACGCAACGGTTGTCCCAGATGATCAGATCACCTTCCTGCCACTCGTGGCGGTAGCAGAACTGCGGCTGCGTCACGTGATCGAGGAGCTCCTTGAGGAACGCGCGGCCCTCGGCCACCGGCAGCCCTTCCACGTGGGAGGCGTGGGCGCCCAAGAAGAGGCTTTCGCGCCCGTTGACGGGATTCCGGCGCACCAGCGGATGCCGCACGGGCGGATACTCCGCGCGCTCCTTGTCCGTGAAGAAGCCGGGACGGATCTGGTCGCGCGACCAGGAGAAGTCATGCACCACGACGCCGTCGCGGGCGCGTCGCTTGAGCGCCTCGGGGAGCGAGGCATAGGCGCAGCGCGCGCTCGCAAACTCGGTGGCCCCGCCTTCGGGCGGCACGATGCGCGCAGAGAGGAGGGAGCAGAGGGAGGGCACGGCTTTGAAGGAGCTGTCGCTGTGCCAGAGCATGTTGGCGAGCTGGTAGATCATGCGCCGGTCCTCGTCGGGAATGATTTCGCCCGTCTTGATGTCGAGGTTCGACTGGCGCGCGAAGGGCGTGCCCGCCGCCGGGTTCATGCTGCGGGTGACCTCGAGCCGGCCGAAGCGCTGGCTGAAGGCGATCTGCTGCTCGTCCGTCAAGGGCTGGCCGCGGAAAAGCAGGACAGAGTGCTCCTCGAAGGCGGCGCGGATGTCGCGCCACGTCGCATCGTCCACGGGGCGGGTGATGTCGGCGCCGTCGATCTGCGCGGCGAAGTGCGGAGTCAGGCGCGTAGTCATGATCGGCATCGATGCCCCCTCACCCTAGCCCTCTCCTCATCGGGGAGAGGGGATTAGGTCAATGGATGCTGCGCAGCCGTCTCGAGGCCATGAGCACGAGGGCGTTGGCGGTGACCATGAAGCCGCCGAAGAGGACGGCGAAGCGCGCGTCCACCGCCGCGGCGAGCGCGCCGGCGAGCAGCCCACCCAGCGGGAGGAGGTTCCAGCAGAGCGAGTAGAGGCTCATCACGCGCCCGCGGAGATGATCCGGCACGTTCTGCTGCAGATAGGTGCTGACCTGCATCAGATAGAAGGTATTGCAGAAGCCCACGATGACCAGCACGGGAAGGGCGACGGCGAGGCCGTGGGTGCGCGAGAAGAGCATGAGGGCCATGCCCACGCAAGCCGCCCCCGTGAGGAGAGCGCGGCCGCGGCGGAGGAGGTGGGCGATGGTCGCCACGGTGAGTGTGCCCACGAGCGCGCCCGTCCCATGCGCGGCATTGAGCAGCCCGAAGCCGGTGGAACCGGCGCCGAAGTACGCGTCCGCGTAGATGGGCAGGAGGGTGAGGTAGGACATGGCGAAGAGGCTGTTGAAGAGGGCGAGGGCGATCAGGCACGCGAAGACAAAGTTGTGCCCCACGAAGCTCATGCCTTCCGCGAACTGCTGGAGCACGTGACGCCCGTCGGCGGGACGGACAGGCACTTTCAGCCGGAGCCGGCTGTAGAGGAGAAGGGCGAGGCACGACGACGCCGCGGCCATGCCGAAGCCGACGGCGCCCCCGAGGGCGGCGATGAGAATACCTGTAACGGAGGGGCCGACCATGCGCCCAGCCTGCCAGGGAATGGAGCCGAGGGCGATGGCGTTGGGAAGACGATCGCGGTCGACGAGCTGCGGCACGAGCGCCATGCGGCTCGGCTCGTCGAAGGCGCGGAAGACGTTGCTCAGCGCGGCGAGGGCGAGGAGGATCTCGAGCCGCGCCAGGCCGAACACGGTGAGGAGGAACGCGGTGCCGAGCACGAGGGACACCAGGGTCTGCGTCGCCACGAGGAGCCGGAGCCGGTTGATGCGATCGGCGAGCACGCCGCCGCAGAGCTGGAAGAGGACGAGGGGCACGCCCTGGGCGAGGCCGAGATAGGCCAAGGAGAGGGGATTGCGGCTGACTTCCCAGGTCATCCACGCGAAGGTCGTGTACTCGGCGCGGTGGCCGAGCACGTAGAAGACGAGGCCGAACCAGTAGAGGCTGTACTCTCGCCCCTTGAGAGCGGCGAACGTCGACAGCCTTGCGGACTGCACCGATGCGGGCAAGGACGCGGAATGACCTCCGCGGAGAGAGTGCGCCAGCCGTCGCGAAAGGTCAATGCGCGATGTAGGGGTCGCACCCGAGACACGGGCCGGTCGACGTGATACTCTCCCCCCGTCATGGACCTCAAGGATCGCGTCGCACTCGTGGCGGGCGGCACCGGACTTCTCGGCATGGCCATCGCGCGCGCCCTCGCGGCTGCAGGCGCCGACATCGCCATCACCTATCTCGAGCGCGCGGACGCCGCGCGCGAGACCACGGCCGCCGTGGAAGCGCTGGGTCGCCGAGCGTGGAGCGTGGCCCTCGACCAGACCCAGGCCGAGGCCATTTCCCCCGCGGTAGAGGCGGTGGCGAAGCACTACGGCCGTCTCGACATCCTCGTCAACAATGCGGCGTGGAACATCAGCATTCCCTTCCCCGATCTGGAGGCGCTCAATCCCGAGATCTGGGATCGACTGTTCGCCACCAATCTGCGCGGCCCCTACTTCGTGTGCCGCGCCGCCGCTCCGCACCTCAAGAAGAGTGGCGCCGGCCGCATCGTCAACATCGCCTCGGTGGCCGGGCTCAACCCCGGGGGGAGCAGCATCGCCTACGCCACCAGCAAGGCGGGCCTGATCCACCTCACGCGCTGCCTCGCCGTCGCCCTCGCCCCCGACGTGTCGGTGAACTGCGTCGCCCCTGGCCTGATGGAAGGCACGCGGATGACCTCGCGGCTGCGCCCGGAGCAGGCGGACGGGGCGCGGCAGCGCGCGGCCCTGAAGCGCGCGGCGAGCGTGGAGGACGTGGCCGACCAGGTGGTCACGTTCTGCAAGTCAGACAGTGTCACCGGCCAGGTGCTGAACATCGACGCCGGCGTCTTCTTCCACTGATCGCCCTCTTCCTCGAGGGTGAGGGGAGAAAAAGACCATGACGACGCGGCGTCATCTCGAAACCGAGCACCACCAGACCGACACGGCCACCTCGCGCCCCGTGGTGTCGGGAACGCAGGGCGTGATCTCGTCTGGCCATCCGCTCGTATCCATGGCCGGCATGCGCATGCTGCTGGACGGCGGCAACGCTTTCGACGCCGCGGTGGCCGCGGGCTTCGCGGCGGCGGTGGTCGAGCCCACGGCGTCCTACACGCTGTGCGGCGAGTGCGTCGCCCTCGTGCACGACGTCCGGCGCGGTGAGACAGTGGCGGTGAGCGGCCAGGGCACCGCGCCCGCGCTCGCCACCATCGACTTCTTCCGCGGTCGCCAGCTCGATCGCATCCCCACGGGGCCGGGGCCGGACGCCCATCTCTCCTTCACGGTGCCGGGAGCCGTTGACGCCTACTTCACGGTGCTGGAGAGCTTCGGCACCCGAAGCCTCGGCGAGGTGCTCGCCCCCGCGCTTCACTACGCGGAGCACGGCTTCCCCATGTACGAGTACATGCACAAGCTCCTCGCCATTCCCGAGAGCCGGGCCCAGTTCGATCTTTATCCGCCCGGCGGCACCGACGTGTTCTACCCCGGCGGGCGTGCGCCGCGGGTGGGCGAGCTCTTCGTGCAGCCCGCCCTCGCGGGCACGCTGCGTCGCCTCGTGGAGGCCGACGCGCGCGGCCGCGGGCACCGGACGGCGGGCATCGCGGCCGCGCGTGAGCGCTTCTATCGCGGCGACATCGCCGCCACCATCGGCGCCTTCTCGGAGCGCGTGGGCGGGCTCCTGCGCGCGGGCGACCTCGCGGGATACCGCGCGACCTTCGAGCCGCCGGCGCGCGTGTCCTTCGCGGGGCGCGACATCCTCGGGCAGGCGGCGTGGACACAGGGGCCGGTGCTCCTCCAAGCCCTCGGCATGCTCGAGACGCTCGATCTCCGCGCCATGGGTCACAACTCCACGCCCTACATCCACGCCGTGGCGGAGGCGCTCAAGCTCGCCTTCGCCGACCGCGAGCGCTACTACGGCGACGCCAAGGAGGGCGGCGTGCCCCTGCGCGAATTGCTCGCCCCTGCCTACCTGCGCGAGCGGGCGAAGCTCATCCGCATGGACCGCGCCGCTCCCGAGCAGCCGGCGGCGGGCGATCCCTGGCGCGGCGGCGCGGTGGCCGGCGCGGCGCCGGAGCCGCGGACAGGCGAGGCGGGCGCCCCCGTGGCCGCCGACGGCACCACCCACATCGCGGCCATCGATCGCGACGGCAACATGATCTGCCTCACCCCGAGCGGCGGCGTCTTCCGCAAATCCGCCTTCGCGCCGGAGCTCGGCTGCACCCTCAGCACGCGCAGCGAGATGTTCGTGCTCGAGAAAGGACATCAGAACGCGCTCACCCCCGGGCGCCGCCCGCGCACCACGCTGGTGAGCTATCTCATCTGCGAGGGCGGCGTGCCGACCATGACCATTGGCTGCCCGGGCGGCGACGATCAGGCCCAGGCCGATCTCCAGCTCGTGCTCAACGTGCTGCTCTTCGGGATGAATCCGCAGCAGGCCGTGGAGGCGCCGCGCTTCTCCACCCAGACTCTCGTCAACTCGTTCTATCCCCGCGCCTACAAGCCGGGCCAGCTCAACGTGGAGCCGGGCATTCCAGACGGCACGAGGGCCGAGCTCCGCGCGCTCGGTCACCAGGTGACGGAGATCGGCGCGTGCGGCATCGGCGCCGTGGTGACCCATCGCGATTTGAAGACCGGCGTGCTCTCCGCGGGGGCAGATCCGCGACGGCCGACCTACGCGCTCGGCTGGTAGCGACCAGGCCGCCCCCGGCAAAGGAGACCTTCATGGCGTCGAGTCAGAGCGACAAGGCCACCCACTTCCGCGCGCTTCACCAGGGGCCGGCCTTCGTGATACCCAACCCCTGGGATGCGGGTTCCGCGCGCATCCTGGCCGGGCTCGGCTTCCCGGCGCTCGCCACCTCGAGCGGCGCCTCGGCGGGCATTCTCGGACGCCGCGACGGCAAAGTGCAGCGCGAGGAGGCCCTCGCGCACGCGCGCGCCATCGTGGAGGCAACGGACCTGCCTGTCTCCGCCGATCTGGAGAAGGGCTTCGGCGACGACCCGAAGGTGGCCGCGGAGACCATCCGCCTCGCCGCCGGTGTGGGCCTGGTCGGTGGCTCTATCGAAGACGCAACCGGCGACAAGGACAAGCCGCTCTTCGACCTGAATCACGCGACCGAGCGCGTGGCCGCCGCCGTCCAGGCCGCGCGGGCCTTGCCCTTTCCCTTCACGCTCACCGCACGCGCCGAGGGATTCCTGCGCGGCAAGCCCGACCTGGACGACGTGATCAAGCGCCTCCAGGCTTTCGAGAAGGCAGGAGCCGATGTGCTCATGTCGCCCGGCCTACCCGACCTCGCCGCCGTGCGCACGGTCTGCTCGTCGCTCTCCAAGCCCTTCAACTTCATGGCGGGGATCAAGGGCAAGTCCTTCACGGTGGCGGAGCTGGCCGCGGCGGGCGTCAAGCGCATCAGCCTAGCCACCTCGCTCTACCGCATGGCGATGACAGGGTTGGTAGAGGCGGCGCGCGAGGCGAAGGAGAAGGGGACGTTCAGCTACATCGATCGGTCGATGGCCACCCCAGATCTAAACACCTTCATGCAGGGCTAGCCGGGATTGTTCACGAGTGCCGCAGTACGTTTGACCGGGGCGGGTGGCGGTAGGGGCGGGGGAGCGCTCCGGCGGAGTGGGACCCCCGAAGCCTGTGCGCCGCCCGGCGGGCGGCGATTCAGGCGAGTGGGTGACGCAGCTGGAGCGCTCCCCCGCCCCTGCCGACGGGCCCCGACCCGCCGCGCGCTCCGAGGTTCAGTGAATGATCCGAACGAGCGCGAGGCGAACTTGACTTCGTGGGAGGCTGACTAGGCATGGCCCGGCGGAAGTTCGTGGTCGCCATGATGATGCACGAGACGAATACGTTCTCGCCCGTGCCCACGCCGCTCGGGTCGTTCCGGCCGCTCTCGGGCCAAGCGGCCATCGA
>Ga0209465_10001074_pt1 | contig 12373 bp, 16 predicted proteins | sample PanSoiPlot1MoBio_FD_188321 | JGI IMG/M metagenome (GOLD analysis project Ga0209465, IMG submission 188321) | Tropical forest soil microbial communities from Panama analyzed to predict greenhouse gas emissions - Panama Soil Plot 1 MoBio (SPAdes)... | ecosystem: Environmental > Terrestrial > Soil...
GCGCATCGTGGCCATGCACCAGGGCGCCATCCTCGCCGACGGCACCCCCGAGGAGATCCGCAACAACGAGCAGGTCACCGCCAACATGCTGGGGACGGATCGCCATGCTTGAGGTGCAGCACCTCAACACCTTTCGCGGCCCCGCCCACGTGCTCCGCGACCTCGCCCTGCGGGTGGGGGATGCGGAGACGGTGTGCCTGGTCGGGCGCAACGGGGCGGGGAAGACCACCACCATCGACAGCATCATGGGCCTCCTGCCCGTGAAGAGCGGCACCGTGACCTTCAACGGGCGCGACATCAGCAAGCTGCCCGCGCACGAGCGGGCCCTGGGCGGGATCGGCTACGCGCCGGAGGACGCGGGCATCTTCCCGGATCTCACCGTGGCGGAGAACTTCCAGATCAGCCAGGCCCTGGCCAAGGAAGCGCACAAAGGGGGCGGCATCGACCCGCGTGTCTTCGAGCTCTTCCCCGAGGTGCGCACGTTCACCGCCCGCCGCGGCCTCTTCCTGTCGGGCGGACAGAAGAAGATGGTGGCCATCGCGCGCGCCCTCACCCTGGGCCCGTCCATCCTCCTCCTCGACGAGCCCTTCGAGGGCCTCGCCCCGGTGGTGGTGAGCCGCTTCATCGAGGCGGCCCAGCGTATCAAGGCCATGGGCGTGTCGCTTCTCATCGCGGAGTCGAACCTCATGACCGCCTCGCGCGTGGCCGACCGGCTCTACGCCATCGACCGCGGTGAGATCATATTCGAAGGACCGCCCGCCCGCGCCTTCGAGAACCTGGAGGTCATGAAGACCATTCGCGGATGAGCGGGAGAGCGACGCGCGGCGCTCTTGACAAGGATGCACGTGCCCATTAGAACAACGCTGAGGAGTCCATCGACGATGGCCAGCCTCCTGCCGCAGCCCACGCCGGCCCGTGCCGCGCGCATCCTTCGCGAGCTCTTCGGGCACATCGTGGCTCCCGTGGCCTTCCGGCTGTGGGACGGCCGCGAGGTGCGACTCTCCGGCGACGAGGCCCTCAGCACGGTGGTGTTCAAGTCGCCGGAAGTCTTCCTCGACCTGATCCGCAATCCCACGCCCTACCACTTCGCCGAGGCCTACGTGAGCGGGCGCCTCGACTTCCAGGGCGACATCTTCGCCATCATGCCCATCGCCAACCAGGTCGAGGGGATGCGCGTGCCGCTCTACCAGAAGGCCCGGCTCTTTCTTTCCCTGTGGAGGGCGTGATGGTCGTGGCGCCGGCACGGCAAGAGCCCACCGCCTTCGAGGTCGTCGTGGTGGGCGGCGGCCCCGGGGGCAGCACGGCCGCGTGGCGGCTTGCCCGCGCCGGGCTGCGGGTGCTCGTGCTCGACGCCGCCGTATTCCCGCGGGTCAAGGTGTGCGCGGGGTGGGTCACTCCGGAGGCCCTCGGCGACCTCGAGATCGATCCGGAGAAGTATCCGCTCACCATCAAGCCGTTCGAGGCCTGCATCCTCGAGTTCGAGGGCGGGCGGCACGAGACGGCGTGGCAGAGCGCGGCGAGCTACGGCATCATCCGCCGCGAGTTCGATCACTACCTGCTCGAGCGCGCGGCGGCCGCCGGCGCCGACGTGCGCTGGGGCCTCCGCGTCACCGCGGTGGAGCAGCGTCCGGACGGCGTGGCGGTGGTGACGGAGCGGGGTCGCTTCGAGGCGCCCCTCGTCATCGGAGCGGGCGGCCATCGCTGCCCGGTGGCGCATGCCCTCGGCGAGGTCTCGGAGCGCGAGGAGGTGGTCGCCGCCCAGGAAAGCGAGACGCGGCTTCCCGCGCACTGGGTGGAGCGGCTCGGCGTCTTCATGCGCGCCCCCGAGCTCTACGTCGAGGCGGATCTGCGCGGCTACGGCTGGTACTTCCCCAAGCAGGATTTCCTCAACATCGGGGTCGGCTGCACGGGCGCGGGCGACGGAAGCCTGCCGCGGCGGCGCGAGGCGCTCGTCGCTTCCCTTCGCGCCTCGGGACGCCTGCCCGCCGACATGCCGATCGAGCCGTTCAAGGGACACGCCTACGTCGTGCGTCGCCAGGCGCCTCGGCGCCTTGCCGGCCCGCGCTTCATGCTGGTGGGGGATGCGGCGGGGCTCGCTCGCGATCTCTCGGGCGAGGGGATCGGCCCCGCCATCCGGAGCGGGCTCCTCGCCGCCGCCGCCGCGGAGGCCTTCGTGCGGCGCCACGTGCCCCTCGAGGGCTACGTGCGCGAGATCGAGACGCTGTACGGCCGCGGGGAGCCAGGCTGGCTCGGGCGCCAGCTCGATCGGCTGCCCGCGGGGCTGGCCCGACTCGCGGTGCGCGCCGTGCTCGCCCTGGGGCTGGCGCGCCGGCGCATCGTGTTCGACGGGATCTTCGGGATGAAGGAGGCAGAGTCATGAGGCGGTCCAAGCGACGGGATGCGCAGGCCATCGCCCATCACTACGACGTGTCCAACGACTTCTACGCCCTCTTCCTGGATCCTCTCATGCTCTACACCTGCGCCTACTATCGTGAGCCCGACGGCAAGCTCGAGCAGGCGCAAGCCGACAAGATCGATCTCGTGTGCCGTAAGCTGCGCCTCAAGCCCGGAGAGACGCTCCTCGACATCGGCTGCGGCTGGGGTGGGTTCAGCATCTGGGCCGTGCAGCACTACGGCGTCACCGCGCACGGGGTGACCCTCTCCAAGGCCCAGGCGGACTGGGCCATGGCCCGCATCAAGCGCGAAGGTCTCGAGGGGCGCTGCCTCGTGGAGCATCGCGACCTGCGCGATCTGCCTCCGGGCGCGCGTTACGACAAAATCGCCGCCATCGGGGTGATCGAGCACGTGGGCATCCCGAACTATCCGAGCTTCTTCGCCAGCGTGCGGTCGATGCTCAACGACGGCGGGCTCTACCTCAATCATGGCATCCACCACGAGTTCCACTGGCGGCGCACGAGCCAGACGGATTTTCTCTACGAGCACGTGTTCCCCAACGGCGATCTCTCCGGCGTCTCCGAGACCATGACGGAGATGGAGCGCGCAGGCTGGGAAGTCTACGACGTGGAGAACCTCCGCCTCCACTACGCGCGCACCTGCCGCCAGTGGGTCGAGCGCCTGCAGGCGCGCGCCGACGAGGCGCGGGCCATCGTGGGCGAGCGGACCTATCGCACGTGGCTCCTCTACCTCGCCTGCTCCTCCATGGCCTTCGCGAGAGGCTCCATCGGTCTCTATCAGTTCCTCCTGCGCAAGCAGTGGGACACCGTCGGCTGGACGGCGCCCGCCACGCGCGAGGACCTCTACGCGTGACGTCGTAGGCTGATTCCCCCGCGGGCTCGGACCCTGGCTGGCATACTCCGAGCTACGCGTCACATCACAAGTTCAGGAGGCCTGATGGCCACGTCCCGTCCCAGACTGCTGCCCACGGCCAGCGTGCTGCTCGTGCTCGCCTTCGCCTTGCCCGCCGGCGCCGTCGAATACCGACTCCGCGTGGCCAACGTTTTCGACGGATCCCTGACCTCCTTTCTCAGCCCCGGCGAGCTCAACGATGGCTCGCGCGGGCCCGGCTTCCAGCGCCTCGACAATTTCCTCACCGAGGGCCGCGGCGATCGCGGGATGATCGTGACGCAGCGCCCGCTCCGCTCCGTGCCCGAAACGATCGCGCGCGCGTGGGGCGGGGTGTCCGTGACCGCGCCCATCGCGCGGGGGGGCGTAGTGTCGTACTGGGACGAGGTGCGCTGGGACGGCCGGCCAGGTGAGCGCAGCATCTGGATCGTCAAGGCGGACGGCCGCATGCGGCCGCAGACCGTGCGCCGTGTCGTGCTGGGCGGACTCACGCCTCCCACCATCTACCAGGCGTACGCGGCAGAGTGCGGGAAGACTCGCGTGCCCGCTCTGCGGATGCCCATCCCCCTCATGGCCTTTCAGGAGCGCCGCGGAGATATCTGGGACAAGTACGTGGCGAAGAGCCTCGACCTCAGTCACGGGGTGGGGGTGGTGGTCGGCACGAACAACAATGCCATCGAGCCCGACCTGATCTACATCATCGTGTCGCAAGGACCCGAGCCGACCACGTTTGGGGTCGTGATCTCGTGGGCGAGCAGCGATGCGGAGACGCCGGGCGGCGGCTTCGGCGTGCTCGGGACGTTCCCCTGAGACACACCGTCAGGGGCGCGCTCATCCTCGCGGCGGGGCTTCTGCTCTGGCCTGTCTCGTGGGCGGGGGGCGCCGCGGCGCCCGCCTTGCCCGCGGGCGTGCCCGCCGCCGAACGGGCGCGCATCGAGAACGTGCTCGCGCACGCCACGATCTTTACGCGCGTGGAAATCGAGCCCTATCCGCTGCGCCTCGACGTCTTCGACTATCTGCTCAATCACCCTGACTTCGCCACCCAGGTCACGCGTGCTCTGAAGTTGGCGCGCTATCGGATCTGGGTCGCCCCCGACGGTCTCAATCTCGACGACGGCTGGGGCGTGAAGGGCGTGATCACGCCGTTCTACGGCGACAATGGGCTGCGCGTCGTCTACGCGCGCGGCAGCTATCAGCAGAAGGTGCTGCCCGACATTCGGGGCCAGGCCATCATCTTCGTGCACTACGGCGAGAGCAGCACCGCGGGGCGGCTGCCCGCCCTCGCCACCTCCATGGAGGTCTTCGCCTGGCTCGACAGCAAGATGCTCGCGAGCGTCGCCGGCTCCGTGGCCAAAGCCAAGGCCACCAGCGAGGCGCGGCATGCTCTGAACGTCTTTGCGCGCCTCTCCACGCACCTGAAGCTGCGCGCCGACGAGGTCCTCGCCGAGCTCGCGAGCCAACCCGACGTCTCGCGCCCGGAGCTGGACGAGTTCCGGCGTTTGCTCGGTCGCTAGTTCGCTACTGTCCGTTGCCTGCGGGATCCCAGCTGAGCACGCTGACGCGATAGCCGGGGCCCGTCTTCTCGAGCGGCACCTCAAAATAGAGCCGGCCAAAGCCGCCCACATAACCGGGGGCGAGCGCGGTGGCGGTGTCGATGACCTGTCCCTGGGCGTCGAGGGTCTGGGCCTGCATGCGGATATTGTTCACGCCGCCGCCGCGCGTGTTGGTGACGTAGCCGGCGATGATTGGCTGGCCGGAGCGTGTCTGCGCGGTCCCCCACTCGACCTTGAAGCGCCAGTCCTCAAACGAGGCGGTGATGCTGGGCTGCCCGTTTTGAGCGGCGGGCCCGGCGCAGGCCCCGAGGAGCAGGGCCAGGAAGAGCGCCAGGGGTCTACTGGCCGCCGCTACACTTGTCCCAGGACGCGATGCTGACCCGATAGGCGGGGCCGGGCGCACGGATCGGCTCCTCGAAGTACACGTTATCGAATCCACCCACGTAGCCCGGGATGAACCCCATGCGCTGCGCGATGACTTGACCCTCCGCATCGAGTGTCTCCACGAGCAGGCGCGGGCGGCAGTAGCCCGACATGCCGCCGTAGGTGATCATGCGCCCCACGATGAGCGGGCGGCCTTTGCTGTCCTGGGTTGCCTCCCAGTCCAGCGTGATGGTGCCGGAGTTGCCGGGGATGGTGACGCGATCGGCGAGGGCGATCTCCGCGCTCAGCCCGAGACAGCCAGCAAGAACCAGCGCGCCCCCGAGCTTACTGGCCACCGGCGCACTTGTCCCATGAGGCGATGGTGACGCGATAGGCGGGCCCGGGAGCGCGAATCGGCTCCTCGAAGTACACGTTGTCGTACGGCCCGATGGTGCCGGGGATGAAGCCCATCCGCTCCGCGGTGACCTGGCCCTGCGCATCGAGCGTCTCCACGAGCAGGCGCGGCGTGCAATAGCTCGCCTTGCCACCCTTGGTGATGACACGTCCCACGATGAGCGGGCGTCCCGCACTGTCCTGCGCCGCCTGCCAGTCGATGGTGATGGTGCCCGCGTTGCCGACCTGGGTCGAGCTACCGGATCGCGGGGAAGCAGGCGGCGCCTGGGCCGAGCTCGGCGCCGCTTCCAGCCAGAGCGAGCAGGCAAGCGATGCGCTGATAGTCGCCAGAGCCCTCATGCCGACACCTCCCCGCTCTTTAGAAGTGCCCGGCGGGGGGAAAGGTTCCCCGCCGAGGACTCAGAGACGCGAGAAAGGACCCTCGCCCGGAGCGGGGCGGGGCGTGATGCGACCGGCGATGAGGCGAGCGTGGCGCGTGATCTCGCGGAGGTAGTCTAGGATGGCCAGAAAGGCGCTGGAGGCGGCGGGGCGGCACTCGCCCTCCACCAGCCGCTCTTCATGAGCCCGCGCGTACTCGTTGGCCATGTCTTCGAAGCGCAGGCTCTCGATCTCCACGTGTCGCGCCAACACGCGATTGCCCGTCAGGGTGAGATCCCCCGCGCACTCGAGCATCTCCACCGCGCGCTCGAAGAGCAGATTCACCTCGCGCGAGCCGCGTGAGGTGAACACCGTGCCCTCCGCGGCCATCTGCTGGCAGCAGCGGATCAGACCCTCGATGGAATCACCGATGCGCTCCACGTGGGCGGGCACGAGGCGCAGCGACGCGGTCTCCGCGGGCTCCGTCACGAGGCGCTCCGTCAAATCCTTCTCTGCCTTGTGAATCCCGCGGCCAAGGGCGGCGGCGGTATCGAGAGCGGCCAGGGAGGGAGCGCGCACCCCTGCCCAGGTCAAGAGCATCATGTCGCGAGCGTCACGGAAGATGGGAGCGAGCAGGGTGTGCGCCAGTGGGTTCATCGACATGTCTCTGCCATGCTAACGCCGCCTGCGAAGCTTGACAAGAACCCTTCAGCGGCGGCCGCCTGCCATGCGCACGGCCTCCGGCGAACCGCGCAGCCGGGCCATGGCCAGCACGCCCAGCGCCGGCCCGGGAGCGAGCAGCGAGAAGGCCCAGTGCCAACCGACCACGCGTACCACGGGGGGGATGAGCCAGATGGAGATGATAGTGAGCGCGAAGCCGACGCACGTCTGCGCCGTGAGCGCCGTGCCTACATAGGCAGGCGGGCAGAGCTCGGTCACCGCGGTGGAGAACTGCGCGGAGTCCGCGATCACCGTGACGCCCCACAGGAACGCGAGAAAAAAGGTCACGGCGGGCGGGCCCCCGAAGGTGAAACCGATGGTGGCCGCGGTCAGACCCGAGAGCGCCATGGCGGCCATGGTGAGTGTGGTGCGACCCCAACGATCAGCGAGCGCGCCACCTGCATAGGCGCCGAGGGCGCCGCCTACCCCCATGGTGACGAAGGTGGCGGCGGGGGCATTGAGGCCGAGATAGCTGCTGCCGCCGCCGTGCGCCTCGAGGCTGGCGCCAAGGAAGAGGCCGAGCCACGCCCACATCGCGTAGAGCTCCCACATGTGACCGAAGTAGCCGAAACAAGCCAAGCGCGGCCCGCGCTCGCGAAAGACGGCGCCCGCCATGTGCAGGTCGAAACGCGCAGGTGGGAAGCGATCGGGGCCCTCCGTCACGAGGAGCCAGAGGATCAGGGCGCCGAGGAGCGCGAGCCCGGACGCGGCAACGAGTGTGGCGCGCCACGGCAGGTCGGACAGGCTCCGGAAGAAATGAGGCGCGGCCGAGCCCAGAGTGAGCGCGCCCACGAGGATGCCGATGGCCAGGCCGCGGCCGGAGCGAAACCACGTCGCCACGATCTTCATGGCGGGAGGATAGGCGCCCGCCATGCAAAGACCAGTGGCGAAGCGAAGGGCGAGGGCGGGCGTCAGGCTGCCGACCCACAGTGCGAGGACAACGTTCAGCAGGGCGCCCACCACCGCGCTCCATAGCATGACGATGCGCGGCGAGACGATGTCGGGCAGGTTGGCGAGGGCCGAGGCGAACGTGCCCACGATGAACCCTGCCTGCACCGCGATGGTGAGACCGGCCCGTCCCCCATCGCCGAGCTGCCATTCGCGCGAGATTGAGGGCAGCACGGCCGCCGCGCTGAACCAGAGCGACAGCGCGCCCAGCTCGGCCAATGAGAGGAAGGTGAGCGCCCGCCAGCGCCCCGGGGTGGGATCAGCCACGGGCTATCTGGTCAGCGTGTAGCCGCGCGTTTCGAGGCAAGCGTAGTAGGCGCGCTGAGTCTCGTTGAGGTTCTTGTCGTGGAGATATGGTCCGACGAGTTGAGCGCCCGTGCCGCCTCCGGCGATCGCGCCGATCGAGGCGCCCGTGCCCACGATGCCACTGGCCGCGCCCGCGGCGGCTCCCAGCCCCGCGCCCGCCGCGCCTCCGATGAGGAGGCCCGCGATGGCGCCCTCGGTCAACGCCTTGTCGGGATTGTAGCCGGTCTGCTTCTGTGCCTGGAGGTTGCAGTCGAACTGGTCGTTGTTCATCTGCTGGTCGGACTGGCCCTTGGCGGGAATGACGATGTAGCGGGGCACGTTCTCTATGCATCCCGCGGCGAGGAGCAGCACGGCGAGAGCGGGTACTGCTCCGCGTAACGAAAAGGTCATACAGCAGCCGAGAATACCATTCTTCTCCATGTTGACTGCCGTCAGGGCCTCGCCTAGCATCGGCAAATGGCCCCGTCAAGGACGACCCTCGAGGAGCATCTGGCGGCGCAGCAGGCCCGCCTTGGTTCCCCGGAGGCCCGTGGGATGGCGGCGATCATCGGCCGCATCGGCGCCGTGGCCGCCGTCATCGCGCAGGAGTTGGCCCACGCCGCGCTCCGCGATCAACTCGGCTACGCGGGCGGCGTCAACCTGACGGGCGATCACGTGAAGAAGCTCGACGTGTGGGGCCACGAGATCATGGCGGCCGCCCTCCGGAAGACAGGCGTGTGCGCGGCCCTCGTGTCCGAGGAGTCGCCCGATCCCGTCGAGATGCCCGAGGGCAAGGGGCCCAACGCAATCGTGGTGGCCTGCGATCCCGTCGACGGTTCGTCGAATCTCGACGTCAACGGCACGGTGGGCTCCATCTTCTCGCTGCGCCCGAGCCGCGGCATGGATCCGGCCGGACCCGCCGCGCTCGGTCCGGGCACGGATCAGATCGCGGCTGGGTACGTGATGTACGGTCCTGCCACCACCCTCGTCTATACGGCGGGACAGGGGACGCACGGCTTCACCATGGATCGCGCGAGCGGGCAGTTCTTCCTCACGCACCCCGACATCAGGGTGCCGAAGAAGGGGAAGATCTACGGCATCAACGAGGGCAACATCTCCACCTGGCATTCGGGCCAGCGCGCCTTCGTGGAGTACCTGCGCGCCTCCGACGAGGCGAGCGGCCGGCCCTACTCCTTGCGCTATTCCGGGGCCATGGTGGCGGACGTGCACCGCACCCTGCTCGAGGGCGGCATCTTCATGTATCCCGCCGATATGCGCGATCCCGCCACGCCAAAATCCAAGCTTCGCCTCCTCTACGAAGTAGCGCCCATGAGCATGCTCGCGGAGCAGGCGGGCGGGAAGGCGAGCACGGGAACCGAGCGAGTCCTGGACATCAAGGCGACCGACTATCACCAGCGCGCGTCGATCCTCGTGGGCAGCCCCGACGACGTGACCCTCGCCGAAGACTTCTATCGTCGATAACGTTCGGACGAAAGGGAGCAGACCCATGGGATCGCGCGTGAAGGAGATCCTCTCGTGGTACGACGGGGACAATCCGGGTACCCGCGCCAATCTGGCCCGCATCATGAACCATGGGCGTCTGGCCGGCACGGGGCGGTTCGTCATCCTGCCCGTGGACCAGGGCTTCGAGCACGGCCCCGCGCGGAGCTTCGCCGTCAATCCGGCGGGCTACGATCCGACCTATCATTTCCAGCTCGCCATCGACGCGGGCTGCAACGCCTATGCCGCGCCCCTGGGCTTCCTCGAAGCGGGCGCCGCGGAGTTCGCCGGCGACATCCCGCTCATCCTCAAGATGAACAACCACGACGTGCTCAACGACGAGAAGGATCCGCTCTCGTCCGTCACGGGTTCGGTGAAGGACGCGCTCCGGCTGGGCTGCGTGGCCGCCGGCTTCACCATCTATCCCGGCTCCGCCCACGCCCAGACCATGTACCAGCAGTGCCGCGAGATGATCGCGGAGTGCAAGGCCAACGGCCTTGCCTCCGTGGTCTGGTCGTACCCGCGGGGTTCGTCCATCAGCAAGGCGGGGGAGACGGGCATCGATGTGGTCGCCTACGCGGCCCAGATCGGCGCCCAGCTGGGAGCGCACATCATCAAGGTCAAGCCGCCGACCCAGCACATCGAGCAGGGGGAGGCCAAGAAGGCCTACGAGAAGGCGGCGGTGCCCATCTCCACCCTGGCCGAGCGTGTCCGCCACGTCGTGCAGTCCGCCTTCAACGGGCGACGTATCGTCATCTTCTCGGGGGGCGCCACCAACGAAAGCGAGGAGGCGCTCTACGACGAGTACCGCGCCATCCGGGACGGCGGCGGGTTCGGCTCCATCATCGGGCGGAACTCCTTCCAGCGCGCGAAGCCACGCGCCCTCGAGTTCCTCAGCACGGTGATGAAGATCTACTCCGGCGAGCTCAAGTAGCGCGCCCGTGGCTACCCCTCCGACCGAAGCGCAGGTGCGCGAGTACATGCGCACCCTGTCCAACTGGGGACGCTGGGGCAAGGACGACGAGCTCGGCACCATCAATCTCATTACCCCGGCCAAGCGCGCGGCGGCCGCGCGCCTCGTGAAGGACGGCGTCTCCGTCACCTGCGCCCGCCCCTGGAGCACCGAGATCACCGCGGAGACCACCGTGCAGGGCATGCGCTTCATGGTCGACTCCGGCGAAGGACGAGACCACGATAGCAACGAGCGCATCCTCCAGCGTCGCGGGGCCGCCGAGTTCATCGGCATGGTCTTCCACGGCTATGCGATTACCCATGTCGACGCCCCGCCGCACTACTTCTGGCAGGGCCAGTTCTACAATGGCCGCTCGTCCAACCTGGTCACCTCGCGCGAAGGCGCCACCGTCAACTCGGTCGAGGTGCTCCGCGACGGCGTGGTGAGCCGCGGCGTGCTCCTGGACGTGGCGCGCTCCCGGAACGTGAAGTGGATGGGGCCGGGCGAGGGCGTCATGCCCGAGGATCTGGAGGCGGCGGAGGCGGCCCAGGGCGTGCGCGTGGAATCGGGCGACATCCTACTCGTGCGAACCGGGTACTATGCGCGGCGGCTGGCCGAGGGCCCGGTGAATCCCATGGAGGCGGGCACGCCCGCCCTCCACGTGGCGTGCTGCCCGTGGCTGCGCGAGCGCGGCGTGGCCATGGTCGGCTCGGATACGCACAATGACATCGCGCCGCTGCCGTATCCCTCGCTGGGCAACTCCTTCCACGTGGTCTCGCTGGTGGCCCTGGGCCTCTGGCTCATCGACAACGCGAATCTGGAAGAGGTGGCCCGCGCGGCGGCCGAGCGCACGCGCTGGGAGTTCCTTCTCACCATCGCCCCCCTCCGGCTCAAAAACGTGACGGGGTCGCCCGTCAACCCCATCGCGATGTTCTGATCTCCCTCGGCGCCGCCTTCACGACCCGGGGTGGGTCGTGATGAAGCGCGCGGCGCGCGTGAGATCGATGCCTGGGGCGCGCACGGATGTCCCCGCTGCCTCCTCCTGGAGGCGCACCACCACGTTGTTGTCGAGATCGCCCCAGCCGCGCGCCAGCGCCTCCAGCACCAGACCCTCCACGAGATCGGCCACGGGCACCGGCACGCCGACCTCGCGGGCGAGCTCGGTGGCCAGCCCGAGGTCCTTGCGGGCGAGGGCGAGGGTGAAGGCGGCCGGCGTGTAGGAATCGCGGAACATGGTGGCGGGAAGGGCTTCGTGGAGATAGTGCATGCGGCCCACCGCCCCGCGGCGTACGCACTCCCAGAGCGCTTCCGTCTCCATCCCGGCCTTCACGCCCAAGGTCAGGCCCTCGGCGAGGGCCTGGCGTATGCCGTGGCCGATCATGTTGTGCACCAGCTTGGCCACGCTGCCCGCGCCGATGGCTCCCGCGTAGAACACCTTGTCGCCGAACGCCTCCAGCACCGGCCGCACGCGATCGAAGATGTCGCGGGGCCCGCCCACCATGACGCCAAGATTCCGGCTCTCCGCGCCTTCCTTGCCCCCGCTGACGGGAGCGTCGAGCACGTGGGCGCCGAGCTCCGCGAAGCGGCGCGCCACCTCACGGATGAGGGTGGGTCGGCTCGTGGAGGTCTCGATGAGGACCGCGTCGCGGGCAATCCCGTCGAGGACACTGTCCGGACCCACGGCGACGCTCGCCACCTGCTCCGGCCCGGGCAGCGAGGTGAGCACGACGTCCGTCCGACGGGCGACCTCGGCGGGGGAGGTGGCGCGCGCGGCCCCTAGCGCTTCGAAGTCGGCCAAGGCGGACTCGCGCACGTCGTAGACGGTGAGGGGGAAGCCGGCGGCGTGGATGTTGCGGGCCATGCCTGCACCCATGTTTCCCAGCCCGATGAATCCGACGCGCATGGCCCGCTTACTTCTTGGCGAAGACTTCTTGGAGGAGGACGGTGGTGCGCGCGGCCGGATTGGTGCGGATCAGCT
>Ga0209465_10001075_pt1 | contig 12371 bp, 10 predicted proteins | sample PanSoiPlot1MoBio_FD_188321 | JGI IMG/M metagenome (GOLD analysis project Ga0209465, IMG submission 188321) | Tropical forest soil microbial communities from Panama analyzed to predict greenhouse gas emissions - Panama Soil Plot 1 MoBio (SPAdes)... | ecosystem: Environmental > Terrestrial > Soil...
TAGATGACGCTACGCGAGAAGCGCTCGTCGCGCATGCTTGGCATCGCGATCAGCATTTGCCCATCGAGATATCCCCGTTTGGGACTGCTCGATGCCGATTTCCTCGCAGCGTTCATCACAAAAGGTTAACCCGATCGCACCTGTTTGAGCAAATGGCGTATCATCACACCCGGGTCACGATCTTTTCAGTGGCAGCGCCGCGACGCCACCATTAGAGGATCAAATATGATTGCAACGTTATTACGGCAACTGGCGGGTCTGTCCGTCGCAGGTTTCCTGGCATTCGCGCCAGCAGGCGCCCGGGCAGCCGATGCATCCCCGTGGTCCGCCGACGGACGATCCGGTGTGCGATTGATCGCGGGCGGGGTGTCGCGCGCGTCGGTCGCGCCGCTGCGTGCCGGCGTCGAGATCAAGCTCGCGACCGGATGGAAGACCTATTGGCGCTATCCCGGCGATTCCGGCGTGCCGCCCCGTTTCGATTTCACCGGCTCGCAAAACGTCCGGTCGGTCGAGATCGCCTGGCCGGCGCCGCGTCGCTTCAGCGACGACAGCGGCGTCACGATCGGCTACACGGACAACGTCGTCTTTCCGCTGAGCATCGTGCCGAAGGATGACCGCAAGCCGGTGCTGCTCCGCCTCAAGCTCGACTATGCGGTGTGCGAGAAGCTGTGCGTCCCGGCCGAAGGCCAGGGCGAGCTCACGCTCGATGCCAACGGACCGACATTCGACGCGGCGCTCGACGCCGCCGAGGCGGCGGTGCCGAAACCCGCGCAGCTCGGCGCAGACGGCCCGCTCGCCGTGCGCACGGTGCGGCGCGAGGGCGGCGAGCATCCGCGTATCGTCGTCGACGTGGCGGCGCCGCAAACGCCGGTCGAGCTGTTCGCCGAAGGGCCGAGCGCCGACTGGGCATTGCCGGTGCCCGAGCCGGTCGGCGGCGCCGCCGCCGGGCTGCAGCGCTTCGTGTTCGCCCTCGATGGTGTCCCGCCGGGCGCCAGCACGAACGGTGCGGCCCTGACGCTCACGTTGGTATCGGGGACTCAGGCGATCGAGGTCGCAACCCATCTCGACTAGAGCACGTTCCGTTCCAACGAAATCGAAACCTGCTCTAGATTCGTTGTTTGGCGCATATTCTTATCGGCGAGCCGGTGCCCACCCCGGATCAAGTCCGGGGCAGGCTTTCGCCGGAATATGCGCTAAGCGCACGTCCCGTTCCCGCGGAATCCGCCTTTTCACGTCGCCGGAAAACGCTGTAGCCTGAAGGTGACGCGGCCGCGCCGCCGGGAGCCCCAAGGGGAGGGCTTACGACCGTAGCGGCGTTTCGTCGCAAGACCCTCCAACCGTTTCGTCCACCCCAGCAATCAGAGAGGACTCCACCATGGCCATCAAGGTCGGCGATCGCCTTCCCGAGGCAAAGTTCAGAGTGATGACGGCCGAAGGGCCGGGCTGGAAGACCACCGACGAGGTGTTCAAGGGCAAGAAGGTCGTGCTGTTCGCCGTCCCCGGCGCCTTCACGCCGACCTGCCACCGCAACCACATGCCCGGCTTCGTGAAGAATGCGGACGCGATCAAGGCGAAGGGCGTCGACAGCATCGCGGTGACCGCGGTCAACGACGGCTTCGTCATGGACGCGTGGAAGAAGGCCTCGGGCGCGGAGGACAAGATCGAGTTTCTGGCCGACGGCAACGGCGACTTCGCCAAGGCGATCGACATGACGCTCGATGCCTCGGCCAACGGGCTCGGAGTACGGTCGAAGCGCTACGCAATGCTGGTCGAGGACGGCGTGGTGAAGAAGCTCAACGTCGAGGACGCGCCGGGCAAGGCCGAGATCTCCGGCGCCGACGCGCTGCTCAAACAGCTCTGACGAATTCGCGGCGCGGGCTCACGGCCCGCGCCGCTGCTCCGCCCTGATCTCCGCGATCGCCTGGCGCGCGAGCTCGTCGGCGCGCTCGTTGAGGTCGTGCCCGGCATGGCCGCGCACCCAATGCCAGCGCACGGTGTGATGCGATAGCGCGTCATCGAGGCGCTGCCACAGGTCGGCGTTCTTCACCGGCTTCCGGTCGGCGGTCTTCCAGCCGTTGCGCTTCCAGCCGTTGATCCAGGTCATGATGCCGTTGCGCAGATATTGGCTGTCGGTATGGATGTCGACCGTGCAGGGCCGCTTGAGCGACTCGAGCGCCATGATCGCGGCCATCAGCTCCATCCGGTTGTTGGTGGTGTGCGGCTCGCCGCCCTTGATCTCGCGCGTGTGATCGCCCCATTGCAGGATCGCGCCGTATCCGCCGGGCCCGGGATTGCCGGAGCAGGCGCCGTCGGTATGGATGGTGACGCGACCCTCGGACACGTGCTCGCCTCTTTCGGTTCGAATTATTCCGGGTGAGTCTCAGTAACACTTTTCGGGCGTGCGTGATCCTTCCGGAAAACCTGTCCCCATGTTTCGGGACCACGCGCTGACTAATCGATGCCGTAGTCGCGCACGCTCGCGACCGTCTGATGAAAGCGCAGCTTACGGTGATATTCGAGCGGATCCTTGGGCCGCACCAGCGCGCCCGCCGGCACCTCGAGCCAGTCGACGAGGCGCGTGAGCAGGAAACGCATGGCGGCGCCGCGCGCGAGTAGCGGCAGCGCCGTGCGCTCGGCGGCCGAGAGCGCCCGCTTCGCCGCATAGGCGGTGAGCAGCGCGCGCCCCTTGGTGACGTTGTAGGAATGATCGGACTCGAAGCACCAGGCGTTGAGGCAGATCGCGACGTCGTAGGCGAGCGTGTCGGTGCAGGCGAAATAAAAATCGATCAGGCCCGACAGCCGGTCGCCGAGAAAAAAAACATTGTCGGGAAAGAGATCGGCGTGGATCACGCCCTGCGGCAGGTCGCGCGGCCAGGATTTGGCGAGCAGCTCGAGCTCGGCCGCGATCGCCGCCGCAAGTCCGGCCTGCACGCCGTCGGCGCGGCCCTTGGCGGCGTCGTAGAGCTGCCGCCAGCCCGCGACCGAGAGCGCATTGGGGCGCGTCATCCTGAAGTCGGCGCCGGCAAGATGCAGTTCGGCGAGCGCGCGCCCAAGTCCGGCGCAATGCGTCGCGCTCGGACGGCGGATCCACATGCCGTCGAGAAAGGTGACGATCGCGGCGGGCCGCCCGGCGAGCCGGCCGAGCGTATCGCCGGCGCGGGTCTTCACCGGCTGTGGACAGGTCAGGCCGCGCGCCGCGAGGTGCTCCATCAGGCCGAGGAAAAACGGCAGGTCGCCGGCCGCGACGCGCTTCTCGTAGAGCGTCAGGATGAAATAGCCGCGGCTGGTGTGGAGGAGAAAATTGGAGTTCTCGACCCCCTCCGCGATGCCCTTGTAGGCAAGCAGGTCACCGAGGTCGTAGGCGGCGAGGAACGTTGCGAGGTCCTCGGCCGCGACGTCGGTGTAGACGGCCATCGATGTCCCGCGGGAAGAGAGCCCTATTCGGCGGCGGCGATGTCACGCAACGGCCGCGGCAGCGGGAAGAACACGTCCTCCTCGGCGGCCGTGACGGTCTCGATCTGAAGCGTATAGCGCTTGGCGAGCGCGTCGAGAATCTCCTCGACCAGCACCTCCGGCGCGGAAGCGCCCGCCGTGATGCCGAGATGCTTGACGGTCGACAGCCGCTCCCAGTCGATGTCCTCGGCGCGCTGGAGCAGCACCGCGTAGGGGCAGCCGTTGCGCTCCGCGACCTCCTTGAGGCGCTGCGAGTTCGACGAGTTCGGCGAGCCGACCACGATCATCGCATCGACGATGTGCGCCACCTTCTTGACCGCTTCCTGGCGATTGGTGGTGGCGTAGCAGATGTCGTCCTTGTGCGGCCCGATGATCTTGGGAAACCGCTCCTTGAGCCTGGCGACGATCTCGGCGGCGTCGTCCATCGACAGCGTGGTCTGCGTCACATAGGCGAGATTGGAGGCGTCCTTCGGCTCGAACGTCGCCGCATCCTCGACGGTCTCGATCAGCCGCACCGCGCCGGTCGGAAGCTGGCCCATGGTGCCGACCACCTCCGGGTGGCCGTCGTGGCCGATCAGCAGGATCTCGCGGCCGCGGCGGTGATGGATCTCGGTCTCGCGATGAACCTTGGTGACGAGCGGGCAAGTGGCGTCGAGGGTGAAGAATCGCCGGCGCTTGGCCTCCTCGGGAACCGTCTTCGATACGCCGTGGGCGGAAAACACCACCGGGGCGCCCGTGTCGGGAACCTCGGCCAGATCCTCGACGAAAATGGCGCCCTTGGCCCGCAGGCTGTCGACCACATAGCGGTTATGCACGATCTCGTGGCGCACATAGACCGGGGCGCCATAAAGGGCGAGCGCCCGCTCGACCGTCTCGATGGCGCGCACGACCCCGGCGCAGAAGCCGCGCGGCGAGCACAGCATGACGTCGAGGACCGGCTTGGCATCCGGCGAATTAGGGGTCTTTTCGCTTTTGCTCATGTCACCTGATCCTGCCCGGACATGGCCCGGACATGGGCCAGCCGGCTCCCCCTGTCAAGGTCGGCCACGACCCCAGGGGATTGCACAAGAGGGCCTGTATTGCCTATATAATTATCGTATTCCCGTCATCCCCGATGACCTGCTTCGCCCGCTTGGCGAGCGAAGCGCAAAGGCGATTTGAGGGGAACTCGGGAGATTTTATCGGAGATTCCGCCCATGGCGACGCAGCCGCTGATGCCGAAAGCCACCGCCGTCTGGTTGGTCGAGAATACTGCGCTGTCGTTCGACCAGATTGCCGATTTCTGCAAATTGCACCCGCTCGAGGTCAAGGCTGTTGCCGATGGCGATTCCGCCCAAGGCATCAAAGGCCTGGACCCGGTGCTGACCGGCCAGCTCACCCGCGAGGAAATCGAGCGCGCCGAGGGCGACCCCCAACGTCGGCTCAAGCTCGCCGACGCGAAGGTCCGCTTGCCCGAGGCCAAGCGCAAGAAGGGGCCACGGTACACGCCGGTATCCCGGCGCCAGGACCGGCCGAACGCCATTTTGTGGCTGGTACGCAGCCACCCGGAGCTCAAGGACAGCCAGATCATGCGGCTGGTCGGCACCACCAAGTCCACCATCCAGGCGATTCGCGATCGTACCCATTGGAATGCCGCAAGCCTGACCCCGCTCGACCCTGTCACACTCGGCCTCTGCTCACAGATCGACCTCGACCTCGAGGTCCATCGCGCTGCCAAGGAGAAGCCAGTGGAACCGGATCGCGGCGTGACGCTGCTGCCCGCCGAGGTGACGACCGCAAAGCCGCCGGCGGACGAGCCCGAGCCGGCCAAGAAGCCGGCGAGCGAGGAACTCGACGTTCAGGCGGTTCTGGCCAAGCTCAAGCAGATCGGCGGCAAGTCCGAATAGCCAAATCCACCGGCTCTCGCGCCAAGCGTGCAACCTGGCCCGGCTTCGCGGCGAACGCCGTGTGACCCGGCCGGTTGCGAACGAGCGTTGATCTGCATCGACAATTCATCGCCGCCCGACTGGCGCGCGCGACGCGTGGCCGGCGGGCACCCATAGCCAATTGCCAACCTGCAATTAACGATTCGCCCAGGGCACCGCGCGGGTCACCGGCAATATCAGCGAGGTCACGCGCGGCGCCAGCGAAACCGGCACCGCGTCGGCACAGCTACTCGGCTCCGCCCGCACGCTCGCGAACGAAACCAATCACCTCAAGATGGAAGTCGCCAGGTTCGTGGCGACGGTGCGCGCGGCGTACCACCGCGCGCATCTACGCGATCAGGCGCGCCGCCAGAGTCGCTCCAGCGCGAGCCGGCCGCCGCCCGCCACGTGCAGCACCAGGAAGCCGCCCGCGATCGCGACGTTCTTCATGAAGTGGACCTGCTGCCCCCGCTGCATGGCCGCGTCCGCTTGCTCCCAGAAGCGGTGCGAGATTCCCGTGGCGACGATCACGAAGAGAACCATCAGCAGCGCGGCGTAGCGCACCTCGATCCCGAGCACGATCGCCAGGCCGCCGAAGAATTCCACGGCTGCGCCGAGCGGCGCTATCACCGATGCGAACGGCACGCCGTTCTTTTCGAGGCTCGCTGCGAACGCGGCGAGGCCCATGAGCTTGCCGTAGCCGCTGAGGACGAAAATGATGCCTAACAGGAGGCGGCCGAGGAGCAGCATCGAATCCGCGTAGGCCGTGCCGCCCGTCCGCGCCGATGCGAGGTTCGATCCCGAGAATACACTGGTTCCGCTGGACATACGGCACTTCTCCTTTCAACGAGGCGCGACCCGCCCCGTCCTTTCCAATGGGGCACAACCGGCCCCGCACGCGACTTCGCCCCCTTAGCGACTTCAACGCGGAGCGGTGGCGTAAGAAATCCGTAGAACCGGCGATGTGAATTCACGATTGCGCGAGTGCCGCGGAACCCCGATATCTGGCGCTGACACGAGTTCCCCCTGGAGTAACATGCACGAAGTTGACGTCGTCGTGATCGGTGCCGGCGCCGCCGGCGTCGCGGCCGCCCGCCGCCTCGCCGCCGCGCAGATTCGCACGGTGGTCCTGGAAGCGCGCTCGCGGGTCGGCGGGCGCGCCTGGACGATGCGCGGCGAAGGTCTGCCGCTCGACCTCGGCTGCGGCTGGCTGCATTCGGCCGACGAGAACGAATGGGCCGCGGTCGCGACCACGCTCGGTCTCGCCCTCGACCGCACGCCGCCGCCGTGGGGCACGCGGCGCAGCACCGTCGGCTTTCCACCCGACGAGCTCGCGGATTTTCGCGCCGCCTCCGATCGCTTCTTCGAGCGGCTGCACGGCGCCGACCCGGCCGCGGGCGACCGGCCGGCCTCGGAATTCCTCGAGCCCGGCAACCGGTGGAATGCGCTCATCAATTCGTTGAGCACCTACATCAGCGGCGTCGAGCTCGACCAGGTCTCGGTGCACGATCTCAACAACTACCACGACAGCGGCGAGAACTGGCGCGTGGTCGAAGGCTACGGCGCGCTGGTCGAGGCGTTCGCGGCGCCGCTCGACGTGCGACTCGACTGCCCGGCGACCGCGATCGACCATTCGGGCAAGCGGCTGCGCATCGCCACGCCGAAAGGCGACATCCGCGCGCACGCCGCGATCATCGCGGTGCCGACCAGCATGCTCGCGCGCGAGGCGCCGCGTTTCGTGCCGGCGCTGCCCGACAAGCTCGCCGCCGCCGCCAAGCTACCGCTCGGGCTCGACGACAAGTTCTTCCTGCACATCGACCGGCCCGAAGACATTCCGGTGGAGACCCGCCTGTTCGGCGCGCGCGACCGGCCCACCGGCACCTACCAGTTCCGCCCGTTCGGCCGGCCGGTGATCGAATGCTATTTCGGCGGCTCGCTCGCGCGCGACCTCGAGGCCGAGGGCGCCGACGCCTTCGCGCGCCACGCGATCGACCAGATCGCCGCGCACCTCGGCACCGACATCCGCAAGCGCCTCTCCCCGATCTTCGGCTCGGCCTGGGGCCGCGACCCGTGGGCCCTCGGCGCCTATTCGTATGCGCGGCCAGGCGATGCCGGGGCGAGGTCAGTGCTCGCCGAGACCGTGGGGGATCGGCTGTTCTTTGCGGGCGAAGCATGCTCGGTCAACGACTACTCGACCGCGCATGGAGCGTATCGTACCGGCGAGCTGGCGGCCGAGGCGGCGCTCAAGACGATGAGCAAGCTCGGCGCCGTGTAGGCACAATAGCGAGGCGTATCGCGCCCTACGCTCCCACCCCATGGCCCTTCAGTGCCCCACCGATCTCGTCGAGGATCACCGGATCGTCGATCGTCGCCGGCATGGTCCAGGGGTCGCCGTCGGCGATCTTCTTCATGGTGCCGCGAAGAATTTTTCCCGAGCGCGTCTTCGGCAGGCGCGCGACCGTGATCGCGATCTTGAACGCCGCGACCGGACCGATCTTCTCGCGCACCAGCGCGACGATCTCGTTCTCGATCTCGGTCGGCGGCCGGTTGACGCCAGCCTTGAGCACGATGAAGCCGCACGGCACCTCGCCCTTGAGCGCATCATTGATGCCGATCACGGCGCATTCCGCGACATCCTTGTGGCCGGACAGCACCTCCTCCATGCCGCCGGTCGAGAGCCGGTGGCCGGCGACGTTGATGATGTCGTCGGTGCGGCCCATGATGTAGAGATAGCCGTCCTCGTCCTTGAAGCCCGCATCCGCGGTCTTGTAGTGGCCGGGAAACTCCGCGAGATAGCTCTCGCGCATGCGCGCGTCCTGCTGCCACAGCGTCGGCAGGCAGGCCGGCGGCAGCGGCAGCTTGACGACGATCGATCCCATCTGGTTGGCGGCCATCTCGCGGCACGTCTCATCGACGATGCGCACGTCGTAGCCGGGCATCGCCACCGTGGGCGAGCCGTGCTTGACCGGCAACTGGCCGAGCCCGATCGGGTTGCCGGCGATGCACCAGCCGGTCTCGGTCTGCCACCAGTGATCGATCACCGGGCGATGCAGCAGGTTCTCGGCCCAGATCACGGTGTCGGGATCGGCACGCTCGCCGGCGAGAAACAGCGTGCGGAATTTGGTGAGGTCGTACTTGGCGAAGAGCTTGCCCTGCGGGTCTTCCTTCTTGATGGCGCGGAACGCGGTCGGTGCAGTGAACATCGCGACCGCGCCGTGCTCGGCGATCACGCGCCAGAATGCGCCGGCATCGGGCGTGCCGACCGGCTTGCCCTCGTACAGGATCGAGGTGCAGCCGTGGATGAGCGGCGCGTAGACGATATAGCTGTGGCCCACAACCCAGCCGACGTCGGAGGCCGACCACCACACCTCGCCCGGCTCGATGCCGTAGAGATATTTCATCGACCAGGCGAGCGCGACGAGGTGCCCGCCGTTGTCGCGCACGACGCCCTTGGGTATTCCGGTCGTGCCCGAGGTGTAGAGGATGTAGAGCGGATCGGTGGCGGCGACCGGAATGGGCTCGTGCACCGCCTTGGCCCACACGAAGGCGTCGTCGCGCAGCGCCTTCCAGTCGTGGTCGCGGCCGGCGACCAGCGGCGCCTCGCATTGCGGGCGCTGCAGGATGATGCAGGCCTCCGGCTTGGCGGACGCGAGCGCAATGGCCTCGTCGAGCAGCGGCTTGTAGGGGACGACGCGGCCGGGCTCGACGCCGCAGCTCGCCGACAGGATCAGCTTGGGGCGGGCGTCGTCGATGCGGGTCGCGAGCTCCCGGGCCGCAAAGCCGCCGAACACCACCGAATGCACCGCACCGATGCGGGCGCAGGCGAGCATCGCAATCACCGTCTCGGGCACCATCGGCATGTAGATGACGACGCGGTCGCCCTTGACGACGCCGCGCTCGCGCAGCACGCCCGCGAAGGTCGATACCTCGACCAGCAGTTCACCGTAGGTGATCCTGCGCCCGGTCCCGGTGACGGGCGAATCGTAGATGATCGCCGCCTGATCGGCGCGGCCCCGCTCCACGTGGCGATCGACCGCGTTGTAGCAGGTGTTGCACACGCCGTCGGCAAACCAGCGGCCGTAGACGCCGGCAGCAGGATCGAACACCGTCTTCGGAGGTTCGATCCAGTCGATCGCGCGCGCGGCCTCGCCCCAGAAGCCGGCGGGATCCTGGAGCGAGCGCCGATAGACCTCGTGGTAGCGGCTGGTGCGCGCGTCCATGGGCGTCCTCCGGTCTCGGTTCTTGCGATTGTGCGGCAGTTGCACGGCTTTGCAAGTCGGCCTCCGGGCCTCCGGCCGCGGTCGATCGCCCTACCCTTCGAGCTGGTCGTCGGTGTCCCGCGCGGCCCGTGCGCGCCGTGGCCGGGCTTGCCGCACTTTCTTTTGACGCGGCGCCCGCGATACGCTCAGTGTGAAGGCCTGTCACCGGGCCCAGCCGCCGACCGGCCGCGAAAGGGGGAATGCCATGGCGAGGACGCCCTACGACACCGATCTCGACCGCAACCCGGCCAATTTCCAGCCGCTGACCCCCCTCTCGCTGCTGAGCCGCGCCGCCGCGGTCTACCCGGACCACACGGCGATCATCCACGGCAGCCTCAAGCGCTCCTACGCGGAATTCTACAGGCGCGCGCGGCGGCTAGGCTCGGCGCTGGTCAGGCGCGGCATCAAGCCAGGCGACACGGTGACGGCCATGCTCGCCAACACGCCGGCGATGCTGGAGGCGCACTACGGCGTGCCGATGGCCGGGGCGGTGCTCAACACCCTCAACACGCGTCTCGACGCTGCCATCCTTGGCTTCATGCTCGATCACGCCGAGACCAAGGCGCTCATCGTCGACCGCGAGTTTTCCAAGGTGATGAAGGAGGCGCTTGCCAACGCCCGGGCGAAGCCGCTGGTGATCGATTACGACGATGCCGAGTTCAAAGGCGCGGGCGAGCGCATCGGCACGATCGAATACGAGGACCTCCTCAAGGAGGGCGATCCGGATTTCGCATGGGCGATGCCGGGCGACGAATGGGACGCAATCACGCTCAACTACACGTCGGGCACCACCGGTGATCCCAAGGGCGTGGTCTATCATCACCGCGGCGCCTATCTGCTCGCCATGGCCAATGCGCTGACCTGCGCCATGGCCAAGCACCCGGTCTATCTGTGGACGCTGCCGATGTTCCACTGCAACGGCTGGTGCTTCCCATGGACGCTGTCATTTGTGGGCGGCACGCATGTGTGCCTGCGCTATGTGCGCGCCGCGGCGATCTTCGACGCCATCGCCAATCACAAGGTCACCCATCTGTGCGGCGCGCCCATCGTGATGTCGACCCTGCTCAACGCGCAGGCGAGCGAGAAGAAGCCGCTGCCGCACGCGGTGGAATTCGTCACCGCGGCGGCGCCACCGCCCGAGGCCGTGCTCGCCGCGATGAAAGGCGCGGGCTTCAACGTCACCCATGTGTATGGCCTGACCGAAACCTACGGCCCCGCCTCGGTCAACGACTGGAACGCGGCCTGGGACGCGCTCAGCGGATCCGAGCAGGCGGTCAAGAAGGCGCGCCAGGGCGTGCGCTATCCGGTGCTGGAGGCGCTCGACGTGCTCGATCCCGACACCATGCAGCCGGTGTCGCGTGACGGCGAGACGCTCGGCGAGGTCATGTTCCGCGGCAACGTGGTGATGAAGGGCTACCTCAAGAACAGGTCGGCGACCGAGAAGGCGTTCGCTGGCGGCTGGTTTCACTCGGGCGATCTCGGCGTCATTCATCCGGACGGCTACATCCAGCTCAAGGACCGCTCAAAGGACATCATCATCTCGGGCGGCGAGAACATCTCCTCGATCGAGGTCGAGGACGCGCTCTACAAGCACCCGGCCGTGCAGGCGGCCGCGGTCGTTGCCAAGCCGGACGACAAATGGGGCGAGACGCCGTGCGCCTTCGTCGAGCTCAAGCCCGGCGCAAGCGCGACCCGCGACGAGCTGGTCGACTGGTGCAGAAAGAATCTCGCCGGCTACAAGTGTCCGCGCTACGTCGTGTTCGCCGAGCTGCCGAAGACCTCGACCGGCAAGATCCAGAAGTTCAAGTTGCGCGACATGGCCAAGGAGGTGTGAGAATTTGCAATCTGTAGGTGCGGAAAATCGCGACTCCGCGTCTCATTGTTAATAACACAATGGAATACAACGAATCTACAATGGCGGCAAGGTCGCCGGCGCAGCGCTTTTACCACCGACCCGAAACCACGATACAAACTTTAACGTTTGATCCAATGGCGAGTACGGTGAATGCAGGCGCCGGCGCGTGCGGCCATTCCGCCTGCGCGACGCCAGCGTTGCGATGATGCGGAGCGGCGCGGAGTGGTGGCGTGAACGCGGTCCGCCGCATCCATGCAGTTGCCCGCCTGGGCGACGGTGGCGCCCGCAAGGGCGAACGCGCCCGCCAGCGCCAGCACCAGGGTCTTCACGCCTCTCCTCCCGCGAGATCGGCGTCCGGCTGCTTTCCCCCGGATCCCGAAGCCCGACCTTCGGCCTTCTTGTACCACGCCAGGAGCCCCGCCGCCGCAATCATTGCGGCAATGCCTAACGCGCTGACCAGGACCTGAGCGCTGAGCCGGTCGGAGACCTCGACCAGGAAAAAATGCCCGGCAAATGCCAGGAACACGCCGAGACAGAAGATTTCCAGCGAATGCTGGCCGCACAGCACCAGCGGCCTCAGTAGCTGCGATTTCAGCGGCGGCCAGTCGCGCGGCACGAAGCGCACGGTCAATACCGCAAGCGCCAGGAAATGCGCGAACCGCAGCGGGTCGAGATTGACCTTGTCGATCGGATACATGAAATCCGCCAGCCACCGCGGCACGTAATGACCGTAGCGCGGGAAGTACCACGTCAGCGTGATCACGAACGCAAACAGCAGATAGGCGACCGCGAGCCCCTGCGTCGCGGGCGAGCGCACGAGCGGCGCCAGCCGCTCGCTGCCGCCGAGCGCGCACCATGCCCCGAACACGAAGATGAGCTGCCAGGCGAACGGATTGAACA
>Ga0209465_10001078_pt1 | contig 12356 bp, 10 predicted proteins | sample PanSoiPlot1MoBio_FD_188321 | JGI IMG/M metagenome (GOLD analysis project Ga0209465, IMG submission 188321) | Tropical forest soil microbial communities from Panama analyzed to predict greenhouse gas emissions - Panama Soil Plot 1 MoBio (SPAdes)... | ecosystem: Environmental > Terrestrial > Soil...
ATATCGTGCGTGGCGCTGGCGTCTCGACGCTGCTCGGGCGCGCCGGTCAGGTCCTGCAATGGGGACAGGCCGCCGAAGTCGCTGATCTCGAACCGCAACAGCGCGCTCGGCTCGCCCTAGAGCAGCTGGGCCCCACCTTCGTCAAGCTGGGCCAGATACTCTCGACCAGGGAAGATCTTCTGCCACCCGAGTGGACTGCTGAGCTCAACAAGCTGTTTAGCAAGGTGGCTCCAGTGCCGTTCGATGATCTGCTGCCGCAGGTCGAGCTGGCGCTCGGCTGCTCGCCGTTTGAGGTGTTTGCCAGTCTGGAACGCGAGCCCTACGCCGCCGCCTCGATTGCCCAAATACATCGGGCCACGCTCCCCAGTGGGACGCCGGTCATCCTGAAGATTCGCCGACCCGGCATCGCACCGAAAGTCGACGCCGATCTGCGCATCCTCGAGCATCTTGCCCATCTCGCCGAGCGGGAGGCACCCGAGACCCGGCGCTACCGGCCCGTGGAGGTTGTAGGCCAATTGCGCCGTTCGCTGGAGCGAGAGCTCGATCTCGCAGTAGAGGCACGAAACACCGAACGCTTCGCCCGCAATTTTGCCGGTGATCTCGGCGTGCTCGTGCCACGCGTCTACTGGGAATGGACGAGCAGCTCGATGAATGTGCAGGAGCACATCGAGGGCATCCGCGGCGACGATTTGGCGGCCATTGACAACGCGGGCCTCGATCGCAAGGCTCTCGCAGCGCGTGCTTCGGATGCCATGCTCAAGATGATCCTGGTCGACGGTTTCTTTCAAGCCGATCCCCATCCCGGCAATCTGATGTGCCTGCCCGATAATCGCGTCGCGATGATCGACTTCGGCATGGTGGGGCGGCTCTCATGGTCACGGCGCAACCAGATCGTCGATCTGCTCGCTGGGTTCGTGCGCCAGGACGAAAAGACCATGCTGGAGGTGCTGCTTGATTGGCGGGACAACGACGCTGTGAACGAGGCCCGCCTTGCCGCCGATCTTGGCGAGCTGGCTCTCGACTTTTCCGACGTGCAGTTGAAGGATCTCAAGATCGGGGCGCTGCTGCACAGGCTATCGGCGATCCTGCGCGAGCACTCGATTGTGCTGCCGCCGGATCTCGCTCTCCTGTTCAAGGCGATCATCACTCTCGAGGGGTTCGGTCGGCACTACGATCCGGAGTTCCATCTGGTCGAGCGCGCAGAGCCGTTTCTCAACCGCGCCCTATCCGAGCGCTATCAGCCGGCGGACGCGTGGCGTCGCGGCAGGGCTACGCTGGACGACTTCTTGCGGCTCGTCACTTCCTTACCGGGTGATCTTGGCCGGCTGGTCAAGGACGCGCGCCATGGCGGCATTCGGGTCGACCTCGACCTCAAGCGGCTCGACGCCTTCGGCGACCGCATGCACAATGCGGTCGCCCTTGCAACCATCGGCGTCATGACGGCATCGCTTGTGATTGGGTCGTCGATCATCTGGACGGTAGAGGGAGGGCCGATCATCTTTGGCGTATCGCTGGCGCATGTCGGCTATCTGATTGCATTCGTGAGCAGCCTCTGGATTATCTTTTCTATCTGGCGCTCCGGACGGCGATGAGGTCAGGGCTGCCAGTGTTGGCTGGAACAGCCAAAGGAGTGACAAGCTGCCTGAGTCGAGCAAACAGCCTGAGCCGCGCTTTAACTACGGCCCAGTCGAGATGGCGTTGGCGGTGATTTATGCCGCGACCGAAGACGACAAGCGTCGAAAAGCCTTTCGCGCCCGCATCAACTATTTCCAACGAGCCAAGGTGCTGGGTGACGACGTCCAGGTCGGCAAGGGCAAGCAAAATGCCTACAGCATCGTTCAGATCGAGCGGTGGCTTGCTTGCCTGGAATTGACCGAGCTTGGGCTTTCGCCGACCACGGCGGGCGAACTAATCACCGGTCATTGGGATCTGTTCGAACCGATCTTCCGGGACGCGCAGGCGTCGGTTGTGCGCGATCCGGGGCCGGACGACATCGTCTTGTGCATTGGCGGCATCCACCTCATGAGCGGAAGTTGGGCACCGAAATCAGGATTCCCTGGTGTCCCGAGCATTCAGGGATGCACGCTACGCAAGTTGTCGGATCGCGTGATGGCATGGATGTGGATGACGGCCAATGACCCAGTGGCGCCGCGTCTCTTGATCGTAAATTTGTCCGAGAGGCTAAGGCAATTCCACAACGCGCTCAGCAATCACATACCGAAGACCTGATCGCCGAGCGCACCGCCGGCAAGATAGAGGCTCCCGCCGATCGCCGCGGCCGGGACAAGCGCAAGCGGAGATGAAGTGACCAAGAGCATTTGCTTAGTCTAATTATAAGTTGGTAACCTTGCGTGGTAGTGCTCAGGGGGATGATGTATCCGAGCTGCGGGCCGACGCCCACCACCTGCGACTAGAAGCAGCCGACGCGATTGTGCAAAGCCGCCTGGAGGTCTGGATGCAGCCATTGACCACGTTGCGCGCGCCGAAGCTGTTCAACCTGCGCTCCGACCCATTCGAGCGGGCTCAGCACGAGGCGGGCGACTACGTGCGATGGTTCGTCGAGCATGCCTTCGTGCTTGTCCCGCTGGTGGCGCAGCACCTGCAGACGTTCCAAGAGTTCCCGCCGCGCCAGAAGCCCGGCTCCTTTTCGGTCGACCAGGCCACGGAAAAGCTCAGGAACCCGCCGTCCAGCAATTAATAACCGGCTGCGTCGGAATCGAACATGAAACCGATCGTTGCCTTCCTCCGGTATCAATCAAGACTTGCTGTGGCGCTTGCTCAACGCACCCGACCCGGGGACGGCGGCGGAGCGCGCAGCGGCGGACCCGACGGCACCATCGCGCGTGCGTAACGTGCTTGCAAAAGCCGCCGTTATACCCGCCCGCTGACGCCCGGAAACTGGGCCGCAACTCTAGGCGATTATCGTGCCATCATTACGAACTACCTCACCAGTTTGGCGAGCGTTTCATTTTTTGACAGAGCACTTCCCGACAACGCGTTTACCCCCGGCTTACTGGGGACCAATTGCCATCACCACGGCCTCTGCGATCGGCAACGTCATCGCCGAGGGCGATGTCAAGCCCATTACGTTTTAAGGTGGGCCTAATACGGCTCCCCTACCCCCGACCGCTATTCCACTCGCCGCTCGACGACGTTCTGCGCGTAGCTTTCCACAGCTCGCTGCTGCTAAGATGTCGCAGCGGCGCCAAAGAAACAGTTTCAAGCTCATATGCGTCTCGGTCGATACGGTTCAATTGTCGGCGTTTGCCTAGGTCTAGCTGCAACAGGCGCGGGAATAATTTGGCCGATCGATCGCGACATTGGTGGCGCCCTCTTTGTGATTGGCATTGGCGTTGTCGTCGTGAGCAGCATTTGGTTTGTCGTTTCGAGAGAGTCGAGCTAGGCGCGGCGCTGGCCAGCGGGGCGCAGTGTTTCGTTGTCTCACCGGGATTGGTGCTCAAAGCCGCCACGGCAACGAACGACGCAGCAGACCGAGGCAGAGCCTCTTGGTCACACTCATGGACTTTCTCCACCCGGAACTTCACGGTGAGCCTGGTTGATGCATTTGCGTATCGCTGCGTCCCTTGCAGCCCTTGCAGCGCTGTCTTACGCCACCGCCTGCGACGAGGCGCCAGCAAGAGCAGGTCCGCCACCAACGCCCCCTCCTTCCTAAGGCACGGCCTTCTTGATCGCTTTGATCAATTGACGGGCCTCAAAGGGCTTGCGCAAAAAGGCAACGCAACCGGCCTCGAGCGCCTGCTCGTGGCCTGTTTCCTCAGTTTTGGCTGCCCAAACCGAGGCGACAGCCGGCGCCAGGCTGTCGGCCCGGCTCGGGAAGCCAACATGTATCGTGCAAGGAGACAAACCATGAGAGGCGCAAACAAGTGGTTCGTTGCATTGTCGACAGCACTTGTCATGCGCGTCGATGCGCCCACAGCATGGGCCATGGCGGCGATGTTGCTGCACTCCCACACTCACGTACGGCCCGACCTTCCCCTTTGTGCAATTTAAACCGCCGGAGGCCGGTGAAAGAATTCGCGCAGTGCTTTCGGGCGCATAAAGCCGCGAACCACGGGAGTCCTGCTCGGGTCTGATTGAGAATCAACACCGAGGACGGCAACGGCTCGCTTTCCGCCCCAGCAACTGGTCCAAGGCCAGCGATCGGCGCAATGACGAGACTCGATGCGAATGTGAGTGCAGGATATAGCCACCCGCTAGACCGACTGTGAAACCGCCGCGGGCGCAGCAGCGCATCCACGACTGTGCAAACAGCGTGCGTCAGGTGCGCTATCGTCATTATGGGCCGTCTTTCGTCTATACTCACGTCGCCCTGGGCGGCGGTTTAGACCGTCACGATTCCCTGCTTGATGGCGAAATGAATGAGCTCGGCGCTGCTGTGCAGCCCACGGGTCTCCATTATCTGATACTTATGGAATTCGACCGTGCGGGCCGAGATCGTAAGCATCAGGGCGACCTCCTTGGCGGAATGACCCTGCGCCAAAAGTTCCAGAATCTCCCGCTGGCGCGGGGTCATCAATTCACCTGCCTCCTTTTCCACTGTCTCATGCTGCACCTCCTGCAATACCTCGCTCGCCAGCGCGGGCGAGATGAAGGTCTCGCCCCTGAGCGCGGCATGAATGGCCATCACAAGCTCCGCAGGAGCCGAATGCTTCAGCACGAAACCCATTGCCCCGGCCTCCATTGCGCGCCGCGCGTAGGCTGCGTTCCGATGCATGGTTAAGAATACGACCTTGACGTTGGGGTCGAGTTTCTTCAATCGGCCGAGGGCGTCTATGCCGTTGAGATGAGGCATGCTGATATCTGCCACGATAACGTCCGGCCGCAGCTTTTTGGCCGTCGTTACCAGAGCAGGTCCATCCTCTGCGGTGGCAACCAGCTCAAACTCGTGGGCGAGCAGGCTCTTCAACGCCTCGGCGACGATGCGGTGGTCGTCAGCCAGCAGTACGCGGGGGCGTTTCATGATCGACCTCCTTAAGCGGTACCCAAGCCGACACCGTCGTGCCATGACCGGGAATGCTATCAATGTGCAGTTCGCCGTGCAGCAGGTGAATCCTTTGTCGCATGCTAGCGTGCCCGAGACAGGGCCGGCCGTGTGTCTGTTTAGCGTTGAAACCCGCTCCGTCGTCTTTGACGACAAGCTGTATTCCGCCATCCAAGCGGCGAAGTGAAACTTTTGCTTCGCTAGCGCGTGCGTGCCTGGCGACATTCCGCAATGCCTCCTGTGCGATACGGAACAGGCAAAGCGACTCATGGTGCGGAAGAGGCTGGGAAATTTCGTTACCTTCGAGCCCGACGCGAGTCGGCCCGAGTCCTGAGAACCGATTGCACTCCGACTTCAATGCTTCGCTCAGACCGAGGTCTTCAAGGATTGAAGGATGCAGCTGATGGGAAAGGGCGTGCACATCCTCGCTCAGCCGTACCAGTCCTTCACGCAGTGCCTCCAACGCTTGACCTCGGCGGCCCTTCGGCAAAGTGCGCTCCGCGCGGCCAGCGTCAATTGACAGCAGCGCCAGGCGCTGCGTCACGTCGTCGTGTAGCTCGCGCGCCAGCCGGGAGCGCTCCTCTTCTTGCGCATTGATCAGGCGCCCAGTCATTTCATGCGCGGCTTCCTCCGCCTTTCGGCGCTCGACATTCGCCCGGCGCAGGCGCCGCCGATGCGCCAACAGGACGACGATGAAGATTGCTTGGAGTGCACAGAGCGCAATTGCCGAGATAATGTACCACCCGTACTGCTCGGACACCGTTGGCGCGCGAAACTCCACGACGCTGCCGGCCGGCAAGCTGGCTTCGCTGATGCCCCAGCGCCGCAGCTCCCTCCAGTCAAACCTCGGTGCTGCAAATCCAAGTGGCGGTATTTTGATGTCGCCTGCTACCTCGCCGCGAAGGATACGGACCGCAGCAGCGGCCGACTGGCGACCTACGTCCCGCACAGAAATGAGCGGGCCGCCGACAATTCCACGTCCGAAGAAAGCATCGATCTGGCTAAAGATCGGCGCCTTGGCGACCGCGTGAAGGCCGGTCAATGCCATGCTCTCTTCGTGCGAAATCCCGGCAGCATCGACAGACAATAGCCCGAACAAGATAGCGGATTGTGGCGGAACGGCCGCCACGCGTTTTAGCATGTCGTCGAACGACAATTTGTCGAACCATGTAAACGCCACACGGTCGGTGAAGGGCTGAAATGCGGCCTGCATCTGCCCTACCCAATATCTTTCATTGGGAGAATTCCCAATCACCACTGCCACACTAGTCGTCTCCGGAAGCACGTGCAGAATGTTCTCGACGACGGTAGCAAAATCGACTGAAATTGCGGCGACAGCGTCATTCGCAGTAAGACTGGCAAGCGGAACTTGGCGCTGTTCGATCGCCGTCAACAGCAAGGGGGTGGATGAAAAGAGCTGCTGCCGATGGCGCTGGAAAAAGCTCGCCGCGGGAGCGCCAACGGTTACGACCAGGTCGAGTTGGTGATTGGCAAAAAGAGCACGAAGATAATCGACGAACGGGCCTTCTTGGTTAATATCAGGGAAAGGGGCAATTGCGAGTGAAGCCTCATAGAGGTCGATGGGTTGCGACCATTGCCGATCCAGTTCGGTGCGGAAGCTCCTGGCAAGTTCATTCCAAGGTGCAAAATCTTGGTTGAACGAGTGCAGCAGCAGGACTCGCTTTGACTCGGCCGTTGCGCCGCTAAGCGCAGCCAATTGGAGGACGACCGTTACCGCACAGGTGCTGATCGGCAGTGCCATTCTCGACCGGCAGTCGGCAGTTAGAGCCCGCACACCCGCTACCGCGGCTCGCAAAGACGCGGGGCGCGTGTTGCCAACAATTTCCGGAAATCGAAACATCGCCGGACAGCCCATCATGCGGCCTTGCTCACAACGTTTTTGATCGCGGGCATACCCCACCTCATTTGCCGACACGCGGCGGCCTTTATGGCTGAAAGCCGGCAGCAACCATGCAGGCCCGTCTTACGCTGCATATCGTGCGACTCCCCCGGGTATTGCGGATGTGCCTCTGCAATGCACCTGCATATATCGCGGCATCGCGTGCCTCCCCTTGTTGCGCAGTCTGCGGGGCCGCGTGCGGGCTCGCGAGCTCACGGCAGCGAACGCTCCTGGTAGGCCGAGCGAGAACTTCCTGGTCATACTGGTGGTCTGGTTTCCCCCGTGTTGGCTGCCCGCGGTGGGGCCGGCAACCTACGCCCAATTAACTCACACCGAAGTCTCGGCGCGACGAGATCGAAAAAATCTTTCACGGCTTGAACCCTCTCCTCAATTGCCACTCGTCAGGGACAATCGCGTAGAAGGCCTCCAGCATGATCAGCCACGGCCATGGGGTGATATCTATCGCTATCCAGGCGTCCGAAGGCGGAACTGTGCGCGAATATGTGCCTGAAACCAAAAGCATGCGCTATTGGACCGTGGTCCAATAGCGGCCGGCGCCCAAACGGCGGCCATTGTCTGGATGACGAGCAGGGAGCGCGAGATCATTCACAAAATTGTCACAGACTAGAAAACAATGTCCGCCGTCAGCACTCATGAGACAGATTGGGTGGGTTGAGGAAGGGAGGATTTCTGGCTCATCGTAGCCTTTCAAGGAGCGAAGATGAGACAGAAATCCGTGCCGGTGAATGAACTGGCGACACAAGTGTTGAAGAACGTCCGCCGCGCGACGCGGCGACACTTCTCGGCTAAAGACAAGATCCGGATCGTGCTGGAAGGACTGCGCGGCGAGGACAGTATCGCCGAGCTCTGCCGTCGCGAGGGGATTGTCCAGAACCTCTATTATCGCTGGTCAAAGGACTTTCTCGAGGCGGGGAAGAAGCGCCTGGCTGGCGATACTGCTCGGGCTGCGACGTCGGACGAAGTGAAGGACCTGCGTCGCGAGGCCGGCGCACTGAAGAGGTTGTGGCCGAGCCCACGCTGGAAAATCGTCTGCTCAAAAAAAGCGTGACGGCGGATGGGGAGGACGTCGCATGAGATACCCCGCCTCCGAGAAGCTTGAGATCATCCGGCTCGTCGAGCAGTCCTCTTTGCCGGTGCGGCGGACGCTGGAAAAGATCGGCATTCCGCGCGCCACCTTCTACCGTTAGTACGATCTGTACCAGACCGGTGGGCCGGAAGCTCTGGACGACCGACATCCTAAGCCGGATCGCGTCTGGAACCGCATTCCGGATGATGTTCGCGAACGCATCGTCAACCTGGCGTTGGATGAGTGCGCGTTGTCGCCGAGGGAATTGGCCGTGCGCTTCACCGACACCGAAGGCTATTTTGTATCGGAGGCATCGGTCTATCGGCTGCTCAAGGCCCACGATCTGATTGCCAGCCCAGCCTTCATCATGATGAAGGCCGCGGACGAGTTCAAGGATAAGACCACGGCGCCAAACCAGCTCTGGCAGACGGACTTCACCTATCTCAAGGTCATCGGCTGGGGATGGTTCTACCTGTCGACGGTCCTCGACGACTTCTCCCGCTACATCATCGCCTGGAAGCTGTGCACCACCATGAAGGCGGAGGACGTCACCGTCACGCTCGAAATGGCGCTCGTTGCTTCAGGGCTCGACAAAGCCAGGGCGCTCCATCGACCAAGGCTGTTGTCCGACAACGGCTCCTCGTACATCTCGGAGGACCTAGCGAAATGGATGGAGCGCCACAACATGGCCCACGTCCGCGGGGCTCCATACCATCCGATGACGCAAGGCAAGATCGAGCGCTGGCACCAGACGCTGAAGAACCGGATCCTGCCGGAGAACTACTTCCTACCGGGCGATCTGGAGGGTCAGATCGACACTACAACCACCGCCGCTATCACGAGAGCATCGATAATCTAACCCCGGCCGACGTCTACTTCGGACGCGGCCCGACAATCCTGCTGCAAAGAGAAAGGATTAAACGCCAGACCATCACTGCACGCCGCTTGCAGCACCAACGGCAAGCCGCGTAACATCATCAACAAAACAAGCCAGAGCCTCCCTTAATTTGCGCTGCTCGATGTCTCAAAATCTTTGGCGACGGACAGAGAGTATGCGCTCACAGTATGCGCGCATCGGCTGCCGCAGGAATAGTGGATTAACCACTCAAAATCAAATCGTAAGCCGCCGGGTCGCCATCCTTCGACGCGATCGCTGCGACGCGCGTGCCCGGCAAAAGTCGCACCGAGCGCTCGCAATGGGCTATTTTGGGTGAATAAGAAAGGGCTAGAATGTCGACTGCTTGCAGACAGGTCGGTATAGGCAAACGTGGTGGCGTCAACATCCGTTCATCGTCTTGTCCTTGCTATCGAACATGCGCTCAGAACGGGGGGCGTGTCTTTTCTGCTGACTCTCGGATCCGCATCTCTTGTTTTGTCCTGGGCTGCCGAGCCCTTGCCGCGTGCGGTTCTCATTCTTGATCAAATTGACGCCGCGAGCCCTTGGTACGCTGCTTTTTTCTCCGCCTTTGAGTCGACACTGACTTCTCAATCTGCGTCGCGCATTACGTTCTACACAGAGCATCTCGATCTCAATCGATTCCAAGGTGTGCAATACGACGAGGTTCTGCGGACCTATCTTCGGGGCAAGTATCGCGGGACGCCCATCGGCGTAGTGGTTGCCCAGGGGTCGTCATCGCTCGAATTCGCCTGGCGCTCGCGCGCTGAGCTGTGGCCAGGAGTGCCGCTTATTTTCGCCTCAGTCGACGAGGAAACCGCGGCTCGACTGAACCTGCCTTCCAACATAACCGGAACGATCTATCAAGTGCCGTTCAGCAACATGGTGACTGCCGCGAGAGCGCTGGTTCCAGACCTGAAGCGAATCGTTGTGGTGGGTGACGCTTGGGAGCAGCAAGCCGTCCGAAAGCATTACCAGGCAGAGATTCCCACCTTTGCCGCCCAAATAGAAATAATTGATCTTATCGGCCTGCCTATGACCGAGGTCAGAAAGCGCGTGGCCGTGCTGCCTGAAGACACGGTGATCATCTGTACAAGCCTCACCGATGATGGCGCGGGGGCGAGATTCAGTCCATACGCAGGCCTCGCACTACTTGCCGAAGTGGCCAATCGCCCGATCGTGGTCGATGTGGAGACCAATATCGGCTACGGCGCTACCGGGGGCTTTGTTGCAACGCCTGTTCCACTCGGCCAAGCAACGGCTCAGCTCGCGTTGCGTATCCTCAACGGCGAAGACCCCTCGAAAATCCCTGTTATCAAGGGTGATTTTACCAGGCCTGTATTCGACTGGCGACAGCTCGAGCGCTTCGGAATCAACAAAAGCCAGCTGCCGCCCGGAAGCGAAATCCGCTCTCGTCCGACGAGCATCTGGGAGGAGCATCGGAGCCTTGTGCTTGCAACGCTGTTCGTCTTCGCTTTGCAGACGGCATTTCTTGGCGCTCTGCTGATCCAGCGGCGCAGGAAACGACACGTTGAAGCACTGCTCAAGGCGAGCGAGCAGCGCATGACATTTGCGGCGGCTTCCGCGAATATCGGACTTTGGCAATTTAATCGAAAGACCGATGAATTTTGGGCAACCGAGCATTGTCGTAGATTGTTCAGTTTAAGAAATGATGTTCCACTGACGCGCGACACGTTCCTCGCGGCGATCCATCCGGAGGATCGTGAGATTGCCATCTCTGCGCTACGCGACTCTGCAAGCGGGAAGAGCACGGCCGTCTGCGACGTTCGCGTCAGCTCGCCCGACGATCAGGGGCATTGGGTACGCATTCGGGCTAGTTCAGATCTCAATAATCAGGATGCTCAGAATGAATCGAGTGGAGTTTTTATCGATATCACCGAACAAAAGGCTGCAGAAAATGAAGCATCGATACAGCGCCAGGAAGTCGCACATCTAATGCGGGTTTCCGTGCTGGGCGAGCTTTCCGGCGCGATCGCACACGAGATCAATCAGCCGCTCACTGCGATCCTGTGGAATGCTCAGGCGGCGCTCCAGCTGCTCGAACGAGAGTCGCCTGATCTGGCCGAGGTCCGCGAGGCCATTGACGACATCGTGCATGAGGATAATCGCGCCGGTGAGGTCATTACGCGGTTACGGAATTTGTTGAGAAAAGGCGAGAAAAAATCCGAGTCGATCGACCTCAATGATCTGGTCCATTCGACGATCGCGCTTCTCAAAAACGAATTGATCGCCCGCCACATTGCCACGGAAACCACTCTCGCGAATGGTCTGCCAGAGATCTGCGGCGATCCGGTCCAAGTGCAGCAGGTGCTCCTCAATCTCTTCATGAATGCGATGGACGCCATGGCGACGACGCCGATCGGGCGGCGACACATCATGGTCTCCACAAGGGCGGTGCAAGGGTCCGTTGAACTGCTCGTTCGGGATTGCGGATCCGGCCTTGGACACGAAGACCCGGCTCTTTTGTTCAAACCGTTCCACACCTCGAAGAAAAACGGGCTTGGCCTAGGGCTGACCATCTGCGCAACCATCGCCCACGCGCATGGCGGAAAGCTCACGCTTGTGAACCATCAAGACGGGGGTGCTGTCGCCGTCTTCTCGCTGCCGGCGCGGGAGCACTTCCTGGCAGCCCAGTGAGCGCAGATGTTTACGGTGTTCCTTATCGATGACGATCCGGGTGTATTGAAGGCGTTATCGCGACTGTTGCGAGCCCATAGTTACGAGGTGCAGTCTTTCACGTCGCCGCAGGAGTTCTTCAACAATCACGATGCGACGGTGCCCGGTTGTGCGGTGCTTGACGTCGCAATGCCGGGACTTGACGGGCTCGAGCTGCAGCAGGCGATGACAGACGCAGGCGCACAGCGGTCGATCATCTTTATCACCGGCAAGGGGGATATCCCGACGAGCGTGCGCGCCATGAAGGCCGGCGCCATTGATTTCCTGACCAAGCCCGTGAGTGACGAGGCTCTGCTGAATGCGATTGACCGTGCCAGAGAGGAAGACACGAAAAATCGCCTCATACAGGCGGAACTTGCCTTGATCCAGGCTAAAATCGCCACCCTGACGCCGCGGGAGCGCGAAGTGCTGGGTCATGTCGTTGCCGGTCGGCTCAACAAACAGATTGCCCACGATCTGGGAACGGTGGAAAAGACCATCAAAGTTCACCGCGGCCGGATGATGGACAAGCTTGGGGTGCACACTGTCGCGGACCTTGTGCGGCTTGCGCAAAAGGCGGGGATTTCGCCCTGATACCGGTACTTAAAGCGCATCTCGATTGGAGCAAATCGGGACGCGCTTCAGATTCTTTGAGTTGCGCATGTCCTTATATCGTTCCCCGTGAACGACGTCTAAGTGGCTGATCGAGAGTCGGTTTTCAGGCCGCGGGCGGTTTTGAGATTGCAAGGATTTGGGACCGGAGGGTCCGGACTCTTGCAGTTTTGTTTTTGGGATT
>Ga0209465_10001079_pt1 | contig 12352 bp, 9 predicted proteins | sample PanSoiPlot1MoBio_FD_188321 | JGI IMG/M metagenome (GOLD analysis project Ga0209465, IMG submission 188321) | Tropical forest soil microbial communities from Panama analyzed to predict greenhouse gas emissions - Panama Soil Plot 1 MoBio (SPAdes)... | ecosystem: Environmental > Terrestrial > Soil...
TCGCCCGCAGGGCGGCGATTCAGGCGAGTGGGTAACGCAGCTGGAGCGCTCCCCGCCCCCGACGACGGGCCCCGACCCGCCTCGCGCTCCGGCCTGGTGCTCCGCGCACGACGCGCGTCGACTACTCGGCGGCGTAGACCTCGACCTTCACGGGCGTGCAGTGATAACCGTTGCAGGGCACGAGGACGTCGAGGGGACAGTTGGACAGGCCGACGATGCAGTCCATCTCCGCCCTGAACTCCACGTAGTCGCCGGCTTTCGACACGGGTTCGTCGATGACCCAGCGGCCGCGTGCGCAGTCATGGTGGTAGTTCATGAAGAGGTCCATGGTGTCCGGAATGTCCTCGGGCAGGAGACCGTACGGGGCCACCGCCTTGCTGATGTTCTCGTGGCAGCCGTCGCGCGGCCCGACCCCGTACGACTCGTACAGGAAGCGATTGCACATGCGGTTGTGCGTGTCATGGACACCCTTCGGCTCGGGGGTCTCCTTCACGAAGGTCATCAGGGGACGGCACAGCGTCGACATGAGCGTGTCGCCTTCGGTGAGCTTGTCGCGCGGGACGTATTCGGCGCCGGGCTTCGGGACGTAGCGCGTCCGCGAATTGGACGTGGAGAGCTTCTCCCTCGGGTTATCCAGGTTGAAGACGGCCATGTCGACGACCTGCTTGCCCTCGAGGTCGGTGATGCGAAGCGTCTGCCCCTTCTTCACCACGAGGCCGAATCCGAGCTTCGGCGGGATGACGTGGTCGACGATACGCTTCATGGGAAAGCCTCCTGTGCAATGGCGCCGGGCGTGTTGGTCTGGAGCGGTACTATCCGGCCTCTCCTCGTCGCCGTCAAGAACGCGAGGCCCCGTGCTAGGCTAGGCCGCTTCTGCGCAATCCCGCTCACCTCAAGGAGGCGCTCGTATGAGGCAATGCCGCATGTCCGGGGTCGCATGCCTGGTGCTCGTCCTCGCGCTTCTCGCGCCTCGCCCCGCCGCGGCAGCGGAGACCATCCGCATCGGCTATCTCGGCCCGCTGACCGGCATCTTCGCGCAGGCGGGCAAGGACATGCTCGACGGCCTCAAGCTGTCGCTCGAGCAGGCCAATTACCAGGCGGGCGGCCGCAAGATCGAGCTCATCGAGGAGGACACCGAGGGAAGCTCGGCCACCGCCATCGCCAAGTACCGCAAGCTCATCGACCACGACAAGATCCACGTCCTCACGGGTGTCCTCCTCGCCAACGTGGGGCAGAGCCTCGTGCCCCTCATCGAGCGCGATCAGCTTCCCACCCTCTTTCTCACCACGCCCGACGAGCTGACCAAGCGCAAGATCGCCAAGTGGATCCTGCGCTCCAACTTCTCGGCGAGCCAGATCATGCATCCCCTCGGCGACTACGCGGCCAAGACCCTCAAATACCGTCGGGCGGCCACCATCGCCATGGACAACGCCTTCGGCCACGAAGAGATCGGCGGCTTCCAGCGCGTGTTCGAGGACGGCGGGGGTAAGGTGGTGCAGAAGCTCTGGGTGCCCCTCAACGCGCTCGACTTCGCGCCCTACCTCTCCCAGGTCCAGAAGGACGTGGACGCGGTCTGCGCGGTGTTCGTGGCGGGCCAGGCCGTGCGCTTCGTGAAGCAGTACGGCGAGTCGGGGCTCAAGGCCAAGACGCCTCTCATTGGTACCGGCGTGATGACGGATGAGAGCGCGCTCCGCGGCATGGGCGACGAGGCCGTGGGCATCGTGGGCGCGCTGCTCTGGAGCCCGACCCTGCAGAATCCTGCCAACCAGGTCTTCATGAAGCTCGCCACGGCCAAGGTGGGACGGACACCCGCCTACTTCACCGCCATCATGTACAGCTCGGGACGCTGGATCGCCGAGGCCGCGCAATCGCTGAACGGCCAAGTCGAGGACCGGGAGAAGCTCGTGGCGGCCATCCGCCGCGCCATCGAGACGGTGCCGGATCCGCGCGGCCCCATCAAGCTCGACGAGTACGGCAATCCCACCGAGAACGTCTACATCGTTCGCGTGGAGAAATCCGGCGGCAAGCTCGTCAACACCGTCATCTACACGTATCCGTCGGTGTCGCAGTTCTGGACCTACAAGCCCGAGGAGTTCCTGAAGACTCCCGCCTACTCGCGCGACTATCCGCCCGCCAAACCCTGAGCGAGGGCGTATGCGCGTCGGGTTCTTCTTCTGGCCATACACTCCCGAGTACACGGAGCGCATGGCGCGCCTCGGCGAGGCGCACGGCTTCGACATGGTCGGCATCGCGGACACCCCGGGCAACGCCATGGATCCGTGGGTCGCCATGACCCTGGCCGCTGCTGTCACCTCGCGCGTCCGCCTCGCCACGTGCGTGACCAACCTCGTTACCCGTCATCCCTCCATCACGGCCTCGGCGGCGGCGTCGGTGGACGCCGTCTCGGAGGGACGCAGCGTGCTCGGCATCGGGGCAGGTCATAGCGGCGTGGCGAACGTGGGCGGTGTGCCTGCGGGCCCCTCGTCGCTCCGCGAGGGCCTCACCTTTCTCCGCACCGCGCTCGCCGGCCAGCCCGCCTCGTGGCGGGGCGCCGCCACGCATCTGCCATGGGTGCGGCGGCCCGTGCCCGTCTACGCCGCCGCTTCCGGCCCGCAGGCGCTCCGGGTGGCGGGCGCCGCGGCGGACGGCGCCTTCGTGAACTATGGCCTCGGTGCCGAGGAGGTGGGTCACGCGCGCCGGCTCATCGAGGCGGGGGCGAGGGAAGCGAGACGCTCGCCCGCGGAGATCGACGTGTGGTCCATCGCTTGCCTCGACGTGAGCGCGCGTGGTGACACCGCCTTGGAGAAGCTCGGCAATATCCTGGGCTTCGTCGCCGCCTACATCCTCGGCCCCGACCCGGAAGGGCGCGGAGTGCCCGTGGAGCTCGTGCCCGCCGTGCGGGAGCTGCGCGCGAGCTACACCACGCGCCAGCGCGAGATGGATCCCAACCTGGTGAAGCGCCTGGGTCTCTTCGACTATCTCCGCGCGCGGCTCGCCGTGGCGGGGACGCCGGAGGACTGCCTCGAGCAGGTTCGTCGGGCGGAAGAGGCGGGCGCCAACCAGCTCATGTTCACGGTGAGCCTCGCGGCCGATCCCGTGGGCACCGTAGACCTCTTCGGCCGCGAGGTCTTGCCCGCGCTGCGCCGCTGAGCGCGCGACGAGCGCCTTGACGCTTCGGCGTCCGCTGGGGCACTCTTGTCGGCGCACCACCGGACGCGCGCAACTCCCACATCCAGGAAGGAGCCTCTCGTGGACACGTCACTGCTGAAGCCCGTTCCCGTCGGCCGACCCTCACTGTTCGATGTGTCGCGCTGTAGCGATCTCGACATCCTCGATGCCGATCTCGCCGTGCTCGGCGTCCCGTTCAGCGTTCCCTACGATCTGCTTCGCTCCACCATCTGTAGCACCGCGCCCCAGACCATTCGCGAGCAGTCGATGCGCTTCACCCCGCGCTATCAATCCCACTACGATTTTGACTTCGGCGGCGATCTCCTCGCCGGACGCCGAGTGGAGATCGTGGATTGCGGCGACGTGGCCACGAGCCCGGCCACCATCCCGGAGAACCCGAGCCGGACCACCGCGGTGGTCCGGAAGATCCTGGAGCGCCGGGCCATCCCCATCGTGCTGGGCGGCGAGCACTCCATTCCCATTCCCGTGATGCGGGCCTACGAAGGCTACGGGCCCATCCACATCGTTCACGTCGATGCCCATCTCGACTGGCGGGACGAGATCAACGGGATCAAGGACGGCCTGAGCAGCCCGCTGCGCCGGGCCTCCGAGATGCCCTGGTTCTCCGGCATGACCCAGATCGGCCTCCGCGGCTTCGGCAGCGCCCGCAAGGAGGAGTTCGACGCCGCCCGCAAGTACGGCAGCATCCTCGTGGGCGCGGAGGAGCTGCACCGGGTGGGCATCGACGAGATCCTCCGACGCATCCCGGCCGCCGAGCGCTACTACATCACCATCGATGCCGACGGCCTCGATCCCACCATCGCCCCGGGCGTGGCCGGCCCCGCCCCGGGCGGCGTGACCTATTCGCAGGTGACCAACCTCATCCGCGGGGTGGCGGCCAAGGGGCGCATCGTCGGCTACGACTTCGTGGAGGTGGTCCCCAGCGTTGATGTCAACAACATCACGAGCTACCTCGCGTGCCGGCTGATCCTCACCCTGCTCGGCGCGCTCTGCCACACGGGGCAGATCGGGAAATGAGCAACCGGACACCAGGATCTCGGACGACGCGCCGCCGGTTCCTCTACGGCACCGGCGTGACCACGGGTGCCCTGGCCCTGGGACGGCACGCGGCGGCCCAGAGCACGAAGAAGACCGATCTCGTCATGGCCCAGAGCGGCGACATCTCCAAGCTCGATCCGCATCTGAGCACCGCAGGCTTCGACGTGACGGTGACCTTCAACCTCTACGACCATCTCGTGAGCCGGCGCCGGGACAACAAGCTCTATCCGTCGCTGGCCACGAGCTGGGCCTCGCTCGCCCCCACCACCTGGCAGTTCAAGCTGCGCCCGGGCGTGAAGTTTCACAACGGCGATCCCTTCACCTCCGCCGACGTGAAGTTCAGCATCGAGCGCACCTACGACCCGCAGGCCAAGACCAACGTGTCGACGATCTTCACCAGCGTCGATCGCGTCGACACTCCGGATGCGCTCACCGTCAACTTCATCACCAAGAAGCCGGATCCGCTCCTCCCCGCCCGCCTCGCCTTCTACGGCGGCCAGATCATCCCCAAGAAGTACTTCGAGGCGGTGGGCGCGGACGAGTTCAACGCCAAGCCCATCGGGACGGGGCCCGTGAAGTTCGTGTCCTGGCGCAAGGACGACCAGTTGGTGTTCGACGCCGTGCCCGACTACTGGGGCGGCCGGGTGAACTTCAACCGGCTCGTCTTCCGGCCCATCCCGGAGACGTCGGCCCGCGTGGCTGCGCTGCTCAAGGGCGAGGTCGACATGATCTCGAAGCTGCCCCCGGACCAGATCGAGCAGGTTCGGAATCATCCCTCGACCAAGGTCGAGTCCGCGCTCTTCGCGGGGCAGTACGTGCTCGCGGTGAACTCGAAGCGGCCGCCGCTGGACAATCCGCTCGTCAAGCAGGCGCTGTCGCTGGCTATCGATCGCGAGGTGATCGTGAAGGAGCTGTGGCACGGCCAGGCCATCGTGCCCAATGGCCCGATCGCCAAGGGCGACAACCACTACAACGACAAGCTGCCGCCCCTCAAGCACGACCCGGCGGCGGCCCGGCAGCGCCTTCAGGCCGCCGGCTACAAGGGCGAGGAGATCGTGCTGGAGACCACCTCCGGCGTGGTGTCCAACGACAAGGCCATGTCGGAGGCCGTCATGGCCATGTGGCGCGACGTGGGCATCAACGCCAAGGTCGAGCTGATCGAGGCGAGCGTGCGAGCGCAGAAGATCCGCGAGCGAAGCCTCAAAGGACTGCTCTGGATCGAGCCCGCCTCCACCCTGGGCGATCCCGACGGCATGATGTGGCGGCTCCTCGCCCCCGGCGCCGTCTACGAGTATTGGCGCCAGCCGCGCTTCGAGGAGCTGGGTAACGCCGCGCGCTTCAGCCTCGACGAGAATTTCCGCGGCAAGGCCTACGCGGAGATGAGCCAGATCATCCTGGAGAACTTTCCCTGGATCCCCGTCATCCAGGCGAACGACCACTACGGGCTGCAGCGCTACGTGGAGTGGAAGCCGTACTCGAACCAGCAGATCGAGCTGCGCGCGTTCAACTTCCGCTTCCGTCAGGCCTGAGGGGGCGCGTCAGCTCGCCAGGGCGGCTACCGACAGGAGCTCGAAGACGAGGTTGGCCGCGAGCACGCCGGTGATGGCGCCCGGCCCGTCGTACGGCGGGGAGACTTCCACCAGGTCCGCGCCGACCAGCCGCAGGTGGCGGAGCCCGCGCACCAGCACGAGCGCCTCGTACGAGGTGAGCCCGCCCGCCTCCGGCGTGCCGGTGCCCGGGGCGTACGCGGGATCCACCGCGTCGATGTCGAACGAGCAGTAGACCGGTCCGCCTGCGAGCCGTTTGAGCCGCTCCACGACCGAGGCGGTGCCGCGCTCTTTGACGTCCTCGATGCGGATCACCTCGAAGCCGTGGGTGGCGTGGAAGTCGAAGTCCTCGGGGCCGTAGAGCGGACCGCGGATGCCCACCTGGATCGAGCGGCTCCCGTCGATGAGCCCTTCCTCCATCGCGCGCCGGAAGGTGCTGCCGTGGTAATAGGGCAGCCCGAAGTAACGGTCCCACGTGTCGGGATGCGCGTCGAAGTGGACGAGGCCGAGGCGCCCGTGCTTGCGCGCGAGCACGCGGAGCACGGCCAGCGTCACCGTGTGGTCGCCGCCCACACATAGAGGGATGGCCCCCGCGTCGACCACGGGCCCCAGCGTGCGCTCGATGGCCGCGAAGGTCGCCTCGATGGAGACGGGCACCGCGTCCACGTCGCCGCAGTCGGCCACGCGCAGCCGGTCGAAGGGATGGACTCGGAGACTCGAGTTCCACGGCCGGATGAGCGAGGATTGGTCGCGCACGTGCCGGGGGCCGAAGCGCGCCCCCGAGCGATACGAGCAGCCGCCGTCGAAGGGGATTCCGACCAGCGCCACGTCGAGACCGACGGACGAGGTGACGTAGGGCAACCGCATGAAGGTCGCGGGCTGGGCGAAGCGGGGCGAGGCGAAGCCGTCGCGCGGCTGGGGATGATCGGGAGTGGGCATGACGTGACGGATTATACGGAGTTTCGCGCGGCCGGCGGCTCCAGATCGGGAACGGCGGCGAGGAGCTCCCTCGTGTAGGGATGCGACGGGCTGCCGAAGATCCGCTCGGCGGGTCCGATCTCGCAGACCTCGCCGTCCCGCATGACCAGGACCTCGTCTGCGACCTGGCGCACCACCGCCAGATCGTGGGAGATCAGGAGATAGGCGCAGCCCGTGCGCTCCTTCTGCTCGAGGAGCAGCTCGAGGATGGTCGCCTGCACGGAGACGTCGAGGGCGGTGGTTGGCTCGTCGAGCACGACGAGGAGCGGCTCCGTCACGAAGGCGCGGGCGAGGGCGACGCGCTGTTTCTCGCCGCCGCTCAGCTGCGCCGGGTGCCGGTCGAGGTACGCCTCCGTGAGCCCCACCGCGCGTAGGGTGGCGAGGACTCGAGAGCGGCGGTCCTCGCGAGGTACGCCCTCGAGCACCAGCGGGCGGGCCACGATGTCGGCCACCGTCTTGTGCGGGTTGAGGGAGCTGGTTGGGTTCTGGAACACGATCTGCGCCCGCCGGCGGTAAGCGCGCAGGTGGCCGGCATCGAAGGCGCGAACGTCCGCTCCGTCGAACACGATCCGGCCCTGGGCGGCGGGGGTGAGGCGTAGGAGGGCGCGGGCCAGCGTCGACTTGCCGCTGCCGCTCTCGCCCACCACGGCGAGGACACGCCGCCTCGGCAGGCGGAACGATACGTCGCGCACCGCGCGCACGGCATGCGCCCGCCCGAGCCCGAGGAAACCGGCGCCGCGCCGATACTCGACGGAGAGCCGCGAGACCTCGAGGAGAGGACTGGCCTCAGCCGTTCGGTCGTGGGCCGCCCGCGTTGCGCGCTCGCCTGGGACGGCGCCGATGCGCGAAGGCTCCGCGGCAAAATGGCAGCGGGAGAGGTGGCCGCCCGATGACGGCGCCAGCAGCGCCGGCCTGCTCGAGCGACAGATGTCGGCCGTGAAGGCGCAGCGGTCGGCGAAGACACAGTGAGTGAAGCGCTGCGGATCTCGGGACGCCGTCCCGGGAATGCCCTGAGGCAGCCGGCGCGCGCCGATCCGGGGCACGGCGGCGATGAGTCCGCGCGTGTAGGGATGGCTCGGCTCCTCCAAAACCTGGGCGGCGGGACCCAGCTCCATCAACTCTCCCGCGTAGAGCACGCCGATGCGATCGGCGAGCTGCGCCACCGCGGCCAGATTGTGCGAGACGAATACGATGGCCGAGCGGATCTGGCGGTGCAGCGTGCGCACGAGGTCGAGGACGCGGGCCTGCACGATCACGTCGAGCGCGGTGGTGGGCTCGTCCATGAGGAGCACGTCCGGTTCGCCCGCCAGGGCCATGGCGATCATCACCCGCTGCTGCATCCCCCCGCTGAGCTGGTGCGGATGGGCGGCGGCCACACGCGGCGGGTCGTCGAGCTGGACCAGCCGCAGCAGCTCGTGGGTGCGCTCACGGGCCCGCGCGCCTTCCATGCTGAGATGGCGAGCCAGCACCTCAGCGATCTGAGCGCCCACTGTCATGGCCGGGTTCAGCGCGGTGGTCGGGTCCTGGTAGATCATGGCGATGCGCCGGCCCCGGACGTCGTCGAGCGTCTCCCGGCTCGCCCGCAGGAGATCTACCCCGCCGTGGAGGACGCGGCCGGCCTCGACCACGGCATTGCCGGGGAGGTAGCTCATCACGGCCAGGAGCGCGGTCGACTTGCCCGAGCCAGACTCGCCGACCAGCCCCACGACCTCGCTCGCATGCAGGGTCAGGCTGAGGTCCTTCACCGCGGGGTGGAGGACGCCTCCCACCGCGAAGCTCACGGTGAGGTTCTCGATCGCGATCAGCGGATCAGTCATCGCGGAATGAGCGCTGTACGTGAAGGCGATCGCGAAGCCCCTCGCCGAGGAGATTGAAGCCGATGACGGAGGCGCAGATGGCCAGGGCAGGGCCGAGGAGCGGCCAGAAGGAGACGCTGATGTACTTCTGCGCCTCGTTGATCATGACTCCCCAGTCCGCGTGGGGTGGCTGGGTGCCGAGGCCGAGATAGCTGAGCGCGGCCCCGCCCACCAGGGCGAAGCCGACATTGATGCTGCCCTCCACGATGATGGGGGCCCACACGCTGGGGAGAATCTCGCCGTACTGAATGTACAGCCCGCTCTCCCCGCGGGCGCGAGCCGCGGTGACGTAGTCGTGGCTCGCGGCGTCGAGCACGGCGCTCCGCACGATGCGGACGAACTTCGGCGAGGCGGCGATCCCGAGGGCGAGCACCGCCTGCACCAGACCAGGGCCGAGTCCGACGATGACGAGCAAGGCGAAGACGAGGGTGGGGATGGAGAGGAGCGCGTCGACGAAGCGCATGACGATCTGGTCGAGCCGGCCGCGATGGAAGCCGGTGGCGAGCGCGACGGGCAGGCCGATGGCGAGACCGAGCGCGGTCGCGCCGAAACCGAGGGTGATGGAGCGCCAGCCTCCCGCGAGCACCCGGCTCAGCACGTCGCGCCCGAACCGATCGGTGCCGAGGAGGTGCGCGGGACTGGGCGCGGCGAGCCGGTGGAGCAGGTCGACCTTCGACGGGGCGTACGGGCTGTACGCGAGCCCGACGAGAGCGACGGCGAGGGCAAGCACGGTCAAGCCTGCGCCGAACTCGAGATAGCGATTGACTCGCGGCAGTCGTGGGACGGGGGCGGCGACGAGCTGGTTCACGGACGGGCCATGCGCGGATTGAGCGCGGCCTGGGCGAGATCGGCGAGGAGGTTGGCCACCACGTAGACGGCGCCGATGACCAGTGCGGTGCCCTGCACGAGCGGGATGTCGCGGTTGGCCACGGCGTACACCATGAGCCGGCCCAGTCCCGGATACGCGAAGATCTCCTCCACGATCACGATGCTGCCCATGAGATAGCCGATGTCGAGGGCGAGCACGGCCACGGTGGTGCTGAGGCCGTTGCGCACGCCGTGCCGCCACAGCACCACGCGCTCGCGCAGCCCCTTCAGACGCGCGGTGCGGATGTAGTCGCTCGACAGCACCTCGAGCATGCCGGAGCGCGTCTGGCGCAGGAGATGGGCGATGAGTAGGAAGGCGAGTACCACGACGGGCAGCACGATGTGCGCGAGCCATCCCGCGAACGACTTCGCCAGCGGTTCGTAGCCGCTCGAGGGGAGGAGAGCGAGGGGCGGGCTCGCGAGGAGGATGATGAGGATCGGCGCCACTACGAAGTCGGGGATGGAGATACCGAGGTAGCTCGCGGTGAGGATCGAGACATCGAGCCGGCTGCCCCGCCGCGACGCCGCGGTCACGCCCAGGGGAATGGCCAGGGCGCCCGCGACCACGATGGTGATCAGGGCGAGAGCGAGGGAGTGGCCGAAGCGCTCGGCGATGATCGGGCCCGCCGGCTGATTCAAGGTGGTCGAGGTGCCGAAGGCGCCGCGCGGGATCCCGGCCAGCCAGTCCAGGTACTGAAGGGCGAACGGGCGATCGAGGCCGAGGCGCGTGCGCAGGGCGGCCAGCGCGTCGGGGGTCGCGCCCTCGCCCAGGATGGTGACGGCTGCGTCTCCGGGCAGGAGGTGCGTGCAGGCGAAGATGATCGCCGAGAGGATCAGGAGCGAGATCAGGCCATAGAGCACCCGGCGGGCGAGGAAGGCGGCACCCATGCCATCTCAGGCTTTGCGGCCAGGCGCCTCCGGCGAGAGCCAGCAGTTCTCCGCGCGCATCTCGGTGGTGATGGCGCGGGTCGGCCAGTCATTCACGTAGCTCTGCGTCGCGTAGAGTGAGTTGAAGAAGTTGGGAATGATGAAGGGGCCTTCGTCCCGGCAGAGGCGCTGGAGGTCGGCGTACACCTTCCGGCGCTCGCCGCGGTCGGACACCTGGCGTCCCTGCCCGATGAGCTGCTCCGCCTTCTTGCCGGGCTCCGTCTTCACCCAGCGTCCCTCGTCGATGCCATAGACGGCTGAATAGAGCTTGCTCAGGATGGCATCCTCCGTGGGTCGAGTGCCATAGTTGCCCACGTAGGAGGCCACGCCCTTGTTCCAGATGGTGCTGCCGTAGCGCGCGTTGTCCATGAGCTCGATGTTGAAGCGAATGCCGATCTGCTCCGCCATGGCCTGCACCACCACCGCCGTCTTCTCGCGCGAGGCGGGGCTGTTCGACACGACCAGTCGATGCTCGAAGCCGCTGCCGTGCCCCGCTTCCTTCAGGAGCTGGCGTGCCTGCGCGAGGTCCGGCTTGCGCAGGGGGATGGTCTTGTCGAAGTACTCATAGGCGGGGGAGATGGGCTGGTCGTCAGCGGGCGTGCCTACGCCCCCGGTGATGGCCTCGCTCATCTGCGGTCGGTCCATGGCCAGGCGCAGCGCCTTGCGCACGCGCGGGTCGTCGAAGGGCGGCCGATCGGCATAGAGCACGACGTTGTTGAAGGTGCCGCCCGTGACCTGCACCGCCTTCACGCCCTTGATGCCGCCGACCCGCTTGAAGGCGTCCGACTCCACCTCGCCGATCACGTCGACCTCGCGGTTCTCGAGAGCGGCGATCTGAGACGTCGTGTCGGGGAGCACGCGCAGCACGAGACGATCGAGATAGGGCCGGCCCGACCGGAAGTAGCGCGGGTTCCGCTCCATCACCACGCGTTCGTTGGCCACGAACTCCTTCAGCACGAAGGGGCCGGTGCCGTACACCGTGGTGTCGAGCTTGCCGAAGTCGGCGACGCCGCGCTCGGACACGATGCGCGCCATGGAGCTGGCCAGCGCCTTGGGCAGGTCGGCATAGGGCGAGGCGAGGTCGATGCGCACGGTGCGGCGATCCACCGCACGCACGGAGGCGATGGGGCCCAGCTCCGCCTTGTAGGGCGCGGCCGTCTTCGGGTCGAGGATCTTCTCGATGGTGGCGACCACGTCCCCGGCGCCGAGGGCGGAGCCGTCGTGGAAGCGCACGCCGTCTCGGAGCACGAAGGTCCACGTGGCGCTGTTGGCCCCTGCCGTGTACGACTCCGCGAGATCGCCTTCGACCCCGCCGGTGGCGGTGAGGCGGGTCAGGTTGTTGTACAGATTCACCGTGCTTCGCCACTCGTTGCCGAAGATGCCCATGATGGGATTGAGAGTGCGCAGGTCCTTGTAGAGCGCCACGGTAAGCTGCCCGCCCAGCTTGGCCTGGCCGTGCGCCGTGCCGCGGAGGACGTTGGGAAGGAGGAGGGCGCCGGCGCCGGAGGTGACGAGGTCGCGGGTGAAGCGGCGTCGGGTCACGCCTACCGATCGATCGGTCTCTCCGCTCATGGCTCGCCTCCTCCACTCACGCCACACACGTCGAGCATGCACAGCATGTAGACCTTGATCATGTCGAGGTAGTCCGCGACGTCGACCTTCTCGTCGGGCATGGTGTTGTACTTCCCCCCGGGGCCGCACACGATGCCCTGCATGTGCGCGCGGTGGAGCAGATGTGCGGCGTCCGTGCCGTAGAAGCAGTAGGGGCGCACGGCGCCCAGCGGCTGCGGTGTCCCGCGCACCTCCTGGTAAGCCCGGCTGATCACGCCCACGATCGAGGCGTCCCGCGGCACCTCGAAGGGCAGCATCTTCGGGCGCGGACCGGCCTGCCCGCCGGGGTCGCGCAGCACCTTCGACTTCAGGCCGGGCATGGCGCGCTCCAGCTCGTCG
>Ga0209465_10001081_pt1 | contig 12342 bp, 11 predicted proteins | sample PanSoiPlot1MoBio_FD_188321 | JGI IMG/M metagenome (GOLD analysis project Ga0209465, IMG submission 188321) | Tropical forest soil microbial communities from Panama analyzed to predict greenhouse gas emissions - Panama Soil Plot 1 MoBio (SPAdes)... | ecosystem: Environmental > Terrestrial > Soil...
CTGGACGGTTCAGCCGAACCGTTCCTGCAGCTCCTCGATGCTGCGGGCGTCCGCAAGCTTCGCCGGCGCCGACGCTATCTCAAGATCACCAAGACGGTCGAGGTGATCGAGGCGGACCGCCGCATCGGCATTTATCCGGCCGACGAATTCCAGGTTCAGTGCTATGTGGATTTCCCGCACCCACTGGTTGGACGGCAGCAGATTGAAATGGCGGTCCAGCCTGATTCATTCCGCAGCTTACTTGCCCGCGCGCGAACCTTCTGCTTTGAGCGCGACATTGAGCCTCTACGGTCGATGGGGCTGATCCGCGGAGGTTCGCTCGACAATGCGATTGTCCTCACCGACAACGGCGTTTTAAACGGATCGCTCCGCTATGCCGACGAATTTGGCCGCCACAAAGCGCTCGATCTGATCGGCGACCTCGCCTTGGTAGGCCTGCCACTGCTCGGCCGTGTCGAAGCCCACAAAGCTGGCCACGCGCTTCACACCCAGTTGGTCAGTCGGGTTCTTTCCGATGCTTCCAGTTGGATCGTTACCAGCGCCGATGCGCTCCCGGTCGAAGCTCTGGCACTTGCCGGAGCGCCCGCGGCGGACTGACTGCCGGCTAATTTTGCGCGCCTGGTTCCTCTGGCTGGTCATCGTCCTGGCTTGCCGGCCGGGCGGACGATCCCAACGGCTGGCTATTTGGCCCGATATTTTGGTTATAGGCCTCGCGCAGCACGCCGCTTTCATCCTCGTAAAAAAAGCGCCGGCCGGTGTTTCCCGGAATCATCGGCCGCGCCACCATCGCAAAGACCGTCACCCGGTCGGTGCCGTTCACCGCCGGCCGGTACTCGAACATGTAACCCTTGTGAACCGGCGTAGCCCGAATCAGCCGCGAATCCTTGATCAGATTGGCTCGCGTGCAATCGCCACTGCCAGGCCCTAGTGCGGTTAGAGACGCTGGGTAACCCTGGGCGGGACATTTTTCCGCGTAAGTCTTCAGGGCACTCTCGTAGGTTTTCATCATGTCGATCGCGGCGGTTTCGTTAGCGGGGACGTCGCGGCTAAACATGTTGCGAACCATGAAAAACATGAAAAGGAAATAGAGCGCCGTTAGGCCAACACCCGCATACCCAAGCACCAGCCCGGCCAGCGCCATTCCCCTGCCTGCCATTTGGCCCGCCCTGCGCTTGATATCCGCGAGAGCCAGGTGTCCCAAAATAATGGCGGCAATCGAAGCCGGCGCGCACATGAACAGGACCCCGCACACGAGGCTAGCAATCGCTTTGTTGCTTTGCGCTGGCTGCTGCCAGCTTCCCGGGGTCGGTCCTATCTTTGGTACGGGCTGCGCCACGCCGCAATAGGGACACATTTCCACGAAGTCGGCCAGGTTTCCCTGGCAATTGGTGCAGGCTTTCAACTTCGCTCCTCCGGAGTCAACTTCAAGAGGCAAGAAGACTTCGCGTTTCGTGCCGAGACTGTAATGGAATTTTGGCTCTTCGTCTATGGCTGGATTGTCAAAGCGTCAAGGGCGGGAGAGAATAGCCGGACTATGGCGAATAAAGATGTGGCAATCGTGATTCTGGCGGCCGGAAAAGGCACGAGACTGAAGTCTGCTCTGGCCAAGGTTTTGCATCCGGCGGGCGGAAAATCCCTGATAGAACAAGTCCTAATTGCCTGCGCGCCCCTGAAGCCGAAAAAACTCATCGCGATTGTCGGCCATCAATCCGAACAGGTTGCCAAGACTATCGAACGCTACGATGTTGAAACCGTGCTGCAGCAGCCGCAAAACGGTACGGGCCACGCCATGCTCGTTGCCAAACGCGCCCTCGGCAACGCCAAAATTGTAATCGTACTGCCGGGTGATGCGCCGCTGATTCGCACCGCAACGTTGCAAGCTCTGCTTAACACGCATCGCACCGGCAATGCTGCGGCCACAATCCTCTCCGCGGTTTTGGCTGACCCCAGTGGTTACGGCCGAATCGTCCGAAAATCGGAAACGCAAGTCGGCGCGATCGTGGAAGATTCTCGGCTCAGGCCGGAGCAGCGAGAGCTGAACGAAATCAATTCCAGCATCTATTGCTTCACGCTGGCGAAATTGTGGCCGGCGCTGGCCAAGGTCAAACCGAACAACAAGCACCGCGAAATATATTTGACCGACGCGATTGCCTTGCTCGCCTCGGGTGGCGAAGCGGTGCTGGCGCAGATCGCCGCCGACGCCAGAGAAGTTCTGGGCAGCAACACACGTGCCGACCTGGCTGAGGTGGACCGGATTTTTCGCGAGCGGAAACGCGAAGAACTGATGGCCGCCGGCGTGACGATTCAGCTCCCGGAAACCGTTCTGATCGATCCAGACGTAACCGCGGGCGAAGATTGCACGCTGGAACCGGCGGTGCAGCTGCTCGGCAAAACCAAGCTTGGCGCCCGCTGCAAAATCGGTACCGGATGCGTGCTCGACGATGCCGTTCTGGGCGATGACGTAACCGTTCGCGTTCACTCGCTGCTCGAAGAAAGCCGGCTGGACAATGGCACGATGGTTGGCCCTTTCGCGCGGCTCCGCCCCGGTACTCATCTTAAAGCCGGCGCGCGGGTCGGCAATTTTGTGGAAACCAAAAAGGCTGTCATTGGTGAAGGCACTAAAGTGCCCCACCTCTCTTACATCGGTGACGCTAAGCTCGGCGCCAAGACCAATGTCGGCGCTGGCACGATTACCTGCAACTACGATGGCGTGAGCAAGTACCCGACCATCATCGGCAACAAAGTCTTCGTTGGCAGCGATTCGGTGCTGGTTGCTCCGGTGCGCATCGGCGATGGCGCGTACATCGCTGCCGGTTCTACCATCACCGAAAATGTGCCGGGCGATGCGCTCGGCATTGCGCGTGGGCGTCAAGCAAACAAGAAAGGCTGGGCCGCCAAAAGGCGAAGGGAATTGGCCGCAGATCCAGAGCGCTCTAGGTCCGCTCGCCGGAAAATCCGCAAGGCCAAGAGGCGCCGCCGCCGCTAGGCAGGTGCGTTTACACGCCAGTCATTGAAACCTGTTATTTCTAGTGTTATCTTCCGCAGCAACACGTATTCCTGCAAGGAGTCTCCATGGGCAACTGGGTAAACTGGCTGCTGGTCATCGCGGGTGTGCTCTGCGTAGCCGGCGAACTGGCCCTGGGAGCGCTGACCGGATTCGACCTCGCCCTTGTCGGCGCGTCGCTCGCCGCGGGCGGCATGGTTGGCCTGATGGTTCAATCGTGGCACGCCGGGTTGATCAGCGCCGCAGTTTTCGCGTTGCTTTATTTCGCCCTGTTTCGTCGCTGGCTGAAAGCGAAATTGCACGTCAAGGAACAAGCTTCCAACGTGGACGCCGTCGTCGGGAAAACTGGCGTGGTGACGAAACGCATCGGGCCAGCGCACGATTGCGGCCTGGTAAAAGTCGGCAGCGAAGAATGGCGCGCCGAACTTGCGCAGCCCGAAACCGCGGCGAGAGAAATCGGTGCGAACGTGCAGATTATTTCCGTCGAAGGCGTAACCCTGAAGGTTCAGTGAGGTCATGGAAACAATGGATAACCCAGTCTCGTTTTTCCTGCCGATCTTGTTAGGGGCATTCCTGCTGGTCACGCTGATCGTGATCATTCGCGCGGCGCGCATTGTCAACCAGTATGAAAAAGGCATCGTCATGCGGCTTGGAAAGTTTCACGGTTTGGCGCCATCCGGGCTAACCATCATCATGCCGTTCACCGACACCCTGCTTCGCGTGGACATGCGCGAGCAGGTCATCAGCGTGCCGCCGCAAAAGCTCATCACCAAAGACAACGTCACGGTAGAGGTCGATGCCGTCGTCTATTACAAGGTCGTCGATCCCTTAAAGTCGCAATTTGAAGTGCAGGATTTTGGCTACGCCTGCACCACGCTGGCGCAAACCAACCTGCGCAACCTGATCGGAGACCGCACGCTCGATGAAACGCTGGTGGCCCGCGATGCCATTAACACCAACCTTCGCCATGTGCTCGACGAGGCGACCAACAACTGGGGTGTCAAAGTCACTCGCGTCGAAGTGCAGAAAATCGATCCACCGCGCGACATCACCGAAGCCATGTCCCGCCAGATGAAAGCGGAACGTGACAAGCGCGCAGCTGTGCTCGAATCCGAGGGTATCAAGCAAAGCCAGATTCTCCAGGCCGAGGGCGTGAAGCAATCGGAAATCCTCAAAGCCGAAGGCGACGCACAGGCCCGCATCACGCGGGCCAACGCCGAAGCGGAAGCCATTCGCCTTGTCTCCACCGCCGCAGAAACTTTCTTTAAAGATCGCGCGGAAATCATGCGTCGCTTGGAAGTCCTGAACAATACCCTCGCGCAAAACACGAAGTACATCGTTCCCTCCAATGCTGGCCTGGTGAACGTCCTTGGCCTCGACGGTGCGGTCGGCGCTGCCGCAGCCGGCGCCGCCGGGGCCATGGCTCCAAAACCTTCAGGCAGAACGTAAGCGCGCTGTCAGTTTGTTGCGCGACCGGCGACGATGGCGCACAGGTAACGTGATGACTACCAAGGTTGAGAAATCCGCCGCAAGGTTACTTCGGCGAGCCCCCGGTTTATTCCATTGGGGTTGACAATGTCGACATGCTCTTTGACGAGTTCAAGGGCCGCGGCGCCCATATCGTCGAACCGCCGACAATCCGCGCTTATAAATGTTCCGAAATGGTGGTGGAAGACAAGCTCGGCTTCCGTCTGGCCTTCGCCCAGGATATTTCTGACCAAGGTTGAACTCGCAAGCCGACCTGCGGGTGCGGCTAAGTCCAATATCTGCCGTCGGTTACCTCTGTCATTCGGTGTTCACAACTTTTTACAATCGTTTGCGGCCATTTGACACATTCCTTTTCCGAGCGCTTATATTCGGTAACGTCCTAGAAGCTTGCAGGCCAGCCTTAGGTCGAAGCGGAATGAGGGTAATGTCCTTTATGAAGTCCAATACAGCCGGGAAAAAGCGCACGAGCGACCGCACGCGGCTACTGCTCACGCTCGAGCTTGCGATCATCCTCCCGGCGGTTTCGCTGATGGCGTTCAGCGTGTGGAACCTGCACAAGATTCAGCGCGACAAGGCCATCGAAGCCGCCATCCAGCGCGATTTCACTTATGTTCTGGGATTCGCAGAAAAGAAAGCGTGGCATAAAGCGGCCGGCATACTGAACCCAGTCCGGCAAGAATTCCCTTCTTGTAACAGCCCTGGAAGCGATATCAAAAAGCAGCTCGATAAGATCCTTGCGGAGCATCCTGAATTTTTGTACGTCGCTCTCTACGACAAAGACACCGACCTTTTGCTGTGGCGTTTCCAGGAACGGCATGCTGCCGACGAAGCATGGCACAAACGATTGACCGACACCATGACGATGATCGACAAGTGGCTTCCCTTCGAGGCTCCAGACATGGTTCACAGGGTACGAGTTGGAGGTGAGAAAGACGAAATGCCGTTTGGATTCGAGGGCGGCTGGGTGGAACGTGACGACGACCACTACTATTGGAATTTTGGCTACTTCATTCCGGCAGCTGCGCCCCGCGACGATGTGTCTTTGGGTCTGGTCGGTTTCGATCCGGAGTATCTCCGCAATAGCTTCTTCCCTGGTGTAATAACCGACGTTTTGAGCAGCAAAAACACCGCTTTGCGATCCGACGCGAATCCTCCGGCGATGATGATTCGGCCCGCTAAGAGTTACATCCCATGGATTACCTCTTCGGGCTGGGATGGCGGTAAGCCCGAAATGGAGCGGCCATTGGTCAATGTGTTTCAAGGCATGGTTCTCGGGATCAAATACCCCGGCACGACGATTGCTGCGATTGGCGCGAAGTTCCTACGCTACAACTACATCGTTCTGGGAGCGCTTTCATTGCTAATGGCAGGAGGCGTGTATATGGCGTACCGCAATATATCCCGCGAAATGAACCTGGCGCGGCTCAAGTCTGACTTCGTAGCCAACGTTTCGCACGAATTGCGCACCCCGCTCGCACTAATCCGTCTCTATGCGGAGACGCTCGAACTTGGCCGCCTCACCGCCAAAGAAAAATACCAGGAATATTTCCGCATCATCCGCGAAGAAAGCGAACGCCTCAGCGCTCTTATCAACAATATTTTGGATTTTTCGCGCATTGAAGCCGGCCGCAAGGAGTACGAGTTCAAGGAGACCGACCTGGGCGAGCTGGTTCGAACCACGCTTGAATCCTACCGCTTCCAAATCGAACAGAACGGATTCGCCTTCGAAGAGAACATCGCCGCCGACATTCCCCCGGTAAACGTGGATCGCGAAGCCATCGCGCGCTCGCTGCTGAACCTCGTCAACAACGCGCTCAAATATTCCAAAGACCAGAAGTACATAGGTGTCAGCCTGTATCGCGCCAACGGAAGCGTCAACCTCGAAGTTCGCGATCGCGGCATCGGCATTGCTCCGGCCGAGCAGGAAAAGATTTTCGAAAAGTTCTACCGCTGCGGCGACCCGCTGGTTCACAACACAAAGGGCTCCGGACTTGGCCTCTCGCTGGTACGCCACATCGCGCAAGCCCATGGCGGAAATGTGTCGGTCGAAAGCGCGCCGCAAAAGGGCAGTATATTCACCATCGCTTTGCCGATCGATCCGCATCCGCGCCAAGGGCAGGCCACGGCATGAGGTCCTGGCGCCATATGCGGCTGGTAAGTGAGGGTTCGTCCGAGAAGGAGAGTTCATGGGCACAACGAAAATATTGATCGTCGAGGACGAACCAAATATGGTCGCCGGCCTGCGCGATAACTTCGAGTTCGAAGGTTTTCAGGTCGCGACCGCACTCGATGGCATGGAGGGACTCGAGCAGGCCCTCAAGAGTTCCCCGGACCTGGTCATTCTCGATGTCATGATGCCCAAAATGAGCGGTCTCGACGTTTGCAAGCAGCTCAAAGCCAAGCGGCCCTCCATTCCAATCATCATGCTGACGGCGCGCGGCCAGGAAGTCGACAAAGTAGTCGGGCTCGAGCTCGGCGCCGATGATTACGTCACCAAGCCTTTTTCCATCCGCGAACTGCTGGCCCGCGTGAAAGCCGTTCTGCGGCGCACACAAACTCTTCCGCAGGAAATGGACCGCTACGCCTTTGGCGACATCGAAGTCGATCTTCGCGGGTACCAGGTCCGCCGCGGCGGCAAACAAGTCGAATTCTCGGGAAAAGAGTTCGAGCTTTTGAAATATTTTTTGTGTCATTCCGGTCAAACCCTGAGCCGCGATCGCTTGCTCGATGAAGTCTGGGGTTACGAAAATTATCCGACGACCCGCACCGTCGACACGCACATCGTGCGCATTCGGCAAAAGCTTGAACCCGTGCCCGAAGATCCGCGTTATTTCCTCACCGTGCACGGCGTTGGTTATAAGTTCGTTGGCTGATTTCTGGCACAGTCGAAGAAAGGTTCAAGGTTCGAAATGTACGAGATGTGGCTCAGTCAAATTGCCGGCGTGGCGGTCCCGGAGCCGCAAGATGTCCAGCTTACGCTAGCGCAAGATCCAGAAAATCTTCTCGGCGCGAAGGAATACCGCGAACGAATCCGCTCCCTCGAAGAAGAATTATCCGCAATCCGCCGCGAGCAATCTTCGATCCACCGCAGTTTCTTCGAAGCCGCACAAATTCAGCGAAGGCTGTGCGCTCCGCGTCAGTTTCATTCGCGCGAATTCGAAGTCGCGGGGGAGATCTTTCCCGTCCGCCATCTTTCTGGCGATTTCTTCAAGGTCATCGAACTAGGCTCGGCTTTGGGCGTTGTTATCGGCGATATCGCGGGCAAGGGATTGAGCGCCGGCATCTGGATGCCCTATCTGATTTCTCTTATTCACTCCTGCGCCCAAAGGCATCCCGATCCCGCCGTCGCCATCGCCGCCGCCAACCGCGAACTCTGCTCCGGTTGTGGTGAACCGCCGCTGGCCGCGGTCTTTTTTGCAAGGCTCGACCGGGCGACAGGTGAAGTCTCCTATTGCAACGCCGGCCTGCCGTCGCCGCTGATCCTTGAACGCGACAATGGTGTCGCGTATTTGCAGGAGGGCGGCCCGATGCTCGGTGCCACCTCGGTCGCAACGTTCTACACAGGCCGAGCGAGAATGGAACACGGCGACACCTTGATCGCGTGCTCCGACGGTGTAACCGAGTGCGAGAACTCCCGCGAACAGGAGTTTGCTTTGGCCGGACTCTCGAAAGCCGCCCGCGCATTCGGAGACGGCAGCGCCAGTCAGACACTTTTCTCGACGCTGGGCGCGGTGCTCGATTTTGCGGACGGCCGCGCGCTCCGCGACGACCTGACGCTGCTGGTCGCTCAGCGATTGGCGGGGCCTCGGATTTTGCATTGAGTTCGCGGCGTGCCGGCTCGCAACCAGCCGGCAAGGCCAAGACCCGTTTCCTGGTTGACGAAAGGTGATCGGCGCTTCGAGGTCGGGAGCATCGCGATCTTGGAGCCGACGCTTGAGGTGTGTCCGTTCGGGCCCGGTTAGGAGGAGTCGTTATGGCCGTGACGATGAATTCAGTTCTGTTGGGCGATTCGGCGGTGCGCAGCGCTATGCTTCGAAGGGCGTTTGGCGATTACCCTGAGCTGTTCAGCACCTTTTACCGCTCGCAGTATCGCTACGTGTTAAGAATCTGCCAGCGCTATCTCTGGCGGCACGAAGATGCAGAAGACGCCGCCGCTGAAGTCTTTCTGAAACTACATACGCTCGAGACTGAAGAGAACCCGATTCAGTCGCGCTCCTGGCTTTCTAAAGTTACCGGCCGCCATTGCATCGATAAGCTCCGCAAGGCGAAAGTCGAAACCAGTCGCACCGCGGAAGATGTCGAGTGCGACGGTCTGCCGGAGAGCCTCGATGGTTCGCCGCTTTCTCGCGTGCTGCGCCGTGAACAACAGGAAAACGTCCGCGAAGCGTTGCGCCGCCTGCCACGCGAATACCGCATCCTGCTGGTTCTGCACTATTATCGCCAACTGACCTACGCCGAAATCGCTGCCGCTCTCGGCAAACAGATGCCTGCTGTCAAGACTGGCGTCTTCAGAGCCAAGCGTTTGCTTCGCCAACACTTGCTGGGCGCTGCAGCAAACTGAAGCACGAGAAATTCCCTGGCGCGGCTGCCGGCACGGCAAAACACAAATGACAGTCCGAAGCGCCGACGAAACGGAAATCGACCAGTTGGCCAGAATCTGGTACGACGGTTGGCACGATGCCCACGGGCGCATCCTGCCGGCCGAACTCACTCGCGATCGCACACTCGAAAGCTTCAAAGCCAGGCTGCGTGAAGCACTCCCAGATGTACGCGCCACCGGTTCGCCTGGAGAGCCAACCGGATTTTGCATCCTCAAGAAGGATGAGCTTTATCAGCTCTATGTCTCCGCACCATGGCGCGGAACAGGGGCCGCCGCAGCCCTGGTTCACGACGCAGAAGCCCGCCTCGCCGAACGTGGCGTCGAGAAAGCCTGGCTCGCCTGCGCCATCGGAAACGAGCGGGCCGCCAGGTTCTACGAAAAAAGCGGATGGCGTCGGGTCGGCAAAATGATCAGCGTTCTAGAAACCGCCGCAGGGCCGTTTCGGCTGGAAGTCTGGCGCTACGAAAAGGTTCTTGCCCGATCTGCGTAGCGCTTTTCCTCGGCGCCTCGCGCCTGAACTGGGGCTCGGGTGAATGTGCTAAAATGAAGTTTCCCCAATGCCACCGGGAGCCACAACACCATGAAATTCGGAGTCGTAGTCTTTCCGGGCTCGAATTGTGATCACGACGCGTTCTACGCCATCGGCAACATCCTGAAAAAGCCGGTCGAGTTTATCTGGCACCAGTCGCAAGACCTTGCGGGCAGCGACGCGGTTATCCTGCCCGGCGGCTTTTCCTACGGCGACTATCTCCGCACCGGCGCCATCGCCCGTTTCTCGCCCGTCATGAAGTCGGTTGAAAAATTCGCAAGCAGCGGCGGCGTGGTTCTCGGAATTTGCAATGGCTTTCAGATTCTCTGTGAAGCTGGCCTTCTACCTGGCGCCTTGATGCGCAACTCCGGACTGCGCTTTATCTGTCGCCACGTTAACATTCGTGTCGAAGAGACCGACACGCCCTTCACCTGCGCCGCAAGCAAAGGCCAAATTCTGAAAATTCCGATCGCCCACAGTGACGGCAACTACAACGTGGACTCGGCCACCCTGGCCGAACTCGAGCGCAACCGCCAAGTCCTGTTCCATTACACGAATCCGGATGGAACCGATGACGCCTTGGGCAATCCCAACGGCTCAATGCACAACATCGCGGGCATCTGTAATCGCGAACGTAATGTCGCCGGCCTCATGCCCCATCCGGAGCGCGCCGTCGAATCCGCCCTCGATTCATCGGATGGGCTGGTGATTCTCAAGTCCATGGCGGAAGCGCTGGTGGGCGCGGCGAAGGCCACGGCCTGAGCAAATGTCGAAGTTGAAGGCAGCCTTTACCGCCAAACTGCAACGGAGCCCGAACAAGGGCGGCTGGACTTACTTGGTCTGGCCGCAATCGGTTAGGTTTTTCGGCACGCGTGGCTTGGTCAAGGTTCGCGGAAAGATTGACGGGCGGGCCTTCCGCAGCTCCTTCATGGCGCTGGGCGACGGCAGGCATAAGCTGCCAGTCAGGGCGGACATCCAGAAAGCGATCGGCAAGAAAGCCGGTCAAACGGTCAGGGTGGTTTTGCAGGAACGGATTGAAAGCTGAAATCGAGCCGCCGCTGGGATTGAAGCAAAGGATTTCGATGGCCACAGCAAGCATGGAAATCAAGGTAACGCCGGAAATTGCGGCGGAACATGGGGTAACCGCGGAAGAGTACGCGCGCATCCAGAAAATTCTCGGCCGCGACCCCAACATCACTGAACTCGGAATCTTCTCCGTGATGTGGAGCGAGCACTGCTCCTACAAATCCAGCAAAGTGCATCTCAAGCGCCTGCCGACGCGCGGGAAACTCGTCGTGCAGGGCCCGGGCGAAAATGCCGGCGTCGTGGACATTGGCGACGGCCTGGTTGCTGCCTTCAAGATCGAATCGCACAACCATCCGAGTTACGTCGAGCCATTTCAAGGAGCAACCACCGGCGTCGGCGGAATCCTCCGCGATATCTTCACCATGGGCGCGCGCCCCATCGCCGTGCTCGATTCGCTGCGATTCGGCGAAATCACTGCGAATTCAAAAACGACGGATCCGGAAGCAAAAGCCAACCGCCGTATCCTTGACGGCGTAATCCGCGGCATCGCCAACTACGGCAACTGTTTTGGCGTCCCTACGGTCGGAGGAGAAGTCAGTTTCGAACCCTGCTACTCACAGAATCCTCTGGTCAACGCGCTGGCGCTCGGCATCGCCCGCAAAGAAGAGATTTTTTTGGCCAAGGCCAAAGGCGTCGGCAATCCCGTCATTTACGTCGGCGCAAAAACCGGTCGCGACGGCATTCACGGAGCATCTCTGCTCGCGTCGGCCGAATTCACTGAACAATCCCAGCAGAAGCGGCCCAACGTGCAAGTCGGCGATCCCTTCATGGAAAAGCTGCTGCTCGAGGCCTGCCTGGAAGCGATGCGCACCGGCGCGGTTGTCGCGATTCAGGATATGGGCGCAGCTGGCCTCACCTGTTCCACCATGGAAATGGCTTCGCGCGGCGGCACGGGAATCGAAATTGACCTCTGCAAAGTTCCGCAGCGCGAAACCGGTATGACGCCGTATGAAATCATGCTCAGCGAATCGCAGGAGCGCATGTTGCTGGTCGCCGAGCGCGGCCGCGAAAGCGAAGTCCTCGAGGTCTTTAAGAAGTGGGGGCTAGATGCCGTCGTAATCGGCGAAGTAACAGACGGCGAGTTGGCGGTCGTTAAGAATCACGGCGCGATCGCCGCCGAAATTCCCGCGCACCCGCTTGCCGAAGAAGGGCCGGTCTACCATCGTTCGCTCGCGCCACCGCCTCAGCGGGTTGAAAGCGAAAAAGACCGGTTCGAGTTCGCTCGAGAAGGCAAAAACCTCACGGAGAATTTCAAGAAGCTGCTGGCTTCACCCGAAATTGCTTCGAAGCACTGGATCACCGAACAGTACGACACCTCCGTGCGCACCAACACGCTTGCCGGCCCAGGCGCCAGCGATGCCGCGGTCGTTCGGATCAAGGAATCGGAAAAGAACGGCATCATGAAAGCCTTGGCGCTAGCCACCGACGGCAACGGCCGCTGGTGCCAGCTCAATCCGAAGCTCGGCGCGATGCACGCCGTGGCCGAAGCCGCCCGCAATGTCGCCACTAGCGGCGCGCGTCCAATCGCCGCCACCAACTGTCTGAACTTCGGTAGCCCGGAAAAACCCGAAGTCATGTGGCAATTCTCCCAGGCGATAGATGGTATCGCCAGCGCCTCGACCGCCCTCGGCACAC
>Ga0209465_10001085_pt1 | contig 12314 bp, 9 predicted proteins | sample PanSoiPlot1MoBio_FD_188321 | JGI IMG/M metagenome (GOLD analysis project Ga0209465, IMG submission 188321) | Tropical forest soil microbial communities from Panama analyzed to predict greenhouse gas emissions - Panama Soil Plot 1 MoBio (SPAdes)... | ecosystem: Environmental > Terrestrial > Soil...
CGCCGCCGTGGCCGCGGTCGGCACGCTCCCCGCCGATCTCTTCGCCGACACATTGGCGGCCATGACGGATCGTCAGGTCCTTCGGCTGGCGCCAGAGATGACAGCTCGCCGGGGGAGCACTACGCTTACCGGTGATGACCGATCGACGCAGTGAGGTCGCGGAGCTCCGCCGACAAATGGCGGACGCCGACCAGGAGATACTGCGGGGGATTCTGCGCCGCGCGCGGTTGGCTCGCCAAGTGGGCGAGCTCGAGTCGAGACAACCCGGCTCGCTCGCACCCGCGCCCGAGCGCGATCTGATTGGGGAGCTCGAGCAACAGGCGGGGGGCGAAGAGCTGCCGTTCGATATCGTGCGCGCGCTTTTCCGTCACATTCACGCGACCACGAGCTCGCTCGAGCAGCCGTCGCGCATTGCGTACGTCGGACCCGAGGGCGGCTTCGGGCAGCTTGCGGTACAGCGCCGCTTCGGGCGGGTCGCTCCTCTGGTTTCGACGGAGGCGCCCGATTTGGCGTTGGATCAGGTGCAGCGGCGGCGCGCCGATTTTGCGGTGTTTCCTTTCGAATCGTCGATGGAGGGGCCGCTTCAATCCGCGATCGAAGCGATGGCCGAGAGCGAGCTCTCGCTCATCGCCAAAATCGAATTGGTGCCCAATCTGTCGCTGATGAGCCGCAGCGGACACGCGGACGACGTGGCCAAGGTCTACGTTTTTGCCTCCGACCGCGTTGCCGCGCAGCGATATCTGGCTTCCCTCATGCGCGCGTCGGTGGTCGACGCGCGTTCCCCGCTCTCCGCGTGCCAGCTGGCGCTGGAAGATCCTTCCGGAGCCGCATTGGTTCCGCATGAGACGGGCGAGCAGATGGGACTCACGGTCGTGCAGGCCCACGTGAACGACCGGACTGACGTGCGGGTGCGCTATGCGGTCGCATCGGCCAGGCCGACATCGCGCTCGGGCGACGACACGACATCGATTCTTTTTGGGGTGCACGACCAGCCGGGCGCTCTATTCAACGTGCTCCGCCACTTCGCCGAGCGAGGAATCAATCTGGAGACCATCCAATCCCGTCCAATGGAGGGCGAAGGGTGGAATTATCTCTTTTACGTCGAGCTGACGGGGCACGTGACCGATCGCTCCCTGGTGACCGCGCTCGAAGAAGCCAAAAGGCAGACCCGCATTCTCAAGGTCCTCGGTTCCTATCCGTCGTGTTAGTACGCCGTCAGGTCGGGGGAATGATGAGCAAGAACGTACGTCGAATCGCCGCAGCGTTTCTTCTGCTTTTTGCCGTAGCCTGCAAACACAACGAGGGCGACAGCGTGGTCGTCACCGGGGATGGGACACGACTCTCGTCGGAGGCCATCGACCAAGATCCGCTCGCGCTTCTTCCGAAGGACCCCGTGGTGCTGGCCTGGGTCGACGCGCGCGGGTTTTTTGCGTCACCGCTGGGAGGCGAGGCCAATCGGCTGGCCACCAAGTACTTCCCCCTCGGTCAAGAGGCCGGCTTCGAACCATGGGCTCGAGCATGTCCAGCCGCTCATAGCAAGTGAAAAGGAAGTGATCGAGGCAGAGCTCTCGCGCCGCCAGGGAAATCACCGCCGGTTTTGCGCAACTGCCCGCCTTGCAGCTTTCCTTGTTTTTCAGGATGTCCATGATCTCCTGACGCGATTGCCCCTGCGAATTACCTGCGAGAGTGATTTCTGAATAATGCAATTCGTTGTACCCCTCTCCTTTTATCGACCTTTCGCTCAGTGACAGGCCACGCGGTTCGAAAGCGAAGTTTGCCCTCTCTCGATGATTCCGGCAAAGGACCGCGGCATCGAAAAGAACGCCACAAACCGCCCGTTGCGCAACCACCGATCGACGTAGGGCTCAAGCAATTTCCTCACCTGCTCGGAGCTTTCGTCGCGCCGCTTCTCCTCTTCGGTTCCGTCCCATAATGTCACAACGGTGACAAGGCGCTCCTCTTCGGCGGAAACGAAAACCAGCCGGCCAACAAAGCCGTCGCAGCTATCTTGTGCGTTCCGTTGCGTCAGGCCGATTGCCTTGCGGAGCTTTTCCGCTTGCCCGGGGCGGGCAACAAATTCTATGCCTTCGGCGTGGAACTGGCGGGTCGCGGATTCTGCGTTTTTCCTTCGAGTTGTCTTCCGAGGTACGGCCTCGGGCTCAACCGCCGCTTCCCGATAGCCAGGTAGTTCAAAACTTCCGATTTGAATTTGGCTCGCCACGAAACCTCCTCAACGCGCTGTTTCCCCCGGGCAAGCCGGGGCGCGGCCGTGGTCAGGGGTTGACGGCCGCACCCCGGGGCAGTTGACGAATGAAGGGCCTCGAGGGCGTGAATCAGGTTCAGCTGAAATTCGTTCCTTCACTCGGAGTAGTGCGCGCGTGACGGTTTTCGTTTCACCCGGTAACGCGATGGATCATTGCGTCTTACGACGGGGCGAATATATACTCCGGAGTCAATTCCCCGGGGGTATCCTTGGATCTATTCCCGTTTGACAAGCTCTACGTTGACCGCCTGAGGGACGGGGACGCATCCACCGAACAGCACTTCGCGTCTTATTTTGGGCAAATCCTCGACATTATGCTCCGGGCGAGATATCTGTCTCCCGAACGCGTCGACGACGTGCGCCAGGAGACCCTCGCGAGGGTGATTGCGATGCTGCGCCGGGAGGGCGGTATACGTCAGCCGGAACGTTTTGGCGCTTTCGTTAACTCCGTCTGTAAGAATGTGTTACGCGAGCACAAGCGGGATTGGTACCGTACCCAGCCGATCCAGCAGGATCACTTAGAGCCGCCCGACAAGGTCGTGGACCTCGAGCGTGCTCTGATCTCCCGTGAAACCAAGGATAAGGTCAGGGAAATCCTCTCAGAAATGAGAGAGCGCGACCGAGACCTGCTTCGCGCTATCTTCCTCGAAGAAAAGGAGAAAGAGGAGATCTGCAGGGAGTTCGGCGTCGACCGGGAGTATCTCCGGGTGCTGTTGCACCGCGCCAAGGAGCGTTTCCGCTTGAGTTTTCAACAGGTTCTCCCGAATCTGCCGAGCCGCCCAGCACCGGGTGCCGTACGGTGAAACGGATTTGGCTCCCCCTGCACTATCTGAAGGACAGGGACAACAGGAACTATGGACCACGCCGAGGCAGTGCGCCTAAACGCGGCTGAAAGTTACCTCTCGGGGGAGCTCCCCGAGGCTTTGCGAGACCAGTTTGAGGAACATTATTTTGATTGTTTCGAGTGCGCGAACGACCTGAAATCTCTGGACACCTTTCGAACGGCCAGCCGAATGGTGTTTGAGGAGGAGGTTGTCAGAAAGGTTCCTCCGCGGCCGGAAGCAGAGCGGGCCGGTTGGTTCGCTTGGTTGCGACCGCTCGTTGCGGTCCCTGCGATTGCCGCCCTGGCCGCCATCATCGTCTTCCAAAACGCGGTCACCATTCCGGCGCTGAAGCAGCGGCCTCGAACAGCCGCCGAGGCCTATGCGTCTAGCTTTCGCCTCCAGGGCACGACCCGCGGGCAAAGGATTTCAACGGTTTCAGTCCGTCCGAATGAAGGCTTTGCCCTCGATTTCGACTTCATTCCGGCACAAGTCTTCCCAAGCTACCAGGGTTTGCTGTTCGATGACGCCGACGGATCGGTTCTGACGTTCCATTTGCCGGGTGAATTGGCGAACAAAGAAGTCCATCTGGCCGTGCCGGCCGGGTTGCTTCATGCCGGCAAGTACAGCCTGGTCTTGAACGGTGTTCGTGACGCCGAGGGCCGGCTCGCCTCCGGGTTGGTCCTCGGCGGGAATGAAGTTCAGCGCGTAGCTTTTGCAGTAGAAATTCGTCCGTAGTTAGGTCCTTCGCGCAAGTCATCCTCGAAGAGCCGGAGAGTCCACCAATGACCACGAAACCCTCCTACCACTATCATGCGTGGGCTCACGCGTTGAGTGGGCACCTAACGCGGCCCTTGGACCACGGCATTGAGGTGCAGGCCGGAACCACGCTGCCCACGACAGGCGGGCATCATAGTTCGCACGTCGAGAACTTCCGGTTCGAGCACATAGTGCGTTTTGACGCCGCCTATTCTGAAGTATCGGGCGGCGAGAAGGAAGAAGAGGGCAGCCTCATTCACACCAGCCTGGCCACGACCGTCGTTGAGGGGCTCAACATACTCGATGTAGTAACGGCGGACCGCGTGGTCGCCCGCGTCACTTCGCGGCACGAGTCGCGCCGCAAACCCGGAGTCAAGAGTCCCGAGTACGAGTCGGAACCGGAGTCTCATATCCTCATCCTGGGAAGCCGGTTCGAGAACTTGCGTGTCGCGGGATTCCCAATCGCGGTGGAGCTCCATCACGAGTTGTTCCTGAAACTCGACACCTTCGAAAAGATGATGAACGAATTCGCAAAGAACGAGGAGTTCTGGAAAATGGCGCATCATCCCGTCGCGCCCGGGCAGTCGCCGCCCAAACTGCCGAAGAAGATCGCTGCTGAGGGAGTAGTTTGTTGCTCGCTTGTTAAGCAACTGGAACCCGCGAAGTGTCCCGGCTTTGTGTACCATGGGCACTACGGACACGTTTTGGTCGTGCCCGAGTTCGGTAAAATCCACATGGCGGAGGTTCTCTGCGAGTACGGGCGCAAAACACTGACCATGCTCCGCGTCGAGTTGGGCTCGCCACACGTCGGGCACATGCTCGCGGCGCAAAGCGGCAGCAATGGCCGTCCTCCCGGCGGAGGTGGATGACCGCATTCCTGCTGTTAAACCTCGCTTTCGTCCTCTGGTCTTGCCGTCGCTGCGCGGAACCTCAAACTATTTTTGAGCGCGCGCAGATGCAAATGAAGCACGGCGAACTTGAACCCGCTCTGGCAGAGACCGAGCGGGCCCTTCAGTGTTTCCCGTCCGCAGATTCTGTATGGCACTGGCGCCTCCGCATACTGAAATCGGAAATCCTCTGGCGGCAGGGCTCCACTCGCGAATCTCTGGCTCTCATGGAGGCCGAACCACCGGTTTCCCTGGCGGCCACCGATTTGGCAATTCGACGCCAGTTGGCCATGGCGACGGCGAACGCCCTTATGCAGCGGTTGCCGGACGCAGACCGTCTTCTGGCCGAAGCGGAGGTTTCGGCAAAAGCAGGACATCCTGGATTACTAGGCGAGATCGCCTTACGAAGGGGAACCGTGCGGTTCCTGGCAGGTGACCTGGAGGGGGCCAGAACGGCCTACCAAAAGTCGCTCGAAAGCGCGCGGGAAGCAAAAGATCTGTTTCTCGAAGCTGCGGCGCTCGATGGTTTGGGAGTGGTCGCTACGAAGAAAGAACACTACGACGAAGCCATCGATTGGGACCGCTCCGCTCTCGACACGGCTCGCTCGGTGGGCGCGCAGCGGATATTGGCGAACATTTCGGGGAACCTAGCATGGTGCTACCGGAAGCTAGGTGATTACGATAGTGCGCTGACATTCTACAAGCAGGCGGAAGAAGCGTCCGTGCGGAGCGGAGCGCTCGGCGACCAGCTATACTGGCTGACCGGCATCGAAAGCGTATATTCCGAACAACAGCACTACGCGGCTGCCGAAGCCGTTCTCGAGCAGGCCCTCGACAGGGCTCGGCGCCAGGACGACAAGAGCACGCTGGTTGAGATTTTGAATGACCTTTCCGCCGTGGCACTAGAAACAGGGAGGCTCGACCTAGCGGAGAAGCTCGAGGAGGAGGCATCCAAGGTCCGGACGGTGAGTCCAGACCAGTCCGAGATTCTCGACTCCATCCTGATTCGCGGACGCATTGCCGAGCGCCGAGGGGACTACCGGTCCGCGGAAGGCTCCTTCGAGCGGATCCTCTCGGACGCCAAGGCCGGCTCATCAGAACGCTGGGAAGCGCAGGCGAGGCTTGCGAATGTTTACGTCGCCGAATCTCGCGATGCCAAGGCGGAAAGAGAGTTTCAGGAATCTCTCGATACCATTGAAGGGGTGCGTACGTCGGTTCAAGCCGAAGAGCTTCGCCTGTCCTTCCTGTCGACGGCCATCTCTATCTACAGCGACTACATCGAGTTCCTGATGAGACACGGTCGCGTCCTGGACGCTCTTCAAGTGGCTGAGTTGAGCCGCGCCAGGACTCTCGCGGAAGGTTTAGGAACAAAGCCGAACTCGCTTTCGTTCCCGTCGCAGGCTTTTCATCCCCAAGCGCTCGCCCGGCGCCTGAACTTAATCCTCCTGTTTTACTGGCTCGGAGAGGACCGCTCCTATCTGTGGGTCATCACCCCGACCAAGCTGTCCTGTCTCGCGCTTCCCAAGCAGGCGGAAATTGATCCGGTCGTGAACGCCTACCGCCAGACGATCCTGGAAGGACGCGATGTTTCCTCTCCGAGCAACGATGACGGCAAGAAGCTCTACCGCATGCTGCTCGCGCCGGCACGCGAACTCATTCCTCAAAATTCCCGAGTGGTTCTTCTGCCGGCGGAGAGCCTCTATGGTTTGAACTTCGAGACGCTCATTGTTCCCGACCCCCAGCCTCACTATTGGATCGAAGACGTCACCCTAACCACCGCCAGCTCGCTCACGCTTTTGGAGCATTCCCGAACGCAACATGACCCGAACGAGAAAAGCCTCCTCCTCGTGGGTAACACCGAGCAGCCCAGCGCCGATTTTCCCTTGCTCCCACAAGCCCCGGCGGAAATGCAGAAAATTGAACATTATTTCGCGGATTCCCGCCGCAAAGTGCTGGAGGGAAAGCAAGCGACCCCCTCGGCGTATCTCAGCAGCAGCCCGGAGCGCTATGCTTATCTTCATTTCGTCACGCACGGGACGGCCAGCCACACGCGCCCGCTCGAATCCGCGGTGATTCTTACGAAGGAAGGGGATAGCTACAAACTCTACGCGCGCGACATCGTCACGCATCCGTTGCAGGCGCAACTGGTGACCATCTCTGCTTGCAATGGAGCGGGCGCGCGTGCCTACGCCGGTGAAGGCCTCGTCGGTCTGTCTTGGGCTTTTCTACGAGCCGGGGCGCATAACGTGATTGCTTCTCTTTGGGAGGTCAGCGATGCGTCCACGCCTCAGCTGATGGATGAACTCTACAAGGGCTTGAGCGCTGGCCAAGATCCGGCAAGCGCTCTGCGCAAAGCCAAGCTCACGCTTCTGCATTCGGATACTGTCTTCCGCAAGCCATTCTACTGGGCGCAGTTCCAACTCTACGCCGGGTCATAGCGCGAAACGCATCTTTACGCGGTAGGAGTTGGGCTTATCCAGCTTGGGCGATTCCCGCGCGGTACTCTTCCTGGTGGTTTTGTTCCACGACCAAGCCATCACGAAAACTCACGAAGCGCCCGGAAAGGGCCGGCACTTTTTCTCCTGGCACGAGAATTCCCGCCAAATTCAACGGGTCGGCGGCCGAGATCGTCATGATCGTGCCCGTGGGCTTCTCGGTACGGCCGGCACGCAGAGATTCAACCGCGATTGGCAACGCAAACTGCTCTCCGAGGAAGCCACTGACGAATCTTCCGCCGCGCACTTCGCCGCGATCTTCGAGCCGCCGCAGCGCGATCAGCACGTCTCGCCACCGCGGCAGCATGGACTCGCGCGAAAGCAACTCGCGGAAGACCACTCCATATCGTCTTAGGAGCATCCAGCAGACCCCTTCCATTTGTGCGGCGTGATTCGCCGGTTCGCCCGGGAAAAGCAACGACCAGCGGCCGACGCTGTCTCGGGGACGCGCACTTCGGCCGCTGCCTTGACCCGCGCGCCGTTTTGGGTCGATCAATGCGCGCAGGTTGTCAAAGCCGTCCGCGGTGATGAACCCCACGGCCACAAGCTCCCACAAGGCTGTCTCGATTTCCGCCTTAAGCTTGCGCGTGCCGCGCACAATATCTGCAAAGAAGGAAGCGCCATGCTGTTTCAGAAACTGCAGGACCTCGTGCGCGCCCGGGCTGAGAGCCGGATGACCTTCGGCAACGAGTTCGCGGTGCGGAACCGACATCCAGTCCGAATCATCACGCGCGAAGAACGTTATGGGAGCGACGCTGGTCGGCGTCACGCGTCGCCCGCGCTCTCTGGGATCGGCGAGCGTCGCCGGATGCGGTGAAATGCGTCCCCATCCGAGCGCGCCGCTCAGGCACAGCTGGTCGAGGGTTTTGGGGTCGTAGCCCGCAACGCGCCGCGCCAGAATCTGATGCTCCCACGCGTTGGCCGGCGCTTCGTAACCCTGCAACTGCCGCAGCACTTCGAGTGTTCCGGGCTCGCCGAGAAGTTGCGTTCCCGGCGCCACGTGCTGCCAGCGGAACAGCCAGCGCAGGAACTCGGCCGCGGTCACAGGCTGAATCTCCTTGCGCAGCCTTCCAAGCGTAAGCCGGTGAATGCGCGCCAACAGGCGGCGTTCGCACCATTCCGTCTCCGCGCTCGACGAGTCTGTGAACTTACCCCGCAGCACCGCGCCCCGGGCCTCGATTTTCAGAAGCGCGGCTTCGACGTCCGCTTGCGGCAAGCCGAGCGCTTCGGCGAGCGAACGCGCCGTCAGGGGCCCGGCATGCTCGATCCAGCCGGTCACGAGTGCGCCAAGGGCGTCCTCCCGTGTTACGGGCTGGGCTTCGAGTTCGTCCCAATCCGGGGTCAAGTTCACATCAGGGAAAAGTTGCGCAAAGCCCTTCGCCCGTTCCGCGGCCACCCAGTAGCGCCGGTTCGAGACGGTAGCCACAGCCGCGCGTCCCTGGCTTCGGAGTTCTTCGAAGAACTTTCCCCACGAAACTTGCGCTTTCTGGATCGACCCCCGGAGCGGGTCGTGCGGCTCTTCCGATGAAACGACTTCCGGCAGTGCGAGGAGCGTTTGCAGCACGTCATGAAGCTCGTCGGCGTCGCGCACGTCCGGCCAGGCTTCCTCACGCACCTCGGCAATTGCGTCCTGATCGAGCTTGCCGACTTCGGTAAGGACGGTCTCGGGCAGCATCCGGCGCATCTCCACGGCGCGCGCGCGCCGCTCTTCGAGTGGAGCATCGTCCAGATAGGCGAACGGGTTGGCGTTCAGAATCTCATGCGAGAACTGCGAAGGGATCGGAGTATCCACCGCAATCGAGCGGATGCCTCCATTGAGCACCTGGCCAAGCACTTGTTTCAGGCCTTCCGTATCCATCGCCTCGGTCAGAGCGTCCTTCATCACTTCGCGCACCAGCGGGTGGTCCGGAATACGCGGTTGCGCGTCGAGGTTTTCCGGACACGCCGCCGCGTCGGGAAAAACAGAGGCCAGCAGGTCGTCAGCGCGCATGCGCTGAATCGGCGCCGGCACCTTCTTTCCTCCCTGAAAGCGTTGCAGTACGAGTGCGCGCGAGGCATCCCATCGCCAGCGTGCGGTGAAAATAGGAGAAGCCAGAACGGCCTGCTCGAGGACCTCACCGACGGAGGCAGGGTGCAAGAAGCGGAACACGTCGGCCAGCGGAAAACTATGCTGTTCCGCTAAGGAAATGTTAATTCCATCATCGGTCGCCGCCGCCTGCAATTCCAGGTTGAATGAACGGCAAAACCGTTTTCGCAGCGCCAGTCCCCAAGCCTTGTTGATCCGGCCGCCGAAGGGCGCATGAATCACCAGTTGCATGCCGCCGCTTTCATCGAAAAAACGTTCCGCGATCACCGTGGATTGCGTCGGGACCGCACCAAGAACGGTGCGCCCGGCGACGACGTGCTCCACCACCTGTTCGGCTCCGGATCGGTCAAGTCCACACTCTTTTTGCAGCCAGTCCGCGGCCGCGCGTGCTTCTTCGGAGCCAAGCAACTCGGAGTCCGGTTTCACCCCGCGCGTCAGTTCGCTGACCGTTTCGCGCACCGCGGCTACTTGCTCGGACAGTTCTGGGGTGCGCGCCGGGGCCTCGCCGCGCCAGAACGGAACGTTCGGAGGCGCACCGTGCGCGTCCTCGACCAGGACGCGCCCCGCCTGCACGCGGCGAATCCGCCAGGAGGTGTTGCCGAGCAGCATGATGTCGCCGCTGAGGCTTTCGACCGCAAAGTCCTCGTCCACGGTGCCGACCAGCGTTCCCTCGGGCTCGGCGATCACGGCGTAAAGCGCGTTGTCCGGGATCGCCCCGCCGCTCGTAATCGCCGCAAGGCGGCTCCCGCGCCTCCCATGAAGCCGTCCCTGCACCCGGTCGCGGAGAAGATAAGCGCCATAGCGGCCGCGCCGCGCGTTGATGCCCTCGGAAAGCATTTCGACGATGGAATCAAACTCGCTTCGCTCGAGGCCGCGATACGGATAAGCACGGCGCACGAGTTCGAAGAGCTCGTCCTCCTTCCAATCCTCAGAGGCGCACATCGCCACCACTTGTTGCGCCAACACGTCGAGGGGCGCTTCCGGAATGGCGATGCTGTCGAGGTAACCTTGGCGCATGGCGAGAACCAGGGCTGCGCTTTCGACCAATTCATCGCGCGTGCTCGCAAAGATGCGCCCTTTCGGAATGGCTCCGTGCCAATGGCCTGCTCTTCCAATGCGCTGCCAGGCCACGGAGATCGATCGCGTCGACCCAATCTGGCAAACCAATTCGACCGCTCCGATATCGATTCCGAGTTCCAGAGAAGCCGTCGCCACCAGCACCTGGATTTCTCCGGCTTTCAGTTTCTTTTCTGCCGCAAGCCGCAATTTCCGGGAAAGGCTGCCGTGGTGCGTGGCAACGGCTTCCTCCCCCAACCGTTCCGCCAAATGGTGAGCGACGCGTTCCGCAAGCCGCCGAGTGTTCACAAAGACAAGAGTTGAGCGGTGTTGGCGCACGAGTTCGGCGACGCGGTCATAGATTTCGTCCCACATTTCGTGCGTCGCCACGGGCCCGAGTTCGCTGCCGGGTACCTCCACGCCGATATCCACCTGGCGCTGGTGCCCAATCTGTACCATCAGGGGTTCGGGGCGGCCGCTGCCCGAGAGAAAACGTGCAATCAACTCGATGGGCTTCTGCGTGGCCGAGAGACCGATGCGCAGCAGGGGGCGCTTGGTGAGCGCTTCCAAGCGCTCGAGCGAGAGCGCCAGGTGCGCGCCGCGCTTGTCGTCGGCAACGGCGTGAATCTCGTCGACGATCACGGTGTCGACCGAGCGCAGCATCTCCCGGCTCCTCGCCGCCGTCAGCAAAATGTAGAGCGATTCCGGTGTGGTGACGAGAATGTGAGGAGGCCGTCGCAACATTTGGCGGCGCTCCTCGATCAGCGTGTCGCCCGTGCGCACCGCGGCGCGAATCTCCGGCATCAGCATCCCGCGTGCCCCTGCCAGCTGTTGGATCTCGCCGAGAGGAACCTCCAGGTTTGTCTTGATGTCGTTCCCCAGGGCTTTCAGCGGCGAGACATACAGAACTTCGGTGCGGTCGAAGAGTTCTCCGGAAAGAGCCTTGCGCACCAGGCGGTCAATGCAAGCGAGAAATGCGGCCAGCGTTTTGCCCGAACCCGTGGGAGCGGAGATCAAGGTGGTGGTTCCGCGGAGGATGTGCGGCCAGCCCTGTTCCTGCGGTTCGGTAGGCAACCCCAGCCGGTTCAAGAACCATTCGCGTACCAGCGGATGAGCCCAATCGAGAGCCGATGGCGCTCGATTTTGTGTGTTGGAGATATCCATCGAAGATCGGCGACCTCGGTTGGCAGTAGATTGTCTAACAGGTAGAGGTCTTCCGGGGAGGTTACAGTTTACCGCAAAAGTCTTCGACGGCCAAAGGCAACTCCTAGCGTGCCGAGATTCGTTGCCGACCGCATAGACGCGCTGCCCCGGCCGAGCTTCTTTTGCTGGTTCAAAGCGCGCCCAAGCGCGTCGCCGCTACTTTGCGCGCCGGTCTAAAACCAAAACCGCGACTCCTCCAACAACCGCAAGGGCTCCGAGAAGCGGAGGGAAGTCGACTTCATGATGCTCTTTCTTGTTGACCTCGAGAGAACCGATGTCGACCTCCTTCTTCTGTGTGGTGTAGGTGAAACCTCGATAGGCGATTGCCAGAGCCCCCAGCACAATCAAAAGGATGCCGAGTATTGTTTTTCCGCTCATAAACGATCTCCCGTCTTTTCCTAAAAGGCCGGTGACTCACACTTCACCGCCTTGAGCTATGTCAACAAAATAAAGACGGAACGAACATACGGGATTTGCTTGAGCCCGGCTCTAGACCGTTTGAAAGCCGTAAGACTTTACAAACCGCCCGCAAAGCCGTTATAATGCCTTTGGCGAACAAAAAGCGAATATGATACGCTGTCGTCCGTGGACGAAGGACGAAAGCGCGTCATCGGCATCATGGCCGGAATCCTGGTTTGCACGACATCTCAAGACAACTGAAGACCTGTTTGATTCCAGGCCGAGTCCGAGAACAGAGTCGCTGGTTGGGTCTGCGGTGCAGTGGGCCGAGAAAATCATGCGCAA
>Ga0209465_10001087_pt1 | contig 12303 bp, 10 predicted proteins | sample PanSoiPlot1MoBio_FD_188321 | JGI IMG/M metagenome (GOLD analysis project Ga0209465, IMG submission 188321) | Tropical forest soil microbial communities from Panama analyzed to predict greenhouse gas emissions - Panama Soil Plot 1 MoBio (SPAdes)... | ecosystem: Environmental > Terrestrial > Soil...
ATCCAGCACTGACGCCAGGTTTACGCGCGACCCCCGCGGGGTAGTGGTGGTGGCGTCCCTGCGTGTCTGTCACATCGCAGGCCGTGCCGTCGCGCCCGCCGACCGCCAGATAGCTCGGGCCGATTGGCACCTTGCCGGCGCCGCCCGGAACGTCGAGCACATAGGTCGGCTGGCACAGTCCCGAATATCGTCCGCGCAACGCCCGCATCAGTTCCTGGCCGGCGCTGAGGCTCGTGCGCAGATGCGCGGTGCCGGGGGCGAGGTCGCCCTGGTGCAGGTAGTAGGGCTTGATCCGGCCCTCGACGAGCGCCCGCATGAGCGCCCCGAGCGTCGCCGCATCGTCATTGACGCCGCGCAGCAGCACCGACTGGCTGAGCATCGGAATGCCGGCGTCGATGAATCGCGCACATGCGGCGCGCGCCGCCGACGTAAGTTCACGCGGATGGTTGATGTGCAGCACCACGTAGCTCGCCTTGCCGGCGGCCTTGAGCGCCCGGACCAGGTCGCCGGTGACCCGCTCGGGCGCCGCGACCGGCACGCGAGTATGGACGCGGATGATCTTGACGTGATCGATCGCGGCGAGGTCGCGCACGACCGCGCGCAGCCGGCGCGGCGACAGCACCAGCGGATCCCCGCCCGTGAGGATCACCTCCCAGATGGCGGGCCGTGCCCGGATATAAGCGAGCGCTGCGGCGAGTTCGGCCGGCGTGAGCGCGGGCCGCCCGCGCGGGCCGACCGCCTCGCGCCGGAAGCAGAAACGGCAATAGACCGGGCAGACATGCACGAGCTTGAGCAGCACGCGATCCGGATAGCGATGCACGATCCCGGCAATCGGGCTCATCGCGTCGTCGCCGATCGGGTCGCTCCGCTCCTCGGGCGCGACGGCGAGCTCGGACGGGTCGGGAACGAACTGGCGCGCGATCGGATCGCGCGGATCGGACGGGTCGATCAGCGCCGCCAGCGCCGGCGTGATCGCGACCGCGTATTGCGCGGCGATGCGCTCGAGTTCGGCGAGCCGCTCGGGCGGCGCCAGGCCGGCGCCCACGAGCTCTTTCGGATGACGCAGGGTCCGTGCGGCGGATCGCATGGCCAAAGCCTTCTCGGATCGGGGGAGTCGATCGACCAAACCGCACTTTGCGCCGCCGCGCAACCCGAATGGCCGACGGCCCGGCGGTCCGGCGGGCGCCATGACTCGGCGATGGATTTCGACCGCGAATTTCGCGCGCGGCTGCACGACCTCGCGTGCAATCTCACGACATCCGTCAACCTTTCGGGCGCTCATTGGGCGGCGCGAGCGGCGTCCAGATCACCTGCTCGACGCGGGTTGCGCCGGTCATCAGCATGACGAGACGATCGAAACCGAGGGCGCTGCCGCAGGCCTGCGGCATCTGCCCCAGCGCGGCGAGGAAATCCTCGTCGATCGGGTAGCGGTCGCCGTAGCGCCGTTCCTTCTCGGCCATCTCGGACTCGAAACGGCGGCGCTGCTCCACCGGATCGGTCAGTTCGCCGAACGCATTGGCGAGCTCGACGCCGCACACATAGAGCTCGAAGCGTTCCGCAACGCGGGGATCGGCGCGCTTGCGGCGGGCGAGCGCGGCCTCGACGGCCGGATACTCGTCGAGGATCGTGGCGCGCCCGATGCCGAGCCGCGGCTCGATCTTTTCCACCAGGACGCGGCTGAAGATGTCGCTCCAGTCGTCGTCGGCGGCGCAGCGGATGCCGGCCGCCGCAGCCTGCCGCGCCAGCGCGTCGCGGTCGCCGTCGCGCTCGCCGAGCGTCGCCAGCAGATCGATGGCGGCGAAACGGGTGAACGCGTCCGCCACGGTGAGCCGCTCAGGCGGCGCGAATGGATCGGCGCTGCGTCCGCGGAACGAAACCCCGCTCGTTCCGGCCGCGCGGGCCGCGACCGTCAGAATGGCGGCGCAATCCGCCATCGCGGCCTCATACGGCTCGTCCGCCCGGTACCACTCGAGCAAGGTGAATTCCGGGTGGTGCAGCGCGCCGCGCTCGCGATTGCGAAAGACGCGGGCGAACTCGAACATGCGCGGCTCGCCGGCCGCGAGCAGCTTCTTGGCGGCGAACTCGGGCGAGGTGTGCAGATAGAGGCGCGAGCGCTCCACTCCGGGCGTCACCAGCTCGGTCGCAAAGGCGTGCAGATGAGCCTCGTTGCCGGGCGAGACCTGCAGGATCGCGGCCTCGATCTCGACGAAATCGCGCGCCGCGAACCACGCGCGCAGCGCCGCCACGATGCGTCCGCGCGTCAACAGCCGCGGCCGCCGGTCGGCGTGCACGTGGGGCGTCCACCATGGCGAATCGGCGGCCATTCAGGCGTTTCCGCACCTGCGAAAATCGCTGGCGAAAGCCCGCGCAATCAGTATGTTGCCGGCGACGAACAGGGCCCCGCGGCCCTCCCCGCGACGGCGGCGAGGGGGCGCGGGCCATACGCCAATCGAGGAACAACCCGTGAAAGTCATCGCCAGCTCGCTCCGCAAGGGCAACATCGTGGATCTCGACGGCAAGCTCTACGTCATCCTGACGGCCGAAAACATCCATCCCGGCAAGGGCACCCCCGTCACCCAGCTCGACATGCGCCGGCTGAGCGACGGCGTGAAGTCCTCGCAGCGCTACAAGACCACCGACCAGGTCGAGCGCGCGCACGTGGAGGAGCGTCCCTACCAGTTCCTCTACAGCGATGCCGAGGGCTTCCATTTCATGAACATGGACAGCTACGAGCAGATCACCGCGCATGCCGATATGATCGGCAATGCTGACAAGTACCTGCAGCCCGAGATGTCGGTGAAGCTGCAGGTCCACGAGGGCAACCCGGTGTCGATCGAGCTGCCGCAGCGCGTGACCCTCGAGGTGGTCGAGACCGAGCCGGCGCTCAAGGGCCAGACCGCGTCGGGGTCGTTCAAGCCGGCGCTGCTGTCGAACGGCGTGCGCACCGCGGTGCCGACCCATGTGGTGACCGGCACCCGCATCGTGGTGTCGACCGATGATGGCTCCTACGTCGAGCGCGCGAAGGACTGACCGCAAGGCCCGCTGCGGGCACTGCGCGGCGGAGCCGCCGGGGGGCCGGCCAGGGGCTTCAACAAACACTCTCTGAGCGGCGATAACCTCGTCACGGACGGGCGCGTCTCGCGCCGTCCGCGACCAAGGATAACGGTTCGGGGAGGATGACGATGCGCCCGCTGGTCCTGCCGTTCTCGCCGCGTTTCATTGCTCTGACGCTCTGCCTCGTCGCCACCGCCCTGTTGTGCGGCATCCTCTACGCGAAGCCGTCGTCGATTCTCGATTTGTCGATTCCGCTCGCGCTGTTCGGGGTGCTGTCGGTCGTCGGCGTGCACGATCTCGTCCAGACCCGCCACGCGGTGCTGCGCAACTACCCGATCTCCGCGCACCTGCGGTTCCTGCTGGAATCGATCCGTCCCGAGATGCGCCAGTACTTCTTCGAGGGCGAGAAGGACGGCGCCCCGTTCAGCCGCGACAAGCGCGCCATTGCGTATCAGCGCGCCAAGCGCGTGCTGGACAAGCGCCCGTTCGGCACCCAGTACAACGTGTACGAGGAGGGCTACGAATGGGTCCGCCATTCGATCGCCCCCCGCCCGCTCGCGACCGAGCCGTTCCGCATCACCATCGGCGGGCCGGGCTGCGCGCAGCCCTACCGCGCCTCGGTGTTCAACATCTCGGCCATGAGCTTCGGGGCGCTGAGCCCGAATGCGATCCGCGCGCTCAACAAGGGCGCGGCCAAAGGATGCTTCGCGCACGACACCGGCGAGGGCGGCCTCAGCCCCTATCATCGCGAGAACGGCGGCGACATCATCTGGGAGATCGGCTCGGGCTATTTCGGCTGCCGCAAGGCCGACGGCTCGTTCTGCGCGGAGAAGTTCGGCGAGGCCGCGCGCTTGCCGCAGGTCAAGATGGTCGAGCTGAAGATGAGCCAGGGCGCCAAGCCCGGCCACGGCGGCGTGCTGCCCGCCGCCAAGGTGAGCGCGGAGATCGCGCGGACGCGCGGCGTGCCGATGGGACAGGACTGCATCTCGCCGTCGGGCCACTCGGCGTTCGCGACGCCGATCGAGATGATGCAGTTCATCGCCGAGATGCGCCGGCTCTCGGGCGGCAAGCCCGCCGGTTTCAAGCTGTGCGTCGGGCATCCCTGGGAGTTCCTGGCGATCTGCAAGGCGATGCTGGAAACCAGGATCTATCCCGACTTCATCGTCGTCGACGGCAAGGAAGGCGGCACCGGCGCGGCGCCGCTCGAATTCCTCGACCATCTCGGCATGCCGCTGCGCGACGGGCTGAATTTCGTCCACAACGCCCTGATCGGCATCGGCGCGCGCGAGCGCATCAAGCTCGGGGCGAGCGGCAAGATCGTCTCGGGTTTCGACATCGCCCGCACGATGGCGCTGGGCGCCGACTGGTGCAACGCGGCACGCGGCTTCATGTTCGCGCTCGGCTGCATCCAGTCGCAGAGCTGCCACACCGACCGCTGCCCGGTCGGCGTCGCGACGCAGGACCGGACGCGCCAGCGCGCCCTCGTCGTCTCCGACAAGGCGGAGCGCGTCTACAATTTCCACGCATCGACCCTGCACGCGCTCGCCGAATTCGTCGCCGCTGCGGGCCTCGACCACCCCAACGAGTTCATGCCGGCGCACTTTTCGCGTCGCATCTCGGCGCGCGAGGTCGTCACGTTCGCCGAGCTCTATCCGACGCTGCGGTCCGGGGAGCTGCTCCAGGGCACCGCGGATCCGCGCTTCCGCGAGCCGTGGGCGATGGCGAACGTCAATTCGTTCCGCGCGACAGCGCCGGCTTAGCGCACGCGATTAGTACAATCGCATCGTCCGCTAGTGTTTGGCGCATATTCTTATCGGCGAACCGGCGTCCCCTGATCAAGTCCGGGGCAAGGCTTCGCCGGAATTATGCGCTACGTCCCGACCCGCAACGGCGCGGTGAGCTTGCGCAACGCCGCGAGCGCGGACAGCGCCGTGATCCGGCCGGTCTTGGGATTCTCCGAAGGAATATTTTCGATTGCGAGCGAAAAGCGCGCCGAATCGGCATCCACCTCGATGTTGTGGCAGTTGCGGCTGACTGCCGGGTCGGCCCAGATCTCGATGGTGGTGCGATCGGGCCCGATGCCGGCGAGCGAGAGCGCCGCCACCACGTTGACGTTCTCCGGAAAGCCGGCGGCCGCCTCGCGCGCGCTGCCGCGAAAAATGCATTTCGCCGCGTTGAGGCCCTCGACCGAGATCTTGTGTTTCACGAGGTAGGGCGCGCCCGCGAGCCCACCGGGCGGCTTGCGGGTGACCATGCGCACCGAATGGATCGTCCCTTCGGCCGCGGCCGACACCGCGTCGAGACCGAGGAGCGCGCCGGTCGGCACGATGATCTGCCCGCCCTTCACCCGGGCGAGCTCGATCAATTCGGGCCGCGGCAGGAGCGCGCCGGCGCTCAGCACCATGACGCGCTTGCCCGCCTGCAGCATCGGCCGGCAGATGTCCTCGAGCGCGCCTGCGGGCGCGCACTCGACCGCGAGGTCGGCATGGCGGGGAAACGCGTCGAGATCGACCAGCGGACACGCGATGCCGTGCTGGTCGAGCCAGGCCTGCGCCTTGGCCCGGTCGCGCGCCGCCGCGCAGGCAAGCGTCACGCCCGCCACGCCGGCCGGCGCGCCTGTCTCCTGTGCCCCCGCGGCGAGCCGCCGCGCCAGGGCACGGCCGATCGCGCCGAGGCCAGCGATCGCAACGCGGATCGAGGACATGCACACCTCCGTCGTCCCGCTCATACGCGGCAGGGGCCGCAGGGGCAATACACGCGGTTGACCCGCGGTTGCCGCGACTTGACGCGCCTTGACGCGTCTTCTGCCATGGCCCAAATGGTCGGGCCCGCGGGGGGCAAGTCCAAGGAGACGTCACGTTGATGCATAAATCGATCCTCGGCGCCGCGGTTTTCGCAGCGCTCGTCGCGGTCGCGGGATCATCCGCCGCGCAAGACTTTCCGACCCGGCCGTTGACCATGGTCATCCCGTTCGCCGCCGGCGGTCCGACCGACGTGCTCGGGCGCGTCATCGCGGCGCGCATGGGCGAGGTGCTCGCCCAGCAGGTCGTGGTCGAGAACGTGGGCGGCGCCGGCGGCATGACCGGCTCGGCACGCGTCGCGCAGGCGCGGCCCGACGGCTACACCATGGTGCTGGGCACGGTCGGGACCCACGCGCAGGGGCAGACCCTCTACAAGAAGCCGCTCTACAACGCGGCGACCGATTTCACCCCGGTCGCGCTGGTCGCCGAGGTGCCGATCGTGCTGATCACGCGCAAGGACCTGCCGGTCAACAACCTCAAGGAATTCATCGACTACGCCAAGAAGAACCAGGACAAGATGACGTTCGGCTCGGCCGGCGCCGGCTCGGCGACCCATCTCGGCTGCGTCGTGCTCAACACCGCGATGGGCACGCAGATCACCCACGTGCCCTATCGCGGCACCGGACCCGCGATGCAGGACCTGCAGGGCGGCCGCATCGATTTCCTGTGCGAGATCATAAGCACCGCCAAGCCGCAGATCGACGGCGGGGCCGTCAAGGCGCTCGCAATAATGACCAAGGAGCGCTCGCCGGTGCTGCCGGATCTGCCGACCGCAGCGGAGCAGGGTCTCCAGAACGCCGAGTCCTATACGTGGAACGCGATCTTCCTGCCCAAGGGCGCGCCCGACGCGATCATCAACAAGCTGCACGAGGCGGCGCTTGCCGCCATGCACACGCCGGCGGTCAAGGACCGGCTGCAGAGCCTCGGCGCGCAGATCGTATCGGACGACCGGGCGACGCCGCAGTATCTCGGCACGTTCGTCAAGAGCGAGATCGAGAGATGGGCGGCGCCGATCAAGGCGAGCGGCGCGAGCGCGGATTGAACGCTCTGATCGGGTTGTCATCGCAAGCGCAGCGAAGCAATCTCAGCCGCGGAGCAACGGGCTGAGATTGCTTCGGCGTGCCGCGCACGCCTCGCAATGACGAGGGTCATCGCCATGGGGTCATCGGCATGGGGGTCATCGCCATGATGGACGGCTTCACCCGCAGCGAGATCAAGACCTCGGGCGCGCGTATCGTCACGCTGCATGGCGGCAGCGGGCCGCCGCTGCTGCTGATGCACGGCAATCCGTTCACGCACCTGTCATGGCACAAATTCGCGCCGCGGCTCGCGCAGGAGTTCACCGTGGTCGCAACCGACCTGCGCGGCTACGGCGACTCGGAGAAGCCGCCCGGCGGTCCTGACCACGCCGCCTACTCGTTCCGTGCCATGGCGCAGGATCAGATCGAGGTGATGGCGGCGCTCGGCTTCGATCGCTTCATGGCGGCCGGGCACGACCGCGGCGCCCGCGTGCTCCACCGCATGTGCCTCGATCATCCCGACAAGGTCGAGCGCGCCGCGATCCTCGACATCATGCCGCAGCACCACCTGCTCAACAACATGACGCGCGAGTGGGGACGGTTTTCCTGGCACTGGCTGTTCATGATCCAGCCCTACGACCTGCCGGAGCGCCTGATGGGCGCCGACCCCGACTACTTCATCAGGAAGAAGCTCGCCAAGACCGAGCAGGGCCTCGCGTTCTTCGGCGAGGGGGCGCTCGCCGAATACATGCGCTGTTTCCGCAACCCGGCGACCATCCACGCGATGTGCGAGGACTACCGCGCGACCTTCGGGGTCGATCTCGACATGGATGCCGCCGATTTCGCGGCCGGCCGCAAGGTCACCTGTCCGGTACTGCTCCTGTGGGGGGCGACCGGCGGGGTCGGGCGCAACCACAAGCCGGGAGAGATCTGGGCGCGCTACGCGGCCGACATCCGCGGCGCCAAGGCCCTGCCCTGTGGCCACTATCTCTCCGAGGAGGCGCCCGAGGAGACCTATCGCGAGCTGCGCGACTTCTTCGCGGCGCCAGCCTAGAGCATGATCCCGAAAAGTTGCAGGACTTTTCGGACAAGATCATGCTCCAGAGTCAATGAGATGCGGGCGCGATTCGATTCTACCTAATCGCATCGCGCCCTGGACATCAGGCCCGGCGATCACCACGATTGACCGGGGCCAAGGCGACCAACCATGTCGCCAGGCTGTTCGGGCCGGGCGGCGGACTCGTCTCGGAGGGCAAGTGAGAGGCTGACATGGAAGCTGTTGCACCCCGTCCTGTTGCGGCACCGCCCCCGCGTCACCCCTGGTACACGATCCTCTACGTCCAGGTGCTGATCGCGATCGCGGCCGGCGTCCTGATCGGATACCTCGATCCGCACCTCGGCGTGCAGCTCAAGCCGCTCGGCGACGGCTTCATCGCGCTGATCAAGATGATGATCGCGCCGGTGATCTTCTGCACCATCGTGCACGGCATCGCGTCGATGGGCGACCTCAAGAAGGTCGGCCGGGTCGGCGTCAAGACGCTGTTCTATTTCGAGGCGGTGTCGACGCTCGCGCTCGTCATCGGCCTCGTCGTCGCCCGGGTGCTGGAGCCCGGCCGCGGCTTCAACATCGATCCCGCGACGCTCGACCCGAACGCGGTCGCTACCTACGTCACCCGCGCCAAGGAAGAAGGCATCGTCGCCCACCTGCTGTCGATCATCCCCAACACCTTCGTCGGCGCCTTCTCGGGCGGCGACCTCCTGCAGGTGCTGCTGGTCTCGATCCTGACCGGATTCGCCATATCGCTGATGGGCGAGGCCGGCGCCCCGGTCGTGCGCGGCATCAACGTGGCGGCGCGCGTGTTCTTCAGCATCATCCGCATCGTCGTCAAGGCGGCGCCGGTCGGCGCCTTCGGCGCGATGGCATTCACGATCGGGTCGCAAGGCATCGGCGCGCTGGTCAAGCTCGGCGAGCTGATCCTGACCTTCTATTTCACCTCGGCGCTGTTCGTCCTGCTCGTGCTCGGATCGATCGCCTATCTGGCCGGCTTCTCGATCCTGCGTTTCATCGCCTACATCAAGGACGAGCTCTTGATCGTGCTCGGCACCAGTTCGTCCGAGACCGTGCTGCCGCACATGATCGCCAAGATGGAGCATCTTGGCGCGTCGAAATCGGTGGTCGGGCTGGTGATCCCGACCGGCTACAGCTTCAACCTCGACGGCACCAACATCTACATGACCCTGGCGACGCTGTTTCTCGCCCAGGCAACCAACACGCCGCTGACGATCTGGCAGGAGCTCGGCATCCTGGCGATCGCGATGATCACCTCGAAGGGCGCCTCAGGCGTGACCGGCGCCGGCTTCGTCACGCTCGCGGCCACCCTTGCGATCGTCCCGGACATTCCGATCCAGTCGCTCGCCCTGCTGCTCGGCATCGACAAGTTCATGAGCGAGTGCCGGGCGCTGACCAACCTGATCGGCAATGGCGTCGCCACGATCGTGATCAGCCGCTGGGAAGGCGAACTCGACGTCGACGCGCTGCACGAGACCATGGCGCATCCGATCACGGTGGGCGAGGAGATGGAGCGGCTGCCGGCGTGACGCTGGGCTGTAGGGTGGGTTAGCGCACGCAGGTCGGGTTTAACCGACCTGCGCATTATGATGCCGATCTCGGGCAAGCCCGAGATCGGTGCGCGTAACCCACCGGCCGAGTCGCCAGCATGGGGTCCCATGATGGGTTTCGCTGCGCTCAACCCATCCTACAACTAGCTTGCGCGGGCGATGACGCGGTGAGAGACGACGCCGTCACAACACCCGGAAGCACTTCAGCTCCACCCGCCGCGCGTGCCGTTGCGCGGTCGCGACCGCCATCGTGGTGTTGAGAAAGGCGAGCTCGGCCGCGCCGGTCTCGAAGCGCATGAAGGTGCGGAAGAAATAGCTCGCCGGATCGACCGCTTCGCCGCGCGCGAGGCGCGCCAGCACCTCGGGCGGACCATGGCGCAGTCCCTGGCTCACCACCTGGACGAGGCCGCCGCGCGCCTCCTTGAGCGCGTAGCGCGCATCGAGTTCGAGCGCGCCGTCGTGGCGCGCGATCTGCCAGTCGGCTCCGCCCAGAACCTCGCCGCGCAGCAGCGGTCCGTCGAACGACCCGCCCGTGATGTAGACGACGCGCCGCTCGCCGAGCGGCGCCGGACCCATGGTCACGAGCTCGCCGACCTCGGCCGAAATCGCCATCAGGAATTCGAGCTGCGGGACCGAGTTGGCCGGCATGGACGCGCGGCTCACGACGCGGCGGCGTCCGGCAGCGCGAGAAACCCGCGGGTGACGCGCGGCAGCCCCTGCCGGTTCTTGGCGAAGCGGCCCAGTCCGCCCACGCCCAAGCCGATTCCCAGGCCGATCCCCAAGCCGACCCGCAAGCCGACCCACAGGCCGGCCCCCAATCCGATCCCGAAGCCGGCGGTCTTGATGAGGTCGCGCCGTGCCGGCGCGTGATCCCGGTCGGTCATCACGTGCTCCCTGGTGTCCGTCCCGGCAATCGCAACACGGCACGACCGCCCGATATTGACCGCAATCTACCAGAGCACGCGCCGCCTGACAGCCGCGACGCCCGCGGCTCGCGTTCCGCGTGGAGTTCTGTTAGGGACGGCGGGTGGTCGGCAAGCGCGGCGCCCGGTGGATGCTCGCGAGCGCCCGCGAGTGTGACCCTCTGGAGCAAGGTTGAATGTTCGATCGTCTGGCCGCCGCCGTGCGACGGTTCGATGAGAGGTTCGGCTGGGGATGGATCGGCGCCTGCCTCAGCGTCGCCATCATCTCGGCAGCCGCCTTCGTGCTGTTCCGCAGCCTGCGTGGCATCGATTTCGGCGAGGTGGTCCAGGCCATCAGGGCGACCGAGGTGCGCGACGTCGCGATCGCGGCCGGATTCGTCGCCGCTGCCTATGTCACACTGACATTCTACGACCTCTTCGCCTTGCGCACGATCGGCCGCAAGGAGGTGTCCTACGGGACCGCGGCGTTCGCGGCCTTCACCAGCTACGCCGTCGGACACAATGTCGGGGCAAGCGTGTTCACCGGCGGCGCGGTGCGCTACCGCATCTACTCGGCGCAAGGCCTGTCGGCGATCGAGGTCGCCAAGATCTGCTTCGTCGCCGGGCTGACCTTCTGGCTCGGCAATGCGGCGGTGCTCGGCCTCGGGATCTCGCTTGTGCCCGGTTCCGCCTCGGCGATCGACCAGCTGCCGCCATGGCTCAACCGGGCCATCGCCAATGTGGTGCTGCTCGTGCTGGGCGGCTACGTGGCCTGGGTGTGGCGCACGCTGCGCGTGGTCGGCCGGCAGAACTGGGAAGTCGCGCTGCCGAACGGCCCGCTCACCCTGCTGCAGATCGGCATCGGCATCATCGACCTCGCCTGCTGCGCGGCCGCCATGTACATGCTGTTGCCGGACGAGCCCTATATCGGCTTCATCGCGCTGGCGGTGATCTTCGTCGCCGCCACCCTGCTGGGCTTCGCCAGCCACTCGCCCGGCGGGCTCGGGGTATTCGATGCCGCGATGCTGGTGGCCCTGTGGCAATACGACAAGGAGGACCTGCTCGCCGGGCTGCTGCTCTTTCGCCTGCTCTACTACATCACGCCGTTCGCGATCGCACTGGCGCTCCTCGGCGGCCGCGAACTCTGGCTGAGTATGCGTGCGCGGCGCAAACACAGGATCGCCGCGAGATGCGAGCGGCAGGACACCCGCCTGCGTTAAATTTGCGATAACTTTGCGAATCATGACGCTGGACGACCAACGGCGGACACATGACGGGCCGGGATCCTGGCTCGGCCGGCTCAAGCGCGCGCGCCTCGTGCTCGCCGCGGCCGCGCTCGTGTTTGTGGCACTCGACGTCGCCGGCGTCCTGTCGACGCTGCAGGCCTCGGTCGCATTCCTGATCGTCGCCGCCGCCTCGCTCATCGACTTCACCACCTCGGAGCCGCCCGACGCCATTCTGGCACCCTCGCACGAGGGCAAGCCGCTCGCCGCCGACTGGCTGGTCGAAGCGGTCGTATCCGGGCTGCCGGACGCCGTCATCGCGCTCGACCGGCGGGGCATCGTGGTGGCCTCGAACGCGGCCGCGCGCGTGGTTGCGCCGGCGCTCACGCGCGGCACGCCGCTGTCGATCGCGCTGCGCATCCCCGACATCATCGAGGCGGTGCGGAGCGCGGTCGAGACCGGCGAGACCCAGCGCGTCGAGTTCTTCGAGAAGGTGCCGTCGGACCGCTGGTCGGAGGCGTTCATCGTCCCGGTCGCCCTCGCCGAGGCGATCGCCGGCCGCCGCGAGCTGGTGTTCGTGACCCTGCACGACCTCACGCCGCTCAAGCGCGTCGAGGAGATGCGCGCCGACTTCGTCGCCAATGCGAGCCACGAGCTGCGCACGCCGCTCGCCTCGCTGTCCGGC
>Ga0209465_10001089_pt1 | contig 12298 bp, 13 predicted proteins | sample PanSoiPlot1MoBio_FD_188321 | JGI IMG/M metagenome (GOLD analysis project Ga0209465, IMG submission 188321) | Tropical forest soil microbial communities from Panama analyzed to predict greenhouse gas emissions - Panama Soil Plot 1 MoBio (SPAdes)... | ecosystem: Environmental > Terrestrial > Soil...
AACAGCTCCCATGACCGAGTCGCGCGACCGTCTCATCCCAACGTGCGGCCGACGTGATCGGCAATGCGCATGGCGTTGGCCATCATCGTGAAGCTGTGACTGTTCGACGGGAGCACGGTGAAGTTCGCCGCGTCGGCGACATAGACACCGTGCGTCCTCGACAAGAGTCCATCGCGATCGGTCTGGTAGGGCCCAACGGGCGTTGTCGTCATCGGGAGAGCGCCAGCGTAGCGGCAGCTATTGCCGGGGGTGAGGCGCCGGCAAAGTCCGAGCGCACCGAGATAGCCGAGCTCCCGAAAGAGCCCGAGCACGTGCGACTCCAGCGGGCTCGCTGGCTTGCTCGTGTATCGGAGCTCTAGCCGATCGTCTGGCAGTAGTCGGACGTGGTTCGTGAGGGTGGGCGCGTCGGGATAGGAGAGCTGGACGAGGAGGAGGGCCGGCGTGAGGTACTTGGCCGCGGCGATATTGCCCCGGGCCGAGAAGGGGAAATCGAACAGGTAATCGGAGCAGAGGGTGCCGACGCTGGCGTACACCGCCATGTGCGTCAGCCCCGGGCCGTGCTCGCCCGCATAGACGGCCCTGAGCATGGCGGCCGAGTAGACCGACCGGTCGAGCGCACCGCCGATGCCCCAGGGGTCGACCAGGGGGATGGACGAGCGGTTGGAGTCGAGCAGAGGGAGCCTCGTGACATGGTCGTCGTTGGACCGGAGGACGATCTTCGCGGTGTTGAGCGCGCCCGCGGCCAGGATCAGGCGGCGGCAGTGAAAGGTGCGGCGCTCGCCGGTTGCGCAGCTTCGCGCCAGCACACTGATCCCCGCGCTGGACTCGGTATAGCGCTCCACCAGCACGCCGCGCTCGTAGAGGATCTCGCCGCGTCGCACCAGCTCGTCCAGCGTGTAGGTCGGCGTGTACACGGCCGGGTCGTTCGGCCGAAAGCATTCGAGGGTGTCGTAACGATAGGCGCGACGCCCGTCGTGGTCGCGGGTGAGCACCGCCAGGCGAGGGAGGCCGATGTAGAGCCCCCGTCGATTCAGGCTCTTGCGGCGTTGGGTGTAGCGCCGAAGAACGGCGCGGCCGCTGGCGCCCAGCGCCACGGGCGGCAGGAGCCCCCGCGCTGACCCGAAGAATCGCGAGAGATCGTCGTCGGCGCCGCTAATGCCGACCTTGGCAGTAATGGCGTCGTAATAGGGCTCGAGATCAAGCACGCTGATCGGGTATCCGGCCAGGTCGTCAGCCGTGAAGCGATAGAGCCCCGCCCCCCACGCATTGGCCATGCCGCCAGCCGCGAAGCTCATCAACGCGTCGAAGTTCTGCGCGACCACGGGACTCAGCTCGGCCGCGCCCCGCGTGACGAAGCGCATCCGGGGTCCCTTCAACCTCGGGCCCAAGGAGGCGTGGAATACATTGTGGAGGCTCTCGAAGCCCGGGCCGATCAACTCCGCGAAGAGGTCTGGGCCCCCGGCGGAGCTGGTCTTGCGCAACTCGTAGAAGTTCCCGTCGAGCGCGCTCTCTTGCGCCCGATAGCCCACGTCGAGGACAAGGGGCCCTCGGCCGCGGAGCTGGTACGCTGCGAAGGTGCCGGATGGTCCAGCCCCAACGATGATGATCTCAGCGGATGTCATGCACGCGCATCAGCCAGCGGCCTTTGCCGAGCTTGTAGAGCGAGCGAAGCAGATGCAGGCCGAGGATCAGCCAACCCGCCGGCCGCCGGCACCGTTCGTTGACGAATCGCTCGAAGTTGTCCGGCCGCACCTCGGCGAGGTAGCAGAGCACCTGAAAGCGCTGGGTCAGGGCGTTACGTCGACGACTCCGCCGCACCGCCAGCTCGAGGGCTTCGAGGTCGGCGCCGCGCTCGATGAGTCGATCGAGATTGACGCGGGGCCAATCGGCCAGCGGCGGAGCTTCGAGCGCGCTCGCATACTGTCGCTGCACTTCCTCAGGGGCGTCATGCCCGAACAGCGCCCGGTGGATGTGATTCGCTTCCACCCGCAGTCGGTCCGCCTGGGACCGTGGCTGAGGCTGCTCGCTCCGGGCTCTCGAAAGATCGGGTTCCCGCGCTCGCGTCAAGGACTCTCGCCGGTTGGAGGAGGCTCCGCCGACTGAGAGTCGGTCACGTCGTGGCGGCTGGTCAGAGCGATACCGACTCTCACGGGTCCTCCTATCACTTCCCCGAATACTTCTGAAGCCACCCATTCGTCAAGGACCTTCCGAGATGCGGCATCTTCGCGATGGTCGTAGCGATCGCGGCAGGGTCCGTAAAGGGTGTGTCCGGAGCGCCCAGAGAAGCGAGAGATCTCAAAAAGTTGCCGAACAGCGCTGAAACTTGGTACAAGCTCGGTGTTGCCGTAGGCCAGCAGCATCGTCGTTCAGATGCCATTGGCGCATACCGGGCGGCGATTCGGCTCAACAGGGATGACGCTGATGGTGACACTTGGTATGACGCGATCCTCGGGGCCGCGCGCGGCACGGTCCGTCTTCAAGATGGCGCGCTTGCTGGCGTTCTTGGTTCCCGTATCGATCCAATCCAGCTACCTGTTCCGCCAGGCCGACGGTTGGCTATTCGAGAATTTCTCACTGTTCTCGGCGATTTCGAAGCCGACGAGAGATACGAGGTACTCGACCTACGGGCTAAGACAGGGGGACGGGACCGAGCTTCGTCTCGACGAGTCCGCCTACTGGGCCCCGAGAGATACGAGGTACTCGATCTACGGGGTGAGACAGAAGGACGGGACCGAGCTTCGTCTCGACGAGTCCGCCTACTGGGCCCCACTCGACCTCATCCGGATTCGCGCGGCGCTCGCGCTGGTCGCTCGAGCGTCGAAGGACGACGAGGCGCGGCTCCTCGGGGCTCTGATGGAGCGCTACCGAGTAAACGCCGAGCGAGGACGGCATAGGGGCCCTCCCTTAGAATCGATTCGCATCTACCGCGTCACCTACGACTGGACGGCCGGGGTCGACCACCCGACGAGCAAGCGCACGCTCCTCATGGAAAGATGAGCTTCTCGCGACTTGCGGCCGATCTGCTCAAACGGAACGCGACGGCGTCTCCTCTCGATCTGGGCGTCATGCGCTGTTGGGTGTTCGGTTTGCTCTTCGTCCACTACGTGCGTCACGACTTCGCCGCGTTCGCGCGCCTCCCGACCGTCTTGTGGCGTCCGCCCTTTTGGCTCCGCTCCCTCTCCATGGAATTCTTTGAGCCCTCGAGGGTCGAGGCGCTGCACGTAGCGTGGCTCGTCCTCCTGGCGTTCGCCTGTATCGGTTTGTTGGTGAAAATCAGCGGCTTGGGCGCCCTCCTGGTCGGAGTCATCCTCCTCTGGTTCGAGAACACCGTCGCTTACGCCAATGCGAAGGACGTCCTGATCATTTGGGCGATGTACGCGCTCGCCGTCCTGAGCACACCTGACCAGTTTTCCGTCGACCGCCTGTTGTTCAGGCGTCGGTTCGAGGACGCTTCGCGCGGTGCCACGCTCGACAAGGGTGAATTCTTCGCCACCTATTTCGTCCGCGCCATGTTGGCGCTGATGTTCTGCTCCGCTGCGATGTCGAAGCTCAGAGCGAGCGGGATCCACTGGGGAACGAACGGCACCCTCGCCAACCTATTTGCGGCGAAAGCGCTCACGGGGGATCGAAGCCCCAGAGTCCCCGGTTTGGCAGAGGCTCTCGCTCGACATCCGATGTGGTGCGACGTGTTGGCGCGCGGGATTCTTCTCCTCGAGCTGTCTGCCCCGCTCGTCCTCGTCTCGGAATGGGCGCGAAGGCTCGTCGCTCCCTCACTGTTCGTGATGCTCGCGTCGTTCTGGTTGGTGCTGGGTATCTCTTTCCCGATGACTTTGGTGTGTTTCGTTTTCTTCCTGCGATTCAGCGACGAGATGGAGTTGCCGGCGAGCGACCGGACTGGCTTTACTGGCCCGCCTCGCGTCGTGTTCGACGGCGGAAGTCGGTGGTGCCACGCCTGCGTACGATGCTTCGAGCGTAAAGCCGCCTCGAAGTCGCTCGAATTCATCCCCGCCGACGATGCACGCGCCGACGCACTCCTGCGGGATGCACACGTATCGTGGAGCCGAGGATGCAAGTGGCTGTTACTGAATGGAGACACTGTCTACCGTGGCTCGGCAGCGTTCATCGAGATGCTGGCCATCATGGGGGGTGGTTGGCGTCTGGCTTGCCTGCTCTACTTGATTCCGCGGTTCCTGAGGGATCCCCTGCGCTTCCGACGGGGAGCCTGAATGGGCATTGTTCGACGAGCAACTGCCCGCGCTGGCCAAGACTGCGACCGTGCGGGCACCGTTTGGCCGCCGTCCTCAGCGGCATTGCAAACCCGGCGGCTTGTACTCAGGGCTGGGCGACACGGAACAGGTCAGAGCTTCGTTCACGCGGTGTATCGCGATCGCGCCCGATGACCTTGGCCGGCCGCGTCACATGCGCGCTGGCCCAACTGGTTAGAGATGAATACTGACGCCTGGGGGCCCCGCCTGAACGAAAAGAGCCACCTCGTTCTCGGCGGCTGCGGTGCCCCTGAGTTGACGGAGATCTACGGCACCCCTCTCCACGTCGTCGACACCTCGAGATTGCGCGACAGCTATCGGAGATTTCTCGCCGCCTTTCGGGCGCATTGTCCCCGCGTCGAGCTCTTCTGCTCCTATAAGACCAATTGCATTCCGGGCGTGCTCAAGTTGCTGCATGAGGCCGGATGCGGCGCGGAGGTCGTCTCTCCGTACGAGTTATGGTTGGCCGTGAAATTGGGAGTGCCACCCTCGTCGATCATCTACAATGGCCCGAACAAGTCAATAGAAAGTCTGCGCGAAGCCGTTGCGCTAAACGTCGGACTCATCAACGTCGATTCCAAGGCCGAGATTGATCGCTTGATCGAGGCCTCCGCGGGAGCGCCGCAGCCCGTAAGGGTAGGCCTTCGAATCTGTCCCGGAAGCGGCTCGACGTCTCAGTTCGGGTTTGAGCCGCACGCCGACACTGTCGTGAAGATGATACGGACACTCGAAGACACGGGACGGGTCCGAGTCTGCGCCCTCCATGCTCATATCGGCTCGGGTATCAAGAGCCTGAGGAGTTACCGCGACAGCGTCGAAAGCCTTTGCCTGATGGCGCGGGAGATCAAGCGCCGGTTGAATCGAGAGATTGAAATTTTCGATCTGGGCGGTGGCTTCGGTGTCCCGACGGTCAAGATCTTGACGGTTCGCGAAGTGGCGCTCTATAAACTCTTCAATATTCCGCCACGCCAGCCGAGGTCTGCTGACTGCCCGTCGCCGGAAACCTTCGGCAAAGTCCTCTCCGACGCACTGCACCAGGGTTGCACGGCCCACGGCCTGAAGGAACCGGCGCTCCGCATCGAGCCGGGACGCGCGTTGACCAGCAGCGCCCAGACGCTCTTGGTGCGCGTGCGCGAGCTCAAGAGAAGACGTTCCGGTAAGACCTTCGCCATGACCGACGGGGGGATGCAAAACATCGCCTTCCCCCTCTCCTACGAGTACCACGAGTGCCTACTCGCCAGCGGAGCGGAAGGCCGGCCCCGGCGCCGTTATTTCGTCACCGGGCCCCTCTGCTCCATCGAGGACATTCTCTACCGCAACTGGAAACTACCGGAATTGAAGGAGGGAGACATCCTGGCGATCATGGACGCGGGGGCCTATTTCACCTCCTTTGCCAACAACTTCTCCTTCCCCAGGCCGGCGGTCGTCGCGGTCTCGAATGGAACGCATACGGTTCTGCGGCGAAGGGAAACCTTTGATCATATGTCGGCCGTGGACGAATTCTGATTCCGACATCGCGCGAGTGGGACGACCTCGGGAAGGAATGGCGGGAGGGGCACTCGCAGGGGCTGTGGCGCGCCTGCAGCGACGCTCTCCACGCCGTCTTATTTGCCCGGTGGCTGCCGGCGCAGCCGGCCAAGCGGTTGCTCAAGAGTGACCTGTTCGACGAGGCCTTCGGCCAGGGGCTCTACGGGCTCCTCGCCCCGCGCGCGAGCGAGGTCGTCGGAATCGACCTGTCAATGACGACCACGACGGCAGCTAGAGACCGCTATCCTAACCTGCACGCCGTCGCGGCCGACGTGCGCAGCCTGCCGTTTGCGGACAGCGCCTTCGACGTGGTCGTGTCCAACTCGACGCTGGATCACTTTCCCACGCGCGACGATGTCCTGGCGGGTCTGCGAGAGCTCACACGGATCCTCGGGCGGCGGGGGGAGTTGCTGCTGACGCTCGACAATCCGGCGAACCCCATCGTGGCCGTACGCAATCTGACTCCGTACTTTTGGCGGCGGGTCGGCATTGTCCCGTATCCCGTCGGGATGACGCTCGGGCGCAGGGGCTTGGACCGGGCCTTACAGCAGTTGGGCTTCGATGTCGTTGATGAGGCCGCCTTCATGCATTGCCCTCGAGTTCTCGCCGTCGCCATGGCCGGATTCCTGCAAAGGCATGCCGGCCCGCGGAGTCAAAAGAGATTCATGGCCGCTTTGGGCGCCTTCGAGCGCATGGCGAAGTGGCCGACAAGATATGTAACCGGCTACTATGTCGCGGTAAAAGCGATCAAGCGGTGAGCCTGGGGCGGACGGACTACGCAAAGGCGTCGTCGCGCATCCACCCGAACCCGGCGGGCACCAGCCTCAGCTCGAAGGCCGTCGCCATAGTCCGCACATAGGACTCCTACCCCGCGACGACGCGGGCCGATGGGCCATATACGTCGCAGACCTGCTCGGCAAGACACCGTTGGATGTCCCACGTGATCTTGACGCGAGCTCGTCCGAGAAGCTCGAGCGGCCCGAGGAGATACGGAGTAGGATAGTGCGGTCGCCACGCGATTTCATCGGGAGGCTCGCCATGCCAAAGACCGAGTTCAAGCAGTCGCTGCTCGTCACGCACTACGAGGACACGAAGTTCGAGGCGATGGAGGCGAACAATGGCGCGCCACGGCCGCAGTTCGTCTACCGACGGCTCGGTGTCGAGGAAGCCACCGGAGGTGTGTACGACGCGCACGTGATCAGAGGCGTGCCAGGCTCGAAGCCGCCCATCGCCGAGCACAAGCACACCGAGCTCGACTTCCTCTTCGTCTATGTCCTCAAGGGCTGGATGAGCTTTCACTACCACGGCCACGGCGAGCACCGGCTGAAGGCAGGCGACTGCCACATCATTCCTCCCGGGCTGTCGCACACGGTGACCGGCTGGTCGGAGGACGTCGAGCTCCTCGAGATCACCTCGCCCGGCCACTACAAGACGATCAACACGGTGAACGGCGTGGCCGTTGCTTCCAAGCCTGCCTGAGCTGATCGGTTCCCCGGTTGTTTCTGGGTAGCGTCATCAGTTACCTCACCGGCGAGAACCGATCCCGCACACTTCCGGCCTCCACCCTTGGCGCCGCAGTTTGGACAGAGAGCGCTGAAGGTCGCCCCGCACTCGCGGCAGAATCGCGCCTCTTCGCGGTTCTCGGCCCAACACCGGGGACGCTGCATGCGAGAAGCCTCCCTGAGCAACCCAGGCCGGTCACTGAGTCGAACGAGTGTTGCCGAGATGATCCGGCGGAATGGCCGCACGGGTAACGGTCCCGATCGGATCGGCTCAAGGCGCGCGGACATCCGGTTGGCTGACTTGCTCAACAGGACGCTGGGACAGTGTACTCAAGTCGCGAGGGTCAGCGGATGGCTTCCAGCCAGCGGGTGTCAGGTCCCGGGTGGGTGCGGGGTCTCGTTCTTTTCCTTGTGCCCTGTGCGGTCTTTATGGTCGTCTCCATAGCCCACGGCGCCGGTGAGGAATCGCGCGCTCAGCCGGATCAAACTCGGGCACAGGGCTCACGACGCTTCGAGCACGCCCTTGCGAGGGTGCAGCCTCTGTTGGACCGCTACGGCTACGGCGCCGCAGTGGGCGCAGCAATGTTGGAGGGGGTGGGAATCCCGGCCCCGGGGCAAACCTTGCTCATGGCCGCCGCGGTGGAGGCGGCTCACGGCCGCATGAATCTCTACTGGCTTCTCATTCTGGTAACCGCGGGAGCCGTTGCGGGAAACAGCGCCGGCTATGCTGTCGGTCGTTGGGGTGGGCGAGCAGTGCTCGGCAAACTCCGGGTCAATACGCAGCGGCAGCAATACCTCGATGATCTCTTCAGACGGCGCGGTGGCATTGTCATCCTGTTCGCCCGATTTCTCGACGGGCTCAGGCAGCTGAACGGAATTGTTGCCGGCATCCTGACAATGCCTTGGGGGAGCTTCACGGCCTACAACGTCGCGGGCGCGCTCTTGTGGACATGCTCCTGGGGCGTCGGGACCTACATGTTGGGCCGCGACATCCATGTCTTTGCGGCTCTTTTCCTGCGGCATCGGCGGTTGTTCCTGGCACTCGGCGTGATCGCGTTTGGCTGCCTGTTGGTGTACTTGCTAGGCTCCAGGAGAGTTCGACGATCACGAAGGACCTAAGGGGTCGGTGAACTTCTAGGACACGCCCATACCGGAATGGAGCTGGAAAGCGGTGACCGTTCTCTGTGGCATCGGCTCCTGAGGGCTCCTGTACGTCAGGGGGGCTGCCGGCCCCCGAGAGGCGCCGCAGCGTGCTAATGTTGCCTACGCCCGAGTCGGTGTCGGGCATCGGCCGTTCCCCGTGACGATGACATGGCTGGGCTACGCGCAGACGTCGATGCCGTTCCTGCACCTGTTGCTATTCACCGTGCTCGCGCTTCTGCTGGTTCCGCTCCAGCTGCGATTCCGCTTGCTCTGGCTGGTCCTCGCCGCCGTGTACCTCCATGCCGTGTTCGTGTCGTTGAACGCGGGCCGGCGGCGCACGTGGCTGGGGTTGCGCTGGTTGTTCGTGTCCGCGTGGATCGTCGCGCTGGCCTTGCGAGTGGCACCGGTGACGGATCCTCACCTCGCGACACTGTTTCACGTGACCTCGCGAATGCTGATGGTCGCGCTGCTCGGCGGTTGCCTCGTCTCTGCGCTCGACTATGTGCTGCGCGGTCGCGAGGTGTCCGCCGACCGCATCTTCGCGGCCATCGTGGCGTACATGCTGGCGGGTCTCGCCTTTGCCGCGGTCTACGTGGCGGTGCACGCCGTGGCGCCCGACAGCTTCGCCTTGTCGCCGGTGACCGGCGGCAACGAACATGAGCAAATCGAGGTCCAGCTCATCTACTACAGCTTCGTCACGATCGCCACGCTCGGGTACGGAGACATCACACCGCGATTGCCACTGGCCCAGATGCTCTCGGTGCTGGAGGCCGTGTTCGGGCAGTTCTACGTCGCGGTCGTCATCGCCTGGCTGGTGAGCAGGTACGCCGCCCGCGGGCCTGCCCCGTGACCGGTGGGCACCACGGTCTCCTTGGTCCGCACGAGGAAAGCACGCCCAGAGATATCGAGTCACACGCGAGATTCCCTGAGTAATTCCTGGGTAAACGAAAGGGGGCAGGGGTATTCACGTCCGTGCGGTACTCTTCAGCGGGCCACGAAGTGATTGCCATCGCGATCCTCCTTTACAGCGATTACGACGATCCAAGGGGTCGGTGGCCTGAGGAGATGTATCCAGATCCTCTCGGCGCCGTGTCCGCCATTCTGCGTGCCATGCCGCGTCTGGAGTGTTACGGCAACACCGACGTGGGCGCTATTGGGCCTTGGCCCTATACTCGGCCCTGCTGTAGCTGGGATCAGCCGCTGATTCGTCACGGCCGTGCATCTTCCAGACGGAGACTGGCGTGGGATACAGGCTGAAGGTGGACTTCCCATGAGTGCTCTGGGGGCGGCGTTCTGGGGCGGACTGGCCGCGGCCGCGCTTCCCGCCGGGGCGCTGCTCGCCATGCGGGCCCGGCTCTCCAGCCGATTGACCGGCGCCATCATGGGATTCGGCTCCGGAGCGCTCATCAGCAGCATCGCCTACGAGCTGGTACCCGAGTCGAAGCTGGGCCATGCGGCGGGTCTGATGGCACTGTGGTTCTTCCTGGGGGCGCTCACCTTCTTCGGAGGGGACTGGCTCATCGATCGATACGGCGGCGCCCATCGCAAGAAGATCGACGGAGATCGAGCGGCCGGCTCGGGGACCGCCATCTTCCTGGGGACGCTGCTGGACGGCGTCCCCGAGTCGCTCATTTTGGGGATCGGGCTGGCCGGCGGAGGGACCATCGGGCTCGCGTTCCTCGTGTCGGTGTTCGTCTCGAACCTACCCGAGGGGATCGCCGGGACCGACGCCCTTCTGGCCGCAGGGAACTCCCGCCGCCGCGTGATTTGGATGTGGATAGCGCTGGTGGGCGCGTCCGCCTGCGCCTCCGCGGCCGGATACGTGTTTGTGATCCGCACTCCCGTGGCCGACGGACGGTATGCCAGTGCATTCGCGGCCGGCGCCGTGCTCACCATGCTCTCCGACGCCATGATGCCGGAGGCCTTCGAGCATGGAGGCCGGATGGTGGGACTGCTGGCCACGCTGGGATTCCTGCTCGCGGCGATCCTGTCTGTGATCTCGTGAACCTCGGCGCAGCGGGCCCAGGGTCGTCTTCACGGGTGCGCCCTGGCCGGGACGCCGGCCGTGCCGCGCATCCGCCGGTGACTCCGGTCGCCCTAGCTCCTGTGACATTGGCTCCTGAGGGTTCCTGGGGGGCGGTGTGCGAGTCTGGCAGATTCTGTCAGCGGACCGGCATCGTGTCAGATATGTGTGCCCAAGTTCGGAAAGGTCTGCGATGCCTGTTGGGGGTGTCCGCCTTCTGTCCGTGAACTGCTACGAACAGATCCCAACGTGGCCCAAGGTGCTTGGTCGGCATTGTAAATTTCTCATGGGGTTGGTAGGGGAGAATCGGCGCTTATCGCGACCGGGAATGCCCTCATCACCCAAAGGTCGTCGGTTCAAATCCGACCCCCGCAACCAGCGCAAGGCCCCGGGACGAAAGAGGTTCCGGGGCCTTCGTGTTTCTGCTGTTTGCCCTGTGATCTAGCACCCATCTAGCGAAACCGCCGGGCGGGCGCACAAAGTTAGCTGGGGATGCCGACGACCGCCTCCTCGATCCGCATCACGGCGGCCGGCGTCCGGACGGTGTCGCGGCCGATGCGGGAGAGTCCCGAGACGAGCACGACGCCGAATGGCGGGCGGGGATCGAGCGCGGCGAGAAGGGTGTTGAAGCCCGGGCGGTGCTTCCACTCCGCCCCGGAGGTGTTCTCGTGAACGAAGATATAGCGCGGGTCGACCGTCCAGCCCTTCCGCTCGGCGTACGCCGTCGCGCTCTCGATCTGCCGCCGCGTCGAGCGCGCCTCTGCGCTGCGGTCGCTATCGTCGGTGGACTTCCCGCAATAGAGGGCGGCGATCATGACTCAGCGTCTCCTTTCGTTATCGTCGTCGAGGTACTGCCGCGGCTTCTCGAAGAGCGCCGCCACGCGGCCGGCCCCGGGCGGTAGATCCCGGAGCGCGCGGATAGTCTCCTTCGGCAGTGCGCATAGTACGGTCGGAATCTTCTCCGTCCCGTAGATGATCGGCGCCACGACGTAGCCACCGTCGCCGACCCACCGGTCGGCGGGCACGAAGGCCACCGCGAACGCGGCGGCGGCGGGGTAGCCCTCCACTAGCTTGGCTCGGAGCGCGTCGCGTTCGAGCCAGGGATCCGTGAGGTCGAGGAGGTCGTCGAGCGAGTGCTTGCTTAGGAAGCCGAGGTCGTCCGCCTCGCGGATAAGCCGGACGAGCGCGTCGCCCTCGCCCGGCCGCTCGGACCGTGGTATGCCTAGCGGTGTAATATGGCCTCCGCTTTCCCGCCCCGGTGCCGTTCCAGCGGTCCGCGGGCGTTTGTGGGCCTCGGCCCATTGCAAGAAGGCCTCCTTCGCCTGGTCGAAACCTATGTCGAGGCGCTTCCGCCCAATGCCCGCTTCGCCCTTCAGAATGCTGGCGCGTTTGACCTGGGCAATCTCCCGCACTACCGCGCGCTTAGCCTGGGCAATCTCCCGCGCCACCGTGCGCGTAATCCTTTTCCCCAGCCGCACGAATTGGCGACGCTCGTCATGCACGAACTCCAGCCACCACGTCTTGCTTTTGCCTCGCTGATAGAGGCCGTCACCGCGTCGTGCCATCACGTCCCTCCATGTCTCTCAGCCGCGTCCACAGATCCGATGGTTTCATCACGTCGATGGTGCGATATCGCGCGGCGCTCTCCGCTCGGCACTTGAGAACCTTCTTGTCCATTGTCAAAAAGACATCGCAGCCATGGTGAATCACGACGGTCAGGTGCCTAGCGTCCATGACGTCAAGCCCCATTCCGCTGAGTTCGACAAAGATGCGCTCATCAGGCACATCCTCCACCATCGGCATGGTGACGAAGCCCGCCGCCCCGAGATCCACGCTGC
>Ga0209465_10001091_pt1 | contig 12277 bp, 10 predicted proteins | sample PanSoiPlot1MoBio_FD_188321 | JGI IMG/M metagenome (GOLD analysis project Ga0209465, IMG submission 188321) | Tropical forest soil microbial communities from Panama analyzed to predict greenhouse gas emissions - Panama Soil Plot 1 MoBio (SPAdes)... | ecosystem: Environmental > Terrestrial > Soil...
TCTCGAGGCCGCGCAGGTGCATCCAGCTCCCCGTCACCAGCACCGCCGGCACGTCGGCGGCCGTATTGGTGGTGTTGTATCTCGAGATGTCGAGCACCGGCGTCTCACCCGCGACCGCCCAGATCTTCGTGCGGTTCGTGTCCGAGGTGCCGCTCTTCGACAGGTTCAGCTGCGACGTGATGTAGTAGGTCCCCCCGTGCACCCAGATCGTGTCGCCTGCCGCGGCGGAGCTGTTCGCCTTCGACAGGGTCGCGAACGGCGCGGCGCTGCTGCCGGCCGCCGAATCGCTCCCGCTCGGCGAGACGTACCACTCGGCGGCCTGGGCCGCCGCCGGCGCCAGGAGGATCGCCAGGGCACCGGCCAGCGTCGCGCGTCCAAACAGACTGGGGCTCATGGCCATTTAATGTCTCCGTTAGGCTAGGCCTTCATGAGATTCGTAAAGTAGCTTAACACTACGGGAAGGGCCTCGGGCCTGAGGTCTGAGGCCCATTTGCCGCGCTAGCCCGGGTGGGGCGGCAGGGTAACGCCGAGAGCCCTGGCCAGTGCCGTCAGCTGCGCGGGCGATCCGCAGCCCAGATGCTGGTCGGACAGACGTCCCGCCCGCCGCCGCTGCAGCCACGACGCGGCGGGGTGAGCCGCGGCGGCGCGGCCGAAGTCGGCGCCCGATGCCTCGACCAGCCGGGCTACCTCGGCGTCCAGCCGCGCGCGCAGATCCGGAATGGCGGCCCGCAGGCCCGCGGCCCAGGTCGCGACCTCGGCCAGGCCCTGGCCTGCCAGCTCGCCGTCGGCGAGCCCGCGGAGCTTCTTGTCGATCTGCTCGAAGGTCATCGTCGACCATGGCAGCGCGCGTCGGACGGCGCCCTGCCACTGCTGACGCACGCGCGCCCAGTAATCCTCGCGCGCCGGCACCGACACCAGGCGGCGATCGGGCAGGACGAGGCCGGTCAGGCGCATGCCGTGGCAGGCGCCCGTGTCGATGCCGAAGACGCGCTCGCGCACGACCAGCGGCTCGGGGCCGATCACGGCGTGACCGAACACGACCGGCGTCTCGTCCTCGTAGAAGTCCCACCAGGGGCGATCGCCGAACCGCTTGGCCAGGCGCTCCTCGCCGGCGGTCGTCCCGGCGCGGACCTCCTCGGGGACGTCGGCCAGCGGCACGCCCGGGTAGAGGCCGAAGTGCACGACGCGCACGTCGGGGCGTTCCCAGTGGTACGGCAACGACGCCATCCAGCGCACGTCGTCGGCGTAGCGGCCCGGGCCGAGCTGCTCGCGCGTCACCTGCTGCGAGTACGAGAAAACGCCGCGGACGTGCTTGCGCTCGTGGTTGCCGCAGATGACGACGGCGTTCTTTCGCCCGCGAAAGAAGTCGATGACCGCGCCCGGGTCCGGCCCGCGGTCGACCAGGTCGCCGACGCTGACGACCAGGTCGTCCTCGCCGATGGCGGCGCGATCGCAGAGGTCCAGCAGCTCGCGGTGGCAGCCGTGGATGTCGCCGATGATCAATGTCTTTTGCACGAACGTTTCTCCTGCCACCCTATTTAGAGGACATCGGATGCCGGCGCGCGGACAGAAACCCGGACAACGGACGGCGGCCGCCGGAACGCCCATGGATTGGGCCGGTTACGTCGACGGGCTGATCATCCAGCACGGCTCGCTGGCCGCCGTGTGCGAGCGGCTGGGCGGGATCCGCGGCTACCGGGAAGACGTCGAGAGCGTGGGCCGGGCCCTGCGCCGCCTGCGCGGGCGCGCCAGCCTGTCGGGCGGCGCCTGGGGCGAGCGCCTGCTCCGGACCTTCGGCCTGCCCCAGCCGGTGGCGGCGCGCCTGCGCTTCATGGGGCAGTACCATTCGCGCTTCGTCGACCTGCCGCTGCCGCTCGCGACGGATCTGGTGCAGCTGTGGGATCGGCCGCCCACCAGCGAGAGCCGGATCGGGCGGCTCTGGTTGTCGCTGGCGCGCGTGACGCTGGCGTTGCGCGCCGACGACGCGGACGACGCGGCGACGCACCTCGCGCCGGCGGCTGCGGTCGCGTCCGACGATCCGGTCGGCCGGATCGAGGTCGCGCTCTGCGCGGCGATGCTCGAGAGCCGTGGTGATCCCGCGACCGTTCCGGCGGCGCTCGAGTCGGTGCCGGCGCTGCTGGCGCAGCTCGACGGCGGCGACGCGGCGGCCGGCGACGGCGACTGCCTGCGGGCCCGCTACGTCGGGCAGGTGGCGCACGCGCTCAACCGGGCCGGCGACGTCAACCGCGCGCTGGCCCTGCATCTCGAGCTGCCCGACGGCGCGGCCACGCACCCGTTCGCGCGCAGCCGCCGCGCCAACGGCGTCGCCTACGGTCTTTTCCGGCGCGGCGAACGCGACGCCGCGCTGGCCAGCGCGCGCCGGGCGGCGACGTTCGCCGGCGACGCCGGCCACGTCCGCCTGCGCGCGATGGCGCTCTTGATGGTCGCGCGGGTGGCGGGCGACGGCGCCGAGGCGGGCGAGGCGCGCGCGCGGGCCCGCGCGATCGGGCAGGCCCTGGCGGATCCGATCCTCCTCGCCCGCTGCGACGCCGCGGACCGCGCTTCTCATCGCCTCGCCCCCGAAGGGGGAGAGGCCGACGAGCCGAAGGCTCGGCGGGAGAGGGGGGCCCGCGATGAAGCGTCGGCCCCTCTCCCCGACCCTCTCCCCGCTTCGCGGGGCGGGGGAGAAGACTAGGCGTAGCGTTCGACCTGTCCCCGCTTCGCGGGGCGAGGGAGAAGACTAGGCCTCGACGTGGACGCGGGAGCGGCGGGCCGCCGAGCGGCGGGCGACCTCGCGGCGGCCGGTCACGGGAATCTTCTTCGTGGCGCGGTGCCGGTGCTTGTCAGCGTACATCGCTTCGTCGGCGCGGGTCAGCAGCGCGTCGACCGTGTCGCCGGCCTCGGGCCAGCTGGCGGTGCCGATGCTGAGCGAGATCGGAATCTCGCGCTTGGCGTTCGCGGTCTCGAGGACGCTGCGCAGCCGGTCGACCAGGTGGCCGCAGTCGTCTGCCGGCAGATCGGGAAGCAGCACGGTGAACTCGTCGCCCCCGGTCCGGCAGGCGACGTCGTGGTGGCGCAGGTGCGTGACCAGGAAATCGCCGACGTCCTTGAGCACGGTGTCGCCCACGGGGTGCCCGTACCGGTCGTTGGTCGCCTTGAAGTCGTTGAGGTCCAGGACCATCACGGAGAACCGCCGGGAGCTGCCCGCCCGCTGCGAGCGGCTCAGCTCCTCGTTGAGCCGCTCCTCGAAGTAGCGCCGGTTCCAGACCCCGGTCAGTGGGTCCCGGTAGGCCATCGCCCGGTAGACCTGTAGCCGGGCCAGCTCACGCTTGAGCGCGGCGTTCTCGCGCGACAGCCTGGCAATCTGCGCTGTCTTGGATGTCTCCTGTGAGCGCAAGGCGCAAATATAGTCGCACAACTGCCGGCAGGGCCAAGAAAACACCGGCCGCGCTTGTCGGGCCGGGGGGTCCGCCGCAGCTTCAGGGTGAAGGGGAGGGCAGGATGCACATTTTGTGGTCACTCATCGTGGGGTTGATCGTGGGTGCTCTGGCGAAGCTGTTCATGCCGGGCAAGGATCCGGGCGGTGTGATCATCACCATGCTGCTCGGTATCGCGGGCTCGCTCGTGGCTGGGTTCGTCGGGCGATCGTTGGGCTGGTACCACTCGGGGACGAGTGGGCCGGGCATCATCGCGTCGATCATCGGCGCCATGGTCTTGCTCGGGATCTACCGGCTGTTGCTCCGCAGGAGGCGTACGGTCTAAAGCAGGGCTCGGGGGTCGGCTCCGCGCCCGGCGCGGGCTGACCCTTCTCAAGGATTCCGGCCGTTTTCAGCGTCTTTCCATGGCGCAAAGGGGGACTTCGGTCTAGAGTGCGCTGCGCCTACCGGAGCCCCCGCGGGTGAAGCCGACTGACGTCAAAAACCCGAGCTACTTCCACAAGGTGGTCGATTGCCAGTGGGCGTGTCCGGCGCACACGAACGTGCCGGAGTACATCCGGCTGATCGCCCAGGGGAAGTACACCGAAGCTTACCTGCTGAACCGCGACAGCAACGTGTTTCCGGGGATCCTCGGACGCACGTGCGACCGTCCGTGCGAGCCGGCGTGCCGGCGGACGCGGGTGGACGAGAAGCCGGTCGCAATCTGCCGGCTCAAGCGCGTCGCGTCCGATCTGCGGGGCGACATCACCGGCCAGCTGCCCGCGATTCCGGCCAAGAAGAACGGCAAGCGGATCGCCTGCATCGGCGCCGGTCCGGCGTCGCTGGCGGTGGCGAACGACCTGGCGCCGCTCGGCTACGAGGTCGTGATCTTCGAACGCTTCGCCGAGCCGGGCGGGCTGATGCGCACGAACGTGCCGACGTTCCGCCTGCCGCGCGCGGTCCTGGACGAGGAGATCGCGATGATCCTCGACCGGGGCGTCGAGATTCGCTACAGCACCCCGGTCAACAGCCTCAAGGGCCTGCTCGACAGCAAGCCCGCCTTCGACGCCGTCTTCGTCGGCACGGGGGCGCCGCGCGGCAAGGAGCTGGACCTTCCCGGGCGGCAAGAGGCGGCCGCGCACGTGCACATCGGCATCGACTGGCTGGCCGGGGTCGCCTTCGGCCACATCGACAAGATCGGCGAGCACGTCCTCATCATCGGCGTCGGCAACACGGCGATGGACTGCTGCCGGACGTCGCGGCGCCTCGGCGGAAAGGACGTGAAGGTGATGGCGCGCCGGCCGCGCCAGTTCTTCAAGGCGTCGCCGTGGGAGCTGGAAGACGCCGAGGAAGAGCAGATCGAGATCCTCGTCAACCACGTCCCCAAGCGCTTCGTCGTCGAAGGCGGCAAGCTCAAGGGGATGGAGTTCGAGCGCGTCGAGTGGCGCGAGGACGACAAGGGCCGCCAGACCTCGCGGACGATCGACACCATCGTGCTCCCCGCCGATGACGTGATCCTGGCGATCGGCCAGGAGAACGCCTTCCCGTGGATCGAGCGCGACGCGGGCATCGAGTTCGACAAGTGGGGCCTGCCGGTCGTCGACCAGGCGACGATGCAGTCGACCCGGCCGGGGGTCTACTTCGGCGGCGACTCGGCGTTCGGGCCGAAGAACATCATCTGGGCCGTGGCGCACGCGCACGAGGCGGCGATCTCGATTCACAACCACTGCAGCGGCAAGCCGGTGACCGAGCGGCCGCCCGAGGGGATGAACCTCATCACGCAGAAGATGGGGCTGGCCGAGTGGAGCTACAGCAACGACTACAACCCGGCCAAGCGCGCGAAGATGAAGCACGTCGATCTGCGCGAGCGCTTCTCCAAGCTGGCCATCGAGGTCGAGCTGGGGTTCGACCCCGAGCAGACGGCGCGCGAGGTGGAACGTTGCCTCAACTGCGACATTCAGACCGTCTTCACCGACGCGAAGTGCATCGAATGCGATGCCTGCATCGACGTCTGTCCGACGACTTGTCTTACGATCGCGCCCAACGGCGAGGAAGACGAGCTGCGTAACCGGCTGACGGTCCCCGCCAACAACAAGGAGCAGGCACTGTTCGTGTCGGGTTCGCTGCCGCAGACGAGTCGCGTGATGGTGAAGGACGAGGATGTCTGCGTGCACTGCGGGCTGTGCGCCGAGCGCTGCCCAACGGCGGCGTGGGACATGCAGAAGTTCGACCTCAAGCTTCCTCACGCGGGACAAAACGGCAACGTGGGATGGAACAAGAACACTTAGACAAGCGGAGTGCATTGGAGGACGGTCTGCGCCCTGCAGGGGGGCGCCCACATGCAGGCAAGTCGGGGGCCTCGAAGACGAGCCCGGTCGAAGTGCGCGTCAACGACTTCGCGCTCAAGCTGGCGAACGTCAACGGCACCGGCTCGGCGAGCGCGAACGGCCTGCTGATGCAGGCGATCTTCAGGATGGGGATCCCGGTGTCGGGCAAGAACCTGTTCCCCTCGAACATCCAGGGGTTGCCGACCTGGTACGAGGTGCGCGTCAACAAGAGCGGCCACGTGTCGCGCGCGCTGGACTACGACCTCGTCATCGCCATGAACTCCGAGACGTACGTGCGCGACGTCAAGGAGGTGCGCTCGGGCGGGTACATCCTCTACGATTCGAGCTGGCCGCTGGACGCGGCGCTGGCGCGCCCGGACATCACCTTCCTGGGCGTGCCGCTGGCGCAGATGTGCAATGCGATCTTCAAGGAGTCGCGCGAGCGAATCCTGATGAAGAACATCGCCTACCTGGGCACGCTGGTGGCGCTGCTCGACATCGACATGCACGTCATCGACGAGCTGCTCGATGAGAAATTTTCCAAGAAGAAGGCGCTGCGGGATTCGAATCACGCCGCGCTGCGGGCCGGATACGACTACGCCAAGGAGCATCTCCCGTGCCCGCTGCCGATCCGGCTGGAGAAGATGCACGCGACCGACGACCGGATCCTGATCGACGGCAACACCGCGACCGCCCTCGGCTGCGTGTACGCGGGGGCCACGGTGGCGGCCTGGTATCCGATCACGCCGTCGACGTCGGTGATGGACGCGTTCAAGGAATTCTGTTCGAGCTATCGCCGCGACCCCGACACCGGCAAGAACAACTTCTGCATCCTCCAGGCCGAAGACGAGCTGGCGGCGATCGGGATGGTGATCGGCGCGTCGTGGAACGGCGCGCGCGCGTTCACGTCCACGTCGGGCCCGGGGATCTCGCTGATGAGCGAGCTGATCGGGCTGGCCTATTACGCCGAGATCCCGGCGGTGATCGTCGACGTTCAGCGCACGGGGCCGTCGACCGGCATGCCGACCCGCACGCAGCAGGGCGACATCCTGATGGCGGCGTACGCCTCGCACGGCGACACCAAGCACATCGTGCTGTTCCCGGCCAACCCGGAGGAGTGCTTCACGCTGGCGGTGGCGGCGTTCGACCTGGCCGAGCGGTTCCAGACGCCGGTCTTCCTGCTGTCCGACCTGGACATCGGGATGAACGACTGGGTCTGCCCGCGCTTCAAGTGGGACGACGCCTACCGCCCCGATCGCGGGCGCGTGCTCAGCGCGGCGGAGCTTGAGAAGATGCCGCGCTTCCACCGCTACGCGAACGAGAACGCGGACCACGTCGCGGCGCGCACGCTGCCCGGCGTTCACGCCAAGGGGGCGTTCTTCACGCGCGGCTCCGGGCACAACAAATACGGCGGCTACACCGAGATCCCGGACGAATACCAGGAGGTGATGGATCGGCTGCTGAAGAAGCATCGGGCCGCCGCGCAGGCGGTGCCCGAGCCGGCCATCCGCCTGCAGACGGACGCGACGTTCGGCATCATCTCCCTGGGCGGCTGCGACCCGGCCGTGCGCGAGGCGGTCGCGGCGCTCGCCGAGCGCGGCATCGTCGGCGACTACATGCGCATCCGCGCGTTCCCGTTCGGCGAAACCGTCGAGAGGTTCCTGGCGTCGTACGACCGGATCTTCGTCGTCGAGCAGAACCGCGACGCGCAGCTCCGGTCGCTGCTGACGCTGGAGACGAGCGTGCCCAAGGAGAAGTTGCGCTCGATCCTGGTGTACGGCGGCTTCCCGCTGTCGAGCCGGCACGTCGTCGACGGCGTCACCAGCCAGCTGCAGCAGGAGCGCAGCTGATGCCGACGCCGAAGCCAGGGGTCGCCCACCCGCACCTCAAGCCCAACAAGCTGGGCCTCACGCTGCGCGACTACGAGGGCGCGCCGTCGACGCTGTGCGCCGGCTGCGGGCACGATTCGATCACCGCGGCGATCGTCCGTTCGTTCTACGAGCTGGAGACGCCGCCGCACATGATCGCGAAGCTGTCCGGGATCGGCTGCTCGTCGAAGACGCCGACCTACTTCGTCAGCGGCGCGCACGGGTTCAACTCCGCGCACGGCCGGATGCCGTCGATCGCGACCGGCGCCAACGCCGCCAACCGCGAGCTGACGTACATCGGCATCTCCGGCGACGGCGATTCGCTGTCGATCGGGATTGGCCAGCTGGCGCACGCCGTGCGGCGCAACCTCGACATGGTCTACGTCGTCGAGAACAACGGCGTCTACGGCCTGACCAAGGGTCAGTTCTCGGCGTCGGCCGACGTCGGGTCGAAGAGCAAGCGCGGCGAGGCCAACCGTTTCGCCCCCATCGATCCCTGCGCGCTGGCGCTGGATCTCGGCGCGACGTTCGTGGCGCGAAGCTTCTCGGGCGACAAGGCGCAGCTGGTGCCGATCCTCAAAGCGGCGCTCTCGCATCGCGGGTTCGCGCTGATCGACGTCATCTCGCCCTGTGTGACCTTCAACGATCACGAGGGGTCGACCAAGAGCTACCTGCACACGCGCAAGCACTTGTTGAAAGTGGTGCAGGCCGACTTCGTGCCGCCGGCCCAGGAGATCACCGCGGCCTACGAGGAGGGGACGACCATCACCGTGACGCTGCACGACGGTAGCACGGTGCGGCTGCGCAAGCTGGCCCCCGAGTACGATCCGTCGGATCGCGCGCGCGCCACCGAGCTGCTCGAGCACCACCGCCAGCGCGGCGAGGTCGCGACCGGGATCCTGTTCATCGAGAAGCGCGCGGCCGACATGCACGACATCAACGGCACCACCGACGTGCCGCTCAGCAAGGTACCGTACGAGAAGCTCTGCCCGGGCAAGGCGGAGCTCGACAAGCTGCAGCAAGCGTTCCGGTAGGTCGGCCCTCACCCTAACCCTCTCCCCGCTGCGCGGGGCGAGGGGACCGGATCAGATCTTCGCGGGGCCGAGGGGATCCTTCTTTCTCCCTCTCCCGCTTGCGGGAGAGGGTGGGGGAGAGGGCAAGCGCTTGACCCGTGCGTCCGCCACCGCGACACTTTGGGGCGTGGGCTTGACGCCGCCGGGCCGTTTGTTTCATGCCGTCGTGCTGGCGGGCGCGGCGATGGGGGCGGGGAGCTGCCGGCGCGCGACGCTGGCCGACAACCCGACGAGGGACGCCGCCGGGCAGCTCTCGGACGGCAGCGCCACGGACGGCGGCGGCGCGCCCGACCTGCGCATCGACCTCGGCAGCCGCAGCGACGTCCCGACGTTCGATGTCAGCTTCGACATCGTCTTCGGCCCGGGAACCGATGCCGCGCCGACCGACGCCGGAAGCGACGAGCCGCGCGATGCCAGCTGTGACGCCGGCTGCGACGCCGGGTTCGCGCTCAATCCGGCGAACTGCAGCTGCATCGCCGTCGTCGTCATCGCGTGAGCCGCGGCATCTCCCGATCCGCGCTCGCGCTTCCCGAACGCGACGACACCATCGGGCAACTCGACGGCGACGCGCGCCGCGCCTGCGCGACGTACTGGGCGCTGCGCGCGCAGTCGGAACGACGGGCGGGCGAGGTGCTGGCCGTCGTCGCGGACGATCTCCGCGCCCTGGGCGCGCCTCCGGCGCTGGTCGAGTCGGCCGATCTTTCGGTCGTTCAGGAGGCGACGCATGCCGACCTCTGCGGGCGCGTCGCGGCCGCGTACGATCCGGCCGCCGCGTCGGCGGTGCCGCCGCTGGTGCTTCCGCCCGACGACCACGAGGCCGGCGCGCGCTCGCGCGCGCAGCACGTCGTCGGGTTCTGTTGCATCAGCGAGACGTTCGCGTCCGCGTACCTCGCTGGCTGCCGCGAAGCAGCCACCTCGCCCCTCGCGCGCGCCGCGCTGCACATGCTGCTCGCCGACGAAGTCGGCCACGGCCAGCTCGGCTGGGCGTTTCTCGCGTCGCCCGTGGCGCCCGCTGCGCGAACGATCGAGAGCATGCTGGTGCCGTTGCTAGACGCCTACGAGGCCTACGTCCGCAAGCGCGTCTCCGTCTATCCGGACATCGATCTGCCGGCCCACGGCTGCCCAGCGCCGCGCGTCCTTTACGACCAGTACCTCGCCTCCGTCGGCGAGCTGGTGATCCCGGGCTTCGAGCGGTTCGGCGTCGACACGACGTCGGCGCGCCGATGGCTCGCCACGCACGGCGCCCCACCCAGGTAGGCCCGATCTTCCGTTCCTCGTTTCCGTCGCCATATTCGGCACGACGACCATGACCGCCGGGGAAGGCCACAACGCCGCCGGGTTGACTGGCGAACAGATCGACCTCTTGCGCGGTCGCCTGGAGCGTCAGCGCGTCGATCTGCTCCGGCGCTTGCAGCGGGATCAGGCGGTGGCGCGGGAGGCGGAGCCGGAGGTCGAGCCGATCGACGCCGCAGAGCAGACCCGCGAACAGGACGACGCCATCCTGCGCGCCGGCCGGGACCAGGCGGAGCTTCGCGAGGTCGAGGACGCGCTTCGCCGAATCGCGGCGGGCAGCTACGGCATCAGCGAAGTTTCGGGCGAGCCGATCAGCTTCGAGCGCCTCCGCGCGATTCCCTGGGCGCGTTACGACAGCGACGAAGAGCCCGGCTAGTCACCCGGTATCGACCAGCGACAGGTTCGTGCGCACCGGTTCGAGGCCCCAGATCTCGCGCGCGTACTGGCGAATGGTGGCGTCGCTGGAGAAGCGGCTGGCGCCGATGATGTTGTGCAGCGCCATGCGCGACCAGCTGGCCCGGTCCGCGTAGGCGGCGGCTGCCCGCGCCTCGCGGGCGGCGTACGCGTCGAAGTCGGCGCAGACCATGTACGGGTCGTCATAGCGCAGGCTGTCGACGACCGGGCGGTAGCGATCGCGGTCTCCCAGGCTGAAGAAGCCGGACGAGATCAGCGACAGCACCTCCTGCAGCAGCGGGTTCGCGGCGATGACGTCGGCGGGGCGGTAGCCGCCCGCGCGCGCGGCGGCCACCTCCGCGGCGGTCAGGCCGAAGAGGAAGAAGTTGTCGTGCCCGACGGCGTCGCGGATCTCGACGTTGGCGCCGTCCAGCGTGCCGATGGTCAGCGCGCCATTGAGCGCGAACTTCATGTTACTGGTCCCCGACGCCTCCTTGCCCGCCGTCGAGATCTGCACCGACAGATCAGAGGCCGGGATGATCGCCTGCGCCAGCGAGACGCCGTAGTTGGGCACGAACGCGACCGCCAGCTTCCCGCGCACGGCCGGGTCGGTGTTGATGACGCCGGCGACGTCGTTGATGAGGCGGATGTGCAGCTTGGCCATCTGGTAGCCGGGCGCGGCCTTGCCCGCGAACAGGTAGGCGCGCGGCACGGTCGCAGCGTCGGGATCGCGCTTGAGCGCCAGGTAGTGCGCCACGATCTGCAGGCAGGCGAGCAGCTGGCGCTTGTATTCGTGGATGCGCTTGATCTGGACGACGAACATCGCGTCGGCGGACAGCTCGACCCCGGTGCGGTGGAGGACCAGCTGCACGAGGTCCCGCTTGTTGGCCTGCTTCACGGCGTGCAGCGCGTCGAGCAGATCCTCGTCATCGGCGTGGGCGGCCAGCGCCTGCAGGCGCCCGAGCTCGGGCAGATCGATCCAGCTGGATCCGATGCGGCTCGAGAGCAGGCGGGTCAGGCGCGGGTTCGCGTGCAGCAGCCAGCGCCGCGGCGTCACGCCGTTGGTCTTGTTGTTGAACCGCTCGGGCCACAGCGCGTGGAAGTCGGGCAAGAGATCGCTCTTGACCAGGTCCGAGTGCATCGCCGCGACGCCGTTGATGCTGTGGGCCGCGACGGTGGCCAGGTGGGCCATCCGGACCTGCCGGCGCGGCGACTCCTCGATGATCGACACGCGCGCCAACCGATCGCCTTCACCTGGCCAGCGCAGCTGCGCCTGCCAGAGGAACCGCTGGTTGATCTCGTAGATGATCTGCAAGTGGCGCGGCAGTAGGCGCTCGAACAGCGTCACGGGCCAGCGCTCCAGCGCCTCCGGCAGCAGCGTGTGATTGGTGTAGGCGATCGTCCGCTCGACGATCGACCAGGCGGCGTTCCAGTCCAGCCCCTCGTCGTCGAGCAGCACGCGCATCAGCTCGGCCACCGCGATCGACGGGTGGGTGTCGTTCAGCTGGATCGCGAACTTGTCCGGGAAGACGGCGAAGTCGGTGTGCAGCTGCTTGAAGCGCCGGACCATGTCGGCGATCGAACAGGCCACGAAGAAGTACTGCTGCTTGAGGCGCAGCGCCTTGCCCTCCTCGCTCTGATCGTTGGGGTAGAGGACCTTCGAGATGTTCTCGGTGTCGATCTTCTCCTCGACGGCGCGGCGGAAGTCGCCCTCGTTGAAGAACTGCAGATCGAAGTCGCGCGTCGCGCGCGCGGCCCAGAGGCGCAGCGTGTTCACCGTGTCCGTGCGGTGCCCGACGATGAACGAGTCGTACGGCAGACCGATGACGGCGCGCGCGTCGACCCAGCTCGCGCGCAGCGCGCCGTCCATGTCGCGGTGGAACTCGACGCGGATGGCTCCCGGCAGG
>Ga0209465_10001092_pt1 | contig 12270 bp, 10 predicted proteins | sample PanSoiPlot1MoBio_FD_188321 | JGI IMG/M metagenome (GOLD analysis project Ga0209465, IMG submission 188321) | Tropical forest soil microbial communities from Panama analyzed to predict greenhouse gas emissions - Panama Soil Plot 1 MoBio (SPAdes)... | ecosystem: Environmental > Terrestrial > Soil...
CAGCCGAAGGCTTGCCGCGATAACGCCAACCCGACGTCAGCAACGCGAGCAGGAGCGTGCCAAACAACGCAATGGCCCAGCGTATCAGCAATGGATCAGATTTGACGAGAATCCAAGCACCGAGCGGTACGCCGGCGAGCGCACCGATTGACACCGTCCCAACATCGCGCTTGTCGGCGTGCCGCCAGGCGTTCGGAACCAGCCCGACAGCCGTCATGCCATCGATTAACAGGAGGAGCGGCGCGGCTGTCTGCGGACCTATCGCGGTGCTGGCGAGCGGTACGAAGATAGGTGCGCTGCCGAAGCCTGAAAAGCCGCGCGCCAGGGCAGCGACGAAAGCTGAGAGTCCCAGCAGAATAAGCGCGCCGCTTGAATGGCTGCGGATACCGATATCGAGCATGTGGATGTGGATGGGCGGATGCTGTTGTGCGGAAGGAGTACGCATACGCCGGTGGCCTCCCGCAGGGAATACCAACCGACGGGCTTTTGTGGCGTCGGACGCAGCTGCGCTGCTTCCCTCCGGCCGGAACGGTCACTATGATCGACCAACGCCACAATACGCTGCACGGGAGGCAAGTCATGATCAAGGCACCAATTCCGACCACCGCCGTCGCCTGCTGTTTTGCGTTAACGGGCGTTAGCTTCTGCGGCGCGCCGCCGGTGCAGGCGCGGGTCACGCAGGTGGTGATTACCAAGACAGAATCACCAACCTTCGGCGGCAGGAACTTCGGTGCGGTCGGGCCCTATGAGCGCATCGGCGGGCAAATCATCGGCGATGTCGATCCTAAGGACCCGCTCAACGCCAGCATCGTCGACATCGATCTGGCAGCGAAAAACCCCAACGGCACCGTGACCTATTCGACGGATTTCCAAATTCTGCGGCCGGTCGACCGCACCAAGGGCAACAAGCGCCTCATCTACGAGATCACCAACCGCGGCCGCACCAACGCGCTGGAGATGCTCAACGACAGCAAAACCGGAAGTGATGTCGAATCCTCGGGCGACGCCGGCAACGGTTTCCTGATGCGTCAGGGTTACGTGGTGCTGGAGAGCGGCTGGGATTTCTCGGCGCCACGCAACGGTAAGCTGTTTACGGCGACCGTTCCGGTTGCGAAGAATCTGGACGGCTCCTCCATCACCGGCCTCAACACCGAGGAATTCGTCATTGACAAGGGGGCGACGCCGGCGTTCCAACGACTGACCTACTCGGCCGCGAGCAGCGACAAATCGAAGGCGAGCCTCACGGTGCGCAAGAACTACGCCGACACCCCGGTCCCGGTGCCGGCTGCCGAGTGGGATTACGTCGACGCCAAGTTGAACGCGGTCAAATTGACCTCAGGCAATTTTGGCGGGCCGGGCTCGTTCGGACCGACGGCACTTTACGAATTCACCTACGAGGCGAAGGACCCGGTGGTGGCCGCATTGGGCTTCGCCGCCATCCGCGACGTCGCGACGTTCCTGCGCAATGCGGAGACTGACGACAAGGGCACGCCGAATCCGCTCGCCGGCGACGTGCAGTACATTTACTCGTTCTGCTCTTCCCAGCCCTGCCGCACCATGCATGACTATGTGCAATTGGGGTTCAACCAGCCGGAGCGCGCCGCCGGCGCGGCGCCAAAGGTGTTCGACGGAGTTCTCAATTGGAAGGCAGGGGGCAGCGGCCTGTTCATCAACTACCGCTTCTCCCAGCCGGTGCGCACCCACCGCCACCATATCGCGCGGTGGACGCCCGAATACCAGTTCCCGTTCGCCGACGTGAAAGTCACCGACACGGTCACCGGGAAGACCGACTGGCGGCTGCGCCGCTGCGAGGAAAGCAACACGTGTCCGAAGACCTTCGAGGCGAACTCATCCAACGAATATTGGGCCAAGGCGTCCTCGATGATGCAGACCGACAGCCAGGGCCGCGATCTTGATCTCGGCAGCGCCGCCAATGTGCGTTACTACCTGCTTGCGAGTTTCCCCCACGGCGGCGGCAACGGGCCGGGGATCTGCGCGCAGCCGCGCAACCCGCTGCGTCCCGATGCGGCGTTGCGGGCGCTGCTCACCGATCTCGACGCGTGGGTGACGACCGCCACGGCGCCGCCTGCGAACCAGATGCCGCGGGTGGCGGACGGCACGTTGGTGCCGCCGCTGCCGCAGGATGGATACGGTTTCCCGCGCATCCCGGGCGTGATCTACAACGGCATCCACCACACCGGCGACCTGTGGGACTTCGGTCCCGATTTCGACAAGGGCTTCGTCTCAACGCTGCCGCCGAAGCTCGTCGGGACACCCTACCCAGTGCTCGTCCCCAAGGCCGACGCGGACGGCAACGACATCGCCGGCATCCGCATGCCCGAGGTGGCGGTTCCGGTCGCGACCTACACGGGCTGGGCGCTGCGGGCGGATGGGCTCGACGGCTGCGACGCCAGTGGGCAGAAGCTCGACTTTGCCAAGACCAAGGCGGCGCGGCTTGCGGCCGGCGACCCGCGGCCTTCGCTCGAGGAGCGTTACACCGATCACGCGACCTATGTCGGGCTGGTCACGCGAGCCGCCCAGGCGCTCAAGGATGCACGCTTCATGCTTGAGGAGGACGCTGCGGCGACCATCGCGGCCGCCCAGGCGGCGAGCGTGCCGTAAGGGCAAGCGCCGTAGATGGTATGGATGCGGCGGTCGACGCGGTGCTCACGCCGAAGTCGCGCAGGAGCCCGGCAGCGCCCGGGCCGGCTCCGTTTCTGATGCCGCACGCCGAGCACCACGCCGCAACCGTCGGCGTGAGCGAGGAAGGCATTGCCTGCACCAAGGCGGTCTGCAACTACATCCGCGAGACCTACCGGCGCTTTCCGGGCAGCACCGATGCGATGCATCTGATGTGGTTTATGCAGGTCCACCACATCGACATCGACTATTACGATCGCTACTTCCACGCGGGCGCCTACGGACGGACTCACGCGGAGCACATGGCAACGTGGCATCGGTGATGCTACCTGGCTAGCGCCACCCCAGGCATTCAGCCAGCCCGCGCCCCATAATCCATTCAAGGTCGTCGGCCGAGAGGAAATCCAGCTCCTCGGTGAAATGCGTCACCGTTTGCCGATAGCTGCATGACGCCGGCACGCGGGTGATGTCGCTGCCCCAGAACGCCCGCCGGGGCCCGAACGCCGCGATCACCTGGCGCAGCGGCTCGCGCAGGTTCCGGAACGGGTAGGGCGAAGTGGAGAAACACGGGAGCGCCGAGACCTTGACGGAAACGTTCGGATGGTCGGCAAGCGCGATTACGCGCTCAGCGCCTGCGATGGTTTCGTCATCCATGGTGGCGCGGGCGAATCCCATATGGTCGACGATGATAGGGAGCGCCGGGTGTCGCTTCGCAATCTCGCCCACAACGGCCAGCCGTTCGGGCGCATGCACCATCACGGGAATGCGGTGTTCTTCGGCCTCGCCCCAGAACCAGTCGGCGGTGCCGTCGTCGATCCAAGGCCGGTCGGCGTCGCGATGGAAAGTCAGGCGCACACCCAGCATTCCGGGTTGGCTTTTCCATCCCGCGAGCAGCGTGCGCGGGCCGCCCTGGAGAGGCACACGTCCCATGATGGCGAAACGATCGGGATGCTTTTGCACCGCCTCGATGACGTAGTCGTTGCGGTCCTGGTCGAATGACGGCGGCACCAGGATCGCCCGATCGACGCCGGCGACGTCCATGGCGGCGGCGAGTTCCTGGTAGCTGAAAGGCGTGCGGCGGAGACCGGCTTCGCCGAGAGGCCGGTTCACGCGGTGGGGAGGCCAGACGTGGACCTGGGAGTCGATGATCATGATGGTTGACGCAGACGTCATCCAGTCTACCCCTTCGCATTCCACTTGGCCGACAGCGCGGCGCGCGGGATTTCCTCTCCGCGCAGATAGACGCGGTTGATCCGCCGCGTATTGGCGATGTCGTCGAGCGGATTGGCATCGAGCACGATGAAGTCGGCGCTCTTGCCGATGGCGATAGTGCCGAGGTCGGTGAGCCCGAGATTTTCCGCCGAGTTGCGGGTTCCGATCACCAGCGCCTGCATCGGGGTGAGCCCGACCTTGGTGACCAGCAGCTCCAGTTCGACGTGGGTGCCGAGCCCGAAGAATTGGCCACCGGTCACGCCGCCGGTATCTGTGCCGAGCCCGATGCGGGCGCCGGCGGCGTAGAGCTTGGCGGTGTTGCGCAGGTTGGTGGCCGCCATGGTGCGCGCGCGCTGCACGGCTTGCGGATTGGCATTGGGGTCCGGCGAAAACTGTTCGCCAAGTTGCTGCAGGCTCTCCGTCGAGAAGGCGCCGCGCAGCGCGGCGTCGTCGACCCAGGCGGGCTTGCCGGTGTAGATCGCACGCCGTTCGCCCCACAGCGTTTCCAGGAAGAACACGTTCGGTCGCGACTTGACCAACGCCAGAAATTCGTCGTCGACGTCGTGGTCGCGCACCATGTGGGCGAAGCCGTCGAGACCGGCGCGCAGCAGGTCCTTGGCGTCGGCGAGCTCCACGATGTGCGCCAGGACGCGCAGATTGTGCTGGTGCGCCTCGTCGATGATTGCCCGATAGAGGTTGGGCTTGAGCTTCTCGACGGTGCCATTGCGATCGTCGACCCAGATCTTGACCATGTCGGGTTTGTGGGCTGCCAGCTCCTGAACGTATTTGCGCGCCTGCGCCTCCTCGGTGACCCCATAGGCGGAATCACGCATGGGGCCTCCCGGGCCCGCATCGGGCATGCCGAAGCCGCTGCCGGTGGTGAGATAGCGCGCGCCCGTGCGTGCCTCGGCCCGCACCCGGTAGGGCAGATCGCCGCGCGCGGTGCCGGTTTCGAGCACAGCCGCGACGCCGTACCACGCGTAGCGATCGAGCATATCGAGCAGGTTCTCGCGGGTATAGTTGTCGGCCGTGAAGCTCGTGCCGCGGCGATAGCCCATGTGCACGTGATCGTCGATGAGCGCCGGCATTACCGTCTTACCGGTCACGCCGACGCGCGCCGCGCCAGCGGGCGCCGCGACCTCGCCGCGGCGGCCGAGTGCCGCAATACGGTCGCCGACGACCACGATCGCCGCATCCTCGATCGGCGCGCTACCGTCGCCCACGATAAGCCGTGCCCCCTCGAATACAGTCGCGGCGCCGGGAGTTTGGCCGGGCGCGGCGCTTGTCGCGAGCAGAAATGTTGCGAATGCGACGAGGCAAGATCGCATCGACATGGGTCTGCACATACCGATTTCCTCCCTTAGCGACGCCGTTTCGCTGGGCTCAGCTCACGCTAAGGCGGCCACGGCGGACAAATCTCACCCACTAGGGGAACATGTAATACGCCGTAAAGCGTCCATAGACCGCGACGGCGATCCAGGTCACGAGGGACAATCCTCCGGCTAGCTTGGCGGCCCACGGCACCGGGAGGCCGCGGTCCCACTTCGCAACGCCTCGATAGGTGATGAAGTGGAACACCAGCATGTTCACACCCGCGATGGTCATCAGGGTGAGTTTGACCAGAAATGCGAAGTTCATCGCATACTTCACCGCCTGGCCAGTGAACATAAGCACGCCGGTGATCGCCGCGATCACGAACGCCGCCCACGTCCAGGGGAGCAGCTGCCGGGACAGATCAGTGACCGAGAAATCGGCAAACGCCATCCCGGTCAGGCGTAGATCCAGGATTGCGATTGTGCCGAAGACGAGCGACACGGCGGCGACATGGAACATGTCGATCGCCGGGAAGCCGTAGGTGGATTGTGAAATGAGGATGGCGAGCGGCGTTGCCTCCACCCAATGCAGAAGTTCGGTCAACGCCCTCAATCTCCGTTCCCCGTATAATGGATCGGTTTCATGAAACCAATCGCATCGAGCGAATAGACCCTCGGATTGCGCACCGGGTTCGCCAGGGAAGGGACATACGTCTGAGGAGACCGCGCGCTTCGTCTGGCCGTCACCCCCCCAACAATCCGGCAACCCATCGTCCGCGACCCGCAAGGGTCGCGCCGACCCACAACACCAGGGCTGCGATCCCGACGAGCTGCGCCGGCACACCGGCATCCCTGCCGCTGCAACCGTTGTGCCTCAGCATGATCGGGAGCGCCGCCGTGGTAGCCGTCGCGGCTCCCATCATGTAGAGCTTCGCCACGAAAGCGCCGTCGCGGAACGATCGTGGCGCCCCAAACATCAAGGCGATCCCCGTCAGGGTTGCGACGGCGAGGGCAGTCCACATCCACGGCATGAAGCGCTTGCTGCGTGCGATCGCGGTGCCAGACCGCGAAGCTCCCCAGACTCGCAGGTCGATCATGACAACCGACGACAGCACGATTCCAATCGACAGGATGTGCATGGTCTGAAGCACCGGAACGAGCCAGGCAATCCGGCGCATCGCCATGCTTATCGGCAGGCTGCCGATCCATTGCGACAGCTCGGCCATCATGGTCCCCCCACTGCCGCCGTCTGCCTATTTACCGGTCTTGATGAATTCCAGGATCTGGTTGGAGAGTTGCGCATCCGCCGTGTTGATCGAGTAGGACTCCGACATGTGGCTGTGTTTCGGCAATACGATGCTGCGCACGCAGCCATGTTCCGACTTGCACAACGCATCCTTTAGCAGAGCGGATTGCGCGGCGATCGGCGGCGGATCAAGTTCGGCCGAGTTGATCATGAACGGAATCTTGGTCTTGATCAGACCCGCAACTGACGAACGTTGAACCAGCAGCGCCGGATCGTTGCCGAAATACGCAATCCTGCCCTCGCTCTGGTCACCCTCGGTAAAATCGTAGCCGCCCGATGACAGCATCGCCCCGGCGAGCCCGGAGCCCTTGGGTCCATGGAACTGCGGATGTGACACGTATGATGCAACGTGGGTGGCGCCTGCGGAATGTCCCATCAGAAAGATGCGGTTCAGGTCCACGCCGAGGTCCGCGGCCTTGTCGGCGACGAGATGAATCGCTGCGGCCAAATCCTCATTGCCGGCCGGCCACGGAAACTGCGGCGCCAGCCGGTATTCGACATTGACGCCGACCATGCCGTGGTGTGCCGCAAACAGCATGATGTTGTCGTAGAAGGCACTGCCGGGCGGATGTTTGTTGCCGCGGATCATGCCGCCGCCATGCACGAACATCAGCGCCGCACGGCCGGTGGCGCCAGTCTCGGGCACGAAAATGTCGACGACATTGCGCACATCGCTGCCATACTTCACGTCGCGCATCACCTTGACGCCCGCATAAGGCTCCTTCTCCTGTAGCGGCGTGTAGATTTTGCCGGTGTTCTCAGGATCAACGACACGCCCGAGCGCTGCGACCTTCTCGGCGATATCCGGCGGCATCTGCGCCAGCGCCATTGTCGGGAACGCGAGCGCTGCACACAGCAATGCCGCGACGGCAACGCGAGTGGCGATGTTTTGCGACGTTGCTTCGGCAGCGCTGGCGATGTTGCAAGCGTTCTGGCTGTGATCAGGCGTGTCGTGATGAGTCATGGGCTCTCCTCTCGGGCACTGTCGGCTTTTTTTAAGCTTAGCACAATGACCGACCACGCGAACAGCAGGGCGATGGCAGTTGCATCCGTCTTCCGGCGGAGGCGGTTGGTCTGATACACTCACCGCTATCCGGCACAGCTCCGGCAGCCGGCCGCCAAAACGCCGGAGCAGGGAGGATGTCATGACGGCCAGGCAGCGACCGCTCAGCGATGCAATACTTGTTCATTCGGCTTTGGCTGCAGCAGTGATCGTGGCGGCGCTCGATGTTCCGGCGGCGGCGCAGACGCTCGCGGGAATCCCAGGCGTGCTGGCGCCAGGGGTCGCGCCGGAGCTGGTGCAGGAGGGCTACACCTTCACGGAAGGCCCGGTCGCCACGGCCGACGGCGGCCTCTATTTCTCCGACATCCGGGTCAGCAAGACTTACTTCCTCGATCCCGGCGGCAAGATCAGCGTGGTGCGCGAAAACACCAATGGCGCGAACGGACTTGCGCTGACCCGGGATGGCGACCTCCTGTTCGCCGAAGGCGACGGCAAGCGCATCACCAAACGCAACCGCGACGGCAGCATTACGACGCTCACCGAAGGCCCGCCGGGCGCTCCGCTGCTGGCCCCCAACGATCTCATCGTAGATGCAAAGGGTGGCATTTATTTCACCGATCCCGGCCCGCGGCCGGTCGTGCCGGGCCGCCCGACCTACGTGTATTACCTGCCGGCCGGCGCCAGGACGCCGATCCTGATCGACGGCGCCGTACCCCGGCCCAACGGCCTGACGCTGACGAACGACGGCAAGACGCTCATCGTCGACGACACGCTCAATCCCACGGTATTCGCCTACGACGTACAGCCCGACGGCAGCGTCAAGAACAAGCGGGCGTTCCTGCAGCTGCGCGACATCCCGGCCAGCGCCGAAAGCGGCGCCGACGGCATGGCGATCGATCGCGATGACCGGCTCTACATCACGACCGTTACGGGCGTTCAGGTGTTCGATGCCAAGGGCCAATACCTCGGGACCATCAAGGCCGGCCGCCAGGCTGCGAACGCGGCGTTCGGCGGCCCCGACAAACAAACCCTTTACCTGACGGCGCGCGAGGGGCTCTATCGGGTAAAGACGCTCGCCAAGGGACCACAGCGCTTAGGCAAGTGAGGGCGGTGTTCCGCCTATTGGCGCCGCATCGCCACCCGCTACGACAAGCTCGCCCGGGACTAGTTCTCCGCCCTGTGCTTCGTAGTTATGCTCTCCTATTGGCTTCGGTGTAATTGAGTCCGGCCCTCACTGGCCAGCTCGTGTGCACTCGTTGTCACGACCGTTGATGGATCACGCTCCATCTTGGCGGGCGCGCTCTATCACACGTTAGTCCTGGGGTCGCCACCACGCGGCCGATATCAGAGATCCCACAGACACGGTGAGAATGCCACGGTCAGGTCAAACGAATACCAATCACGCAGACGGCGGGCGGTTTGAAATCGCGCTCCTCGACATGGATCTGAGCGAAGCCGGCTGACTCCATTGCCGCTGAGATCTGGTCTGCCATAGCGACCGCGTCGGCACGCGTCGGATTCCTGTTGCGGGGCTGGTAGGTCGTGGCGACGATGCCGCCGCCGGCAAGCTTGGTGGACAGGAGTCGGAAGAACGCCATCTTGTCCGGCATGAACTGGATCACGTTCACCGAAAAGATCTTCGTAAACGGGCCTCCCACATTGCGAGCATCTTCGATCGGGCCGGCGCGCACGAGAACCTGCCCGGTCGCTATCGCTTCTCGGTTTCGGCGGGTTGCTTGCTTCACCATGACAAGGGAGTGGTCGATTCCGACGACAGTCCCTGACTGGAGCCGACGGGCGACATGGTCCAGCGCGACGCCCGGTCCGCAGCCGAGCTCAAGCACTCGATCGTTGGGATCGATGTGAAGCAGATCAACCGTCCAGCGGCTTCGCTCGCGGTTGGAACCGCGCGCGGCCATAATCCAACCAACGATATGGCCGAACGGGCCTGATGGGTTCTTGAACTGTCTGACGATCCGATCGCGGATGTCCATGCTCTCTTCTCGCTCAACGGCTACAGCCAGCGGCGGACGCGCGCCTTGCCGTCCAGGACCAGCCTCAGGATCAGGCAGGCGAGATAGAGGAGTTATGATGTCCGCAGTTGCGGCACCATGATTCTGTTGGCTGGCGCCGCCATATGCGCTCCTCCCGCTTGCCAGGTCATGCGTCGAAGACCAGGACCGGCACTGCGGCGACAACTCAGGTGTCATTCTAGATGTTGACAATATAGGTGTCAATTCGCAATGTGTGCGACGACGGAGCGGAAAGTGATGGCGGTGCAACAGAGGAAGGGGCGAATCCGGTCGCCACCAGCACAGGCAAGGCGATCGCGGACCTGATGCTCGAGGTCGCGCAGTCACTGCCGCAGCCCCAACCGTGAGTAGGACGGCACCGAGAGCGTCATTCACGTCGACGTGGGATCTCTTTGCGGTGTTAGTAGGGACTCAAGGTCCGCAATTCACGCCGTCGTTTTAGCATAGGTGTAACGAGTGAGACGGAGCATCGGCTTCCCCACGATTCGTGCGCACCACAAAAGCGGCCGCAAGAATTGAAGCACCAGAAGAGTGCCAATCAGGTAGACGGCAAAGATGCCGGTAATGCGATTGCCACCGAGCTGTTCGGCGACCCAGCCGCCCGCAGAAGCGACGAGTTGCGGCCGTGTGATCACAACGTATGCAAACGCCACTGGCGCGACGAGCACACCCGTCTTGCCGATGGCACTAATTACCTGATATGCGCCTTCAGCGGCCACACGGATCGCATTGTTCCCGGCGGAGCTTTCAGCAGCCAAACGAACCGAATTTTTTTCGACTGCATCCTCTGCAGCCAGGCGAACTGCGCTTTTCTCGACCACTTCCGTGGCGCCGATCCCAAGTCGAGCCGCCTTTGCAACGGCGCCGACGCCGCCAGCAATAACGGTGACGTCGAGAGCGGCGAAACCAACCTCCTTCCACGTAGGCAAACGCTCTCCTCGGACCAAGATCGTCTCGATATCTTCAACACCCCCGAAAAGGAGGTCCTTGGCAGCGAAGAAGAATCTCCTCATTGGTTTCCGCACTGCCTTGCCATCGACGATCTCGAATTCCGCGAGCATTTCGTGACCTCGGCGTTCAAGGTGATAGATCGCGATCAGGCCGATCTGTTCGCGAGTGATATTGTCCGGCTGCCATTTCGGTTTTTTACCTTCCCACATCTGCTGCATCGCCTCGCCGGCTGCCTGGCGAAACTGAAGCTCACGCGAGCCATTTTCGACGAAGTACGCGACAACTGGAACGACCGCGTGCCCAAGGCGATCGAGAACTTTTTGGAAGGTCTCGTCCTCTCCGTAGACGGCGAAAACTTTTGCGGAAGTTTCGGGATACCGCCGCGCGGCCTGGTACGCGCCGAGCCCATATCTAAGGCAGATCGAAAGCAGCCTGATATCCGCTGTGTCAGTGTGTTCGAGTGAAAGAGGGCACTTCGCATCGGCGGCGCGCGCCTCCTCGGCGATCGCCGCCCGGACCGCCAATTCTTCAAACCCACGTCGATCTGAAACCAGAGTGAACGTCGCAGCCGTGAGGGTCGCGAGCACGAGGGGTATAACAAATGTCTTGAACATGCCGCCGTTCCATAGCGGCCCCCCGAGCGTAGAATTACGTTCATCCTCAGAGTCGCAGATCAATAGGCCGCAGGTCTACCCGCCCGCGACTCGTGACCGCAGGACCCGTTTGCCATCATGAATGGTCTTACAGAATTGAGGCCACAGTGGTCCTTGAGACGCATAGCATCAGCATTCGCTCCTGACACGCTTGTCGCAATTCGGTCGTGCGTCGATTCGAACGTCTCGACCCCGGCGCGGCTGGCTAGATAACGCCATACGGGTGCGCGACGCATGCCCGGCTCGTATGGGCGCAGCCGCAGACCGTATCCCCGGTGGCGGACCGCATTGAGAGGGTAATGCCATACCCTGGCGGCAGCCATAAGCGTATGGCGCAATCCGTGCAATCGACGATGCCCGCGATCGCACCCTACCGCACGCGCCGTGGGTTCATGTAGAGGTCGACCTCCTGCTTCTCGATTTTGGGCTCGCAGCGGCCGGCGCGGACGTCGCGCGCGAGCTGGCGCACGTGTCGGCGGCACCCGCCGTTGAAGATCAGCATGCCACAGAACAGTTGCAGCACGGCCAGAAGGCGCGGATTGACGTGGTCCGGATGGACGCGCCCGCGCCATTTGCCGCCGAGCGTGAACACTTTGCCGTCGAGCCGGCCCACCACCTCGTTGCGGTGGCTGTAGAGTGTGTAGTCGCCCCCTAGGTCGATCACGTCGCGCTTGAGTCGGTAGAACTGCGGCCGTCCGTCGTCGAGCAGGAAGAACGAGAAGTGCTCCGGCGCGAGGGGCCACTTGTTGGCCGACCGCTCCAGGTAGACCACGTCGTCGTGCTCGCCGGCGTTGATCGAGAATGCTGTGACCGGCAGTCCGCGCGCGCCGAGCGTCAGCTGCAGGCTGCGCCCGATCATCAGGTCCATGGAGGCACGCCAGTTGAGCGTTTCGTTAAAGAGCTTTAGCACGAGCCGCTTGTCCATGCCTACATGCTTGCGCCAGAGGTCCTCGCGGTAGCCGAGGAGCCCGGTGCGCTCGCCGTGCTCGATCACTTCGGCGAAGATGTCCATGTCGGAGGTGAACTGGCGCGACTTGGCTTGGTTGCGGCTGTGCTTGTAGAGGCCGAACTTGACCGAGTGGAAGTTGGTGATCCAGACGTCAACGACGAACTCCGCCCATCCGGCCTTCCGGCCGAGCCGGCGCGTTTTGCGCACGGG
>Ga0209465_10001093_pt1 | contig 12257 bp, 12 predicted proteins | sample PanSoiPlot1MoBio_FD_188321 | JGI IMG/M metagenome (GOLD analysis project Ga0209465, IMG submission 188321) | Tropical forest soil microbial communities from Panama analyzed to predict greenhouse gas emissions - Panama Soil Plot 1 MoBio (SPAdes)... | ecosystem: Environmental > Terrestrial > Soil...
GTGGATGATCCCGGCGTATCCCGCGGCTTTCACCTTGCCAAAATCGGCGACGTCGTTGTGGTGCGACAGGTCAACCACCAGCGGGTTGATCGCCACGGGAACGCTCACACATAAGGGTGTTTACCTCCTTATCGGAACCGAAAAACGCGCCTTGGCCTAACCATGGTGGAGCCGACGATCGATAGCGAGCAAAACCATATTTACGCTCGCTGCGATCAAGACAAGTAAGAACGTTACCGACATGATCAAATCGATGTTGTAGAGACTAATCGCATTCATAAGCAAATAGCCGAGCCCGCGTTGCGCGGCAAACATTTCACCGAGCACAGTTCCGATCAGTGTCAGCGAAAAACCAACTCGGATGCCAGTGAAGATCTCCGGCACCGCCGCGGGAAATAAGATCTCGCGCGCCATCGCCGTCGAGTTGAGCTTCATGACATTACCGGTCTTGATCAGAATCGGCTTAATTGTGCGAACAGCGTTCAGGGTAAATAACGCGACTGGGATGATTCCGTGAATAGCGCCAAAAGCGATTTTGGCCGAAATGCCGATTCCAAAAGCCAAAAGAATGATCGGATAAAGTGTAATCTTGGGTATTGAATAAAGCGCGACCAGCATTGGCTCCATGGCGTCACCGGATAAGCGATGCAGCCCGAGACCAAACCCGATGAGAAGTCCAAGCGCGACAGCAATAACGAGTGCAACACCGAAAGCTTTCAGGGTATCGGCAAGATGAAGCCAAAAAAGATCGGTTTGCATCAGCTTGCCAAGAAACTGGATTGTTTGCCACGGCGAGCGCAAAGCGACTTGACCGACGATGAGGTAGGCCAGTTCCCAAAACAGAAGCAGGCCGACGATCAGAATGACCGTATTGCGGAACGTCGCACTTGCCTCTCGTCGCATTAATTCTGCCCTCTTCTGGCAAGCAAGATCCTCTCCCAGCGAGAGAGCAGGCTGTTGGCGGCAATCGACAGCAGGAGAATGAGCAGGATAAGCGGGTACATGGTCGCGTTGTCAAAATTTGTATACGCGTAGCTGATTTCGTAGCCCATTCCGGAACGTGCCATGATGAATTCCGAACCAATAACACCAATGAAAGCATAGGCGAGCGCCAGCTTGGCTGCTGTCAACAAGTACGGCGCGCAGAACGGCAGAGTGATGTAGCGCGTTGTCTGCAGCGCATTGAGCCCATTAACCCGTGCGGTTTTTTTCAACACCGATGGGACGCGATCTAAGCCGTTGAGCGTGGTCACGATCACGGCAACGATCGCCAGCATAAACCCGATCAAAACTTGCGGCCCGTCACCAAGGCCGAAGATGACGATGAACAATGGATAGAATGCGAAAACTGGGATAGCATAGTATGTTGCAAAGAGCGGATCGAGGATTTCACGAACTCTCTTGTTACCGTGCAGAATTGTGCCCGCGACCACGCCGATCAAATATGCCGACGTGAATGCCAGGAGCACATTGGCCAAACTCTTACCGATCTCAGCAAAATACCGCCTGGCCAGCACCATACGGGCGAGGTCGCCGAGGATGATATGCGGCGGCGGCATAGTAACTTTGTCAATGACGCCGGCAAGACAAAGCGCTTCTAGCAGCAGGACAAAGGCCGTGACCACCGATATTTGATAAAGCCGCAATCTGCTCATACACCGCTAACCACTCGTCCCATCGTCTTCAAGGATTCTTCACGCAACGTCTTCCATAAGCGGCTCGTCAGTGCGCCGAAATTCTCACGCTCAACGATCCGGCTGTCGCGTTCACGCGGCCAGCCGGTCTCGACGAGATCGATTACTTTGCCGGGCCGCGCCGACATAACCATGATGCGATCTGAGAGCATCACTGCTTCGTCGAGTGCATGAGTGATCAGAAAAACAGTAGAGCTAATTTGCCGCCATAACCGGAGCATCTCATCGCCCATAAGCAGGCGAGTTTGCTGGTCCAACGCACCGAACGGCTCATCGAGAAGAATAAGGCGAGGCTCTGCAACGATGGTACGCGCGATGCAAACGCGCTGGCGCATGCCTCCTGATAGCTGTGCCGGATAACTTCGAGCAAAATCGTGTAACCCCATCATATCGATGACCGCAAGGGCCCGGCGTGTTTTTTGCGCCGCATCGGTATTCTTCTGCCGCAGGCCAAATTCGACGTTCTCACGGACGTTGAGCCATGGGAAGCAAGCATCTTCCTGGAAAACGACACCAACTCCGTCTGGAACGCTTTTTTGAATCGCACGACCCTCAAATTCAATCTCCCCCTCCGTTGGATCGGTTAAACCGGCAATCAGTTCTAGCAGTGTCGATTTTCCGCAGCCCGAAGGGCCAACCACAGCGAAAAATTCGCCCCTTTTTATTTCTATGTCGATTGGTCCGAGCGCGTGCACCACTTCCCCGCCTGCCGTGGCGGGAAATACTTTAGTCACCCCGCGCAGCCTCACCTGTACCGCGGACACGCGATTATCTTTCGGTGCGCAGCACCGCCCTATTTCACTTGCTTGAGATCATCCGGCAGGAACTGGGTATCGATAACTTTGGATAGATCGATGTCACCGGTTAATGCGCCTACGCTCTTCTGTACCTCAATAATGCGCTTCATCCCATCAAGATGGAAGTCGCCGTCGCCCCAATAAGGGACTCCTTCGGTAGTACTGTTGATGAGGTTCTTGATTGCGCTAGTTGCCACTTCGGGGGTGATGTTGAACGGTTTGGAGATGATCTCGCCTGCCTCATCTGGATGGGTTCGCATGAATTGGATGGCGCGTCTCCTCGCGCGGATCACGGCACGGATGAAGTCACCGCGCGTCGCAACCGCCTGGGCTGTCGCCACGCCGACGACATTGTCGAGCGGAGGCAAGGCCTCCGCGCCTGTGATGAGCACACGGAACTTGTCCTTCACTTTCGACCAAAGCGGCTCTGTCACAGGTGCAACGTCGATTTGCCCGAGGTCGAGCGCCGCGACCATCGGGCCAAACCCCCCGGTCTTCACAAGCTCCGCATCCTCCGGTTTGAAGCCTGCTTTCTTTAGCATGAGAATATCCAGCGCCTGGCTGGTAGAACGCGGATTGGTGTATCCAATCTTCTTGCCCTTCAGGTCGGTAATTGTCTTGATCGGTGAATCCATTTTCACGAACCAAGCGAATTCGGCGATGGTGAGCACATTGTCACTGACGATCCGCAGGTCAGCGCCTTGCTGGATGGCGACGGCGATCGCGCCAGGATTGGCTTCTCCGTAAGCAACACCAGCCATTGCGTTGCGAACCGATGTACCACCACCCTCTGAAGCGATGATACCGGTAACGTTGGCGCCCTCTTCCTGAAAATACCCCTTGGCCAAAGCAACCCCGAAGGGCATGCCATTCGCAGATGAGCCATAATTGCCAATGGCGATTTCTTCCGCGCTAGCCACGTTAAGAGCGGCAAGCGTCAGCGCAGCTGAGGACACGAAACTAGCAAAAATTCGGCCAACCACCGCTTTCCCCGTTTTCTTCCACCGGGTGTTCCCGGCCTGTTTCGGGACGACGCAGGCATAAACCGTGCGCGGCACTGGCAGACACCTCACATCGGCGGTCTCTACGCTGCGGCGACGGCTATGCCTTCCTGCTCGCAGGAATTGGCGACGTCAGACACCGTAGCGCGCTGCATGTCGCGTTTCCAGCGCAGGTCATCGAACTCGGTGCCCCGATGCAGCGTGCAGCGATCGTCCCAAATAACCAGGTCATAGACACGCCATCGATGTGTGTAGACGAATTGCCGCTGGGTGGCATGGGCGATGAGGTCATCGATCAGCGCGCGTCCATCTAACTCGGGCATGCCTAAGATGCGGCCGGCATGTGAGGCGAGATAGAGCGATTTGCGCCCCGACTCTGGGATGGTGCGCACTAGCGCCTGCGGCACCGGCGGCATACCCTGCCGCTCCTCGTCGCTGAACTCGGTGAAGCCGAGTCGAGCTCGAGAATTAAAGATCGAATGCTCCGCGACAAGACCGTGCAGGCGGCGTTTCATTTGTTCGGGTAGCGCGTCGTAGGCGGCCCGTTCATCGGCAAATTCGGTGTGGCCGCCGAGCGGTGGGATCGAACGCGCATAGAGCAGTGACACCCGTGCGGGCAGCCGTTTGAAAGAGCTATCGGTGTGCCACAGTCGGTTGCCAAGCTCAAACATACGTCGTCGCGAGTTCTCGCCCCACACCTCATTGTCAGGATCGAGATTGGAGACATCGGCGAACTCCTTGCGCACCCGTAATTTCGCGTCCTTGCGGAAGAGCGCGATGGTGGTCTCGAGGGGGCCGAATGTCTTTGCGAAGTCGAGATGCTGGTCCTGCGACAGACGCTGGCCAGGGAAGATCAGCACTGCGTACTTCGTAAACGCGTCCTTGATAACACCAAGATCGGCGGCTTCGGGTGTTCTGGACAAATCGACATCGCCAATTTCAGCGGCAAAGCTGGGCGTGATTGGACAAACGCTAATGGTCATCGGCTGTCCCTCCAAGACCATCTTACTCTCCCCGCGGCAAGCGGGGGAGGACGATTTCAAGTGGGCAAAAGTGGTGAAGTTCGCGGGCATAAAACCGGAGTGAGGTTCAGTCACTCTGTCCGCCGATGTCCGCTTTGAGTCAAAAGCGGACATTTTACTAATCCGTCTGCTTCGGGTCATTGAGCGACATTCCGGCTGCGAGCTGGTATGTTGAACGGGTCTACCTTAATTCTGCACTCCCGATAGGAACGTTCCGATGCGGCTGACCGTGGCCCGATTTGTCTTGGCGACCGTGGCCGTTCTGGCGGTATTGCTCTGCGCTGCATCTTTGCGCGCAATGGCGGAGGAACCTCTCTATCCCAACCGGCCGTTGACCCTGGTGGTCACTTTCACAGCGGGCGGTTCTTCCGACGTGCTGGCGCGCGCAGTAGCCGATGCTATGTCACGTGGACTCGGCAAACAGGTAGCGGTTGACAATCGTCCGGGGGCCGGTGGCCATATCGGCGCCGAGTCGGTCGCGCATGCGGCACCGGACGGCTATACGATACTGTTTGGGACCAACGGTACGCTCGGCATCGGGCCCGCTCTTTATAAAAATTTGCGCTACGATCCAGGGCGCGATCTCGCGCCGATCGGAATGCTGCACGAGCTGCCGCTGCTACTGATCGTCAATCCGTCGGTGCCGGTAACGAATCTGCGCGAACTGATCGACTATGCCCACGCCAATCCAGGGAAGCTCTCTTTTGCCTCAGCCGGCGTCGGCACGGTCTCGCATCTCGCCGGCGAACTCTTCAAGGAACAGGCGAGGATTGATATCCTGCACGTGCCCTACAAAGGCGGCGGCTCGACTTTTCCGGATTTGCTGGCAGGACGGGTCTCGATGATGCTGGAAACCATTCCGACCGCGCTGCCGCTGGTGCGTAGCGGCGGTATGCGGGCGATCGGCGTAACCGTCAAGGAACGCTCGGCGTCGGCGCCCGACATTCCGACGCTCGCCGAATCCGGCCTGCCGGATTTCGACGTGAGTGCCTGGACCGGTCTGTTCGCGCCCACCGGCACGCCGCGCGCCATCGTCGAGCGGCTCAATGCTGAGACCGTGAAAATTACGCACGACAAGACCTATGCGGCCCTCATCCAATCGATGGGAACGGATGTGGCGAGTTTAACCCCGGAAGGTTTTAGCAAATTCGTGCACGATGACGTGGCGCGTTGGACCGAGGTGATCCGGCGTTCCGGTATTCCCCAGATCGACTGAAGCGCAATACGGAGAACCGCATGAATTACGAATCAATCACGGTCGAGCCGGTATCGCCGCACATCGGCGCCGAAATCGGCAATATCGACCTAACCAAGCCGCTGCCGAACAACCAAGTCGAGGAGCTGCACCGGGCGTTCATCCAATACCAGGTGATCTTCTTCCGCGACCAGCGGATCAGCTTCGACGATCACATCAGGCTCGGGCGCTATTTCGGCTCAATCGGCAAGCACGTTGGCGGGGCGACTATCAGCAAAACGACAGACAATCCCTACGTGCGGAAATTTCATTACGACGAAACCTCGACGCAGATTTCCGGCGAGAATTTTCATTCGGACCAGTCGTGCGGAGCGATCCCGCCGCTCGGCAGCATTCTCTACAATCACACGGTGCCACCCGACGGTGGCGGCGACACCATGTTTGCCAGCATGTATGCCGCCTATGACGCGCTTTCGCCGCGCATGCGGTCCTATCTCTCGGGGCTGACTGCCACTCATGACGGCAGGCGCGTGTTCGGTCCTACCGCGCCGGTCGCGGTGCACCCGGTCGTCATCAAGCATCCCGCCACCGGCAAGAAGGTCGTTTACGTCAACACCGACTTCACCGCGAAGATCAACGAATTGCCGGCGCTCGAGGGCGAGCGGGTGCTGCGATTCCTGATCGATCATTGCAACAAGCCGGAATGGACCTGCCGCTTCCGCTGGCGCGCGCATTCGATCGCGTTCTGGGACAATCGCTGCACGCATCACAAGGCGGTCTGGGACTATTGGCCGAACGTGCGATCCGGCTATCGCATCCAGATCGAGGGCACCGGCGCGCCGGAAGCAGGTTGATGACCCGCTCATCCTTCATCGTCCAGTCGCGGGGAGTCGCTCCTCGCCACCGTTATCTTAACTGAAGCCTCGTTGGGCGCGATGTCCGTGGTCAATAACGGACATCGTGGTGACTTGAACAGATGTCCGCTTTACCCCCGAAAGTGGACATGGATCAGCAGGGTTGTGATGTCCGCTTTGTGCCAAAAGCGGACATTCTGCGCTGCGGTAAGCATCGTCGTTATTCGATCACTTCGTCGGCGCGCTGCAGAAAAGACTGGGAGATCTTCAGCCCGAGCGCATTAGCGGTCTTGAGGTTGACCACGAGCTCGAACTTGGTCGGCTGCTCGACCGGCTGGTCGGCTGGTTTGGTGCCGTTGAGAATCTTAACGATATAAAGGGCGGCACGCCGCGTGAGATCGTCGTGGTCGGCCCCGTAGCTCATGAAACCGCCGGCCGCCCTCTCGCTAACATCCATAGTCTCGTGACACTGGGTGAACCTGCAAATAGTAGAGGCCAGTAGCGAACGCGACCTATACGCCCGTGGCATTACCTCCTGGTTGGTTCAGCTGAACTGGAAGTACTGCAATGTCAGTTAATGAGCCGCAGTGGAAAATGGCTCGCCGGAGATTGCTCGCCTACAGCCGCTTTATGTCACAGGCTGAATGGCAAATTGCAATGCTAGCCTGAGATAATTCAAGTTTGAATGGGAGGAGGGGCAAATCATGCGTGTTGCAATTTCGATAATTGCATGTGTGGCTGCATTCACGCTTACAGCGTGCTTTGAGGGACCTAAGGGAGATAAGGGCGACAAGGGAGACGCCGGGGTAACTGGACCTGCTGGACCTGCTGGAGCAGCCGGACCTGCTGGACCTGCTGGAGCTGCCGGACCCGCTGGACCTGCAGGTGCTCCGGGATCTTCAGGAAAGAACTTGTCGATCCTCATCAATCCAGCGAATGGCACCTGCCCGGGTGCTGATGAGGTTATTGTTAGCGGCTACTGCTTCACAGATGGCAACCGTGTGCCCTTCCCATCGATGGAACTATTGGGCAACAACCGGACTGCAGCCTGTACGCCTCCTGGCGGTGCAATTCAGATGGTTCTAATTTGCGCAAAGCCATGAAATCGAGGTGGCTGTTGGCGCTTTTATTCCAAAGAGCGTGCAAGCGCGATGTCCGCTTTTGGCACAAAGCGGACATTCCATGACTGAGTTCCAATGTCTGCTTTCGGGGGTAAAGCAGACATTGATCGAATGCGCCGTGATGTTCGCTTTTGACCCAAAGCGGACATCGGCTCTCGTGTTCTACTGCGCTGCGGTGCATAGCTCCGGCCCGAAGATCGTATTAGACTTTCAGGAAGGTGTTTCACGGCCGTCCAGATGTTCGCGTTAACAGGGAGCACAAACCATGGTGACAATAACCGCAGATCGTACCAAGCTCGTCGTTGAGAGTGCTGAGGCTGTGCTCGGCTTGCACTGGTTTGTCGCCCGCGACTATACGGCCAAGGACGAGGGTCTCGAATTCGAGATCATCACGCCGGGCATCCAGACCAAGTTTGAATTGACCGATCCGCGCCGCCGCGATCACCATCTCGTCAGCGCGACGAATTTTCAGAAGGCCTTTGAGACAGGGCAGGCCGACATTTATCGCGCCTGCGAATGGGGCCAAATCCGTCGCACCTATGACAATCCTAATGGGCCAATCGTCGCCCGCCGACCGGCAATGGTGTACCAGTCAGTCTTTGTCCGCGGCGATTCACCCGCGAGTGCCACGATCGCACTGGCCAACAAGAGCGTCGGCGTTCAATTCCACCAAGGCTCGCATTACGCGACGCTGGCGATGCTTGAGGGCTTCATGCCACGCGACGAGATCAAAGTCGTGCATTCCGGCACGGTCGGCGAACGCTATGAGGCGATGATGAGTGGCGAGACCGATGCGGCGACGCTGATGGAGCCGTGGGTCACGCTGGCGCACAAGAACGGCTGCAAAGAGATTGTCGGCACGTTCTATCAGGGCACCGAAAACTCCAGCGCTAGCCTCGATCCGAAGATCTGGGACGCGGCGATGCGCGCGGTCAAGAAAGCGGTGAAGTTGATCAACACCGACAAGCGCAGACATGTGCACTACATGATCGATGAGATTGCACCGCAATACGCCAAGCAGCTGACGCCGGACGATTTTTATCTACCGCGGCTGCGTTATGTTGATCCGGCACCGTATACGAAAGAAGAGTTCGACCGCGCCTACAACTGGATGCTTACGTGGGATCTGGTGGGGCCTAACGCAAATTACGAGAAGCTGGTCTGTAATCGCGTGGCAGCCTGACATCATACACCTGCGTCGCGAGCTTATTGGCACTTAGCAGACGTGACGACGCTATTGATGAATGTCTGCTTTCGGAGGCTTGGCGGACGTTGCCCCGGCCAGCGGCGATGTTCGGTTTTGACCCACGGCGGACGTCGGCGCACTGCGATCCCCCTATACATGGCGGCTGCTGGCGTTGCTCGACAGTGCTTTCATGCCGACGAATGTCTGCCGTTCCAGAACTGACGGAATTGCGTCGCCACGAGTCGATCGTAAGGGACCGGCGCGGCAATCAGTCCGCTCGCCTCGGCGAACGTGTTCAAGCCATCAACCGCTTCTGGTGAAATCATTGTATAGTAGAACGGCGCGTCGCGCGCGATCAGGTCGGCGATCAGCGACGCCTCCTCGGGCCGAAACAGCCGCTCGCCGATCGCCGTGGCGCGCGATGGATCGGCCTTGAGCGCGTTCTGCGCCTTGACGACGGCGCGCACCGCACCAGCGGCGATGTCGGGCTGCTCGATAACCAGCCGTTCGGTCGTTGTCAGCGCCGCGAAATTGTAGAAGCGTGCTCCCGGCGGGCCGTCGCCGCGGCGCAGGTCGAGTTGAAGCTTGGCGACGCCGGCGCGTTCGCCGATCGCAAGCCGCATGCCGTTGCCCCAATAGGCGTCGGCAACGCCCTGCCGGATAGCTTCGACGCCGGCGTGGCCCATCCAGCGGCCATCGCCGGACGGCGGCGCCGGCACAATGCGAACATTGTCGCGCTCAAGGTCGATGCCGGCCTGCGTCAACAAGTGTTTCAGGCCCAATACGGGCGCGGCAAGCGACGACGAAATCCGCATTCCCTTCAATGCCGCGACATCGCCGCGCTTGACGTCGAGGTCTGCGCGAACGGCCAGAAACCAGTAGGAATATTGCGCGAGTGCACAGAGAAGCTTGGCGCCATTCCACGCCGGGAACGCGCCGGTCGCCGCATACGCGGGGCCGCCGTAGAAATGCAACGTGCCGTCGTGCAGACGCTCGGGGCCGACGTGGGCGCCATAGATGCGCTCGAGCTCGACATCGATCCCTTCGTCCTTGAAGCACCCGAGCTCGACCGCCGCCGTTGCGACGAAATAGGACGGCGAATCCAGATCAGCAACCGCAAGGCGGAACATCCCCAGCACTCCCGCAAAGCCCGCGGGCGATCATACATCGCCGCGGCTGCGGAGCGCTAATCGCAAGGGACGCGCCAGGCGCTCGCGGCAGCTCGCCGAGCTTTTGCGTGGCACCAAACCTGCTGACATTCCGCCGAACAGCCGACCAAGTTCGATCTGGCGATTAATACCTGACAGTGCCGGCGGCGCTGCTCGCAACCGCCGACGAGGTGATCGAATAACAACATTCTTCGCTGCAGCGCATGACGATGCGCCAGTTGTCCGGCGCCCTACTGGAAAAAAGGTCACCAAGCTTCTGGTCGCCGAGTTTCCGGAGGTTGTCGGCGGCACGACGGCATGTTGTTTGATCGTAGGCCTCGCGTTAGCGGAGGGGCGGTCGGACCTTCAAAGTTCGCTGCGGCCGCTTTGATCTAAGTCAAGGTCGTGCAAGCCATTATTTGCTTTGAAGTGGGCTGGGGCCAAGTCCAACTGTGTTATGTACACGTTTCTTAGAATCTTCATTGTCGTGTTGCTTGTTCTTGCTGTTGCCGATTGGGTCGCTGCCCGACGCGCGCGCACCATTGTAACGAACTCACCTTCAGCATGGTCTTTAGTTTCAAGTGACATCAAGCTTAGATCGGCGATGGCAAATGAGAAACCGGAAGGAACTGCCCCGCTGCTGGAAGAGACCTTTCTTCCAGGTGACATCAAATACGAGAGTCCGAACGGAAATGTCCGTATCTATTTCCCCATCGTGACGGCAATCCTCCTCTCCCTTGTGTTCACCCTTGTCCTTCGCGCTTCGCGCAGGGTCTGAACCATTCGATGTCTGCTATTGGAGGTAAAGCGGACATTGGCCTGACACCGCGCAATGTCTGCTTTTGACCCAAAGCGGACATTGAACGAGCGCCTTTGCTGTGATGCACAACTGCAAGCACTCGATGTGATAGGCTGTCGCCTTTAGGGCTTGGGCTAATGAGGCGTCGGGATTTCATAGCTGTTCTGGGCGGTGCTGCGATTGCTTGGCCGTGGGAGGCGCGTGCGCAGCAGTTGGCAATGCCGGTGGTCGGATATTTGTGCGTCCAATCGCTTGAGAGCCGTGCCGACCTCCTGACGGCATTCCGCCAAGGCTTGAACGAAACTGGCTATTTCGAGGGTCAAAATATGACGATCGAATATCGGCCAGCTGACGACCACGCCGAACGACTGCCGACATTGGCAACGCAGTTGGTAGACCGTCACGTCGCGGTGATCGTGGCGGCAGGCGGCAACGCCGTGGCCCTTGCGGCCAAGGCAGCAACTGCCACAATCCCGATCGTCTTCACCCTTGGCGGCGATCCGGTTCAGCTTGGTCTCGTGGCCAGCATCAATCGGCCGGGCGGCAACGTCACTGGCGTCACTAATGTGGCCGGTTTGCTCGGCGCGAAGAGGCTGGAGCTCGTTCGGCAGCTGGTTCCGAAGGCTACCACCATCGGCATCCTTACAAACCCGACCAATCCTGCCAATGAAATCTACGTCAACGACGCGCAGCAAGCGGCCCGTGCGCTTGGCGTACAGTCGTATGTTCTGAATGCCAGCAATGCAAATGAGATCGACACGGCGTTCGTAACTCTCTCCGCGCAGAAATTGGAAGTGCTTCTCGTGATTACCGACTCACTTTTCATCGGTCGGCGCGAACAAATCGTGGCACATGCGGCAGCTCTAGCAATGCCTGCGATCTATGAATATCGCGATTTTGTCGCGCGTGGCGGCCTCATGAGCTACGGGCCGAGCTATGCCGAAAGCAATCGCCAGGCGGGCATCTATGTCGGCCGCGTCCTCAAAGGGGCTAACCCAGCAGACCTTCCCGTCATGCAACCGACCAAATTCGATCTCGTCATCAACCGAACGACAGCCAAAGCGCTTGGCTTGACGATACCACCGTCGCTGCTTGCCACGGCCGACGAGCTGATCGAGTGAGGCGGAAGGATCAATGAAGGAGAATCCCTGATGGCGCTGTACGAATTGCGAACGTACACACTCTACGTGGGCAAGATGGCGGAAGCGACGAAACTTTACCAGGAGCTCGGCTTCCCGGCGCTTGCGAAGGGCGGCCACGACGAGAAGCTCTTGGGTTACTTCCAGGCCGACACTGGAACGATCAACCAAATCGTCCATCTCTGGAAGTTTGATGACGATACCGACCGGCGGAAGCACTGGGCAGGGGTCTTCGCCAACAAGGACTTCGTGGAAGGCTTTGCCTCGAAGTTCCGGCCGCTTGTCATGACACAGGAGGTCA
>Ga0209465_10001094_pt1 | contig 12254 bp, 9 predicted proteins | sample PanSoiPlot1MoBio_FD_188321 | JGI IMG/M metagenome (GOLD analysis project Ga0209465, IMG submission 188321) | Tropical forest soil microbial communities from Panama analyzed to predict greenhouse gas emissions - Panama Soil Plot 1 MoBio (SPAdes)... | ecosystem: Environmental > Terrestrial > Soil...
CAACCTGTGGGGCACCCCCCGAAGCCATTGCCGCCTGCCTTACCTAGACCTGGTGCCCCGGAAACGTTGAACCACTGCTGGCTGAAGCGCCCAAAGACGTTGAGTGTCGGGGTTGCGACCCAGTCGATGCGACCATCCCAGTTGTTAGCGTTTAATGGACCTGCTCCAGCAGCGACGTAATTATTTTGCGTGCCGTTGAGGTTGCCATTGCTGTTGGGCGCCGGGAAAAACGCCAGGATCGCACGCGCCTGCGGCGAGATCAAGCTGTTGGGGATTAAATTGCCGGGAAATGGGGTCCGACCGGTTCCCTGGAGGGTCCCTGTATTGGGATTAAACACCTGCCCTGTCAGAAAACCACCCCCACCGCCGCCACCCGTCTGGCCAAGATATTGGCTCAAGTCGCACATGCCGGTGGTCTGGCTGCAGCTCTGCTCCACTTGCAACGTCGGGATCGAGTACGTATTGTTGGTACCGACAGCGGCGTGCTGGCCCTGGTAGTCGCCAAAGAAGAACAGCTTGTTCTTCATTATGGGACCGCCCAGCGACCCGCCGTACTCCTAGAATTTGCTGCCCGGGATATAACGACCGTTCACGAGCTTATACTGCGTGAACGGATCGCGCGCCTGGTTCGCACCCGTGCGCCGGAAATAGAAGCCTCCGCCGTGGAAGTCATTACTGCCAGACTTTGTCTGGGCGGTCACATATCCTGCTACGGCCTTGCCCATTTCAGCGTCGTACTGCTGCAGAGCGACTTTTGCTTCCGTCACTGCATCCAGGTTCGGGTTGATGACAATGATTCCCAAAATCGGGTCCTGGTTGTCAGTACCGTCGAGCTGGAAGTTCGTTCCGCTGAAGTGCTGGCCGTTGACGAAGATCTGCTGGCCGCCCTGCGGGTTCTCCGTGCTGGCATGACTCCAACCCGTCAGCTTCTGCGTGCCCGGCGACGCCAACTCCAAATTGGTGAAGTTGCGGCCACTGTTTGGCAGATCCTGAACGTAGGTGTTGTTGTACTCGATCGCGATGTCCGATTTATCGGTCTGCAGCTGCGGCGGCGCACCGGTGATCTCCAGTGTCTCGCTTGCGGTACCAACCGCGAATTGGGTGTCCACGCGATACGTGCTGTCAGCCGAAACCGGCACGTCGCCTTGTTCGAACGATTTGAACCCGGGCGCTTCGAACTTGACCTTGTACACGTCTGGGATCAAGTGCGACACCGAGAAATTGCCAGACTCGTTGGTCGTAGTCGTGACCGACGTGTTCTTGGTCTGACTCGTGACTGTGACCTTTGCGTTAGCGACAGCCGCACCCTGTGGATCGGTTGCGGTCCCGACGATATTCCCGAACACGGCCTGACCGTAGCCTGCGGTCGAAACCAGCGCCAGAATCGTGCATGCGATAACGGACAACACCCACCGTTTTGTCATTTTGCCCTCCGCAGCGACATGCCAGCCGTTATCAACGCTTGCCCGGTCGCCGCTCGTTGTTGCTGGATCCCCTTACTGCTTTGGTTGAAGTGGAAAAAATGAGAACCGCAGTTCAAATGAAACACACTACGCCCGTAGACAATCTCCGGATTGACGTTGCCGCCATTTACGACCACAAAGTCCACGGGCTAATGTCCGGCAGTAATGTTGTCAGTTAAGGGTCTACCCCTACGTCACCCCGACGTGACAGTCTGCAAACTTATACGGTTGAAACACTTGATGTCAAGCGATGTTGTTACAAGCTGTCAACAATCTATTCCCCTTAGGGAGGCAATTCTGTGCATAAGGGGAACACTTCGGCATACAAAATCGGTTTGGCAGTATCCGATCTGGGTGCGGACTCAAAAAAGTAAAATTTTAAGGGTTTGCCGACAGCTTGGGATCTAGTTCTGTTGCCCGCTTCAACTCTGCCGCCGCCTCGGTCTTTTCTCCCTTGCGCGACAACGCTAGCGACAGTTCATAATGCGCCAGCGCATAACTCGGTGACAGCTTAATTGCGCTACGAAACTGCGAGATTGCGCCATCCAAGTCGCCGGCTTCCAGCATGCGCTTACCCGAGTTCGTCGCGAACGTCGCGCCTTGCAAACCGATCTTCTGCTTCACGAGTAAATCGCCTAGTTGAGCCTCTGCGTCGGCCCCCGAGGTGTCTCCCATCTGTCGCAACACGGCCGCAAGCGTTGTGTGTGCGCCGGCAAAAGATGGTTGCAAACGGATCGCCTCTCGCAGCGCTGCTGCCGCTTCCGGCAGGTGATTCATTTGTTTCAAAACCGTCCCGAGCGTGTAGTAAGCCTCGGCATAATCCGGCCTTAGCTCCACCGCCTTTCGGAGTTTCTTTACCGCATCAGGAAATTCTCCCTGCTGCCAAAGCGTGATCCCATAGGTGTAATACGCATCCACCAGATTAGGATCGAGCTCGATCGCCTTGTTCATCTCGGCCATCGCTGCCGGCAGATCGTCCTTCAACTTCAACGCCAGTGCCAGGTCATAATGCAAAGAAGCGGCTCCCGGCGAAGCCTTTATCGCTGCCCGCAACTGCTTCTCTGCAGCCTCAAAGTCTGACAGTTGCAGGTACGCGATTCCCAAATTCCCGCGATAACCCGCATCGTCAGGCTTCAATTCCAAGGCTTTCTGGAACTCCTTCACCGCAGCCTCGCCTTCTCCCCTCTGCATGAGCACCAGCCCCAGATTGTTGTGCGCATCCGGATCATTCGGCGTCAATTCAACGACTCTCCGAAACGCCTTTGCTGCTCCATCCATATCTGTGGTTCGCTGTAGCGCGAGACCCAGCTTCGTCTGCACCCCAGGGGAATCCGGCAACAATTTCGCGGCTTGTTGATAAGCATCGATCGCGGCCTCTTTGTTTCCCGCCGCCTGGTACGCATCTCCCAGGTAATAGAAGGCTCGACCGTCTTTCGCATCCAGGCTGGTTGCAGTGGTCAACTCTTTCTGGGCACCGCTCAAATCTCCCGAGTTGAGATACACCACCCCCAAATGGAAATGCGCTGGTTGGTAGTTCCCATCGAGCGCTAATGCGTCTTGAAACTGCTTCTCCGCGTCAGCAAGTTGATTGCCCTTCGCCAGCAGTGTTCCGAGTTCGTCATGTGTTTCCGGGCGCTTCGGCGCCAGTGCGACAGCCTCTTTCGCTTCAGTCAACGCCTCGGCTGAATCGTTCTGCGCGCTGAAGGCACGAGCCAATGCGCGATGCGGATCGGCTTCTTTTGGTTCTAGTTTGCTGGCTTCTCGAAGTTGGGCAATCGCTTGCTCCCACTCGCCTTCAATCGAAAGAATCTGCCCAAGGTAAAAATGCGCCTGCGCCATATTGTGATCGGCGTTAATCGCGGCCATAAGATGTATGGAAGCATCGGCTAGATTACCCTGGTGGAGCAGTACCTTCCCTAAAGCGAGCTGCATCTCGGCATTCTTCGGACTGAGTTTTACCGCCTTTTGCAATTCGTTTTCCGCTTTGGCCAGGTCACCCGAATTCATCGCCGCAAGTCCGGCGGTATACGCCGCGTCCGCCAGCGGATTGTTCGGGTTTCTTTGTTGAGCACCGGCAAGAACAGGAACAAAAAATAAGAGGCAGCAAGCGAAGACGACCCGACCTGCACCGAAGGACTCACTCACGATGATGCAAGGCTAATGCTTTCACTCCACTGGATTCAAGGCTGCGGCATATTGTGGTGGGGGCCCGCAAGGAATAGAATTCGCCCCCATGTGGAATCGGCAGCGGCATACAAGAAGCACGTTCGTTGGTACGCTTCTGGGCTTAGCGGCGGTTTCCGCGCTCGCTTTCGCGGCTTGGAAGCTCCCTTTCGGTCCTTGGAAGCGGTTCCCAGAGACACCAATACTGTCTCCACAGGGCTCGGGCTGGGAATCTGCGGGCACGTTCAATCCTGCCGTTGTCGAGTTTCACGGAAAAATTGTCATGCTCTATCGCGCGCAGGATGCCAAGGGAACGTCTCGCCTCGGCTACGCCGACAGTGACGATGGAGTCCACTTTACCCGTCGTTCCGAGCCCGTCCTCTCACCCGAAGCCGATTACGAGAAAGATGGTGGAGTAGAAGATCCCCGCCTTGTTCGCCTCGGCGACACGTTCTACCTGACCTACACGGGCTATAACACCAAGGATGCGCAGCTTTGCCTCGCCACTTCAACAGACTTGGTGCATTGGGATCGCAAAGGTGTCATTCTCCGTGCCTACAAGGGAAACTGGAACACCGGCTGGACCAAATCGGGTGCCATCGTCCCAGAAGAAATCGACGGCAAATACTGGATGTACTTCCTTGGTACGACTCCTGACAAGAACGATCAGATGGGACTTGCCTATTCCACCGACCTCGTCCACTGGACTGAAGCGACGCAGACACCCGTTCTGCCGCGGCGTGCCGGACAGTTCGACTCACGAGTGGTCGAGCCTGGCCCACCGCCGATCATGACAGTTGATGGCATCGTCCTCCTATACAACGGAGCCGACGATAAGCTGGTGTACCGAACAGCCGTGGCTGTCTTCGATCGCAAGGACCCGCGCAAACTGCTGTATCGCAGCGATCAGCCGATTTTCGCTCCCGAGAAAGAGTGGGAGAAGGTCGGACAGGTTCCCAACGTCGTTTTTGTGGAAGGCATGGTTCAGCGAGGCAGCCGTTATCTCTTCTACTATGGCGGTGCAGACAAGTACGTCGGCCTAGCGGAAGCTTCGAGTTTGCACTGAAAAACGTTTTTTGGAGTTGTGTATTGAGCCGCTTCGGAATACCACAAGTCGCGTTGATACTACTGTTTGCTAACTGCCTGTGGGCTTCGCAACCGAAAGAGTTTCGCGATTGGCCGGCAGCCGCTTCACCAACCGAAGTTGGAAACAAAGTTGCTGAGCAATTCGTTTCCACCGTCAATATAAATAAAGAGGGCGCAATCTATCCCGCGATTTGCACCTGGTACGGCGCTTTGACGTTCGCCGAGCTGTCCCACAACAAAGAGTTACTGCAGCAGCTAACAGATCTGTTCGATCAGCAGTTCACTGCTGATCTGAAAACATTCGCGCTGGATAAGCACCACGTGGACTATTCGGTCTCCGGCTCCGTCCCATTCGAGATTTATATCGCTTCGAAGAATCCGCAATATCTCTCGTTCGGACAGGAGTTTGCAGACAGCCAATGGGAATCGCCGAATCCAGACGGTCTAAGCCAGGAAACCCGCTACTGGATCGACGACATGTTCATGATCACGATCCTGCAAGTGCAAGCCTTCCGCGCCACGGGCAATTCGAAATATCTGGATCGCGCCGCCCGCGAGATGGTCGCGTACCTCGACCGATTACAGCAGCCGAATGGACTCTTCTACCACGCTCCCGATGCGCCGTTTTTCTGGGGTCGAGGAAACGGCTGGGTTGCGGCGGGAATGACTGAGCTGCTTAGGTCGTTGCCCAAGAACCACCCTCAGCGCTTGCGCATCATGACCGCTTACCTTGCCATGATGAAGTCGCTGGTAGAACTTCAAGATCAGGACGGAATGTGGCGACAATTGCTGGATCATGCTGAAGCGTGGCCCGAGAGCTCCAGCACAGGCATGTTTACCTACGCCATGATCACCGGCGTGAAGAACGGCTGGCTTAACGAAAAGGTTTACGCTCCTGCCGCCCACAAGGGATGGCTCGCGCTGGTCGGCCAGTTAGAACCCAACGGTGATATCAGGAACGTTTGCGAAGGGACCGGACGCAAAAACGACCTGAACTACTACCTTGAACGGAAGCGCACCACAGGAGACCTTCACGGCCAAGCACCAGTCCTATGGTGCGCATCAGCGCTGCTGCGCTGATTTCGCTTTTCCGAGGCGCTCGCCTGTGCCTTGCATTGTGATTTAATTCAGGAGACGGCACCTCAAGGTCTTCCTCATGTTGCGGGTTATTGCATTCCTCGTCTTTGTTTTCAGCATCGCTTTCCAATTACCGGCCCAGACTCAACAAACAGCAGGGCCAGGGTCGACTCAGCCAACCGCCAAATCGCCAGACGAAAATTCCCAAGTCTCTCAGATCCTGCGTCTGTCCCAACAAGGCAGGTATGACGAAGCCATCGCCCAGCTGCAATCGCTCAGTGCCGTCACCCCGAAGCCAGCCGGACTATCGCACGCATTCGGCGTCGTCTATTACCAGAAGGGTGATTACCTAAAGGCGGCGGATTACTTCAAGCAGGCAACGACCGAGGACGCTAACGACAAGGAAGCCGTCGAGTTACTCGGCCTGTCCTACTATCGTGCTGGTCGTCCAACCGAAGCGATTCCCTATCTAGAAAAGGTGCAGGCCTGGTATCCCAATGCTAATGTGGATGCTTCCTACGTCCTTGGCATCGCCTACATCTACATTAAGGACTACCCCAACGCCCGCAAATCGTTCGCCAAAATGTTCGACTTGCCTCCAGATTCAGCCGCCAGCTACCTTCTTACGGCCCGCATGCTTTTCCGGCAGGAATACACGCCAGTCGCTATCGAATACGCTCAGAAGGCCGTCTCCACCGATCCGCACCTTCCTCTGGCTCATCAGTTACTTGGCGAGATTCATTTGTTTACTTCGCAAATTCCCGAAGCCATCAAAGACTTCGAGCAGGAGCTGGCCATAAATCCCGCCAATCCCGCCGCCTACTACAAGCTGGCTGACGCCTATACGCGCGTGCAGAAATACGATGATGCTGAGCGCCTGTTGCAGCGCTCGATCTGGCTCGACTCAACTTCCACTGGCCCCTTCATTTTGCTGGGCAAAGTATTGGAGAAAAAAGGTGAGCCTATTCTGGCGCTTGGCTATCTCCAGCGCGCCGCCGCCATGGATCCCAACAATCCGATGACGCACCAGATTCTGGGACAAGCCTACCGCGACATTGGCAAACAGGAAGACGCTGCGCGGGAATTGAAGATCGCCGAACAACTGCGCAACAAACAAAGCGACTTCCAGTAGCTCGGGCGTCTATATCCGTTTTTGTCGCAAGCCTTTGGGAGAGCCGAGCTTCAACTCGGCGTCTACCGGCGCCACCTATAGGAAAAATCGAGATCCTGTCCGCTAGTGAAGTTTGTCCTGCGTCATTATTTGCTCAAGCTGCTGTAAATTCTCCCGCGCCAGCTCATTCGCAGGATCGATTCGTGGTGCCGCCTCATAATGCAATCGGGCATCTTGCAGCCGGCCCAACTGCACCAGAGCAGTTCCCCAATTCGCCTGCGCATTTGCATCGTTAGGATTGAGCTTTGCGGCCTCCGCAAACTCCGCTGCCGCGCCTCTGAAGTCCTCCTGGGCCGCCAGCGCATTGCCCCGATTGTAGTGCGCGTCGAAGTAGTCGGGCTGCAGCTTCAACGCAATATCGAACCGCTGCAATGCTCCTACCAGATCGCCTTTAGCCAGCAACGCGCCCCCCAAAGCATTGTTGGCAACAGCATCTGTCGGACGAACCTTTACCGCATACTCAAACTGTTCTATCGCCCCGTTCAGCTCTCCCCGCGCCTGGAGCATCTCGCCCAGGTTGTAACGCGCCTCAAAGCTTGCCGGCGACTTCTCCACTTCGTGTCTCGCCCAGGCTTCCTGCATCACCATCCGCGGATCGCCCGTCTGCCCCGGATCATTCTTCGGTACGACCTGCAGCCAGAGGTGCGCCATCTCATCGGTCGATAAATTCCCTCCCATGACTCGCTTCGGCGGATGGTTCGGGTTAGCTGTATTTTCCTCCGAGTTGTCGTAGACGTACCGCATCTTCAACACGGCGTTCTTTGGGAGCGGGACCGGCTCGGCATACCGATATACGGCCTGCCAATTCACGTCCCATCGCTTAATGTGAATCAACGTCTTCGTCGTTCCATCCGGCAACGTCGCGGTCGCCAACAAATCTTTGCCCAGGTAATGCGCATGCGGATACACACCCAGCAGGTCCACGTCCAGCGGCAGGCGGAACTCGTCCGTCACCACGAAATTGCTCTCTCCCGCCGGAATATCGAGATCCGCGTCGTTCTGCATTTGCAGCAACATCGGATGCACGGTTGCAGGCTTATCCGTGAAGTACAGCCCAATGCTCGGTTGAATGCGCTCCGGTTTTCCCGAAGGCTGCAGATGCGAATTGAGAATCAGGTCTGTTCCTTTGTCGAGCCGCAACGCCATGCCGTCCGGCTCGTTCGACGCAACCGTACCCGGCTTCCAGAAGAGGAAATGACTGTCGGGATCGAAGGTCTCCGAATCAATCCTGATCTCCATCCCTCCAAATCCCGCTCCCTGCTCCTTTTCCATCCTTCGCGCCGTCTCATAGCGGTCGACGTACACATTGGCGTGATGCACAAATCGCTTGTCGCCCGGATGGATCTCCACCGCGCGCACCCACCGCGTCCCGTCAATCGGTACCGGCAGAATGAAATTCCAGTATTGATCGATACCACTCGCCGGCAACACATAGGGTCTCTCAGCCTTCAGGATCAGGTCGGGCTCACCCAATTGCCAGCCTTCCACGAACTTCGGACGCGGCGGCAAGTCCGCAGGCTTGCCTTCGAGCATGCCCTGGTTCACCCACTTCCGAATCGTGGCAATCTGCTCGACGGTCAGTCGTCGCTCGTCGGCGAACTTCAGCTCACCCGGTTCCGGCAACCACGGCGGCATAAACCGTGTCTGCGTCACCGCGACAATCTGGTGCCCATGCTTCCTGACGTCCTGGTAGGTCAGCAGAGGAAACGGTCCGGCTTCTCCTGGCCGATGACACGAAGAGCAGTAGTGATAGACAATCGGAGCAATATCGCGGTTGAAAGTAACTTGCGGCTCATTCCCTCCAGCAGATAACCCTTTAAAGGGCAGAAGGCCCGCGGCAACTGCGACGAACAGAATCTTCGACTTCATTTATTTCAGGTCCGAAATGTAGCATCCCACGCCGTCCACAGATGCCGGGGCAGGGCCTCCGCTCAATGCGGCCAGAATCGCATCATTCATTTCATGGGTGGTTGGCGCTGGACGCGCCCTGCCGAACTCTTGGTACCAGTTGTCGATCCGCCCGTGGTAGATCAGTTTTCCGATACCGTCGAACACAGCAATTTCTGGCGTGATTTCGACCTGCCCCACCCGAACCAGAGCATGCTGTGGGTCCCGCAGCGTCGTCATTTGCAGGCTGTAGTCCTGCACATGCTTCTCGATGTTCGCCGCAGTCTCAGATTTATCCGGGTACACGAGAAAGAATTGCACTTTGCCCGCATAGCTCTGGCTCAAGCCCTTAATTGTTGGGGCATAACGATTCGACACCGGGCAATCGGTCCTTACAAAAATCAGCACCACGGGTTTTCCCGCCGCCATCTTAAGCGGATTTACGAGTTTTCCTGCCAGATCGTACGCGGTCGGCGTTTGGGCCGAGGCTTTGTAAGGCACAGAGGCGAACCACAACATACACGCAGCAACTGCACACACAGACAGCCCTGTAACTTGCCTCGACAATTCGCGCCTCTCCAGTTCGCTACTTGGTCAGCTCTCCGATGTACACGGTGTAGGGTTCCAGCAAAACGCTGGACAACTCCTGCGTCCCGGCGGCTTTATTCGTCGCCAACAGCGTCTTCGCTTGCTTTGCCGGGAATCCCTGTTTGGATAGATCAAAGCTGATGGTTTGCGGATTGGGTGACATGTTCAGCACCACCAGCACCGCCTCGTTCTTGTAGCGGCGCAAGTATGAGAACACATTACTGTCATTTGGATTGATCGCAACGTAATCCCCATCAAGCAACGCCTTGTTCGTGTGCCTGAGGGTCAACACGTTCCTGTAGAAATTGAGGATCGAATTCGGATCAGCCTTTTCTGTTGCCACGTTGTGCGTCTCATACGTCATCGGCACAGGCAACCACGGAATGCCCTTGGTAAAGCCGGCATTGGGACTGGTGTCCCACTGCATCGGAGTGCGCTCGCCATCCCGCCCCTTCTGTTCCGGCCAGCCCAACTGCCCGATCGGGTCCTTCACGTCCTCTTTCCGCGTCGGATCGTTGTTCTGCATGCCGATCTCTTCGCCGTAATACATGATGGGTGTGCCGCGCAGGAAGAGGTACATCGCAGCCATCACTTTTGCGATGTCATCATCGTGCTTGCCATCGGCAAATCGCGAAAACGCCCGCCGAATATCGTGATTGCTCATTACCCATACCGGCCACTGACCCGAGGAATACACCGCCCCAATGTGCTTGCGAAATACATCTGCTGAGAGCGGCTTCAATTCCGTGAACATCAGATCCATCGGCATCTGCAATTCGTCGTGGTTCTGGCCGTAATAGTCTTTGAGTTCAGAAACGTTTGTGGTCCACGTCTCGCCAATCAGCACCGCGTTGTATTCGTTGGCTGCTGTGCGCAGGCCCTTCATGACCTGGTGCACTTCGGGCAGCTTCTTGTTGTACTTATCCTCCATCTCCGGATCGCCATAGGCATTCTTGCCCGGCTTGATGGGATTATCCGTCAGGTTCGGATCTTCAAACAGGGTGTCGACCGCATCCAGGCGAAAGCCCACCACGCCGCGCTTATACCACCACCGGGTTGTGTCATACATGGTCTGGGCAACTTTCGGATTGCGCCAATTCAGGTCCGGCTGTTGCGGATAAAAATAGTGGTAGTAAAACTGGCCCCTCGCCGGAACGAACTGCCACGCCGACCCGCCAAATGTCGAAAGCCAATTGTTAGGCGGCTGATCCCCTTTCTTGGGGCTCTTCCACACATACCAGTCGGCGTATTGCCCGGTCTTCGATGACTCCGACGCGACGAACCACGGATGCTTGTCCGACGTATGGTTCACCACGAAATCGAACACGATGCCAATGTTGTTCTGCTCGCCGATCTTCTCCATGTTGTCGAAATTGGCCATTGTGCCGTACATCGGATCGATGTTCTCGTAATCCGAAACGTCATATCCAAAATCGACCTGCGGCGACGGAAAACAGGGTGCAATCCAGATTGCATCCACGCCCAGCCACCTCAGATACTCCATTTTCGAAGAGATTCCGTTCAGGTCGCCGATGCCGTCGTTATTGCTGTCCATGTAACTGCGCGGGTAAATCTCCTGAAATACGGCATGCTGCCACCATTGATGACCTTCGGCATCGACAGGCGCTTTCTTGGACTGGGCCGGAGCATAAGAGACGAGAAACGAGAGAGCGATCAATAACCCTATCAGCTGAGCGAAAAACTTGCGCACCAAGCGCCTCCTGATCAGATTCTGCAATTACAAGTGCTAGCTTAGCTAAGCTAGAACGTCGGTCGCGACATTTAATGCGTGACGTTAGAAAGTGATCCGCGTGGTTGCGACCCAGTTGTTGGCAATGACCGGATTGCTGGTCACCGAGAACTGATAGCCTGCGCCGAAGATCAGGTTAATCGGCCTAGTCGGGGTGTCCATGCCGATCTTGAAGCGGCCGAAAATGATACCCGGCGTCAGCAATACCTGGCTGAGACCCTCATGCTGGCCATTCGGCCAGTATTCGTAATTGACCTCCAATTGCGGCCAAAGATATTCGAAAATATGGTACTGGAAAGCCGTATTAATCAGCACCGGATCGCCAAAGTTCACCAGATTTTGGTGGGCGGTATTGCCGGGCGACGCCAGCGCGGCAAACGGGTATTGCTGGCTGATGGTCATCTGAATGTCGAAATCTCCCCAGCCCTTGCCAAACGCAAGCGTCGGCTGCGCGATCCAGACATTGTTGGTGATCTTGTCGCTCGTGCCGATGGCGTTATTGCCGAGGGGCTGCGACATTTGGAAAAAGCCGGTAACGATGTAATTGCCGTTCTCCTCATTGGCAGAAATAAAACGGTATTTGGCCAGGAAAATCGGATAATCGCCCCAAGCGTCCGTCTCAACGCCCTTCGGCGAGGTGGCTTGCACGTACGGAGGGAAGCCGAGAATGACCTCGGTATTGTATGTGGGGATGATCTCGAGGCCTTTGCCGCCGCCCCAATTGAGGATGTGGTAGTCGTTGCCCTGAGTGCCGCCGCCGTTTTGCTGGTCGAAGAAGTCGAAGCGAAATTCTTGCTCGAGGCGCGGCGTCACGGTTGCGAGCGGTGTCATCCAGTGGGGCTGGGCCGCCTGAGTGGCCGAAACCATGTTAAGCCAGTCCAAAACCCAGTTCCCCGTCGGAGCGGGGATCAGCGGCGCGGGACTGCCGACGCCAGGCAGATTGGGCAGATCCCCGGCGTTCGCTGGTCGCGATGCTGCCGGGGAGCCGCCGGAAAGAGGTGCGGTTCATATTGCCGACGTTGTGCGAAGCGGCGACGCTGATCCTGGCCAACAAGCCTGAAACGCTGTT
>Ga0209465_10001095_pt1 | contig 12253 bp, 10 predicted proteins | sample PanSoiPlot1MoBio_FD_188321 | JGI IMG/M metagenome (GOLD analysis project Ga0209465, IMG submission 188321) | Tropical forest soil microbial communities from Panama analyzed to predict greenhouse gas emissions - Panama Soil Plot 1 MoBio (SPAdes)... | ecosystem: Environmental > Terrestrial > Soil...
GTCCGCACAACCGTTATGCGCCGGTTCGATTCCGGCCTGCGCCTCAGCCAAAATGCCGCTGGAAGCCTCTCTCACGGCCTGCTTTCATCTCAAGCAGCCGCGCCCTATGCCACTCCCGGCATGTTCATAGCTCACAGAATCCTGATTATCGGCGGAGTAGAATCTAGCCGCTACCCGGGAAAGTGGCCGCGTAGCAGGTCATCATATCGATGGAGGCCGCCATGCGGAAACTCTGTATTTTTGTTGTTGTGGCGTTCTTCGTATTCTCCATAGGTGCGCTACTCGCCCAGAACGCTGCATCCAACTCGTGCTCCAACCCGGCGGAAGTCAAGTCCATGGTTAACCCAGTCAAACCCACGGCTGAATCGCTGGCGCAGGGCAAGAAATATTACGGTTACGACTGCGCCATGTGTCACGGCGCCACGGGAAATGGCAAAGGTGAAGTCGACACGGGCGACAAGCTGCCCGATTTCACGAATGCCGATAGCATGAAAGTCATGTCAGACGGCCAGATCTTCTGCTCGCTAAAGACCGGCAAAGGGCACATGCCTCTCGAGCGTGTCCGCATCAGCGAAAACGAGCTCTGGAATTTGGTCAACTATGTTCGTTCGCTGGCCAAATAAGTCCTGCTAGCGGAGCGTACTTCTCGTACGCTCCGCTCCATCTCGATTCGTAAGACACCGCGCGGCTAGGGCCCTTCCTGTCTGGGTCGTAGGCGCCGCACTCTAATCCCAAAAAGCAATAACTTCGTCCCTGGACCTGCCACTCGCACTCGGCCTTCATGTCTTCGCGAACGCTCGTATAGCGTTCGTCCCGCCTTGCTGCGAAACACTGCCGAAACATTTGCTTCTCATGCTCCCCGCCCGCTCAGGCGGCGCTCGCATTGGTATTGCCCCTGTTCGCGCCGTAATCCATGGTACACATCCCCAACGCACCGCAGATTCGCAACATTGTCCACTGGCGCACGTCTACTCCTCCAAATCGTTGCACACAGGGCCACGAGGAATGAACACTGTCTTGCTGTCGCGGCAGTTGTAGGCAACACAATCGAGAGGAGACTGTCATGAAGAGAGCCGTTCGCAACCTTCTGGCGGTGGGAGTTTCCTTCATCGCGCTGTCGGCACTGTCCCTGGCGCAGGACTCCACTTACCAGGTGAAGGTCAACATACCCTTTGGCTTCTACGCCGCAGACCAGCAATTACCTGCGGGTAACTACGTGTTTTCCGTGAACTATGAGACCCACGCGGTGACTCTGCGCAACCGCGAGAGCGGACGGTCGTTTGCCCTCATCGCCCTCCCGGATGATGCTGACAGCTTTGGGCAGGCATACGTAGATTTCGAATCTTCCGGAGGCAGCTATCATTTGGCGGAGCTGAAAACTGCGAATGCCGGGATAAGCTTCTCGCAGCCCAATTCAGCCGTCACGACTTCGCACATGCGCAGGGTTCCGGCCGTCGTCGCGGCCTTGCGGTAGTAGTAACAGGGAAGACCGCCTAGGTTTCGACTCGACTTCGACACTTCCCGTAGCAGGAGCCTCCCAGTACTCTCGTACAGAGGCTCCTTTGCCAATGCGTTTGTCCCTGGTCTTCGCCTTTGCGTTGTCAGCTTGTCTCGCAGCACAGCCAGCAGCGCAACCCGCAAAATTCACCAGCTTCTCCGCCCAGCCGCAAATTTTGGTGAATGGTTCTGTCTGCCTCTTCACCGTGCAAGTTTCCGGCAGGCCTACGTCGGTTACCGCCAAGTGGCTGGGCCACGATGTCACCTTCTCTCAAGGTGTCGGAGATGCATGGTACGCACTCGCCGGCGTTCCCTACGACACAAAGCCCGCTTCCTTTGCTCTCGAACTCGAAGCTGACCTGCCTGACGGCCGGGCCCTTCACGAGTCTCGGCAGATCACAATTCACTCCGCCCGATACAAAACCACGCGACTTACAGTTCCTCAGAAGTACGTCACGCCCGATCCCGAAACTCTGAAGCGTATCGAAGCCGAAAAGGAAATCAAGAGCGTGGCCTTCGCTCACTTCATCCCTGCTCCTCAATGGGCTGGTAATTTCATCGCCCCGGTATTCACCCAGGTATCGGAGAACTACGGTACTAGCCGAACCTTCAACGGCCAACTGGCCAGCGTGCATCGTGGCGTGGACTTCCGTGCCCCTGAAGGCACTCCCGTACACGCCTCCAATGCCGGAGAAGTAGTCCTCGCCCGCGAACTTTACTATGAGGGCAATTGCGTCGTGATCGATCATGGCCTCGGCTTTATGACCCTGTACATGCATCTTTCCAAGTTCGAAGTGACAGAAGGCGACCACGTCGGCAAGGACCAGACCATCGCTCTCAGTGGCGGCACCGGCCGCGTCACCGGGCCCCACCTTCATATGGCGGTGCGCTGGAACGGAGAATATCTTGACCCTCTGAAGCTACTAGTTCTTAAGTTGAGCCGTTTGGGGAGCGTGAGCGCAGCGGGAGCCTCCAGGGGGAATCCCGAGCGCAGCGAGGGATCTCTTTCCAGAGATGTCATGTGGGTTGTTGGTGACCGCTGCTGTATTTGACCTCCCCACTAATCTCGGCGACGCATTTGACAATCTGTAACATCGTTCGACACAATGCTCTGCGAGCTAACTCGCGCCGCGTTTACCTAATGAAGTAACTCAGAAACGCAGTGTTCCAGGACTGTTAGTTATGGCGAACATTCTCTGCGTGGACGATGAAGTACACGCTGCCCGGTTGAAGTGCATTATTCTCGAAACTGCCGGCCACCAGGCAACCCCCGCCACCTCTGTCGGCGAAGCGATCTCTCTTTTGGAACAGAATACCTACGATCTGGTGGTAACTGACTGGCGTCTGGGCGAAGCCAGCGGACGCGATGTCGTCATTGCTGCCCGCAAGCTCTCACGCTCTCCCGTTGTGGTGATCTCCGGCTACGTCAACGAAGCCTTCCAGGCTCCCGATCCGCTTGCCGATTTTTACCTGGAAAAGCCGGTGAATCCCGAGGAACTGATTGCTGTGGTGGCCGATCTGGTGAAGCCTCCAGGCGAGAAAAGCCAGGCGCAGGCGGGCAGCAACCCAACCAGGTGAGTGGGTGGAAATCTTTGAGCCGCGGATTGAGCTAGCGAGAAGAGCAGGCTCTCTACACTGCACAAACCCGGCCAGGGCAGACAAAATTCAAAAACTTGAGTTTATCCGGGGCATCCGCGTAATCCGCGGGTTCTTTTGACTTCCTCGGTCCATCTGCATCTAACAGTCACGTCTGCCAGCCGTAGTGCAGGTTTCCCACACTCCCGGCTTGCCCGCGCTTCTGACGCGGTGGATCGGCATCGATCTTCACCGACGCCGTGGCATGCGCCAGCATGCGATGGTGAAGCACGAAAAGTACCAGCTCAAGCCGGTCCGAAACACCGATCTTGTCGAAGATGGCCCGCAGGGAATTCTTCACCACCTGCTCGCTGGTCTCCAACTGAGCTGCGATTTCGCGGTTCTTGCATCCGCGGACTACAAGGGCGATGATGCGTAGCTCTTTTTCCGAGAGCCGGTCGCGCACCCTCAAGCCCACCAGGTCTTCGCTGATCTCGGACACGAAGGCATTGGGGGTGTGTACATAAGTTTCTCCACGCGCTAGCCGCCGCACCGCTTCTACAATCGATGGCCCGTCCACCGAACGGAACACCACCCCGTGCACTCCCATGGCGACGAAGGCAGCCGCCTCATCGGCTTGCTCGGCCACCACCAGGATTCGCGTGTCATGTTTCGCAGTCAGTTCCTGGATTTTCCCAAACAGCGGCAGGAAACTTGTGGACACCAGCACCACGTGCGCCCGCAAATGCTCCAACGCATTCAGCGTCTGCTCGTGAGTATGGGGTTGTCCCACGATGCGGATCTCATCTTCTACCGCCAGCACCTTGGACACACCGGCGCGAAAGATTGCCTGGTGGTCTGCGATGATTACATTGATCATTGGTTGCAGCTCGCCGCGAAACTTTCCGCAGTTCTGCAGTTCACTTGCGCTCTCCACACCAGTCATATCGAATCCGCAGTAACGGGTCCGAACTATCTGGGCGATCCCCCATCCAGCGCACCGCACTCCCCTTCACTTAAGTGTCGTAGTACCTATGCTTTCGTGTTGTTATAGCACGCTAGGCGAATTAGACGCTCGATATTTCTGGTAACTGGCACAGCAATGCCACTAAAGTAGTAGTAAGTTGGGACAGCTTGACGCATGTTCCGCCGTGTTCAGCCTTGCAATTTTCTGGCCAGTCCCACATTGTGGGATGAGCAGTAATACTTGGAATGCATCCCGTTTGCTAACCCAGCCCAATCCGCACCAAACCCGGAATCTTGCTATCATCGTCCCTTGCCGTATTCCCCTTCATCGGTTCGTCCTTCGACGCGCCCTAACTGGGCTGAGGTTTCCCTCGCCGCCCTGCGCCATAACTTTCGCGCTCTTCAGCAACACGTCGGGCCTGACGTCGAGATCTGCGCCGTCGTCAAGTGCGACGCCTACGGACACGGCGCCGAAGCCTGTGCACTCACTCTTGAGCAGGAGGGTGCCAGCTGGTTCGGGGTCACTTCCACCGATGAAGGCGTGGCCCTTCGCGATGCCGGCGTGCGCAGTCGAATCCTCATCCTGGTAGGCGTTTATGGCGGAGAAGAAGAGGACGCACTCCGCTACGACCTGACGCCCACTGTCCACCGAATCGAAGATGTCGAAGCCATCGCCCGCGCTGCGGCTCGCCTTGGCAGGCGCACTCCTGTGCCCGTGCACCTCAAGCTCGACACGGGCATGGCTCGTCTCGGTCTAACTCTTTCGGAACTTGATAAGTTTATTACTGACTTCAAGGCTATTCCTGGCGTAGGGCTGGAAGGCGTCTTCAGCCATATCGCCTCTGCCGAAGTGCTCGACGCCGAGGACGCCCAGCGGCAAGAGCAGCGCTTCGACCAGTTGTTGCATAAGCTCGAAGTCCATGGCCTTCGTCCGCCGTTCCGGCATCTCGCCAACAGCAGCGCAACCGTGGGACGTCCGGCAACCTGGTACAACTTCGTTCGCCCCGGAATGGCTCTGTACGGATACGAGCTCCCCTTGGTACACCGCAACGGTTCCATCGCTGCCGGCTGCCACCCGCTCGGCCTGATTCCCGCCATGTCGTGGAAGACTCGCGTGCTTTCGCTGCGCGATGTTCCTGCTGGGCAGGCGCTTGGCTACAACGGCGCATATGTGATGCCTACACGCGGCCGCATCGCCGTCATCGCCGCCGGTTATGGCGACGGCCTCTATCGTCGACTTTCTCCAGGAGGCTACGTACTCATCCGTGGCCATCGCGCACCCATGCTGGGCCGAATCTCCATGGATCTCACAATCGTCGACGTGACCCACCTGCCTCAAGCTGAGATCGGCGATGAAGTCGTGCTGCTGGGCGTTAGCGGGGCCGAACAGATCACGGCCGTCGATCACGCCCGTTGGTCCGGCACCATCCCATATGAAATTCTCTGCAACCTCTCCGAGCGCGTCGTCCGACGCCACGTCGAATAATCCCCGATCATTTATCCGTGCTACGATGTTGAACCGTCTTGCTGGCGTGAGACTCTGCGCATAGTCGAAGGGGAGAGCCAGTCCTGAGCTTGTCGAAGGGCGAAATCCTGAGCGAGCGAAGCGAGTCGAGGGACCTGCTGACCTGGTTTGTTCTTCGTGACGACTCGCCAAGCCTGTGTGGCCTAGTTATCCCTGTTTTTGGGAATGTGGGAGGATCTAATCCGTGTAAATCCGTGGTTGGTCTTTATTCGGAGTCCTAATGAAACCCATCGCTATCTTCACCCTCTTGATATCCCCGTTAGCCTTCAGCCAGGCTCCGCAGCAGCCCTCGCCTTCCGGCGTCCTTCCACAGCATCAGGCTATGGGATACTTCCTTGGGGACTGGACCGCCTCCGGCACCGCAAAGATCAGCCCCACAGCTCCTGCCGCTCCGTTCACGCTCAAAGAGCACGGTGACTGGGTTAACGACGGATACTTCCTCGAAACCAAATCTTCGATGAAAGGCGCAATGGGCACCGTCAACAGCGTGCGCGTCATGGGCTACAACGTCGAAGACAAGGTGTACACCTACAACATTTACAATAGCCTCGGCGAACATCAGGAAGCCCTCGGCCATCTCAACGGCAATACCTGGACCTGGGACTCCGCCGAAAAATTAAATGGAGTTGCCGTCAAAGGCCGCTACACAATCACCCTAACCGGCCCAAACTCCTTCGACTTCAAATCCGAAGTCGCCAACCCCAAGGGTGGATGGGTCACCGTCATGGAAGGCAAAGCCCAGCGCGCTGCCGCGAATTAGCAGTTCGATGGAAGCTTTTTTCGTCGATATCCGCGTCAGAGCAACGACTTCAGTCGTGCCGCAATACTAAAAATTTGGATGTCGGCTTTAGCCCCTAGGTACTTCTAGAGGGCGGAGCCGACTCTTTTCGCAGCCGACCCGGCCCGGGACTGAAGGCTAGGGGGTTGCAGAATGCAGCCGGCACTATCTCGAAGCCAAGTGCCAATTGCTAGTCTTTACTGCTCGGTACAAACTCACCCCCGCATCCCCGTGCATGATCTTTCGATAGCGCTCCAGCTTCCCATAACGCTCGTTCAACTCAAACTTCTTCTCATGCTCCGCAATTACAACCGTCGACGGCCTGACGGTCCTCGACTCTCCCAGAAACTCTAGCGTTCGCGCATACGCCCCCCGCATCGCGTACGGTGGATCGAGAAAGCAAAAATCGCAAACGATGCTCTCGTTCTCCAACCCCCGCAGTGCTGCTGCCACATCGCTTTCATACACCTCAAACCCATGCGTGATTTTCAGTGACTTCAGGTTCTCCCGAATCAGCCGCACATGCTTTCGCTCCGACTCCACGAAGTACACTTGGCGCGCCCCGCGGCTAAGCGCCTCAATTCCCACCGCGCCAGTCCCCGCAAAAAGGTCCATCCACACGCTTCCTTCCAACGTGCTCGAAGCCGCCAGGACGTTAAACAGGGTCTCGCGCAGCCGGTCGCTCGTCGGACGCAAGTCCATCCCCGCCATCGACTTCAGCGGCCTACTCCGGTACTCGCCGGCAATCACGCGCATAGCTAGCTAAATGCTAAGTGCTAACACCTAAGAGCTTATAGAATAAAGAAGGAGGGTCACGCTCTCGATGCGCGGTTGGTCATTCCCCGCCGGACGCCTGTTCGGCGTGGACATCCGTATTCACATCACGTTCCTTTTTCTGTTGGGTTTCGTCTGGTTCTCCCAATCGCTCAACATGGGCGTTACCGGCCCGGGCCGCGGCCTGGCGCTCGTTATCATCCTCTTTGGCAGCGTCGTCCTGCACGAACTCGCTCACGCTGTCGTCGCGCAGCGCAGCGGCATTGCTGTTCGCTCCATCATTCTGCTGCCCATCGGTGGCATCACCCTCATGGAAGACCCCGGCCCCAGCCGTCCCGATCCGGCGCGCGACATTCGTATCGCCGTCGCCGGACCGCTGCTAAACCTGGCCATCGCGGCCATCTCTGGAGCCGCCATCCTCTCGTTTGCGCCTCAAGTCAATCTGTGGTCGCAGCCCTGGCTGCACGCCACCAACCTGCCGCGCAGTTTGTTCTGGGGAAACCTCTTCCTCGGCGCCTTCAATCTGCTGCCGGCCTATCCCATGGACGGCGGCCGCATCCTTCGCGCTCTCCTCGCCGAGCGCATGGATTACACTCACGCGACCCGCCGCGCCGTCGTCATTGGCCAGGTCTTCGCCATGGTGCTCATCCTCGCCGGGGTTGTCTGGGATCCCTGGCTCATGGTTATCGGCTTCTTCCTCTTCATCGGTGCCCAGCTCGAAGACCGCTCCGCCATTTTTCAATCCGTGCTCCAGAGCGTCCGCATGGAGGACGTAATGCTCACTCACTTCTCCATTCTCTCGCCCGCCGACACCCTCGAAGATGCACTTAGCAAGGCTGTTCACACCCTGCAGGATGACTTCCCCGTCGTTCGCGGCATGGAACTCGTCGGCGTCATCAACAAGGCCCGCATCGTGGACGCACTTCGCCGCGACGGCAACGGCTATGTCCAGCCCGCCATGACTAAGGATTTCGAAGTTGCGAAACGAAACGACTCGCTCGGTGACGCCCTCCGCAAGCTCCAAGGCCGCGGCCTCAGCATGCTTCCTGTCGTCGACATGGGACGCCTCATCGGCATCGTAACGCTGCAGAACCTCACCCACTCCATGGCCCTGCTCGCCGAATCCCGCCGCCTCAAGCGTGCCGAACAATCGTCACAGAACTGAAAATTGGGTGCGGATCCTGATTGCTAATTAGCTGCTACTTCCACACCGACCCCATCGGCCACACCGTCATCGACACTATTCTTCCTCCACCCTGCGAATACACCTCAATCCCATTGCAAGCCGCGGGAGGATAGATCCGGTCCGTCATCACCTTCTCACCGTCATTGGCAAACACTTCCACAATCGACCGGTCCACGAATATGTGCAGCTTGACCCGTCTCGTCTCGCTCAGCGTGGTTGTAAACCTTCCCGAAAACTGATCGTTGAAATACACATCGCCCGATTTCGTACGATCGACAAACAACATGTTCATGGCTGGAATCACCCCAACAATCGTCTCAACCCCGTCGCCTTTCCGCAGCTTGAATCCAATCTCGCTCGCCGCTCCCGGCTCCAGCTCCGCTTCGATCTCGTACCCATCCCCGTGCACCAGGCTCTCTGTCATTTGGGCTTTCGCTTCCTGCACCGACGCATTATTCAGGATAAACGCCATACTCCGCAGTTTCTGCAACTCGCGTACCGGCGCTTGCACCATCAGCAACTCGGGTGCCCCACCCGGGCCGTTTTTGCTTGAGTGGGTCTTTTGACCTCCACCGACTGTGGGATCCATTGCGACACCCACCCATCTCAGCCCCAAACTCCTCGGTATCGACTGTGATCCCCTCCACGACTCCGTCGGCTCATCTTTCGCATACAACCAATTACTCGTCCACCCCATCCACACTCTTCGCACCGGCGTCCTATCCTTTCCCATCTTTCGGGAAAGGGTGGGATTCATCCCTTGCTTGTCGTTAAAAACGTTCGTCGCGTAAAAATCCTTCCCGTAATCCGCCCACAGCTTCTTCCCTGCGCTCTCTTTTTCCGTAAACGTGGTGCCATCAAAATGCCCAATGAGGTATCGCACTCCCGTCCCGCCCGCCGGAGCCCCTGGATTGCGATTAATAACCAGCACCCCTCGATGCTCATCCGAGCCTTCAATCTGCAGATCCAGCAGCAGCGGGCACTCCCATTGTCCGCTGTCATCCCCGGCGGGCCCAAACTCGCTCAGCTTCGTCCACTTCTTCAGATCTTGCGACGAGAAGAACAGAGCCTTTCGGTGATCCGCCAGCACTGCTACCAGCATCCATTTCTTCTGCGGCTCATACCAGAACACATACGGATCGCGAAAATCCTCCGCACCCACATCAATCACCGGATTGCCCGCGTAATTCGTCCAGGTGCGTCCGCGATCATTGCTGTACGCAATATGGGTCTTCTGCCGGTTCTTATATGCCGCCGCATAAATCGCAATCAGACACGACTGGTCTTTCGCATCGGCCCTCCTGCATAAACCGCTCGAGTTATTCCAGTCCACCACTGCGCTGCCGGAATAAATCATGTAGTTGGCGTCTTCCGGAATCGCCACGCCCAGCTCTTTCCAGTGCACCATGTCTGTGCTCACCGCGTGTCCCCAGCTCATGTGTCCCCACACCTGTCCTTGCGGGTTGTACTGAAAGAAAAGGTGATATTCGCCTTTGTAGAACACCATCCCGTTCGGATCGTTCATGAAATTCTTGGCCGGAGTGAAGTGATACTGCGGCCTCCACGGCTGCATATACGACTCCTGCCCGACTGCGTCGGCCCCCATCACACACATGACACTGCTCAGTGTTATTGCCACCTTGAATCGCTTGCCAAAATGCATAGGAATCCAGCACTTCGAAGTGCGAAGTGTTGAATTCTATCTGAGAAGTAGTGCGCTGGACTCTGCTAAAGCTCACTTGCGGGTGCCCTATCCTGTCCCCTCTTTTGGGATAAAGGTGGGTCTTCTCGGCCGGATGCGCCCCTCAAGCGGCCATCCTTTGCCCGCTTGAGAGGGTTTTTTTCTTAACTGGCGACTGTCGACCGGATACTGCCTACTGAATCTTGGCGTATTCAGCCTTCGCCTGCTTAAAGATGGGAATGTCCGGATCGGCATCCTTCCAAAGTGTGAGGAAATCCTGGTACGCGGATCCTGCCTTTGTTCTTTCGCCCGACAGCGCGTAGGACCTGCCCAATTCCAACCGTGCCAGCACGCCAATCGGGTCGCTCACCACGATTCCGCTGTGATCCACAATCTTCTGGAATTCGGCGGCAGCTTTGGCTCCTTCGTTCATCACTAAATAGGCTTGTCCGCGCACGTAAACCGGATACATTGCCCCGAAGAATCCGTGCATACTGCTGTTCGGTGCTCCCAGTTCATACGGAACAGAAACCTGGAGCATTTCGACGGCTTTTGCCGGCTCGCGATGATTGAGTGCACTAAGAGCTCGAACCGCGGGGACATAGCTGAACCTAACCGACGTGTCCTGCGGAAAGCGTCTTTCCAAATCGTTGGCCAATACCTCGGCGGTTAGGCTGTCGCCTGCAAGAGCTAATGAAAAGGAAGCTCCGTACTGGACCTCGCGGTTTTTGGAGAGGTCTAGTGCCGCGGTCGCCCGCTTCCTCGCCTCGACGACGTTCCCGAAGAAGGCCTCACGGAGCGCCGCCCCGGTTTCGAACAGGGCTGCCTCTTCTTGGCGGTTCTCTTGCCTGGCCAACTCCGCCGCACGCTGCCACATGGCCGTGGCCTCACGCAGCCGCCCGTGATATGCGAAGGCAAACGCCTCGTGGGCGGACAGCCAGTCTTCCGCCCCAACTTTTCCACGTCCTGCATCTACCGCCTCTTGCATCCCTGCCTTGTCGCTTTTCAAGAACGCAATGTCATAACGCTGTACCAGAAAATCTGGAATCTCTAACTTGCGCTCCTCCGCCTGGTGAAGCGTGTTCTCGGCATCAGCTAACTGGCCAAGATATTGATGCGCATAGGCCAGATTCCAATATCCGACCACAAAGCTTGGGTCTAACGCGATCGCTTGCTTGGCTTCCTGCGCAGCCTTTTGATAATTGGCCATGGTGGGGTAAACAAATCCTGACAGGAACGCGTGTGGCATTGGATCGCGAGGATAAGTTTGTGCCCAAAGCCCACAAGTCTGCTGCGCCGCCTCCATGTTCCCGCTTACCTGCATCTCGTAGGCAGCACTGATGAAGTATCTCTCCCGGTCACTGACGCGCCCTCTAAGTTCGTAGGCTTTTGTCGTGTTCTCCACCGACAAATCGGTCTCTCCTACATCGCCGTACAGGAGACCCATACCGGCATAGGCCAGAGCAAACTGAGGATCGATCTCGATGGCGCGCTGCAAAAGCGGAATGACCGCGGCGGAGCCGGACGATGCCTGCAACTTCCATGCCGCATCGTAAGCTTTCAGAGCTTCAAGCGACGGCGTTGTTGCCTCAGCCAACGGCGTGTCATGTTTCTCAATGGTTGTTAGGGACTCCCCTACGCGCGCTCGGAACCGGCTCGCGATCTGGCTGAGGGCGCGCAGCACGTCTTCCTTGCGTGTGGCTTCTACCTGCTCCTGATCCAGCATTTCGCCAGTTTGGCAGTTCCTGGCGCGCAGGCCGAGAACGTAACGGGTTCCCAGCGAAGTAATCGACCCATCCAGAACGGCTGCACTACCGGTGCGCTCACAAATCTCCCGCGCCACTTCCGGAGTCAGTCGTGTATCGACCGGTTTGCCCATCAGGCCTAAGGTATGCTTGATCCGCTCTTCCGAAATAAGGCCTAAGAACGGCGACTGCTCCAGTTGGACCGTCAGGCCCTGCCGCAGCGCGCCGTCGAATACGGGATCACCCGTGGTATTGGTGAATTCCGCCAGCACGATGGTGTCTTTGTCACTGAGCTTCGGCTCGCGATGGAGATAGAAGTACGCCAACGTTGCCGCCGCAAGGACCGCGACGGCCGCTGTAACTGCGATCAGGTATTGGCTTCGGGAGGTGCCGATTGACGTCTGCGCGGACAATTCCGCACGAGCGAAATCCGCAGCCCGGTCTTTACCCTCTTGCTTCTCCTCCTCGCTGACCGGTGCAATGAAGCGATATCCCTTCCCGCTGACGGTTTCAATGAAGCTGGGCT
>Ga0209465_10001098_pt1 | contig 12247 bp, 9 predicted proteins | sample PanSoiPlot1MoBio_FD_188321 | JGI IMG/M metagenome (GOLD analysis project Ga0209465, IMG submission 188321) | Tropical forest soil microbial communities from Panama analyzed to predict greenhouse gas emissions - Panama Soil Plot 1 MoBio (SPAdes)... | ecosystem: Environmental > Terrestrial > Soil...
CGCGCGTGAGGCCGAGCGCCTCCGAGATGCGCAGGCCGCAGCCATAGAGCAGCGCCAGCACGGCGGCGTCGCGCGCCAGCACCCAGGGCGCGCGCTCCTCGCCGGCGCGCAGCTCGGCATCGGCGAGGCGCTTCGCCTTCGCGACCGCGAGCGGCTTCGGCAGGGTCTTTTCGATCTTGGGCGCCCGCACGGCAGCGAGCGCCGAGAGCGCCGAGGCCTTGCTCCTGACCTTGCCCTCGCGCTCGAGGAAGCGCGCGAACGAGCGCGCGCCGGCGAGGCTGCGCATCAATGAGCGTCCCGCGATGCCGCCGGCCCGCCGCGACGCCATGAAGGCGCGCACGTCGGCGGGCGTGAGCTTGCTGAGCGCGGCGAGCGTGACGGGGCCGCCGAGGTGCCCGGCGAGGAATTCGAGGAGCTGATGGACGTCGCGCCGATAGGCATCGAGCGTCTTGTCCGACATGCGCCGCTCGGCGCCGAGATGGCCGAGCCAGCGCGCGACATCGGCCGCGACGGCCTTGTCGGCGAACAGGAGCTCTTCGGGTTTGCGCGTCATCATGGTCGATTCGAATTGCGACACAGCACTTATCACACTGGGTTCTTCAACCTTTATTAATCGGGTCATTCCGGGCGCCGCGACGTGGCGAACCCGGAATCCCCCTTGCAGGCCGTCCCGGAATGACCGCCTTCCACTCACTCCGGATACCGCTTGAGCGGCTCGCCCGCGCCCTCCGGCAGGCCGGTGCGGGTCGCGTTCATCACGATGGCAAGGAAATTGTAGTAACCGACCACCCCGAGCAGGTCGATCACGCCCTGCTCGCCGAACTTCGCGACCGCCCGCCGGTAGGTCGGGTCACTCACGCGCTTGAGCCGCAGGATCTCGGTCGCCACGTCGTAGGCGATCTCCTCGTCCTCGGCCATGGCGGCCGGGCGGTAGCCTTCCGCGATGGCAGCGGCGATCTCGGGCCGCAGTCCGGCCTTGAGGGCGATCGGGTGATGGGCGTTCCATTCGTACTGCTGGGTCCATTCGCGCGCCGTGATCAGGATCACCATCTCGTTGAGGCGCGGCCCGAGCGTGCTCTTGAAGCGCAGGTAGTCGCCCATCGCCTTGGCGCGCAGCATCACCTCGGGGCTGCGCAAGAGCGGCACGAACGGCCCGCGCACCGCATAGCCGCGCCCCTCCGCGAAGGCATCGGCGGCCTTCCGCTGCGCGTCGGTGAGGTTGTCGGCCGCAATCGGCGGCATGCGGTCCTGGGCGAGACCCGGCGAGGCGACGAGGCCGGCGATCGCCGCCCCCGCAATGACGATCACGCGCAGCGTCAGGGGCGCCATGACGTTTCTCCCGCAATACCGCCGCTCTGGCGCGGCCGGATGCTTGATCCTAAGTTATCGCGGCCGTTACGGCGAGCGAATCGGGGGACCACGTGCGCCAACAGGCTTCCGCCGCACCGCGTCCGGCCGCCGGGACTTTCGTCGACGTGCTGGTGCCGGTCGCGCTCGACCAGAGCTATTCCTACCGCGTACCAGCAGGCCTCGACCTTGAGCCCGGCGACCTCGTGCGCGTGCCGCTCGGCGCGCGCGGCGACGCGCTCGGCGTGGTGTGGGCCGACAACGTCACGGTGCGGCCCGGCCTGCACAACCGGCTGAAGGATGTCGCCGAGAAGCTCGACGTGCCGCCGCTGCGGTCGGAGCTGCGCCAGTTCGTCGACTGGGTCGCGAACTATACGCTCTCATCGCGCGGCATGGTGCTGCGCATGACGCTGCGCATGGGCGAGCATCTTGGCGCCGAACGCGTGCGCATCGGCGTGCGGCTCGCCGGCCCGCCGCCCCAGCGCATGACGCCCGCGCGGGCCCGCGTGCTGGGGCTGCTCGCTGATGGACTTGCGCGCCCGAAGGGCGAGGCCGCCCAGGAAGCGGGCGTCTCGGCCGGCGTGATCGACGGCCTCGTCGACGAGGGCACGCTCGAGGCGCTGCCGCTGCCGCCGGAGCCCGTGGCGCGGCCGCCCGATCCGGACCACCGGGTGCCGGACTTCACCGCGGCGCAGCGCGCGGCCGCCGATGCCTTGCGGACGAGCGTCGAGCAGGGCGGTTTCGGCGTCACGCTGCTCGACGGCGTGACGGGCTCAGGCAAGACCGAGGTCTATTTCGAGGCGATCGCGGCCGCCGTCCGCAAGCGCAGGCAGGTGCTGATCCTGATGCCCGAGATCGCCCTCACGGGCCAGTGCCTCGACCGCTTCGCCGCACGCTTCGGCGTACGCCCGGCCGAATGGCATTCGCAGGTGCCGCAGCGCCGGCGCGCCCGCACCTGGGCGGCGGTGGCGGCGAACGAGGTCAACGTGGTGGCGGGCGCGCGCTCGGCGCTCTACCTGCCATTCGCGGATCTCGGCCTGATCGTGGTCGACGAGGAGCACGACGCCGCCTACAAGCAGGAGGACGGCGCCCATTACCACGCACGCGACATGGCGGTGGTGCGCGCCCGCGCCTGCCAGATCCCGCTGGTGCTCGCCTCGGCGACGCCCGCGGTCGAGACCGAGGTCAATGCGCGGCGCGGGCGTTACCGGCGGCTGAGCCTGCCGGAGCGCTTCGGCGGACAACATCTCCCCTCAATCGAGGCGATCGACCTCACCCGCGAGGGCCCGCCGCGCGGGCGTTTCATCGCCCCGCGCCTCGCCGAGGCGGTCAAGGCCGCGATCGAGCGCAAGGAGCAGGCGCTGCTGTTTCTCAACCGCCGCGGTTATGCGCCGCTCACGCTGTGCCGCGCCTGCGGCTTCCGCTTCGCCTGCCCGCATTGCGACGCCTGGCTGGTCGACCACCGGTTCCGCCGCCGGCTCGTCTGCCATCATTGCGGCTTCGCGACGCCGCAGCCGGCCGCCTGCCCGAAGTGCCAGGCGGCCGAGAGCTTCGTCGCCTGCGGGCCGGGCGTCGAGCGCATCGAGGAGGAGGTCGCGACGCTGTTTCCGGATGCGCGCGTGCTGGTGCTCTCGAGCGACCTGATCGCGACCGTCGAGCGCATGCGCGAGGAGCTCAAGGAGATCGAGGAGGGCCGCGTCGACCTCATCGTCGGCACGCAGCTCGTCGCCAAGGGGCATCATTTCCCGAAGCTCAACCTGGTCGGCATCGTCGACGCCGATCTGGGCCTCGCCAACGGCGACCCCCGTGCGGCCGAGCGCACGTTCCAGCTCCTGCACCAGGTGGCGGGCCGCGCCGGACGCGAGGAGGGGCGCGGCCACGGCTTTTTGCAGACGCACCAGCCGAACCATCCGGTCATGAAGGCGCTGATCGCGGGCGACCGCGAGGCGTTCTACGCGAGCGAGATCGCGGCGCGGGAAAGTTCGGGTTATCCGCCGTTCGGCCGCCTTGCGAGCCTCGTCGTGTCGGCCGGCGACCGTTCGTCCGCCGAAGGTTTTGCGCGCCGCCTCGTCGCCGCCGCGCCGTCCGCCGACGCCGTGCGCGTGCTCGGGCCCGCCGAGGCGCCGCTCGCGCTGGTGCGCGGCCGCCACCGCTTCCGCCTGCTGGTAAAATCGCCGCGCAACTTCGACCTGTCGGCCTATCTGCGCGAATGGCTCGCCGCGGCGCCGAAGCCGAGGGGCAACGTCCGGCTCGAGGTCGACGTCGATCCGCAGAGCTTCTTGTAAGCTGCCGCCCCAAGTACGCTATCCTGCCGGAAGTACGTCCGATCGCGCTGCAGGAAGGGGGCAGCATGTTGCGTCAATTTTCCGTGGGCATCGGCGTGTGCGTCTGCGCCATCGTGATCCACGCGGTGGTGATGACCGCAGTGGTGCGGACGGCACGCGCGGTAGGCGCGAACAGCGTTTTGCACCCGTGGCTGCGTCTCTCCGCCATCATGACGGCGACGGTTTTGGTCTTGATGTTCGCGCATATTTGCGAGGTGCTCGTGTGGAGCCTCGCCTACGCGCTCACAGGGGCGGCGCCGCCCGGCACCAATCTCGTGGATTTCGCCTTCGTGAACTATACGACGCTCGGTTATGGCGATGTGCTCCCGACGCAGGACTGGCGGTTGCTGGGACCAATCACCGCGATGAACGGCATACTGATGTTCGGCTGGTCGACCGCCGTCATTTTCGAGGTGCTGCGCCGCGCGATGGAGCGCGCCGGTCCAGTCATCGGCCTCCAGTCGACGCTCGAATAGCTTCGCTCCGAAACCGACTTGGTTGCGGGGCTTGGGTCAGCCGGATCGCGCCGTCCGCGTCGTCGCGCCCGGTGCGAACAGCACGCAGGCCGACGCCGCGAGGATCAACGCGAAGCCGGTGATGTCGGTCACGGTCGGCCGCTCGCCCAGCATCAGCACCGAGGCGACGATGCCGACCGCGGGCACGCTGAGCACACCGAGCGAGGCGGTCATAGCCGGCAGGCGACGGATGATGTCGAACCACAGGAAATAGGCGATGCCGGAGCCGACCAAGCCGCTGAACACCAGCGCGGCGAGCGTCTTGAGCTCGATCGGCCACAGGTGCAGCGGTCCCTCGACCAGCGGCTGGCAGGCGCCGATCGCGATGAAGCCGACCACGATCTGCCAGAACGTCACCGCCATCGGCTCGGCGTCGATGCGCGCCCATTTCAGGTAGACGGTGCCGATCGCCCAGCTCACCGCGGCGCCGAGGGCGAGCGCGATGCCGAGCGGGATGCCGCCGGCGGTCATCAGCGGATAGACCAGCACCACCATGCCGGCGACGCACAGCGCGAGCGCGGCGGCGCGCGGCGGCGTGATGCGCTCGCCAAGGACGACGCGCGCCAGCAGGCTCGCCCAGATCGGCATGGTGTAGACCAGAATGGTGACCCGCGAGGTCGCGGCATAGAGCTGCGCGAATGGCGTGAACAGGCTGAACCCCACCACGTTGAAAATGCCGGCAACGATGACGTGGCCCGCGGCGGTCGGCGTGTGCAGCGCGAAGCTGCGGCGACGCAACCACGTCAGCAGCCCTAGGGTCAGCGCGCCAATCGCCATGCTGGCGACCCGCATGCTGAACGGCGGCACCTCCGTGAGGGCGATCCGCATGGTCGACCAGGTGACGCCCCAGCCGAGGCTGAGCGCGACCAGCATCAGCCGGGCCGTGGCCATGTCGGACGATGCGTGCGCGGGTCGCGGCGCCATGCGCGGTCCGCCGCTCACTGCGACGACACCGCGGCGGCGCCGCGATAGCGCGCGAGCCATGCGCCGATCGTCGCCATGACGACGGCGCAGACGGCAAGCGGCAGAAACGCGGTCCAGGCGGCGCCGGTGAGATCCCACACGGCACCGCACACGACCGGGACAATGACCGCGCCGGCGTAACTGATGGTGAACATGCCGGCTGCCGTGCGCGGGACGTCGGCCGGGGCGCTCAGCGCCGGCGGTAGCGCCAGGATGAGCACGAACGGTACGGCAGCCGCGCAGCCGAGCACCGCGGTCGCCGGCACGATCCAGTCGTGGCCGCCCAGGATGATGCCGAGCAGCGCCGCGAGCGCCGCCAGACCGAACACCACATAGGGCCAGGCGCGCCGGTGCAGCCGGTCGGCGACGAAGAGCAGCGTGAACGAGGCGATGAGCTGCGAGCCGTTGAGCCAGGCGAGCGCGGCGCCGACCAGGTCGCCATGGCCGTGCGCGACCAGATAGTCGGGCACGAAGGCGTTGGCGCCGAAATAGAGGCTGTTGGTGCCGCCGAAGGCGAGGCCGAGCAGCCAGATCAGCGGATCGTTCCACGCCGGCCACCAGCGGCGCGGGGCCGATGCCGGCCCGGCCGAATTGGCATCCGGGCTCTCCGTGATCGGCGGGCCGAACAGCGCGAACGCGAGCCCGATCGCGGCGATCAGGGCCGACCATGCGGCGATGTCAAGCCGCCAGCTGCCGCCGAGCCAGGGCAGCAGGAACGGGATCGTAAACACCGGCCCGACCGTCGCGCCGATCACCATGCCGTTGGTGTAGACCGCGGTGCCGAGCCCGATGTGCTCCGGTGTCCAGGCGCGCACGAGCGCCGGCAGCGCCGGCTGCATGACCGCGATGCCGATGCCCATCAGCACGGTCGCGGTGTAGAGCATCAGCACGTCGAGGCTCGCGGCGCGTCCGCCCGAGGCGAGCGCCGTGAGCGCGATGCCGATCAGCAGGGTTTGGCGCACGCCGATGCGCGCCACCAGCAGCGAGCCCGGCACCGCCGCGACCGCGAACAGCCCGAGCGGCAGCCCGCTCAGCAGGCCGACCTGGGTTTCCGACAGGTGAAGGTCGTCATGGATCAGCGGAAGGACGGGCGGAACCGCCAGGATAGCGATGCGCGCGGCGGCGCCGACGATCCACAGCAGCCCGAGACGGCGAAAAAGTCCGGCCCCGGTTGGGGCCGAAAAGGAGGATCGCGGCATCCGGCATGCTCGCAGTTGGCAGGAACGCGCTGCATAGGCGAAACGGCGGCAGGATGAAACCGTCGCCGTGCATTCTCGTCATGCACGCTTGCATGGGCACGTCCGGGCGCCGATATGGTTAAGGCCGCATCGCCACGCCGAAGCTCGTTCCCGACGAGCCGCCAACAAGCCGCAACAGCCGCCATGGCCGACCTCGCCGCCGCACAAGACCTGCTGCACAACGTGTTCGGCTTCGCCTCGTTCCGGCCCGGGCAGGCCGAGGTCGTCGCGGCCATCCTCGACGGCGAGGACGTGCTTGCCGTGATGCCGACCGGCAGCGGCAAGTCGCTGTGCTACCAGCTTCCCGCGCTGATGCGCGACGGGCTCACGGTGGTGGTCTCGCCGCTGATCGCGCTCATGCGCAACCAGGTCGCCCAATTGCGCGGCTATGGCGTCGCGGCCGCGAGCCTCAACTCGGCGAACGAATTCGCCGAGAACCAGCGGATTCTCGCGCAGATCGCGCGCGGCGCCTTGCGGCTCGCCTATATCGCGCCCGAGCGGCTTGCCAAGCCGGAAACCATCGAGCTTCTCCGGCGCGCCAAGGTATCGCTGCTCGCCGTCGACGAGGCGCATTGCATCTCGCAATGGGGCCATGATTTCCGCCCCGAATATCTTGGCCTCGGCGCGCTGCGCGAGCAGCTCGGCGGCATGCAGATCGTCGCCTTCACGGCCACCGCCGATGCGGCGACCCGCGCCGACATCGCGGCGCGGCTGTTCGCGGCGCCGCCCACGGCATTCGTGCACGGCTTCGACCGGCCCAACCTGCGCCTCGCCATGAGCCCGCGCGCCGGCAGCCGGCAGATTTCGCAGTTCGTCGCCGCCCACGCGGGCGACAGCGGCATCATCTATTGCGGCTCGCGCCGGCGCACCGAGGAGCTCGCCGAATTGCTGCGCGGCGAAAACATCAAGGCGCTGCCCTATCACGCCGGCATGGAGGCGGCCGACCGCACGCGCAACCAGGACGTCTTCCTGCAGGACGACGGCACCGTCATGGTGGCGACGGTCGCATTCGGCATGGGCATCGATAAGCCCGACGTGCGGTTCGTCTGCCACGCCAACCTGCCGAACAACATCGAGAGCTACTATCAGGAGATCGGCCGTGCCGGGCGCGATGGATTGCCGGCCGACACGCTCACGCTCTACAGCACCGGCGACATCGCGCTGCGGCGTCGCCAGATCGAGGAAAACAGCGCCTCCGACGAGCAGAAGCGGATCGACCGGCTGCGCCTCAACGCGCTCGTCTCGCTGTGCGAATCCCCGCGCTGCCGGCGCCAGACCCTGCTCGGCTATTTCGGCGAGGCCGCCGGGCCCTGCGGCAATTGCGACGTGTGCGACGGCAACGTCACGGTGATCGACGGCACCGTGCTGGCGCAGAAGGCGATGTCGGCGATCCTGCGCACCGGCGAACGTTTCGGCACCGAGCACCTGATCAGCCTGCTGATCGGCGAGACCACCGAGCAGATCGCCAAGTTCAACCACGAGCGGCTGCCGACCTTCGGGGTCGGCAAGGAGAAGAGCCGCAACGAGTGGCGCGCGATCTTCCGCCAGCTCTACGCGGCCGGGATCCTGTCGCTCGACATCACCGGCTTCGGCCGCTGGTCGGTGACCGATCCGGGTCGCAACGTGCTGCGCGGCCGGGCGACCATCCAGCTGCGGCAGGACACGGTGACGGTGGGCAAGAAAGCCGCCCGCAAGGTCGCGGCCGCCGTCGCGCTCGGGAATTCGGAGGACGACCAGGATCTCTTCCGCGCCCTGCGGGTGCGCCGGTCGGCGCTTGCCAAGGCGCAGGACGTGCCGGCCTACGTGGTGCTGCCCGACCGCAGCCTGATCGACATGGCGCGCCGGCGCCCCGCGACGCTCGCCGAGATGGCCGACGTGCACGGCATCGGCGACGCCAAGCTCGCCCGCTACGGCACCGAGTTCTTGGAAGTGATCCGACGGCACCAGGAGGGGGAGTGAGGGGCGTCTGCCCATGCGCCGGCAAGCCCCTCTCATGTCCGCCGAAACAGCTCGATTCAGGCCATTTCCTGGGCCCTTCAGCCAAGTTGCACTGCCCCTATCGATGTGTTAGCAACCACGCGATTTTTGCGGGGCTCGGGGCGCTCTCCGCGCCGCCCCCCCGAAGTCGGAATTCCTCCCAGAATTCCAACGCCTTGGCACCGCGCTCGCGCGGCGCGTGGCATGCGAGACAACACGCCTCGATGAGCGGGATCTAACGTGGCAGGCGCAGAGCCGATCATTTCCGGAATGGCGGGCCGATACGCCACCGCCCTGTTCGAGCTCGCGCTCGAGGCCCATTCGGTCGACGACGTCAAGGCGGACCTCGACAAGTTTGTCGCCCTGATCGATGAGAGTCGCGACCTCGCCCGGCTGGTGCGCAGCCCGGTATTCTCGTCCGACGATCAGACCAGGGCGCTCACCGCCCTGCTCGCCAAGCTCGCCATCGCCGGCCTGACCGCGCAATTCCTCAAGGTGGTGGCCTCGAACCGGCGGTTGTTCGCGGTGCACGACATCATCAAGGCCTATCGCGCGCTGGTCGCCCGCCACAAGGGCGAACTGACCGCCCAGGTCACGGTCGCCGAGGCCCTCTCGGAGTCCCACCGCACCGCCCTCACGGAGGCGCTCAAATCCGTGACCGGCAAGGATGTCGGCCTCGACGTCAAGGTCGACCCGGCGATCATCGGCGGGCTCGTCGTCAAGCTCGGCAGCCGCATGGTCGACTCCTCGCTCCGGACCAAACTCAATTCGATCAAGCATGCGATGAAAGAGGTCGGCTGATGGACATCCGCGCCGCAGAAATCTCCGCGATCCTCAAGGAGCAGATCAAGAATTTCGGCCAGGAAGCCGAGGTCTCGGAAGTCGGCCAGGTGCTGTCGGTCGGCGACGGCATCGCCCGCGTCTACGGCCTCGACAACGCCCAGTCGGGCGAGATGGTCGAGTTCGAGAACGGCATCCGCGGCATGGTGCTCAATCTCGAGATCGACAATGTCGGCATCGTGATCTTCGGCGACGACCGGGCGATCAAGGAAGGCCAGACCGTCAAGCGCACGCGCGCGATCGTGGACGTGCCGGTCGGCAAAGGCCTGCTCGGCCGCGTGGTCGACGCGCTCGGCAACCCGATCGACGACAAGGGTCCGATCAAGGGCGAGCGCAAGCGCGTCGACGTCAAGGCGCCGGGCATCATTCCGCGCAAGTCGGTGCATGAGCCGATGGCAACCGGACTGAAGGCGATCGACTCGCTGATCCCGATCGGCCGCGGCCAGCGCGAGCTCGTCATCGGCGACCGCCAGACCGGCAAGACCGCGATCATTCTCGACACCATCCTCAATCAGAAGCCGCTCAACGCGCAGCCTGACGAGAAGATCAAGCTCTACTGCGTCTACGTCGCGGTCGGGCAGAAGCGCTCCAGCGTCGCGCAGTTCGTCAAGGTGCTGGAGGAGAACGGCGCGCTCGAATACTCGATCATCGTCGCCGCCACCGCGTCCGACCCGGCGCCGATGCAGTATCTCGCGCCGTTCGCGGGCTGCACCATGGGCGAGTACTTTCGCGACAACGGCATGCACGCGGTGATCTTCTACGACGACCTGTCGAAGCAGGCCGTCGCCTACCGCCAGATGTCGCTGCTGCTGCGACGCCCGCCCGGCCGCGAGGCCTATCCGGGCGACGTGTTCTATCTGCACTCGCGCCTGCTCGAGCGCGCCGCCAAGATGAACGACGAGAACAAGGCCGGATCGCTCACCGCGCTTCCCGTCATCGAGACCCAGGCCAACGACGTGTCGGCGTACATCCCGACCAACGTGATCTCGATCACGGACGGGCAGATCTTCCTGGAGACCGACCTGTTCTATCAGGGCATCCGTCCCGCCGTGAACGTCGGCCTGTCGGTGTCGCGCGTCGGCTCCTCGGCGCAGACCAAGGCGATGAAGAAGGTCGCCGGCAGGATCAAGGGCGAGCTCGCGCAATACCGCGAGATGGCGGCGTTCGCCCAGTTCGGCTCCGACCTCGACGCCACCACCCAGCGCCTGCTCGCCCGCGGCGCACGGCTGACGGAGCTGCTTAAGCAGTCCCAGTTCTCGCCGCTCAAGATGGAAGAGCAGGTCTGCGTGATCTACGCCGGTGTCCACGGCTATCTAGATCCGATCCCGGTCAACCGGGTGCGCGCGTTCGAGAACGGGCTGCTGACGCTGCTGCGCGGCCAGCACGCTGCCATCCTGAACGACGTGCGCGACACGCGCGACCTGTCGGACGCCACCACCGCCAAGCTCAAGGGCGTCGTCGAGGACTACGCCAAGACGTTCGCGTGAGTTTCTCCCTCCCCCGCTCGCAGGGGAGGGAGACAGAGTCAGAGATCGTGCACGAGACGTTGAGACGCTGATCGGTTCAAGATGGCCTCCCTCAAGGACATGCGCGTGCGCATCGCCGCCACCAAGGCGACGCAGAAGATCACCAAGGCCATGCAGATGGTCGCGGCCTCGAAGCTGCGCCGCGCCCAGGCGGCCGCCGAGGCGGCGCGGCCCTATGCGGAGCGGATGGAAAAGGTGCTGCGCAATATCGCGGCCGCGGTCGCCGGCAGCGACTCGGCGCCGCGGCTGCTCGCCGGCACGGGCTCCGCGAACGTCCATCTGCTGGTCGTGTGCACGGGGGAGCGCGGCCTATGCGGCCCGTTCAACTCGGCGATCGTGCGGCTCGCGCGCGAGCGCGCACTTACGCTCGCCGGCGAGGGCAGGCAGGTCAAGTTCCTGTGCGTCGGCCGCAAGGGCTACGACCAGCTCAAGCGCCAGTTCGAGAAGCAGATCGTCGAGACGATCGAGCTGCGCGGCGTGCGCCAGCTCGAAGTTCAGCACGCCGAGTCGATCGCGCACAAGATCACGGCGCTGTTCGAGGCCAGCGGCTTCGACGTCTGCACGCTGTTCTTCTCGCGCTTCCGGTCGGTGATCGCGCAGGTCCCGACCGCGCAGCAGATCATCCCGGCCGCCGTCCCGGCGTCGACCCAGAGCGGTGCCCGCGCGTCCTACGAATACGAGCCCGAGGAGGAGGACATTCTCGCCGAGCTGCTGCCGCGCTACGTGACAACGGAGATTTTCCGCGCGCTGCTCGAGAATGCCGCCTCCGAGCAGGGTGCACGCATGACCGCGATGGACAATGCGACGCGCAATGCGGGCGAGATGATCCGCAAGCAGACGCTCACCTACAACCGCACGCGCCAGGCGATGATCACCAAGGAGCTGATCGAGATCATCTCCGGCGCCGAGGCGCTCTGACGCCCCGGCCGCGTGCTTATATGAATTGAAGGCAACGAGGACGAAATGGCCAACCCCGCAGGACGCATCACCCAGGTCATCGGCGCCGTCGTGGACGTGCAGTTCGAGGATCATCTGCCGGAAATCCTCAACGCCCTGGAAACCAAGAACCAGGGCGTCCGGCTGGTGCTCGAGGTCGCGCAGCATCTCGGCGAGTCGACGGTGCGCACGATCGCGATGGACACGACCGAGGGCCTGGTGCGCGGCCAGGAGGTGACCGACACCGGCCAGCCGATCGCGGTGCCGGTGGGCGACGAGACGCTCGGCCGCATCATCAACGTGGTGGGCGATCCGGTGGATGAAGCAGGCCCGGTCAAGGCGTCCCAGAAGCGCCCGATCCACCAGCCGGCCCCGTCCTATACGGACCAGTCCACCGAGGCCGAGATTCTCGTGACCGGCATCAAAGTCGTCGACCTGCTCGCGCCCTATGCCAAGGGCGGCAAGATCGGCCTGTTCGGCGGCGCCGGCGTCGGCAAGACCGTCATCATCATGGAGCTGATCAACAACATCGCCAAGGCGCATGGCGGCTACTCGGTGTTCGCCGGCGTCGGCGAACGCAC
>Ga0209465_10001099_pt1 | contig 12241 bp, 12 predicted proteins | sample PanSoiPlot1MoBio_FD_188321 | JGI IMG/M metagenome (GOLD analysis project Ga0209465, IMG submission 188321) | Tropical forest soil microbial communities from Panama analyzed to predict greenhouse gas emissions - Panama Soil Plot 1 MoBio (SPAdes)... | ecosystem: Environmental > Terrestrial > Soil...
CTCGCGTCCTGTCACAGGTGCGCGCTTCCCCACCCAGGAGTGGTACGATAAGCACGTGCACAGAAATCATCTTCTCTTCTGGACTGCCCTTGTACTCGCCTGTCTGCTCATCGTGATTGGCTGCGGACAGTTCTTCCCGTCGTCTACTACGATCACCGCGATCCAGGTCCAGCCTTCGAACGCGATCGTGGCCCCGGGGGTCACTCAGCAGTACACCGCCACGGCAACCTTCGGCAACAACACCACCGGCGATGTAACGAGCAAAGTCACCTGGACCACCTTCGCGACCAACATCGCTACCATCAGCACCGGCGGTCTGCTCACCGGGGTGGCATTAGGAACCACCACCGTAAAGGCTCAAAGCGGCAGTGTCATCGGCACTACCGGTGTCAGCATCCAGAATAAGCAGGTGCAAAGCGTAGCCATCCAGCCGCTGACCCAGACGCTGAGCTTGTCCCTCGGCCCGACTACCGTCCAATTCACAGCCACTGCCACCTATAGGGACGGCTCCACCGGCGATGTTACAAGCACCTCGACCTGGAACGCGCTTCCCAGCTCCGTGGCTTCCATTTCATCAACCGGACTGGCAACCGCGGTCGCTGTGGGAACGGCAACCGTCACCGCAACAACGGGCGGCGTGACCTCTAATTCAGCGACTGTCACCGTCATCCAATAGAGCGCCGCAGCGGAAGCGTCTGAACGAACTTAGCCGTAGTAACAACTGGCGTGCAACTTTGGTCGCATTGTTCAACTGGGCATTATCGGAGTCGGAAATACTCGGATAAACCCACGGGTTTCAGCAGCTTGCCGCAACGATCGCGACCCTTGTTGCCTCCCTCTCTCTGTAACAAAATCGTTTATTTTCCTTGAGATTCAAGACCTACCTGGGTTACACTTATGTTTCTGAGACCTGAGGTTTTTCCTGCAAAAGGTTCTCACTTTCCCTTAGGGACGGCGCCCTCACTTGGCCTGATAGAAGTCGGTGGCAGTTTCAAAACCATTCATATCTAGGAATTTTTGGGGCGTGGGCTGAACACAGAATCCTCTCAAAAGGCAGGACATCTTTAAATTATGGCAAAGCGACGCGGCAATCCGAACTGGGGCAAGCCCGAACCGATCGGGCCGATAGTCCCGACCATCACCGAGTTTGAACAGGTGGTCAAGGAGTTCAAGCTCCAACCCGATCAGTATGTTCGCTCGACCCGACTGCGTGAGTGGGCGCGCAAGAACAAGAACTCGAAGTATATCCCTGAGCCTCTTTTGGAAGCTTGGGGTTTCGAGATCGAATCCACTCTGTAGTCCTCTATTACTCTTCCAACGGGCCGCAGCATGCGGCCCGTTTTTTCCTGCGTGTAGCAGAACACAACTTCCTGAGTCCAAGTATTTACATGCCAAAATTCGACAAACACATATTCATCTGCGGTAACCAGCGCCCCGCCGGACACCCGCGCGGTAGTTGCGACCCCGCTGCCACCGGGGGTCTTCAGCGCGAATTCAAGCGTCTCCTCTCCCAGGCCGGTGTCGGAAACTCCGTCCGCGCCAACAAATCCGGATGTCTCGACCAATGTGAACACGGCCCCACCGTCGTGATCTATCCCGAAGCTATCTGGTACGGCAACGTGACTCTGGCCGACGTACGGGAAATCGTGCAGTCCCATATTGTGGGAGATCAGCCTGTGGAGCGACTCAAAATCTCCGACTCGTGCCTGAATGCTCCAACCTGCGAACACCGTCAGGTGCCCCGTTCCAACGAAGTTTGAGCGAGTGGTGATGTACACGTAACTTCCATCGATTCTGTGTAGTTCTTACAATTCTCAGCTTCTTTTCCTGATTTCTCCGGGCCCGGCGCTGCCCCGCGGCGAAGCCGAAGGGTGGCTCCGTGGTGAAAGACAGCACCGGCAAACTGCTAGAATCACAAGTTGTCCGTCATGCCGCACTCTGCCCTATTCTGCGACGTGCCCACCGCGCTGGAAGAGATCCGCGCCGGTCGCGTGATTGTTGTCATCGACGACGAGGACCGCGAAAACGAGGGCGACCTTACCATGGCGGCCGAGAAGATCACTCCCGAGGCCATCAATTTCATGGCCCGCTATGGCCGCGGCCTAATCTGCCTTGCTATGACCGAGGAGCGGCTCGACTACCTTCGGCTTCCTCCCATGTCCGCCGAGAACACCTCCAACTTCGGCACCGCGTTTACCGAATCAATTGATGCGCGTGAAGGCGTCACCACTGGCATTTCGGCCTACGATCGCGCTCAAACCATCAAGGTCGCCATCGATCCCGCTACACGTCCCAACGATCTCGCGCGTCCCGGCCATACCTTCCCGCTGCGCGCGCGCAAGGGCGGAGTGCTCGTGCGCGCCGGGCAGACCGAAGCTTCTGTCGATCTCGCACGCCTCGCCGGACTGGTCCCCGCCGGCGTCATCTGCGAGATCATGAACGATGATGGCACCATGGCCCGCGTTCCCGAGCTGGCCGAATTCTGCCGTACCCACAACCTCAAGATGCTCACCGTGGCCGAGGTCATCCGCTACCGCATGGCGCATGAGCGCTATGTGCGACGCCTCGCCGAGACCGTCGTGCCTACGGCCTTCGGCGAATTCCGCATGATCGTCTACGAATCGGAGATTAACGGCGAGACCCACATCGCCATGGTCAAAGGCGACGTCGAGCATGCCGGCGAGGAGCCTGTTCTCGTTCGCATGCACGCGCACTGTCTGATGGGAGACGTCTTCGGCGCCACCTGGTGCGGCTGCCGCGACGCGATCGACGGCGCTATGCGCCGAATCTCCGAGCAAGGACGAGGCGCGCTTATCTATCTCCACCAGACTTCAAAGGGTTATTCGGTCGAAAAGCTGGGCGAGCGCCTCACGCTACAGTTCCATCACGAACAACGGCTGCCCACTCTGCCGGAAAGCCAGCGTCGCACCCAGCGCGAAATCGGTATCGGAGCGCAAATTCTTTCCGACCTCAACCTCAAACGCATCCGCCTGCTAACCAACCATCCGCGCCGCGTCGCCGGCCTCGACGGCTTCGGCATCGAGATCGTCGAACAGGTGCCCGTGTCCGCAACGGGCAACGTGATTTCGCAGTAGCGAGGATGGCGAAATACGGGAGTTGCACCGAAAGCCGCCCTTCCGCCCGCTTCGTTCCCTGTACTCGTGTCTTGATCTTCGCGAAAGCAATGTCCCTGGATGTCGATGTGTCATCCGCAAAGGGCCGAGAACCCGCAATCATCCGTCGTCCCCAGCGAAGCCAGGGGAATGAACTCCGCCGCTTCCATCACCCGGGCGCGAACCTGCTCCGCCGATTCGACTTTGGAATTGATGGGATAATGGGAAGGCACTATGGCTGCACCGCGTGCCTGGTACTTCGCTCAAGCTGCTTTCGCTTGGGTGGGTCTTGTTCTAACCGCTAACCAATTGTCTTCGGGCTCACGATGGAGAAAGACTCCGAGACTTAGCCAATCGGAGAATTGCCGTCAGGCTGCGCTCGACATCTTCATCCGTGGTTGCCCAGCTCGAAAAACTGACTCGCATAGCGCTCTGTCCGTGCCACTCCGTCCCGCCGCACCAGCACGTCCCTTCCTCTTGCACGGCAGTAATCACGCGGCGAGTTTCCTCGGCGGTCCCAAACGACACCAGCACCTGGTTGAGTACGACTTCATTGAGCACCTTGGACCCTGCGTGGCGAAGCCTTTCCGCGAAGAAGGCTGCTTGATGACAGTTTCGTTCGACCAGATCCTTGAGTCCCTGACGCCCCAGCGAGCGCATGGCAGCCCACAATTCGATTCCGCGCGCTCGCCGCGAAGATTCCGGAGTGTAGTGGCAAGGTTCACGCACATCGCTGGCCTGGAGATAGGCGGCGCTGGTAGCGAATGCTTTCTGCAGAGAACTCGCCTCTCGAACGACGGCGATTCCTGAATCATAAGGTACGTTTAGCCATTTGTGACAATCAATCGCCCAGGAGTCGGCGTCGCTAACGCCTTCCAGCAGTGGCGCGTAACGTGGGGAGACCGCCGCCCACATTCCGAAAGCACCATCCACATGGACCCATGCTCCCGCCTCCCGGGCTCGCGAACAAATCTCCTTGGCAGGATCGACCGCGCCAGTGTTCACGTTGCCAGCTTGAATGCAAACCAGAGTTTGGCTGTCGAGTTGGGGCAGTGCCTCGGCTTTCATCCGCCCTTGGCTGTCGGTGGGCACCGAGACGACGCGCGCACGACCAAGCCCCAGCATGGCAAGTGCCTTCAGCAACGAGACGTGAACCTCCTCTCCCACCACCACCTTGATGGGCGGAGCGCCAAACAACCCATCTTCCTCCACATCCCATCCCTTGCGCTTCAACAGCGCGGTGCGCGCTGCTGCCAGGGCGGAAAAGTTTGCCGTGGTGGTTCCGGTAACGAAGCCAACACCGCAAGTCGCCGGCAAACCAAGCAGGTCTGCAGTCCAGGCCAGCACAATTTCTTCGATCTTCGCCGCCACTGGCGACATGACGGCGAATGCCACGTTTTGGTCCCAGGCGCCCGCTAGCCAATTGGCTGCTAGCGCCGAAGGAAGAGTCCCGCCGGTGACAAATCCGAAGTAGCGGCCGCCGGTGCTCGCAACTGTGGCCGGGGAGCCAATGTCATCCAGCAGAGCCAAAATTTCAGCAGGATCGGTAGGGGTCTGTGGCAGCGGGCCACCAAGCGCTTCCAGGCGCGCTATATCGTCAAGTCGCGGTGCGACTCGCCTGCTGCCGACGCTCTCCAGATACCGCGCCGATCGAGTCGCCGTTTCAGCCAACAGATTCTTCATGTCAATCTCGCCGGGGGGCGGGTGCCCCACGCGCCGGGGCCCGACGAGCGCCGTCTTTGCCCTCGTTGGGGTGAAAGCTGCCTTTGCCGGAAGTGGGTCTATCCGGTAATCACTGGATCAGTCGTAATACTCAAGCCCCAGGTGCGTGATCATCGCTTCACCCATCAGGTGGCGTAGCGTGTTCTTCAGCTTCATCGACTGGATGAACAGGTCATGCTCGGGATAGAGTCCCGGCGCAGTCATCGGAGACTTAAAGTAAAAGCTTAACCATTCCTGGATGCCGATACCGCGCATCGCGCTGGACCGCTTCGCCAGATCAAGGAACAGCACCAGGTCGAGCACGATCGGCGCTGCCAGAATGGAGTCTCGGCACAGGAAATCGACCTTGATCTGCATCGGATAGCCCAGCCACCCGAAGATATCTATATTGTCCCAACCCTCTTTGTTATCACCACGCGGCGGGTAATAGTTAATGCGAACCTTGTGAACAATATTGCTGTAGAGCTCGGGATAGAGTTCAGGCTGCAGAATATACTCCAGCACGCTCAACTTCGACTCTTCCTTGGTCTTGAACGAACCCGGATCGTCCAGCACTTCTCCGTCTCGGTTGCCCAAAATGTTGGTTGAAAACCATCCGCTCAACCCCAGCATCCTTGCCTTGAAGCCCGGCGCAAGAATCGTCTTGATCAGTGTCTGCCCAGTCTTGTAATCCTTGCCGCAGATGGGCGCATCGTTCTTCCGCGACAGCTCCTGCATCACAGGAATATCTACCGTCAGGTTCGGAGCGCCGTTGGCGAAGGGCACTCCCTCCTGCATTGCCGCGTAGGCATAGATCATCGACGGCGCGATGCTTTCGTCGTTCGCCAGCAAGCCTTTCTCGAACGACTCGACCGACTGGTGCAGCGGCCCAGCTTCGATGAAGGTCTCCGTCGATCCACACCAGATCATCGCCAGCCGATCGGCGCCGCTCGACTCTTTGAACTCGCGTATGTCCTCGCGCACCTGCTCGACCAGTTCCTTCTTGTTCTTGCCTTTCTTCACATTCGGGCCGTCGAGCTTCTTCACGTAGTTTTTGTCGAACACTGCCTTACGCGGCTTGATGGAAGACAGAAACGGCTTCACCTGCTCCAGCAGCGAGCGCTCCAGTACGCCAGCCTTGCCCGCGGCGGCGTACATATCATCTTCGAAGATGTCCCAGCCGGTAAAAACCAAGTCATTAAGCTCAGCCAGAGGGACAAAATCCTTCACCCGTGGCGAGCGGTTGTCCGTGCGCTTGCCCAGCCGGATGTGGCCCATCTGCGTCACTGAACCAATAGGGCTCGAGATTCCTTTGCGTACCGCTTCCACGCCAGCGACAAACGTGGTCGCCACCGCTCCCATGCCGGGAATCATGATCCCCAGCTTTCCCTTTGCCGGAGTAATTTCCGCGCGAGCAGTTTTGTTCTTGTCCTGCTGATCAGTCGTTGGCATTCGTGTCAGTCCGTTTCATGAAATGGATTTGGATCTTCAGGAATCCTGCGCGCACCAAGCGTGAAGAAACAGGCGGCGAGCTCTTGCACGTCTCTCCACTATGGGATGTCGGAGCACGACATCCTTGCAGGTTTTTCAGCTGACTCTCAAACCTGTTATCTTCTCGTATTCAACCCATGCTCTGCAAACAACCGCGTTCGAACGGAACCAATTCGCCCCTCGTTGGCGATTTCACGGATTTGCCGGAGTCCCATGTCTGACCACAAAGTCGCAGTCATCACCGGAACCTCCAGCGGTATCGGCCTGCTTACGGCCCTCGAATTTGCCGGCAACGGCTACCGGGTCGTCGCCACTATGCGCGACCTCAGCCGCAGCGATCGCCTGAGAGAGGCGGCCCAACTCGCCAATGTGCATGACAAGATCGACCTTCGCCGGCTCGACGTCACTGATTTCGGCTATGCCGCTATGGTCTTGGAGAATATTGCCCGCGACTACGGCTGCATCGACGTGCTCGTCAACAACGCCGGATTCAGCATGAGCGGCTTCAGCGAAGACATGTCGCTTGATGAACTTCGCCGCCAATTCGAGACCAACTTCTTCGGGCCTGTTGCCATGACCAAGGCGGTGCTTCCCATCATGCGAAAGCAACGCTCAGGCCACATCATCCAAGTCGCGTCCGTGGCCGGTCGCGTCGGCAATCCTCTGCTCAGCGCCTACTCGAGCTCAAAGTTCGCTCTTGAGGGATGGAGCGAGTCGGTGCGCATCGAAACCCACGCCCTCGGAATTCGCATCGTCCTTGTCGAGCCCGGCTCTTTCGACACTGACATCTGGACCCGCAACGTCACCATCGCCAAAGGCGCACTCGACCCCAACTCACCCAACAAGGAACGCAGCCAGCGTTTCGCGAAATTCGTGAAGTCGCGCACCGGAAAAAACCCAAGTGCGACACCAGTTGCGCAACTGATTGTGCGAATCGCTAACGACCCCAACCCGCGCCTGCGCTACATGATCGGCGCCGACGCCAAGCTCCACCTCTGGATGCAACGCTTGCTTCCCTGGAACCGTTACGAGCGCATAATCGCCAAAACGGTAAAGATCGATGAATAGAACCCCGCTCTCCCTACACGGCAACTTCAACAGGGAACTTCGGATGAATTCTCTCGCCTACATCCGTCCGTGCTGTTGTCGCCAGGCTCACCCGTCTGTCCTAAACCATAATTTGTCTTAACGAATCACCCCACCTGGAGCCGTCAATGGCTGTTTTCGTGCAGCCACACTTCAACACTTCCTTTAAGGAACCGATTCCCATGAGTAGCAGAGTTCTTCAGGAAGTACTCAAAGCCAACCAGCAGTACAGTTCAAATTCCGGCAAGAAGAGCGATCTTGCCATGCCTTTCGCGGCACTTCGCCATCCTTAGTTTGCCGGACGCCCGTCTCGACCCCGCTCGATTCGCCGGTCTCGCCGAGGGCGACGCCCATGTCATCGGCAACCCCCGATGACCTGCCAGCGACGATGCCATCTGCTCTCTCGTGATTTCCTACAAATTGCTCGGCACGCGCGAATGGTTCGTCATCCATCACAGCAAGCACGGCATGGAGCTTCTTTATGCGCGATGTAATTCGTGGCTTGCTCGCCAAGAGTCTCGAGACCGAAGCTCTCACCGATATCGGCGAGCCGCATTCGGAAAGAGGCTGACTCAGTGGCCGGTACAGGTCGGCTCTTTCTCGGGCTGGCAACGCAGTCCAACTCGCTCATTGCGCACAGTGATCTTTATAAGTGCTCTACCGTCCACGCGCCAAAGAAGCGCAGACTATGTGCATGATTGGCCTTCAGGACACGTTCGACTGCCGTCTTCTGCTCGTCGCTTCCGTCGGTCAGAACGGTAACGAAGAATTTACCGTTCCTGAGGCCTTCTTCGATCTCCTGGCTGTGCGTCCGATCTTCCATGGTCATCGATTCGACACTACGCATGACGCGTGCCAGGAATCCATGGGCTTCTCCGTGGAGATCGAGTCTGGCGAGGCCTTCTTTGCCCGCGAATACGGACACCTGTCCGTCAGAGAAACCGGCTTGATTGAGCGCGCGGATGGCACCAGCCATGTCCGGCAGTTCATCGACAATTGCGGTGACCCTGCCTTTCGGATGCGGGCTGAAGCCTTTGACATGAGGGTCGGGATTGATTTTGGCGTCCATTTTCAAACCCTCCATTCCTCTGAGTTTGCGCTATGTCAAACTTAGAAGGCGGCCAACACAAAAACGTTGTCCAATGCGACCGCTGCGTTCCAACCATTTTCAAATTTTGGCCGCGGTTAATTAGCCAGTGTGAGCACAGGGTAAGGCTGAGGTGTGCCCAAATCTAACCGCCTCATTGAAATTGCGGCCACCTTCTTCTCCAGTTGAGAATCACTGCTCGATTGCTCGTCACTGTGACCTCTCTACACGAACGAACGTGACTCTTAGGCCGAACGAAATAGAAGTCAAATTCGTCTATAAAGTAACCACTGGTCGCAGAGTGACTCAAGATGACAGATCACATTTGCCGAAATGCCAGGATTGCCGGCACCTTTTATCTGCTCACCTTCCTGACCGGATTGCCCGCTTTTTTCCTTCGCAACAGCCTTGGTGTCGCCTTGGGACTTATCGCAGGCACGTGCTATATCGTTGTAACGCTGCTTTTCTATTATCTATTTAAGCCGGTGAACAGGCCCCTCTCTCTACTTGCGGCGGTCGTCAGCCTTGCGGGATGCGCGATCGGCCCTGTTACCGCTGCTTTTCATTTTGCCTTAAAGATCAGTCCGCTGGTATTTTTCGGCTTCTATTGCCTCCTGATTGGCTATTTGATTTTCCGTTCCACCTTCCTTCCTGGCATTCTCAGCGGGCTTATGGCGTTTGCCGGTTTGGGTTGGTTGACCTTCTTGTCAGCATCTGTCGCCAGCCACCTTCAACCCTACAATTTGGTCCCCGGCTTTATCGGTGAAGGAGCGCTTACTGTTTGGCTCCTATTGAAGGGCGTCAACGAACAGCGATGGCACGAGCAGGCCGAGGCTGCCAGAGCGCCCAAGAAAGCCGCCGTCTAACACGGTTGGCGGTGATTAATTAGCCACATCAGCACAGGGTAGGATGAGGTGTGCCCGAAATCTGTGCTTCGTAGTTTTGGCAGGAGGAATCGGTGCCGCGAGGTCGGGCAGGACGGCCCTCACTCCAATCGGCCAGTTCGCGCAGGCGACGGTGTCCAAAGGAGGTCAACGGTGGACGGTTCACCATTAAGACGAACCGGCCAGGCGTGAAAGTCTCGTGGCAGGTTCTGGGGGCTCGGTGTGAGCGCGAGGTTTTTGAGCACACCTTACCCCTTACCCCTTTTCACATTTTGGGGCATTAGGTCGGGTGGTCGCGAGTTGGTTATCCATCTAATTTCACCTCGTACTTTGTGACGCTGCGTTCGTCCTCGACTACGAAGCGCGCTCAGGCTGGCTTCACGTTAGTTTGTTGTAATCGCACGTGAAGTCAAGCCGGGCCAAAGCTCGGTGTCTCGGCGCATCTTCCCCAATTCGTATCCAGGCAAAATCTGACTACCCTCGCGTAGCAGTCGCGAATAGATGGCAACTGCAGGCCGCTCGGCGCGAGAGCACGCATTGTGTTTCTGTTGTCAAATGCCTGAAACAAGGCAAGGTGCGGTAGGAAATATCCGAGCACTCTCGTTAATTCATTGAAAACCTTGTCTCCGTTTTGACGGCGCCGCTCCACAAATTCCTCATACTGGGAGAGGCATACGAACTCGGGTACGCGTATGGGCAACCACTTGCGGCTGGCAGGGTGGCTTTCAAATATAGAGCTTGTTAGATCGATCACTTCACGAACAGTTAAGCTGCGCTCCGCGCCTGCGCAGATATGGTAAAAGCGGCAAGGGACGAATGCCGATTCGAACAGATAAGCAAGAGCCGACATAGCCCAGTCACTTGCGATGAGATCAATCGGAGCGTCTGGCTGGCCAGGCGCAATGGGCAGCACGTTCTGCGGAAATAATCTGATCAGTCTATGAACATGATTGAACTGAGCGACCGCGCCAGTGGTCGAATGCCCTATGATGGAACTGAGTCGGAAGATTACCGCGGGAACTTTATCCATTGCGTGTGAGACTAGTTCTTCCGCTTCGTACTTGGATTGCTGGTACGCATTGCAAAAGCCGTACTGGTGGCAAATGGGGCCTTCCGAGAAGTAGCCAGTGGATCGTCCGACTACATAGACTGTGCTGATATAGGCAAACTTTTGCAATTCTCGGCACTGCGAGGCGAGTACCAATACCTCCTGAGTTCCCGCGGTATTCACTTTACGAGCGCACTCCAGCGGAATGCCGAATCGGGTATCTGCGGCGCAGTGAATGATCTCTGTGATGCTCTCCTTGAGTTTGTCATAGGTGCCATTGTCGAACCCGAGACGCGGACAAGTAATGTCGCCCCTAAGTACCCTAAGACGGCCGCTCCCGTTGAGCTCCTCTAATTTCTCGGGTTGCCGCGTAAGAAGTGTGAGTCGGCGCGGTCTGCTGCCGGACAGCAACTTGAGTAGTGCGCCACCAATCAGTCCAGTGGCACCGGTAAGTAGCAAAACCGGTTTATCCTTCAACATCTCACACAGCGGCGGAAGTAGTCAGGCCACGGAATGTGTATCCGCCCGAGAGGCAAACGTGATACGTTCGTCCTCCCAACGCTTTCGGCAACGTAAAGCGCAGCCTTTTTTCATGTGAACTGAACTGCCACGAGACCGCCTCTCCTTGCTGTAGGGCGTGCTGAATCTCCATTCCCGACCGGGAATGTGCATCGGGAGTTCAAGTCCCAGGCAAAACAGAGGCTCTTGTCTCCTGAGCATTCAGCAGCGCATGAGGAGCCAGATCGCATGGGCCGCTCAGGAGGAAGCTGTGGTCGCCGAGAATATCGCCTTCCGAACGGATCACCGCACGCACGGGCCGGGTAAGCTCAGGGTCGACGCCGAGCGTCTCCAGGGTGCTGGCAAATTCCGGGAAAGTAAGCAGAACGTGAAACTCAGCTCGGGTACGGCGGCCGGTGTAATCCAACACTCCTTCATTGTGAGTGCCGGCGGTGCGATCGAGTTCAATGTCCAGTGGTCCTGGGTCGAACTCTTTTCCTTCCCACTTAATGCTAAATCTTTCGGCTAGCCGCGCGCGTAGATTCGTAATTGCAAATTTTACGAGCATGGATGCCCCTCCTTATTGTCGCTGTCACTTCCGGACTCGCTCACCGAAATCACTACCTGCCCAAATGCGCCGCAACACCAGGGCAGAATTCTTAGAGCCAAACGCAATGCAGTTGCAGACCGCTTGCTCGATCTCAGCGTTGCGCCCAATATCGGGCACGTAGTCAAGGTCACACTCGGGATCGCGTCCGTCGATGTTGATGGTCGGCCGGATCTTCCCGTGGTGCATGGTAACCAGTGTCGCCGCGATTCCTGCCGCACCACACCCCCTTGCGGATGCCCGATCTGCGACTTCAGCGCCGACATCGGTATCCGGTACCCTCGCTTTCCCAGCGCCGGTTTCAGCGCATGTGTCTCAATGCGATCGTTCAGTTCGGTTGAAGTGCCGTGCAGGTTCACGTAGTCCACCTCGTCTGATCCGATACTGGCATCCCGCATCGCAAGCTCGATGGCACGCGCAGGCCCTTCGTCGCATTCCTGCAAGCGCACGCGATGAAAAGCCTAGCAGGTCGAGCCGTATCCTGCTACTTCGGCATAAATCTTCGCACCGCGGGCGCGCGCACTGACTACTTTCCCGTTCATCCAATCACTTCCACATGATCGCGGCGGCCTGGGTACTTGTCCGAACATCAAAATCGATCTTGAGCTCGTCTTTTACCTTGACTGTTCCTCCGGCAACGCTGACGGGAGTGATACCGAATTCCCGCTGTTTGAAAGTGGTGGTTCCCACATAATGTCCATTTTCGGTTTGTACATTCACGACCAC
>Ga0209465_10001100_pt1 | contig 12240 bp, 9 predicted proteins | sample PanSoiPlot1MoBio_FD_188321 | JGI IMG/M metagenome (GOLD analysis project Ga0209465, IMG submission 188321) | Tropical forest soil microbial communities from Panama analyzed to predict greenhouse gas emissions - Panama Soil Plot 1 MoBio (SPAdes)... | ecosystem: Environmental > Terrestrial > Soil...
ACGCTCCGTGGCGAGGAGTTTCGCTGGCTGGCCAAGATCGAGGAGCGCTGGATCGATCCCAACGTCCTAAGCCGTTTCGCTGCCTTGCTCGAGGCGCAGGAAACAGAGTGGCACTACATCTGCCTCGATGTCGGCGGGCAGGACTGCCTGCTGGGTTGCGCTACAGAGCAGCAGTTCGCCGTACTTCGCAAAACCACCGGGTTGGTGTTCGAATGGTTAGGGTGACGGCGTGCCTTTCAGATTGCGATTCGGCGTGCGAGCGTCGGACAGCGGAGTCATAGCAAAAACGCCAAGGAGTTATTTTTCTCACGTCGCAGGAGCGATGCACTTCCGCGGAGTGTTCTTGCTACCGAAGCCCCGCTTTTCCTCGGAAAGGTCATCATTGGGCACCTGGTGGGTGAACCCGGACTGAAACAGGACGATCTCGATGTGCTGACCAGGCCAATATCGACCGGGAACTCGGACCCCAGCATCGCCTGAGTCGTAATCCTTGTCGTTGAGGCGATGTCCACCAGCAACAGAATCCGAGTGTTGTAGTCTCCCGGACGTAGAGCCCGCTCACTGTGGCCAGAACGTCAGCAAGCGTGAGGTAGCCGTAACGGCTGGATGTCGTCTGCGGCAACAATCGTGACCGAGGAGGGAGCGTTGACGGCAAGTTGCAATTGTCTTGATGCGCTATATTCAATTTACTCCAGGTTCTCGTGGAATAGGCGCTCGCGGATCAAGGATCGACCGCTCCCTGGTTGACCGAAAATTATCTGCGTCTGCTGGAAAAGTGAGTTACCGCCCAGCCGTGCATCGGATGGGTCGCGTGCCCGTCCAGATCGCTTTATCGCAGGTTGGAGTCGTAATATTGAAAATTGTTAAAAAGTGAGACGGTGGGTGGTACGGTCGCTCCCGAATCGTCTAAAGTTGTGAACCACAGGCTGGGAATTCGCACTGGGATAATGCAATGCTGAGTGTCCGCCTTCGGAGAGCTGCCAAGCGGTGGCACCGCACATACCGCGAAACCCGCTTGGTTGCGCGCGCATTAAGGTCGCCCAACCATCCCATCCTCGCTCATGTCGTAGTAACTCGGCGCTGTAACCTAGCCTGTACGTACTGCAACGAATTCGACGACTTCTCGAAACCGGTACCGACCGACGAGATGATGCGACGAATCGATAAGCTGGCGGCACTCGGAACTACCGTCATCACGCTCACCGGCGGCGAGACGTTGTTGCATCCTGATATCGAGAAGATCGTCGCGCACATCAGGCATCACAGCATCGTCGCTTTTCAGGTGACGAACGGGTATCTGCTAACGATCGATAAGATCAAAGCGCTGAACCGCGCGGGCCTCGATCACATGCAGATCAGCGTGGATAACGTTAAGCCCGATGCGGTTTCAAAAAAGAGTCTGAAGGTACTTGATCAGAAGCTGCAATGGTTGGCGAAGTATGCGGAGTTTCGCGTCAGCATTCACTCCGTGCTGGGAGCCTGTACCAAGAATGACGAGGACGCGCTTACGGTTGCACGCAGAGCGACGGAACTTGGCCTCATCAGCACGGCGGGAATCGTGCACGATTCGGCGGGACAATTGAAGCCGCTTAATGCTGAGCAGCGCAAGATAATCGAGCAGATCGAAGGCTTGTCGAGGGGGCGCTTCTCGCTCGTCTCGCATAATCCGTGGCGCAAGAACCTCATCAACGGCTTGCCCAATGAATGGGATTGTGGGGCAGGCGGTCGTCATCTTTATATCTGCGAGAACGGTCTAGTGCATTGGTGCATGGCGCAGCGCGGACACCCAGCAATTCCACTGGCACAGTACACGCGGGAAGATCTCATCCGCGAGGCTGCCATCAAGAAAGACTGCGCCCCATACTGCACCGTCTTTTGCATTCAGCGGTTGGCCGTGATTGACGAAGTACGCGCCAATCCCAAGCAGGCGCTGGAGCGGTTCTTCCCCCCGCAAGAAGCAGAAGGCAAACCAGCACCTATACCCTTCCCGATACGCGCGCTGAGTTCTCTATTGGCTCCGAAGGAAGGCGGCTCTCGGAAACGAGTTCTGGAAAAGGCTGCATTGCGGATTCTGAAAGTTGACTAGTGAATGTAGTCGAACAACCCGACGGCCTCAGGAACAGCGGACCGTGCTCTCTGCCTGCAGTCGTTCGTGACGGCGGAGTGTCGCCTTCGAGATCTGCAGTGCAGCGCAAATTTCTTTCTGTGAAGCTTGAGGCGAGCCGTATTCAGCAATGCGCCTCGGCAGCTCTCTTTCACGCTTGAGGATTGTGCGATAGTAACCTTCCAGCTGGCGGGTAGCGGCTGCCCAATTCCACTGCTTTGCGTCCAGTCTGGCCGCATGGCTCATCCGTTCATGGTGCACCGGGTCCAACAGCAGCTTTTGTATCGCCGCAATCGAGGCAGTCTGATCGCCATACGGACAGAGGTGCCCTGTAACGCCATCGCGAACAAGGTCGAGCAAGCCTCCTTCTGCCGCGGCCACCACGGGGGTTCCTGAAGCCATGGCTTCTAAGACGACCAAGCCAAGGGTTTCGGTGCGTGATGGCATAAAGAAGACGTCAGCCGATGCGTAGGCAGAAGCGAGTTCGGCGCCCATGAGGTATCCGGCAAAGTAGGTGCGAGTTCCTGCGAAATGCTGTTGCAGCTTTTCGCGGTGCGGCCCGTCGCCAATCAGGGCAAGATGGAGGCTGGGGATCGCTTCCAGAACCGAGCGCGCCGCTTCAATTCCTTTCTCGGCGGAGAGTCTCCCAACGTACACAATTAGCTTATCCTCGTGATGGCCTTGCGTGAGCCGAGCCCGCATGTCCGGGGAAGTGCGGTCTGGGCGAAACATCTCGGTATCAACTCCCCGCTGCCAAAGGTCCACGCGCTGAATCCCCTGCTGTCTCAAAAGATCGACCATCACCTGCGACGTACAGAGCACCAAGTCCGCGCCGTTGTAGGCAGATTTGTGTGCCTTCCAGAATAGAGACTTCAACTTGCCGATGCCGTAGTAATGGAGATATCGGTCCACCTGCGCGTGATAGGAAATCACGAGTGGAACGCGTCGCTGCGAACTGTAGTAAAAGGCTGCTGTCCCCAGCAACATTGGCTGAACAGCGTGAATCACATCCGGCTGGAACTCAGCCAAAACCTTGCCAATCGATGGCCTCGGGAACGCCATCTTCATGTCGGGATAGAGCGGAAACGGCGGCCCGGGGACGCCGTGAACGCGAGCGCCTTCGTATTCAGCAACGTTTCCGTCAGGGGCGACGACGAGTACCTGGTGGCCAAACAAAACAAGGTGGCGAATTGTTTGGCACAGGCGAGTGACCACGCCATCAATCTTCGGCAGGAACGTCTCAGTAAAGAAAGCTATGCGAAGAGGGCAGTTGCAAGCAGGAAAACACTCAGAATCTGGAATTTGGTCTGCTGCCAAGTTGTTAGCTCCGTCCACAGCCGCTGCGGGTGGGTACCACCTTGCACACATCAGGACTGAGTATTTTCCATCATCAGAGTAGTTGCTAAACTTGCGAATTCGGTCTTACCTTCATCTTCGATCCGGTCGTATTCACCCTTCATGGAGAAGATAAAGCGCAGCACCGGTCGGACCTTGTTATCGGAGAGCGCCACGACTACTTTGACAACCGGTGGCAGCCAAGCTGGAGTGCCCTTACCTCCATCGAGGTAGAACGACAGCCGATGCCAGCTGTATCCTTCTACCTCAGCATAAACTCTGTCAGTGAAGCGGCGCTGACCGTACGGATGATGCGGGTAGCAGCGAAGAACGTCGCCTGCCGTGGCCAGCTCGCGTAACCTCACGGGTTCCTCATACGCCGGTAGGACAAGGACATGATTGGGCTGCTTTGTGCGAATTTCCTGCACGTAATCTCCCCAGGTTTGCGCCAGGGTGAGGTTCAGCATCGTATTGGGGCGGCATCCGTGCCGGTCGCCTCCAGCAACGATGGGAAGATCGTACTCTTCGGCGAGCGGCAGCACTTTGAGGTTTTCTTTCCAGGGCCGCATACCATTGATCTCGATAGCATGAATCCATGATCGGCAGAGTTCGATGAAATCGCGTAGAGTCTGCCAGTGCCGATCCGCCGGCACTTTCACGAAGTTACAGCAGGGATGATTCAGAATGATCAGGGTCTCGGCAAACCCTGAAAGCATCGCTAGCAAATCGCGGAGCTGCTCGGTCGAGGGGCTGGCTGTGTGATAAGCGAGTTGCTCCATAATGTCGACAGCGCGCGTGGGCGGAACGTGATGCACGCCCATGTGGAAGGCATTGCCTTCGAAGGGGACCGTCCATTCCACGGAAATGGGCACCGTTTCTGCATTGGCATCTGACTGCAATTCGAGCGGGCCGGCGATGCTGTCGTGGTCTGTAATCGAGACGACCGCCGCCAGATTCAGTTTGTTTTCAATCTGGTCTTTTTCCGATGCGAGAACATGGCTGGCCGGAAGCGGCGGCGTCCAGTATGCGCGGCTAAAGTCGAGTGCTTTTCCCGTCCGTTCTTTGTAATCCGCAAATCTGCGCTTGGCCAGCGAAGTTACCAGTGGAATATTGTGGTAATCCAGATAGCGGGGCAGAAACTCCAGATTTTCCCTGGAATGGTGGGTATGGCTATGTAGAGACATCGCCGAACGAAAGCCACTGACTGGGCGGATTCGTCCAGACTGCCGATGTAGGTGCGTTCTGGTTGTGTTCAATTCGCCACCTCTCCCTGGTATAGGCGCAACCGCACCGCCTCTTTTCTACCGGCAGCACGCCACAACCGCGCTGCCAAACGAGATTCGAACTTTCGCGCCAGCCATATGAGGCGCTCAATCACATAAGGGGGTCTTCCCATTGGACCGAGACCGGCATCATCACGCCATTTTTGTCCGGATGCAATAAACGCTCCGCCCAGTTCCTTGCGCCCAGTGGCTTGTCCGGATATTCACGGACTCCATCGAGAAACGTTTCACGAAGCGCATCGCAATCGGATCGGCATACTGCGGCATGAACATGATGTGAATGAAGCGTTTCACACGTATTTCGTGCACCCACTCTTCGAATGAGCCGGCATTAGTCAGATTTATGTTCGCGTTCGGTTCCCGACCGTGCCGATCACCCCCAGAGATCACCAACTGGTTCCAACCGCGGGCCAGCTCCGCCACCCTCTGATTCTCGTTCCAGGAACGCAACCCATTCAGCTCGAACGCATGAATGTGACCCGAATACTTCGCAAGGAAGTTGATCAAGAGGCAGTCAAATTGCGCCGCCTCCAGTAAGCTGATATTCCACTTCGGGTGGTTAAAGATGATAAGCACGTCCCTGATGTCATTCAACTGGCACAACAGTTCGCTCAGATGTTCTGGTTTTGGATTTGCTGTATACGCTGCCAAATCCGACATGATGGCGGCAGCACAACCGTCTGGTAGGTTGTGTATTCCAAGATGGAAGTTCCCTGGGCCGAACGGAACCGTCCACTCCACGGAAATCGGAACCCTTCCAAAGCCTGGAACAACCCGGAGCAAAGTTGCTGCGTCAATGTTGTCGTGGTCGGACAGTGAAACAAGGGCTTCCAGCCCGAGCTGTTCCTCAATCTGTTTGCGTTCTAGGTCATAGGCTTCGCGCGCCGTGAGGGGCGGGGTCCAACACGCCTTGAAAAGATCAACAGACCTTTCCCGGTACGCATACCGTCGCTGATGTTTTTCCAAGTACCATTGCAACCAAGCGATGCGACTGGCCAGGACCGAGACGAACGACAAACTCTCACGCGAGTGGTTCGTGTGGCTGTGAATGGACACTCCGGTGCGGTACGGCTTGCGCGCATCCGCTTCGTCCCAGAAGTAAGAAACTCGGCTCTGCAAGGCTGCCTCCGTTCGCGTTTGGCTTTCGTTTCGAACTCTGACTGTTGGTTGTGCGGGACTTCCCGTAAAGTATGTCTGAGGAAAGTAAACCTTTTATGAGCTTTATGAGATTTCTTCGTTAAGATTTAACAGAATCAAGCTAGTAAATGCTGATACTGCGTGGCTCAAGATGTCCCTGGACGATTCCAACCTGAGTCCGGAACCGACGGTCGGACAGGCGGCAGCTCAGCGCTTCCGGTACCCGGCTGCGCAGCTGGTTGCTAATTGGAACTGGAAATCGGCACTTTTCAGTGTTCTTAACCGAGGGTCAATTTTCCTGATTACAACATTGAAACGGGGTGCCTTTGAAAGGTCAGTGGCTGTCGGCGTCGAGATGGTCTTTGCGGCGATCGCTGCAGGAATTTATAGTGCTTTCATACAATCCCTACGGTTCGCGAAACCTCGCTGGTTAGCCAATCTGATTGTGGGCGCGGGTCTTCCGGGTGTTCTGCTGCTGCTGGACTACTTAGCCCACCGCTACACCGGAATGCGCCATATGCAAGCGAGCATAATCTTCCTCGGATTTTGGTCCTCGTTTGCTTCACTGTTTAACCTGTTTATCATGCGCCGCGGTGTGTGGCTAGTTGGGAAACAAAGCGGGCCTCTTTGGCGCGACTTGGTGCGGATGCCGGTTCTGATCGGCACTTTTGTCGCTGTCGGACCCCGCTGGCTGTGGAATAGGATTGTTGGTGCTGAACGCAGAAGCCTGGAACAATTGGGTGAAATACACTGTAGGGAATCTCTCTGCCTGGGTGTCCTCGAGTTTGATCAAAATTCCGGTGACCGCAACTGTTCCTCAGGGGTGAACACTGAAACGTAATCTTGGCTGCGTCAAAGGGTTTAGCAGTTTCATGGCCAATCTTTTGGTGTTTTCTCTGCTTGCGATACCCGTCAACGCCATCAGCCAAACCCCTGACGTTCATCAGATCGTTACCCAACTGGTGGGAAATAACCAGAGACGGGCTGCCCTCCTGCGGCATTATGAGGGTTGTCGGCTTTATCTGCTCGATTACACCGGTTTTCCTTCCAGCAAAACCGCGGAGATGGTTGTCGATATGAAGTACGACGCGCCGGACAAGCAATTCCGAGTGGTGCGCGAGACCGGCGCCCGTGTACTGTTGAATAGGGTCCTCAAGGAGCTGCTGGTTAGCGAAAAAGAGGCTTCCGATGACCAGCACCGAAGCAGCAGCGCCCTAACACCAGAGAATTACGAGTTCAAACTCTTGGGCACAGACACAATTTCTGGGCGGCCGCAGTTCACTCTGGAGGTAACGCCGCGCTCCCGAGACAAGTTTTTGTATAAAGGCAAAATTTGGGTTGATGCTACCGACTACGCGATTTCCCGCATCGTCGCCGAACCGGCAAAGAATCCTTCCTTTTGGATCAGCCACACTGAAATCGAGCACGACTATAAGAAGGTGGGTGAGTTTTGGCTGCCCGAGCGCAACGTTAGTGTTACGAAGGTCCGTCTTGGTGGCACCGCAAAACTGAGCATCCAGTACTTGAATTACGTAGTTGGCAGGTCCGAGAATACGACCAACGTGGATGTTTGCAGTAACCTACCTCGTAGAGTACAAGTCTCCGAACGGCAATAGAGTAAGCGAATTTCGTTTAGGTCGCCCTGCAGCAAGTTGAGAATGCGATGTCGTCTACTGAAATCAGCGATCACCTCCCGTCGAATCGGGAGCTATTTCTATCGGGGCCGTTGCCGCAGACAAAGGAAAAACGAATCTAGGCGTGCTTCATTGGTGCCAAACTGAATACCAGATTCGAGCATACCTCGTCTTGAGATGCTTGCCCAAGGCATAGAGTTTGGAGCGAGTGAGTCGTTACGACGAGAATGGGTCGTCCTAGAGCGCCCATACCCGGCCAGTGTGATGTGAAGGACTGCTTCGGAATCCATGCGGGTCCGCCTGAATTTTGTGCTACAGCATGCGGTGATGAAAGACAAACAACGCCAGCTCCAGACGGTCGGATACGCCTATCTTGTCAAAAATCGACCGCACTTGGGTTGTGGATCAACGCCCCCGTCGCTCGCAATACGAACAGCGTTCTTCAATTACTTAGGGATCTCGCCACCCGAATATCGAAGGAGCTTATCGCCGAAACAGCGGTCCCTAGACCGACGCAAACGCCGGTACAAGAGTATCAACATGTCCAGTCGTCGGGCGCTTAACGCACTCGCACTCTAGAAAGGGCCTGATAGTTCGAGCGATAGGCAAAACGGCAGGTTGAGAGCTGAACCAATCAATCCACAGGAAGCAATTTGTAGGTAGGTCACCAGTGAAGTTAGGTTCACAGCCGGCCCTTCACACGACTTCGCCATTTGGCAAGAATCGGCATCGGCTGTCGGATAATTATGTTAACGATGACGGAGCGGTACTCATCATCCACAGGGCGAATTTGTAAAGCTAGGCAGCAGGTAGAATTTTCAGCTTTGGGAAATTAGCTGCCAACCAGGTAATCACCTGCTGCCTTTCTTCTGCGGGACACGCATCATCGATCAAGACGGAAGTACACTCAGCGACTGATCCATATGCCATCACGCCATCTGTGCCGAAAACAGTGTCTACTTCGTATCCTGCTCGCATGAGCAGCTGTTCGTCCCGAATCAATGTCGCAGGATTATAGTTGACGTAAAGTATTCGCTTAGGAGCCACTGCGGAATCGCCCTTCCGAACACCGGGCGTCGTGCGATTACGCCCGACTTTTCTCGTCCGCCTTTACGAGCAAGGCTTTCGCCAAGATTTCCGGAATTACTTTTCCCTGTCACGTCGTATCGTACTACACTATTCACCCGCCGGGTTCGGGCGGACAGTGAGAGTGGGCACACGAGATTGTGACCAACATTTGTATTCTCGATGCAGCAGAAGAGTGTTGGGTTGCGTCTTCAATCGCGCATATTGCGACTGCCTTATGCTTGCTGCGCGCGATTAGGCGGTACCCTGAACTATTGAGGTCTCTGTGAACATGGTGTGGTCGAAGATCCATCGAATCCGGCTGCGGGAAGGAGAAAGCGGGACTTTGTGCCCTAGCCTAGGCGCTAGCTTTTTTTGTTACTGAGCATACAAGCTCGCAACGCAGCTCCAGGAGAATGAGCTGTGCAATTGACCGAACCAATTTGGTTTCTCAATCTGTGTTGATAAGTCCTTCGCAACTCGGAACTTAGAAGACAGTCGGCAAACGTCTCACCCGGGTGCAGTGTTTGGTTCTGCAAGAGCCTGCACCTTCTGGATGGGTGGCCACAGGAGAGGCGAAACATTTTATTTTATTGTGAACTGGCACGTCCAGCACTGGTGTGCATTGACAACAATTTGAAAGATCAGCTGTCTTTCAAATAGTGCCATATACGTGCTTCATACAACTCTCCTTTGCACGCCTAAGATGAGAAATGCATTGAATGCCCACGGGCTTTCTACCGGGCAGTCGCTGTCTTAGGCGTCGGCCCCTCGCAAGGATTGCCATTAGAGTCGCGCCGCACACGTTTGCCAATGCATTTTTTTCAACGTTAGATGGGTGGTCACAATCGTTGGCAAGTCTCTTCGTGATCCCTCTTCCAGAGTTCATGTTGACCAAAGTCGCCCTCCTCAAAGGATTGCAAATTCGGGGTAACTGCGGTCTGGAGGCAGAAAATCGTTGGTCAGTCCCAATAGACAGCCGAAGAGTTGTTGGCCGATGGAATATAAAAGCCTCGCAGCCGACCGAGCTTTGCCCACTTTAGGGCCGAAAGAAGAAGTTCAATTGGCCCTGAGGTCATGCTCGATTTATTCGCAAGAATATGCAGCTTGAAAGCCAATCTTTTGCAAATATCTGTAAATGGAGCGCCCATTCTGAAAGACCCACCTACGGTACGGACGTAAGTTTGCTATGTCATAGCAAGCCTGTGACGTAGAGGTTAACTGTCGTAAAGGCAGGCAGTTGAATGGAAGTGGCGAAGACGCTGTTGCTCAAGAGTGCGCAGCGCCGGTGCCGCGAACTTTTATCGATATTGATACGGCATCTAGCTTATTGCTCACGTTCTGGACAAGCAGCGTTAGCATTTGGCAGGCCCCAGCATGACAGGCAGAGAGCGAATTTACTTCGTGATATGGCTGCTGCTCTTCCTCTTGGGTGGGAGGCATACGTGGTGATCCCCACGCCAGACCCCAGGGGGCGGAAGATCTGCAGCAGGAAAACACGCCAAGTGCGCGCGCGCGCGAATCTTTTGTCTTGGCCGGAGGTGATGTCTCGGAGATGCAGCCTGTTGCTCGGCGTCTTAATCCTGACGCCCGTTCTATCGTCGGCACAAACCATTAAACTTGCTCCGGAGCTGGGACAAATACCGGGCAATCAGACGGTGTCTCATATTGTGCAGTATAAGCCGCCGATGTTACTGGCACTACTGAGTCTTGTGACCAACACTTCCAGTTCTGCAGCGATCATCAACGCCGTAACCCAGCACCGTGTGGGGGCGGCGGAATTCATATCCGGCACACCGGTAAGCGGAGGCTCGACAGTGTGGGGTGGTTCCGCCATGTGGGGTAACGACGTCGTAATCAACGGCGAGAATTAGCGAGCTGCCGCGAGCAAGAACGAGGTTTATACGGAAGTTTGTAGCAGCTGTATTGGTTTTGGGTACGTGCCTGACGTTGTTGGCGGCCAGCATCATTCGCCATTGTGTGCAGAGGGATGCTTGGTCACATTCGGCCGTTGGCGGTCGGGCACTGCAGAGTAACGATTGAAGGTTTCGACTGCCGAGGCTAGTTATCGGCGGTCTATGTGTTTGCGCCAGCTGAACCGTCTACGAGTTAAGGAAAGGAGCTTTAACCCACAGACAGCTATTAAGGCGGATGGCGCCGCACGCGAATGGCCTAGATAGGCCAGAGGATTGAAAGTTACGTCGTAACGAGATCTTGCGATGACTTGGCGAGCCAAGGCATTTATCGGGGCAGTACTTGCAGCAGGCGCAACCGTCCTCACCGTGGAGCTGACGCGGGGTCCCTGGGTGGCGCACGGCAGGTTCGCTGTGTACCTGCTTGCGGCGGTACTCGCGTCGGGCTTGAAGGTGGAACTGCCGGACATTCACGGCACCCTCTCCATCAACCTGATTGTGAACCTGGTGGCAGTGGCAGAGCTGTCTCCCTGCGAAGCGCTGGCGGTGGGCTGCACCTCAGCGGTTTGTCAATCACTTTGGCGCAAGCACCACATCGAACTGGTGCACGTGGTGTACAACGTGACGCAAATGGCGCTCAGCATTGAAGCGTCACAAGTGGTGTTTCAGTATTCAGCCCAAATACTGGGGCCGGCTTTGCCGTTGCGGATGCTGGCAACTGCTTCGGCCTATTTTCTGGTCAACACATTGTTGGTGGCAGGCGTGATCGCACTGACGGAACATCGACAGTTCCGACAGACGTGGGCTGAGTTCTATCTGTGGTCCTTCTCCAACTACCTGGTGGGTGGAGTTCTGGCATGCTTCATCGCCTGGTCGAACTTGCGCCTGGGATGGCAGACGTCGGCAATGATGGTGCCGGTAGGATACTTGATTTACCGCTCCTACCGTCTCTACCTTGCCAAGCTAGAGAACGAAAAGGAACACGTAGAGCAGATGGCTGCATTGCACCTGCGGACCATTGAGGCGCTGGCCCTTGCTATTGATGCGAAGGACCATACTACTCACGATCACTTGCAGCGGGTGAGATTATTTGCCGTCGAAGTGGGCAAGGAAATGGGCCTCGATAAGGAGGAACTGGAAGCTTTGCGAGCTGCGGCAGTTCTGCACGACATCGGCAAACTGGCGGTGCCCGAGCACATCATCAACAAGCCGGGACGGCTGTCGCCAGAAGAATTCGAGAAGATGAAGATCCATCCCATTGTCGGGGCAGAAATCCTGGAACGTGTGAATTTTCCGTATCCGGTGGTGCCCATCGTGCGATCCCATCACGAACGGTGGGACGGAACCGGCTACCCAGATGGATTGAGAGGCGACCAAATCCCGATCGGAGCCCGAATTCTTGCTGCGGTGGACTGTCTGGATGCTTTGGCGTCGGATCGCCAGTACCGGCGTGGGATTCCGTTAAGTGAGGCGATGGAAGTGATCGCGCGGGGCGCCGACACACAGTTTGACGGGCAGGTGGTCAAAATCCTGCAGCGGCGGTATGAGGCGCTGGAGAGTGAAGCGAAGGCGCTTTCCGATACCAGCGAGACAGTTGCATTGTCGACGAATGTGCGAGTGGTGAACGGTCACGCGCCGGCCGTGGGATTCGAGAGTTCGAAGCCGGGAGTTATGGGGAAGGGCGATTTTCTGTCATCGATCGTGGCGGCGCGCCAGGAAGCGCAAACACTACTGGAGTTCAGTAAGGAACTGGGACGCTCGCTGAGTCT
>Ga0209465_10001103_pt1 | contig 12233 bp, 8 predicted proteins | sample PanSoiPlot1MoBio_FD_188321 | JGI IMG/M metagenome (GOLD analysis project Ga0209465, IMG submission 188321) | Tropical forest soil microbial communities from Panama analyzed to predict greenhouse gas emissions - Panama Soil Plot 1 MoBio (SPAdes)... | ecosystem: Environmental > Terrestrial > Soil...
GCGGTCGGGCTCCTGGACGACTTGGCGCGCACGGCCCGCGCCGTCATCGACCGGAAGGCGCCCACCGCGGTCACGGACACGGATGGGCGTGTGCGGCTCGGCGCGCCGCTCTTCGTGGGCGGCGGCGCCGCGGGTGCTCTCGTGGTGGAAACCCCGGTGGAGCCCACGCCCGATGACCTGGATCTCCTCGCCCTTTTCTCCTCGCAGGCCGCGGTGGCGCTCAAGAACACCCGCGAGCTGGAACGGCTGCGCAGCGGAGCCCTGGCCGCCCTCGGGCGCATGGCCGCCCAGGTCGCGCACGAGCTGCGCAATCCCCTGGGTGGGCTCAAGCTCTTCGCGGACTACCTCGAGCAGCGCCTGAACGATGCCTCCGATACCGAGGGGGTGGATGTCGCGCGGCGGATCAGCCGCGAGGTCGATCACATGGCGGAGCTGGTGCGCGAGATCACGCAGTTCGGGCGGCCCGCCGCGCTTCGGCGGGCTCCCACCAGCCTCAATGGCTTGGTGGAGTCGTGTCTCGATCTCGCCCAGGCGCGCCGCAGGATCAAGGACGTGCAGGTGACGATCGATCTGGATACTGCCCTGCCGCAGGCCATGCTGGATGCCCGCGAGGTGCGCAAGCTGTTCCTCAATCTCATCGGTAATGCGCTCGAGGCCATGGAGAGTGGCGGCACGCTCACCCTGCGTACCCGCGCGGCGGCGCGTGGGTTTCTCGAGACGTTGGTGGAGGACACGGGGTGCGGGATGAGCGATGAGACGCGCGCCCGTGCCTTCGACCTCTTCTACACCACGAAAGAAACCGGCACCGGACTCGGTATGGCCATCGCCCGCTCTGTCGTGGAGCAGCACGGCGGCCGCATCGAGATCCGGAGCCAGCTCGGACGGGGCACGCAGGTCAGCGTGCTGCTGCCGGTGGAGGCACCGTGAAGCCCGAAGTCCTGGTGGTGGATGATGAGCCCGCGATCGCGGAAGGCTTGCGCCTGATCCTCGAGCGAGAGGGCTATGTAGTGCAAACGGCGGTGAGCATCTCGGAGGCCTCCGCCCGGATGGACGACGCCGATTTCTCCGTGGCCCTCGTCGACCTCGTTCTCCCCGACGGCGACGGCATGGGTCTCCTCAAGGTCCTGCGCAGCCGCGATCCCGACATCGAAGTGATCATCATGACCGGCCACGGCTCGATCTCGAAGGCGGTGGAGGCGACCAAGGAAGGCGCCTTCTACTTCGTCACCAAGCCCTTCGACTCCGCGGAGATGCTCACCTTGCTCGGCAAGGCCCTCGAGCGGCGGCACCTCCTCGCCGAGACCTCGGATCTCCGTCGCCAGCTCGCCGAGCAGATGGGCTACGGCGAGATGCTGGGCAGCTCGCCCACCATGCGCCGCGTTTTCGAGCTTCTCGACTCGGTGGCCGCCTCCGACGCCAATGTATTCATCGTGGGCGAGAGCGGCACCGGCAAGGAGCTGGCTGCCAATGCCGTGCACGCCAAGAGCCCGCGCGCCCAAGGGCCGCTCGTGAAGATCAACTGCGCCGCCCTTCCCAAGGACCTCATCGAGTCCGAGCTGTTCGGCCACGTGAAGGGCGCCTTCACCGGCGCCACCTCGGAGCGGGCCGGCCTGCTGGAGGAGGCGCACAAGGGCTCGCTCCTCCTCGACGAGATCACGGAGATGCCAGCGGACCTTCAGGCCAAGCTCCTCCGCGTCCTCGAGGACCGCTCCGTCCGCCGCCTCGGCGGCAGCCGAGCCGTGCCCGTGGATTTCCGGCTGATCTCCTCGACGAACCGGGAGCCGGAGGCCGCAGTGCGGGACGGCTCGCTCCGCCAGGACCTCTACTTCCGCATCAACACGGTCACCGTGGAGCTGCCGCCCCTTCGCGAGCGGACCCAGGACATTCCCCTTCTCGCCAAGGGCTTCCTGGAGCGATTCGTCCTCAAGCACAACCGGCCGCTCGAGGGCATCGATCCCGAGGCGTTCCGCCGGCTCCTCGCCTACATGTGGCCGGGCAACGTCCGCGAGCTCGAGCACGTGATCGAGCGCGCGGTGCTCGTGGCGCGGGGGCGCGAGGTGACGGTGGCCGACCTGCCCGAGGCGCTCAATGCCGGGGCCCCTCTCCTGAGCCCGGCGCCGCCCTCGGGTTCGCTGGAGGAGATCGAGCGCCTGTCCATCGTGCGGGCACTGGAGACGACGGGTTGGAACAAGCAGGCGGCGGCTGCCCTTCTCGGACTGCGCCGTCCGACCCTTTACTCGAAGATGCGTCGGCACGGCATTCCCCAGCGGCGAGGGTAGCCCGGTGTTCCATCGTGGACGGTGTCACGGCTTTCGTCCTGATTCTGACGCGCATTTCTGACACTCTGCCCGTAAGTCCCTGCCAGATCGCGCCTCCTCTTCCGGCCGCGTGATTGCATCTGCAGCCACGTAGGAGGTGCGAGTTATGACGAAGATGCTCCTCATTGACGACGATCCGGCGTGGCGCGCGCTGTACCGGATGGGTTTCGAGGGTGACTTCGAGGTGTTCGAGGCAGTGGATGGGCTCGATGCTCTGGCCGCTCTGGACCGGGTCCGGCCCGACATCATCGTCCTGGATCTCCGTATGCCTCATCTCGATGGCATGGGATTCCTTCGCCAGATGGAGCGGCGTGGCAGCAAGATCCCGGTGGTCATCTGCTCCGGGACTTTCACGACCGACAGCCCTCCCGCGATTCCCGGAGTGTTCCCTGCTCAGAAGACACCGGACCTCCGCAATGTCTGGGCGGCCATCGAGGCAGCCTTGCCGCAGCCCGCGGAAGCGGACAATGGCAAGGGCCGGCGCGCGGCCGAAGTGACCGTCTGGCGCGACTGATTCCGAGCTTCCGCCCGACCTCGGCCCCTGCCTAGCGCCGAGGCACTTTTGAACATCTGCCTATCAAATGGGCAGATGTTTGCTTTAGCCCCTCCCGATCTGATTCCGAAGCCTTTGATTTTGCTGGTCCGCACAAATAGCATCGCCCGGCACGACAGGTGCAGAACACCCCGCCTCGGGAGGAACCATGAAGAAGATCGAGGCCATCATCAAGCCGTTCAAGCTGGACGACGTCAAGGAGGCTTTGACCGGCATAGGCGTGATCGGAATGACGGTGTCCGAGGTCCGCGGCTTCGGCAGGCAGAAAGGGCACACCGAGCTCTACCGGGGCGGCGAGTACACCGTGGACTTTCTCCCCAAGATCAAGATCGAGGTGGTGGTGCCGGACAGCCTGGTCGACAAGGTCGCCTCCGTGCTCGCCGGCGCGGCCAAGACCGGCAACATCGGTGACGGGAAGATCTTCGTTCACCCCGTGGACACCGCAGTCCGCATTCGCACTGGCGAACGCGACGAGAGCGCACTGTGAGAGCGTCGATCAGGAAGAGGAGGCGGTACATGAGTGCGTGCCGCATCGTCATGCTCACGCTGCTGGTGGGCCTCATGGGGCTGTGCCTGGCCGGGGAACTCTGGGCACAGACGCCGGCTCCGGCCGCCCCTCCCGCCGCGCCTGCTCCCGCTCCCCCCAAGCTCGACACCGGCGACACCGCGTGGGTGCTCATGTCGTCCGCCCTGGTGCTCCTCATGACCGCGCCGGGCCTCGCTCTCTTTTACGGCGGCATGGTGAGGCAGAAGAACGCGCTCGGCACGCTCATGCACAGCTTCATCATCCTCGCGCTCATCTCTGTGCAGTGGGTGCTGTGGGGCTATACCCTGGCCTTCGGTCCCGACAAGGGAGGCATCATCGGCGGCCTCGAGTGGGCGGGGTTGCGCGGGGTGGGAGCCGAGCCCAATCCTGCATATGCCGCGACCATCCCGCATCAGGCCTTCATGCTCTTCCAGATGATGTTCGCGGTCATCACGCCCGCCCTGATTACGGGCGCCTTCGCCGAGCGCAAGAAGTTCTCCACCTTCATCATCTTCGTGCTGGCGTGGGCGACCTTCGTCTACGATCCGCTCGCCCACTGGGTGTGGGGCGATGGCGGCTGGCTCCACAAGCTGGGCGCCCTCGACTTCGCCGGGGGCACGGTGGTGCACATTTCCTCGGGTATCTCGGCCCTCGCGGCCGTTCTCGTCATCGGCAAGCGCAAGGGCTACGGCCAACAGCCCATGCCCCCGCACAACCTGCCCTTCACCGTGATGGGAGCGAGCCTGCTCTGGTTCGGGTGGTTCGGCTTCAACGCGGGCAGCGCCCTCGCCGCCAACGGCCTCGCCGTCCATGCCTTCACGACCACGAACACCGCGGCGGCGGCGGCCGCCCTCGGCTGGATGCTCACGGAGTGGAGCTCTCGCGGCAAGCCCACGGTGCTGGGCGCGGCCTCCGGCGCCGTGGCCGGACTGGTGGCGGTGACCCCTGCCGCCGGCTTCGTCACGCCCATGGGCGCCCTGGTCATTGGTGGCCTCGCCGGGGTGCTCTGCTACACCGCGTGCAACCTCAAGGCGAAGCTCGGCTACGACGACTCGCTCGACGTGGTGGGCGTGCACGGGGTGGGCGGCACGTGGGGCGCGCTGGCCACCGGCATCTTCGCCACCAAGGCGGTGAACGAGGCAGGCGCCAACGGGCTCCTCTACGGGGATCCCGGCCAGCTCTGGAAGCAGATTGTGGCGGTGGCGGCCACCCTCGTCCTGGGCTTCGTGATGACTATCGTGATCCTCAAGGTCCTCGATGCCGTGATGGGGCTCCGGGTGACCGAGGACGACGAGATGGCCGGCCTCGATCTCTCGCAGCACTCGGAGACGGCGTACTCGCTGGGCGGCTCCTCCTACGGTGAATACGGGATGAGCGGCGGAGGCGGCGGCGCGTTCGCGGAAGCCATGAAAGCCGCGCAGGCGAAGCACACGGCCCATTGACCCTCTGAAGTTATGCGCTTAGTGTAGCCAGCAGCCGGCGGAGCATCGTGGCTCCGTCGGCGCGGCATTTTTCGTTCCACGTCATTTCAAAGGAGGCGGATGGCATGACCCCGAAGGACGTAGTGAAGATGGCCAAGGAGAAGGGCGCCCGCATCGTCGATCTACGCTTCATCGATCTCCCCGGCCTGTGGCAGCACTTCTCGATTCCGATCTCCGAGCTCAACGAGGGCATCTTCTCGGACGGCCTGGGGTTCGATGGCTCCTCGATCCGCGGCTTCCAGACCATCGACGAGTCGGACATGCTGCTCATCCCCGACGCCTCCTCCGCGCAGATGGATCCCTACACGGCGGTGCCCACCCTCGTGCTGATCTGCAACGTGAAGGACCCCATCACGGGCAAGCCCTACACGCGTGATCCGCGCTTCGTGGCTCAGAAGGCGGAGGCCTACGTGAAGAAGTCGGGAGTGGGCGACACCGTGTACATCGGGCCCGAGCTCGAGTTCTTCTTCTTCGATTCCGTCCGCTTCGACCAGACCTACAACCACGGCTACTATTTCATCGACTCCGAGGCGGGCGCGTGGAACACGGGCCGCGAGGGCTCGCAGGACCGTCCCAACCTCGGCTACAAGCCGCGCTACAAGCAGGGCTACTTCCCCGTGCCGCCCATGGACCACTTCCAGGACGTCCGCTCGGACATGGTCCTCGCCCTGGAGTCGGTGGGCATCCGCGTCGAGGTGCACCACCACGAGGTCGCCACGGGTGGGCAGACCGAGATCGACATGCGCTTCGATACCCTGACCAAGATGGCGGACAAGGTGTGCTGGTACAAGTACTGCGCGAAGAACACCGCCAAGAAGTGGGGGAAGACGGCCACCTTCATGCCCAAACCGCTCTTCCAAGACAATGGCTCGGGCATGCACACGCACCAGTCTATCTGGCGGAACGGCAAGAACCTCTTCTACGAGCGGGGTGGCTACGCGGACATCTCCAAGACCTGCCTCTACTACATCGGCGGCATCCTCAAGCACGCCCCCGCGCTCCTCGCGTTCATCGCGCCAAGCACCAATAGCTACAAGCGCCTGGTGCCCGGCTACGAGGCGCCCATCAACCTCGTGTACAGCCAGCGCAACCGCTCCGCGGCCATCCGCATCCCGATGTACTCCAAGGCCGAGGGAGCGAAGCGCATCGAGTTCCGCACGCCGGATCCGACCTGCAACCCATACCTGAGCTTCGCCGCCTGCGTCATGGCCGGTCTCGACGGCGTGGCCAACAAGATCGATCCCGGCAAGCCGGTGGACAAGGACCTCTACGAACTGCCCGCGGCCGAGCAGAAGAAGATCAAGCAGCTCCCCGGCTCGCTCGACGTCGTGCTGGACAACCTGGAGAAGGACCACGCCTTCCTGCTCAAGGGGGACGTGTTCACCCCCGACCTCATCGAGACGTGGATCGAGTACAAGCGGAAGAACGAGGTCGATCCGGTGCGGCTCCGCCCGCATCCCTACGAGTTTGCCCTTTACTACGACATCTAGGACCGCCTGAAGCACCGGCCGGCCCTCGGCGTCATGCGTGCGCCGGGGGCCGGCCTATCTTCAGCGCGGGTCGGCGGTAGGAGCCTCGCGTGAATAGCTGCGCCTCGCGAAAAGCGCGTAGACCGCGGGGAGGGCGAGCAGGGTGAGGGCGGTGGACGAGATCAGGCCGCCGATGACCACGCGGGCGAGGGGCTTCTGGATCTCCGAGCCGATGCCCTGGCTGAGCGCGGCGGGCAGGAAGCCGATGACGGCCACGATGGCCGAGACCATGATGGGCCGGAAGCGGATCTCGCAGCCACGCACGATTGCCTCGGGCATGGACAGGCCCTCCGCGGAGGCCTGGCGGATGGACGACACGAGTACAGTGCCATTGAGCACGCTCACCCCGAACACCGCGATGTAGCCCACGGCGGCCGAGATGTTGAAGTTGCTCTGCCAGAAGAAGAGGGCGAGGGTGCCGCCGATGAGGGCAAAGGGGAGATTGAGCATGATGAGGAGAGCGTCCCCCACCGAGTTGAAGGCGCCGAAGAGCAGGATGAAGATGATGAAGACGACCAGAGGCACGATCACGTAGAGGCGCGACAGGGCGCGCTGCTGGTCCTCGAAGCGCCCGCTCCACACCATGCGATAGCCCGGGGGCAGCTTCACGGCGGCCTCGACCTTCTCCATCGCCTCGAAGACCAGGCTGCCCATGTCGCGTTCGCGCACGCTCCACTTCACGGACATGCGCCGCACGTTGTTCTCGCGCAGGATCTCCGCGAGGCCGTCGGTGCGGGTGAACTCTGCGAGCTGGCTCAATGGAATGCGCTCGCCGCTGGGCGCGCTCACCGCCACGTCGCGGAGACGGGCCGCGGGCTCGCCGGGCTGCCCCAGCTTCACCACGAGGTTGAAGCGGCGCTCCTGCTCGAAGATCTCGCTCACCGCGCGTCCCTTGGTCGCCGCCTCGATGGTGTCCTGGATGTCCTGGACGTTGATGCCGTAGCGGGCGGCCGCCCCGCGATCGATGGCGAGCTGGAGCTGCGGCTGGCCGATCAGGTGATCGTGGTCGAGGTCGGCCACCCCGCGGATGCCCTTGAGCACGCTCACGATCTGCTTGGCGAGGCCGTCCATGACGAAGATGTCGGGTCCGTAGAGCTTGATGGCGAGCTCGCCCTTCACGCCGGCCAGCGCCTCGTCCACGTTGTCCTTGATGGGCTGGGAGAAGTTGGTGGTGATGCCGGGAATGTCGGCGAGGGCCGCCGTCATCTGCCCGATGAGCTTCTCCTTGTTCGGGTCTGGCCATTCGTCCCGCGGCTTGAGCCCCACGTAGAACTCGGAGTTGTCGGGAGCCTCGGGATCGGTGCCGTCGTCGGGCGCTCCCAGCTGCGAGACGACCACGCGGACCTGAGGGAAGCGGAGAAGGCGCTCGCGGACCTCGCGCACGTACGGCCGCACCCCCTCCAGCGACACGCCGATGGGGAACTGCACGCGCACCCACAGATCGCCTTCGTCGAGCTCAGGGAGGAACTCCTTTCCGAGCAGCGTGAAGGTCCAGAGCGAGAGGGCGAGGAGCAGAGCTGCTCCCGCGATGGGGAGAAGCGGCCGGCGCACGGACCAGCGGAGGGCGGGGCGATAGGGGCGGCGCAGCACCGCGAGGAACGGGCTCTCCCGCTCCGAGGGTGGGCGGCGAAAAAGGAAGCTCGAGAGGACGGGGATCAGGGTCAGGGTGAGCAGGAGAGCGCCGATCACGGCGAGGGAGATGGTCACCGCCATGGGACGGAACAGTTTCCCTTCAATACGCTGGAAGGTGAGGATGGGTACGTAGACGGTCATGATGATGAGGACGGCGAAGGTGAGGGGGCGCGCCACCTCCACCGCGGCGTGCTGCACCTCCCGCACCACGCTTGGCCCGCGCGGCTTGCGCGCCGAGAGGTGGCGCATGATGTTCTCGGTCATGATCACGGCGCCGTCCACGATGATGCCGAAGTCGATGGCGCCCAGGGAAAGAAGGTTGGCGGGAATGCTCCGGAGGTCCATGAAGATGAAGGCGAAGAGGAGGGACAGCGGGATGGTGAGGGCCACGATGAGAGCGGCGCGTACATTGTAGAGGAAGAGGGAGAGTAACACCACCACCAGGGCGGCGCCTTCGATCAGGTTGCGCATCACGGTGGTCACGGTCGCCCGCACGAGCCGGTCGCGGCTGTAGTAGTCGCGAAGCTCGACCCCCGCGGGGAGGGTCTTCTTGAGCTGGGCGATCTTCGCCGCCACGCCCTTGATGACGGCGTCGGGGTTCTCGCCCTTGCGCATGAGCACGATACCCTGCACGAGATCGTCCTCGTGGTCCCGTCCGAGGACGCCCAGGCGGATGCCCGTCCCCACCACCACCGTCCCGATGTCGCGCACGCGCACCGGGGTGCCCTTCTGCGCGCTGACCACGATGTTTTCGATGTCGCGCGTGGTCTGGAGCAGCCCGAGGCCGCGCACGGTCACCCGGTACTCGCCGTGGGCGATGTAGCCGCCGCCCGCGTTCGAGTTGGCGTTGGCGGCAGCGTCGATGACCTGTTTCAGAGTCAGGTTGTAGGCGCGGAGGCGGGCGGGATCGACGACGATCTCGTACTGCTTCGTCCCCCCGCCCCACGACACCACGTCGGCCACCCCGGGAACCTGGCGGAACTCGCGCTCGAGCACCCAGTCCTGCAGCGCCTTCAGTTCCACGAGGGACATCGTCTTGGACTCGAGGGTGTAGCGATACACCTCCCCGATCACGCTCGACAGCGGCCCCAGCCCGGGTTTGGCGTCGGCGGGGAGCTGGGCCTGGTTGATCCGCTCCTGGGCCTGCTGACGAGCCCAGTAGTCGTCGGTGCCGTCGGCGAAGATCACCCGGATGTTCGAGAGGCCGAACAGGGTATCGGAGCGGATGACGGTGACTCGGGCGATGCCGTTGAGCTCATTCTCGAGCGGAATGGTGATGAGCCGCTCCACCTCCTCCGCGGCGTGGCCCGGCCACAGGGTGATCACTTCTGCCCGCACGTCGCCCACGTCCGGATAGGCCTCGATGGGCAGGTTGCGAAAGGACACCACGCCCATCACGCTGAGGAGGAGGGCGAGGGCGAGCGTGATGAGGCGCTGGTGGAGCGCGAAGGCGATGAGGCGTTCGATCATTTCGCGTCGCGCTTGAGGAGAACCCCTCCCGTGCTGACTACGCGATCCTGCGGGGTGACGCCGTCGAGGATCTCGGTGAGGCCGTCGAAGTCCGAACCGATCTTCACGGGGCGCCGCTCGTACTCGCCCTTGCCCAGATCGAGGAGGACGAAGGTGGTGCCTTCGGAGCGCTGGATGGCGCTCTGGGGCAGGGTCAGCACGGAGGTGGAGCCGGTGTCGATGGCGACCTTGACGAACATCTCGCCCTTGAGCACCCCGCCGGGATTCGGCACCACGGCGCGGACCTTGAGGGTGCGGCTGTCCTTGTCCACCGCCGCCCCGATGTGGGTGACCTTGCCCTGGTAACGGTCCTGCGGACAGCAGGGCAAGGTGATCCGGACCGTCTCACCTAGGCGCACCTTGGGCACGTCGGGCTCGTACACGTCCGCCAGCACCCACATCGTGGAGATATTGGCGATCACGAAGAGGCTTACCGGGGTGTCCGATTGTCCGTACGCCACCACCTGGCCTGGACTGATGTTGCGCTCCACGATCACGCCGCTGCGCGGCGCCCGCACCGTCACCGTGGTGGAGGCGTCGGCACGGTCGGCGATCTCCGGGAGCTGATCCGCACGGATGCCGAGGGTGCGGAGCCGGGCCGCCGCGCGATCACGTTCGGCCACCGCCTTGTTGTAGTCGTTCTCCGCCTCGCGGATGTCCTTCTCCGCGATGGCCTTCATCTCGAAGAGGTCCCGGGCGAGCTTGAGGGCCTTGTCCGCGCGCGCGAGGTCCGAGATGGCCTTGGCGTAGTCCGCCTTGGCCTGGCCGAGATCGGGGCTGTCGAGGATGAACAGGGGATGTCCGGGCTCCACGACCTGGCCGGGCCGGGCCAGGACCTCGGTCACGCGTCCCGTGACGGGCGCGTTCACGCGCACCAGCTCGTCTTCGTTGAACTGCACCTTGCCCGTGGTCTCGAGCACGGCGGCCCGGGTGCGGACTTCCGGCTGCACGATTTGCACGGGATTCTTCGGCGCGCCGGGGGCGGGCGCGGGTTGGGCGATCTGCTCGGACTTTGAGTCGCTGCACCCCGACAGCAGCGCAACGAGGAGGAGGAGCAGGCGGGGACGCATGCTAACGTTCCAGCTCGCCGCCCACCGCGGCCTCGAGCACGTACACCGCCGTGCGATAGTTGGCGAGGGAGCGAAGATATTCGAGGGACTTCTCGCGGTAGCTCCGCTGGGCGTCCAGGTAGTCGAGCAGGTTCACCCCCCCGCGCCGGTACGCGAACTCGATGGTCTCGCGCGCCTGCTTGATCTTGGGCAGGTAGTTGTCGCGGAGGAGCGTGGCCTTCTGGCGCTCCGCGGTCACGCTGGCCAGGGCGGTGTCGACCTCGGCGAGGGCCTGGGCAAGGAGGGCATCCCGCGCCGCCTCCAAGCGCTTGGCCTCGGCCTGGGCCCGAGTGATCTCGCCCTGGTTCCTGTCGAAGAGCTTGATGGGTAAGGCGAAGCCGAACCCGATGGTGTTGTCGGGCCCGATGCGCTGGTACTCGATCTGGGGGGTGACGTCCCACCAGGCGTTGGCCTTGGCCAGGTTGATGTCGGCGGCCGCCTTGTCACGCGCCGCCTGCGCGGCGCGGAGATCGGGGCGGGCGTCGAGCGCCATGCGATAGAGCTCGGACTTGCTCTTGGTGATCTCGGGGAAGGCGAGCTCGCCCACCGCGTCGAAGTCCTCGGTCAGCCGTTCCTGTCCCACCACCTGGCGCAGGGCGATGCGGGCGTTGCCGAGGGCCTGCTGGGCGTCGGTGGCATCGCGCTCGAAGGCGAAACGCTCGATCTGAAGGCGGAGGAGCTCGAGACCGGAAATGTCACCCTTCTCCGCGCGCAGCCGATGCAGGCGCTCGAGCTCGTCCAGCATGGTCAGGTTCTGCTCGGCGAGGGCAACGGATTCGCGTGCGACCAGGATGTCCGTGAAGGACTTCTTAACCTGAAAGACCACCTGCCGCCTCACGTCGGTGAGCTCGTAGTCGGTGACGCGGGTCGCCGCCTTCGCGCTGTCGATGCGACGCTGCCGCTTGCCCCCGAGCTCGATGGGCTGGCCGACGTTGAAGGTGTACTGGGTCACGGCCACGTTGCCGCTGCCGAACTGCTCGGCGAGGAAGGTCGCAGTGGGGTTTGGGCGGAGGGCGGCCGTCACCTCGTTGGCCCCCACCGCCTGCACTTCGTACTCCTTGGCACGGATGGTCGGGTTGGCGGCGCGCGCTAGGGTCAGCGCGTCGTCGAGCGTCAGCTTGGTGATGGGCGCAGGCGCCTGCGCCGCGGACGGGTCGGCCGCGCCTAGGAGCGCTATCCAACAGATGACGGCGAGCATCCTGACCATATACGTCCCCCTCGGTTGCGCGAGATGAAGAGCGGGCAGGGAAGCGGCGGGTCAGGCGGAGACGGCGACGTCGGAGAGCGACGCGCGGGGCAGGGACAGCCGGAGTCGCCGGCGGCCACGGAATCCGGATGGCGGCGGCATGCGGCGGCGCGTCTGGGGACGGCGCAGTCGCGCGCCTTCGAGGAGCACGATGATCACGGTCACCACGGCCCAAAGCTGCGCCCCCGCGGAGAGAAGTGAGCGCTTGATCTCGTGCGCAGGCTCGGCGAGCTTGATCGGGGTGGCCAGGGTCGACGGCGGGGTAGGGAAGTCGGAGCCGTCGATGTCGAGCACCTCGAAGAGGATGAAGGAGCACACGAGGCCGATGCA